>Ga0208490_100713_pt1 | contig 17166 bp, 14 predicted proteins | sample SubbioAug_CSWold_FD_184818 | JGI IMG/M metagenome (GOLD analysis project Ga0208490, IMG submission 184818) | Serpentinite rock and fluid subsurface biosphere microbial communities from McLaughlin Reserve, California, USA - CR11Aug_CSWold (SPAdes) | ecosystem: Environmental > Terrestrial > Deep...
GGCGGCACGGGTTCGACCCATCGGGGCGCATGCCCCAGACTTCGGCCATGTTGAACATCTTGCGCACGGCCGCGAGGACGCGGTTCGCGTTCGTCGGCTTCTTCGACATCTTCTTCATCAGGTTTGAGATGTCGGCGCGGGTGACGTCGGGCACCTTCAGTTGGCCGAGCACCGGGATGATGTAGCGCTTGCCGTAACCACGGTTCGAATGGACGGTGGACGGCTTGTTGCGGCTTTCCGAGTAGTCCGTGATGAACCGATCGAAAAGTTCCTTGACCGTTGGCGCCTGCCGGGCCGTCGCCCGCTCAGCGCTTGGATCGACGCCGCGACGAACTTCGGCCAGCCAGTCCTGGGCGATGCCTCGGGCCTGCTCGACGGTGATCTCGCCATAGCGGCCGATAGCGGGCTTTCGGCGTTGCCCGTTGTGGGCGACATAGGCCACCATGAAAATCTTGCGGCCGGCCGGGGTGACCTTGACAAGGAACCCGGGTATCGTCGTATCCCGGAGTTCGTAATCGCGCTCCTGCGGGGTTGCGGCGTCGACAGCGGTCTTTGTGAGCTTGATTTTGGGCATTCCTAACCTCCGTTGAGGTCGGATTTCAGGTGCAACATAGGTGCACCTAGAAAGCCAACCGTAGCGTACAGCCGGTTAGGTATGTGTGTTTCGACAACCGAAAAAAGCTAGTGCTGACAGTCGGTTATCGGGAAAACGGATACCCCCGGCGGCACAAAGGATAGGGCATATCCGGTCTCTCAAAATCGAGTTCCGCAAGGAGTGCTGGTTCGATCCCGGCCAGGGGCACCATCTCTTCGACAACCGGCTCGCCTCGACGAGCTCCCAAGCCTCCCGGACGCGCGCGGATAAAAGCGCTCTGCGAGAAGCGCTCTCGGCTGCGCATGCACTCGCCGCCGCAGCCGGGCGCGAGCGCCGAACCATCCGGCGGTTCGAGCGTTGCAGGACAGAGGATCCCGTCATCCACCTCCTGAGCGGAACATGTTGCATGCGCTGGCCGTTGACGCCGCGTGCCCGGAGCATGACCGAATTTCGCCGGAGATAATCGAAGGATTGCAGGCAGCGTGACTGAAGTATTTCAGAAGATCTATGACTTGCTCGACCCGCGCGAGCGTCGGCAATTTCGACTGCTCATCGTCATGATGGTCATGATGGGGCTCTCCAACATGCTGGGCGTTGCTTCCGTTCTGCCGTTCCTTGCGGTGATCTCGAATCCCGAGGCCGTGGAGAACAGCCGGGCGCTGAGCTGGCTCTACGAGGCTTCCGGCGTCGGGCGGATGTCGGAGTTCCTGATCCTTCTCGGGGTGCTGGTCTTCCTATTCATGCTGCTCACCACCCTGATCCGCGTCGGCACCTTCTATGCGATGACGCGATTCATCAAGATGCGTACGCTCAGCCTCGCGATGGCGTTGATGAAGCATTATCTCGGCCACCCCTATGTCTGGTTCCTCAGCCGCCACACCTCCGATCTGGGCAAGACGATCCTCACCGAGGTGAACCAGGTCGTGAACGGCCCGCTTTCGGCCGCGATGAAGCTTCTCGCGAACTCCGTGATGATCGCCTTCCTCGCCGTATTCCTGATCATCATGGAACCCGTGGCCGCGCTGGGAGCGGCGGTGCTGTTCGGAGGCAGCTACGGAGTGATCTTCCTCCTGGCGCGCCGGAAGCTGACGCGCATGGGCAAGGAGCGGGTCGAGGCCAACCGCGCCCGATTCCAGATCATGCAGGAGGCGATGGGCGGCATCAAGACAGTGAAGCTGATGAGCCTGGAACGCGGCTATCTCGATCAGTTTCGCGAGCCCGCCAGGAAAATGGCGAAGAACGAAGCTTCGCTCGCGATCATCAGCGAGCTGCCCCGCCACCTTCTGGAGGTGATCGCGTTCGGGGGCATGATCCTCTTCGTGCTCTGGCTGCTGGCGACGCGTGAGGGGATGATCACGGACGTGATCCCGATCCTCGGGGTGTACGCCTTTGCGGCTGCCCGCATGTTTCCGACCATCCAGCAGCTCTTCGCCTCGGTCTCCGCCCTGCGCTTCGGAAGGCCCGCACTCGATTCGCTCCACGCCGAATTGACCGAGCCGAACAAGGATGTCGGACGCGGTGCGGATGTGCCGGCGATTCCTCTCCGGAAATCCCTGGAGCTCGACCGCGTCAGCTTCGCTTTTCCGGGCTCGGAGCGGCCGGCGCTGAGGGAGCTTTCCCTCGCAATCGAAGCCAACACCACCGTCGGAATCGTCGGCTCGACGGGAGCGGGGAAGACCACCGCCGTCGATCTTCTCCTTGGCCTCCTGCACGCGCAGAGCGGGACGCTGAAGGTCGATGGCCAGATCATCGGCGAGCACAATGTGCGCGCCTGGCAGAAATCCGTCGGCTACGTTCCGCAGGACATCTTCCTCGTGGATGACAGCGTCGCGGCGAATATCGCGTTCGGCACGCTGCGCAATGACATCGACATGGATCGGGTCGAGACCGCCGCCAAGGTCGCCGAACTGCATGACTTCGTCATGGAGCAACTCCCCCGCGGCTACGAAACCCAGGTCGGAGAGAGGGGAACGCGGCTTTCGGGAGGGCAGCGCCAGCGCATCGGCATCGCGCGGGCCATCTACAACAATCCCGACGTCCTGATCTTCGACGAGGCCACGAGCGCCCTCGACAACCTGACCGAGAAGGCGGTGATGGACGCGGTGAAGCGACTGGGCAAGACGAAGACCATCATCATGATCGCGCACCGCCTGACGACGGTCCGAAACTGCGACAAGATCTTCCTCCTGGAGCACGGCCGGCTGGTCGCGGCCGATCGTTACGAGATGCTCGTGAAGAAGAACGACCGGTTCCGCGCGCTGCACGAGGCGACGGAGGCGTAATCGCCCGGCCCGGGCAATCGGGAGCAGCGGGCTGCATCGATGGAGCGTCGCCGGTCGATCAGCCTTGGCCGGACACCCGAGCGAGGGCGCGATCAGCGCTTGGCGTGGCGGTAGATTTTCCGGCTGATAGCCGTCAGCGTCGAGGCGTAGACGGAGAAGAACTCCGCGCATTCGACGGATCCCATGTACTCCGGTGAAAATGCCAGCTCTGAAAGCCGCGCTACCGTATCCGAGGCGGGATCCAGCTTTGCCAGGGAGGACACCAGATAGGCGCAGTCGAATCCGCGATGTCCCGGTCCCATGAACTCGTAGTCGATATTGTAGATCCTGTCGGATTTGTGTTGCACGAGAAGGTTCACGTTTCCCATGTCACCGCACATCTTGCCGCGGGGAATACGAACCGTTTCCGAGGCCGCGATCAGCCATTGCAGCGAAACGGCCACCGGACTGCCGTCGGACCAAAGGTCGTACATTCCGCCGAGCTTCCGAAAGCCGCCGAGGAACCTCCGATGGCCGATGCACTTCATGACGTATTGTCGGATTATCTCCCGGATCTCGTGCGGCGCCAGGCATCCAGTCTCCGAAGGCCAGGGCGTCGGCCCTTCCGACCATGCCCTCAGTCCGTCGAGAAATGCCTGCGTGGGTTCGTCTCGAAAGCTGGTTTCCATCCATTGCCTGAACGGTCGGCCGTCGATGAACTCCTCCAGCGTGTAATCTGCCGTGGCATCCAGAACCGCGGGAAAAATGGATGTGTCCGCTGACGCAACCCATCGTGCGATGGCCAGGTTGGACAGCCCCGCATCAGCGCTGCGGGCGGAAAACGTCGTCTTCAGGACGCAGGCGCCCCAATGTGGATGTCGCACGAGAAAAATTCCGCGACCATCGCCTCGCACGCGAATCTCCCGTTCGAGCTCCGCACCGGCAGCTCGCATCGCGGCCAGCGCATTTTCGCGGGCATCCTTGCGGGAGTCGGGAAAGAGGTTTTCGAAACGCCTTTCCACGCGCGAAGATGCCGCGTTCGCGAGGCGGGAGGTAAAGGCTTCAAGCATCCGGTGGACCTCGGGATTTTCACATTCGCAACGCGATTTTTCGACGACTCGCCGCTGGGTTCCAGCGCTCACCCGAACTTCTGAAACAACTCACCCCGGCTGCGCCGGGTTCCGTTGCCGGCGAAGTCATTATGCATTCGTCGCGTCTGTCGGATGCAGGTGGGCCTGAGGTGGGGCGCGTGCAGGAACCCTGGGTGGCCCCATCCGTTGAAGCAAAGCCGAGCTCGCTGGATTCACCAGGTGGTCGGTCAAAATTCCGAGCAGGGAGAGACGAGAGTGAATACAGCAGGGGAAGTCATGACTGTCGTGCTCGCGTCGCACAACGGCGCCGGGACATTGCCGCGCGTGCTGGATGGCTATGCGGCGCTCGGGACTTCGTTCGCCTGGAACATGATCGTCGTGGACAACGCCAGCACCGACGGTACTGCCGAAATCGTCGAGAGTTATGCCTCCAGGCTGCCCGTGACGCTCTTGTCGGAGGAGCAGCCGGGCAAGAACAGGGCTCTGAACAAGGCGATCGAGCAGGAACTGGGAGCCTTCGTCATCTTCACGGATGACGATGCGGTTCCGGAAGAAGGCTTCCTCTCCGCCTGGCGAGAGACCGCGAGAAATGCGGCGGAGTACGACCTTTTCGGCGCGCGCATCGACGCGGAATTCCTGCAGCCCCCTCCCTCCTGGTTGAGCTCGGTGCAGGCGCACTTTCCGGAAATCTACGCCACCAACGATCGCGCGGAAGGCTCGATCCAGGCGGCAGACATATTCGGCCCGAACATGGCGGTTCGCCGGCGCGTGCTGGACAGCGGCCATCGCTTCGACGAGGGCATCGGCCCGACGGCGCGCAACGCGAATTACGGCATGGGAAGCGAAACCGAGTTCTGCACCCGCATGGAAAGCCAGGGTTACCGCGCCTGGTTCACCCGTGGGCCAAGGGTCCGTCACCTCGTTCGCCCGAATCAGATGACGCGCGAATTCGTTTTCCGACGGGCTTATCGGCACGGACTCGGTTTCGGCATGCGGACGGCGACGGCCAATCGACACGATGCGGCTGGCGACGGGACGACCCGCCAGAGCGTGCGCGCGAAGATACTGGACATGGCGCTCGATCTCGGCGCCAGCGTCCCGGTCGGCCCCGTCAGCGACAGGAGCAACTGGCAACGCTCCTGGCGCAAGGGTTTCCGGGACGGCCTTGCGATGCGGTCGCCGGAGAGCGGCCGCGTCTTCGGCTGAGCGAAATCAGGAGGTGCGCCCTGCCGCGCCGCAGCGCGAACTCGTCGCTGGAGGAACCCTCGGGGGATCCCGGGCGTAGTACCCACAAGCGCAACAGGTGCAAGAGGCGTGCAAGACGCGTGCAAGACGCGTGCAAGAGGCGCGCAAGAGGCGTGCAGGTGGCCTGCAAGTGGCCTGCACGTGGCCGGCAAGAGGCCGGCACCCGCCAGGATACGACCGTCGAAAGGCTTCCCATGCGAAGAGATCAAGCCGCCGCCGCAGCGGAATCGGATTCGGATCATTCCAAGCCCACGATCCCGCTCACGAACTGGATCGAGGGCAAGGCGCGGGGTGCCGTCCGGCGCTTGCGCGCCCGCGCCGTGCGGCAAGGCGTCGCCCCGTCGTGGTTTGGATACAGGCACGTGGAGACGGAGCTCGTGCGCGACCACGTCGAGCGCATGACCGGCCTCGGTTTCGGCGCGGCGAGCTACGAGACGGTGCATCGCGAATCAGCGACCGCGAACCCCCTGCCGCAGAACGTAGCCGATCGCGCTGATCTGCCCGATGATGCGGGATGGTGGGGTTACTCGATGCGTGACGTCCCCAACCGCGTCAGCGGCGAGACTTTCCTCGCCACGATCCCGAATGCGCGCATCGTCAGCTTTGTCGACGAAAGAAACGAGTTCTATCCAGCAATTCTGAGCCGCGACGACACTGCGCTCAACCTCCGCGAGATCGTCTTTCGCCCGGGCCATGCGGCGGCGCTGCGCTCGCGCGAGTATGGCGGTCGGCCCCCGCAGAGGTTGCAGCGGGCGACCTGGATCCTCGAGCGGGTCTACGACAACCATTCCCACTGGCTGACGGCCCATCTGCCGAAACTCTGCCTCCTGCGCGAGCAGGGTCGGCTCGACGACGTGATCCTGCCGGAGAAGCTGAAGCCGGCGATGGAGTCGTCGCTGAAGATGATGGGTCTGGAGCCGTCGCAGTTCCGGACATTCGATCCTTCGCGCCCGCTGTTGGTCGAGGAATTGACGATCGTCGGCACGGATCGTTTTCGACCGGAGCTGCTGCGCCCGGTTCGCGAGGCCGTCGCTCGATCGGTCGAGGCTGGCGCGCCGACGCGCCGAATCTACATCAGCCGGTCGAGGGCGAGGTTCCGCCGTTTGCTCAACGAGGAGGAGATCTGGCCGCTCTTCGAGAATGAAGGCTTCGAGCGCGTCTACATGGAGGAGATGAGCTTTCGCGAGCAGGTGCGCCTGATGCGCGAGACGACAGTGCTCGCCGCGCCCCACGGGGCGGGACTGACGAACATGATGTTCTGCCCGGAGGGAGCGCATGTCGTCGAGATCGCCTGTCTCGGCTTCCCGAATCCCAACTTCTACGCCGTCGCCTCCGCCATGGGGCAAGCCTATTCAATCGTTTCGGCTCAGGCGAGCGGCGACGTTCCGCCGCTGGAGCAGGATCTCGTGGTGCAGCCGGGTGCGGTTCGCTCTGCACTGAAGGCGCTTGCCGAGCCGTCCAGCAGACCGCTCGGGAATGCAGGGGTCTGAGCAGGTGCGTATTTCCGTCATCATCCCTGTCCTGGATGCGGAGGCGTATATCGCACAGACGTTGCGCTCCGCCCTGAACCAGACGACGCCGCCGGACGAGATCATCGTGGTCGACAACGGGTCGCGCGATGCGAGCGCCGCGATCGCCCGCGGGTTCGGCGGTATCGTCAGAACCACCGAGGCTCCGGAAGGTGGTGCGGCATCGGCGAGGAATGCGGGAGCGGCGCTGGCGACGGGCGATGCACTGATGTTTCTCGATGCCGACGACCTTCTCGGCGCGACCGCGATCGAGGAACTGTCGGCGGCTCTGGGGGAGCGGCCTGGTGCAGTCGCCTGCTGCCCATGGATGCGGTACGAGCTGATCGACGGCTGCTGGCTCGCCTCGCCGGCCTCGTGCGCCCCCAGGCGACGTCATCACGACGATCTCGCGGCGTGGCTTGTCGGTTGGTATCACCCGCCCTGCGCGGTCCTCTGGTCCCGCTCCGCGTTCGACGCGAGCGGCGGCTGGGATCCGCAGGGCAGTGTAAACGACGACGGCGACCTCATGATGCGCGCCTTTGCATCGGGTATCCCGTTGGTGCGAACGTCCGGGGGCACGTCGTATTATCGACGCCTTCCCGGCGACGCCGTCTCCCTGAGCGGGCGCAGGCGGACGCGAGCGGGGCTGGAGGCGCGGCTCAGGGTGCTCGATCGCCTCGTCGAGCGATTGACGCAGGCGGGTCGCATCGCGCGTTATCGCGCACCTCTCGCGGAAGCCTACGCGGATATCCTCCAGGATTGCGGTGGCGAGGTTCAGGATCTCGCCGACCGCGCCCGGACGGCGGTACGCCTGCATGGCGGGTTCAGCCGCTTGCGGCGTGCATTTCGCACCATCGGCCACGCGAGCGCGCGCCGCCTCCCCGGCGGGGGGATGCTTGCGCCTGTCGCAAGCCCCCGGCCTGCACCGGATCGCGCGGAAATCGACGAAGGCAACCCACTGGTCAGCGTCGTCGTGCCGACCTACAACCGGGCGGACCTGCTGAAACGCGCCGTGGACAGCGTTCTCAGTCAGTCCTACGAGAATTTCGAGCTGCTCGTCGTTGATGACGGCTCGACGGACGACACGGCAGCCCTCGTCGCGGGGCTCGACGATCCGCGGCTGCGCTATCTGCGCCAGCCCCGGAACATGGGGGTTGCCGCCGCGCGCAATCGCGGCATGCGGGAAGCAAGGGGTTCGCTCGTCGCGTTCCTGGACTCCGACGACCTCTGGGCGCCCGAAAAGCTGAAGCGGCAGGTGGAGCTGATACGGCGGCGTCCCTCGAAGGTCGGACTTTTCTATACGGGCCTGACCGTCCTGGACGACGAGGATCGCAGTACCGACTGGATCCCGACGGCGCGCGGCGACGTGTGGCGCGCGATGTTGCACGACAACGTCGTGCATTACGGGACGAGCAGCACGATCATCCGTCGCGAGGTGATCGAGACGATCGGGTACTTCGACGAGAAGCTCCCCGCCAACGAGGATTACGATTACTGGACGCGTCTCGCGCGGTTTTTCGAGATCGACTTCGTTCCGGCTCCTTTGATGACCTACAACGCAAAGACGGCGGGTGAAGCGGATGAACGTCGGTCGCGCAACTTCATCGCCAACATGACCGCCAGGAAGATGTACGTTCAGCGGCACGGAGACGACGCGCTGCGCGCAGGCGTGCGGCACCTGTCCTTCCTGAACAGCGCCCGGCGGCATCTGGAATCGCCGGACGGAAGCGCCCGCGAAGCGCGCTGGTTGCTTGCGAAGGCGCTGCGGGACCGCCCGACCGAGCCGCGTCTCTACATTTGGCTCGCCTTCGCCATGCTTCCGCGCAATCCTCGGTCGCGCCTGGCTCCCGGGCTGAAGGCGCTTCGCCCGCTGTTGCCGCGTCGCCTGTGGTTTGGGGCCGGCAATGCAGCCTGAACAGATCCTCCGCTCGATAAATCGCGTCGAAAGGGGAGCGAAATGAGAATCTGCATCATCGTCGAGCGTTTTCCGCAAGTCTCCGAGACATTCGTCCTCGACCAGGCGCTCGGGCTCGCTGCGCGGGGGCACGACGTCGAAATCCTTTGCCAGCAAAGGACAAAAGGCGATGCCCCGGCCCTGAGGACGCGTCAATGGTGGGGAGGCCTCGCCTTTGCGGAAGATGTGGCGGGTCGGCTTTCGCCGAGGCTGCAGCACAAGTTGCGCGGCTGGTTCGACCCGCTGCAGGTCGCGCATCTGCGGCGCTTCGACGTGCTGCTGGCCCATTTTGGATATCAGGGAGCGCGCGTGGCCGGGGTGATCAAGCGGGCGGGCGCGCTTCCTCCGCTGGTGACCATCTTCCACGGCCACGATGTGGGGACCGTGCAGCACGACGGCGCGACCCGGATTTACGGGGACCTGTTCCGCCACGGCGCGCTCCAGCTTGCCGTCAACGATGTCTTCCGGCGGGTTCTCGTCGATGCCGGATCGCCTGCTGCAAGGACGCGTGTCCATCATCTCGGCATTTCCCCGTCCGCGATTCCCTTCCAGCCGCGCGCTCCCGGAAGCGGGCCGTTGTCGATCCTTTCCGTCAGCCGGCTGACGGAGAAGAAGGGGATCGAATACGCCTTGCATGCGCTTGCCCGCGTCAAGGAGGTCCGCCCGGGCCTCGAATGGCGCTACCGGATCATCGGCGACGGCCATCTGAAGGAGGAACTCGAGCGTCTCGCCGCGAAGCTTTCCATCGACGAGCATGTCGAGTTTCTCGGCGCGCAATCGCACGCCGAGGTCCGCGGAAACCTCGCCGAAAGCGACGTGTTCCTGTTGCCGAGCGTCACGGCGGCCAATGGCGACGCCGAGGGTATTCCCGTGTCGCTCATGGAGGCGATGGCTTCTGGGGCGATCGTCGTCAGCACCTTTCATTCCGGCATTCCCGAGCTCGTCGAAGACGGGATCAGCGGGCTGCTCGCGCCGGAACGGGACGATGTGGCGCTTGCCGAGAAGATTCTCGCGGTCGCCGAGGATTCCTCCATGCGGGACGCCATGGCGAGAGCGGCGCGGCGTCGCGTGGAAGCGGACTTCAACATGGAGGCGCAGCTCGATCGGCTCGAATCCGAGATTGCCGCGGTTGTCAGCGCCCGCGGCGTCCGCGCCGGGCAAGGCGTCCTCCTGCCTGCAGAGGAATTGCCGTGATCCGCTCTGGACTGCTCGCCTGCCGGAACTCTTCCCGAACAGGACGGTTGTTCAGGCGCAAGATCCGGCATCGCCCGCCAAACCGCGCTCTTTCCACTTCGGTTGAAGGCGTCGTACGGACGCCGACCCGGCATACGCGCCGGACGAAGTCGATGCCCTGCAAGCGGTGGAAAGCCATTCGCGGTGAAGAATTCAGGACATCTCTGCCCGTGGACGGGTTTGTCACGAGAAAGGTTACGAAATGCGCATTGCAATGATCGGTTCGGGTTACGTAGGCCTCGTCTCGGGGGCGTGTTTTGCTGATTTCGGGCACGAGGTCGTCTGCATCGACAAGGACGAGGCCAAGATCGAGGCGCTTCGGGCGGGGAAGATGCCGATCTTCGAGCCGGGGCTCGAGGAGCTCGTCGCCCGCAACGTGGCGCAGGGGCGGCTGTCGTTCGGTCTCGATCTCACTGCGGCCGTCCGCGCTGCGCAGGCCGTGTTCATCGGCGTCGGCACGCCCTCGCGGCGCGGCGACGGGCATGCGGATCTGAGCTTCGTCCATCAGGCAGCCCGCGAGATCGCGCAGGCGCTCGACGGCTTTACCGTGATCGTGACCAAGTCCACCGTGCCCGTCGGCACCGGCGACGAGGTCGAGCGGATCATCCGCGAGGAGCGGCCCGACGCCGATTTCTGCGTGGTCTCCAACCCGGAATTCCTGCGCGAGGGCGCGGCCATCGGCGATTTCAAGCGCCCCGACCGGATCGTCATCGGCATCGGCCGCACGGGGGACGACGACAATGACGACGAGGATACGCGCGCCCGCGAAACCATGACCGAGATCTACCGCCCGCTCTACCTCAACCAGGCTCCGCTGCTGTTCACCTCCCGGCGCACCGCCGAGCTGACGAAATACGCCGCAAACGCGTTTCTCGCCACCAAGATCACCTTCATCAACGAGATCGCCGATCTGTGCGAGCAGGTGGGGGCGAACGTGCAGGAGGTGGCGCGCGGGATCGGGCTCGACAACCGGATCGGCACGAAGTTCCTGCATGCGGGGCCGGGCTACGGCGGCTCCTGCTTCCCCAAGGACACGCTGGCGCTGATCAAGACCGCGCAGGATCACGCCTCGCCGATGCGCCTCGTCGAGACGGTGGCCGCCGTCAACGACCAGCGCAAGCGCGCCATGGGGCGGAAAGTCATCGCGGCCTGCGGCGGCGAGGTGCGCGGCAGGACGGTGGCGTTGCTGGGGCTGACCTTCAAGCCCAACACCGACGACATGCGCGCCGCCCCCTCGATCGACATCGTCACGGCGCTGCAGGATGCGGGCGCGAAGGTGCGGGCCCATGATCCCGAGGGCATGGAGCAGGCGCGCCTGGTGCTGGACGGCGTCGCTTACGCCGACGACGTCTATTCCTGCGCCGAGGGAGCGGATTGCCTCGTCATCGTCACGGAATGGGACGCCTTCCGCGCGCTCGACTTCGCCCGCCTCAAGACCATCATGAACGCCCCCGTGCTCGTCGACCTGCGCAACATCTACCGCCCGGAGGACGTGCGGCGGGCGGGGTTTGCGTATACCGGGATCGGGCGCGCGTAGATGATCCGCACGAGATCCCGTCACGGACTTGACTTCATCCTGACGCGGCGGCGGGCAAACGGATTCCGGCAAGGCAGAGAGCCATGATGGCGTTACCGTTTTTCTTCGTGCTCGCGGCGATCGGGCTCGCGTGGCGCCGGCGGCATGGACTAGCGGTGGGCGTCGGCCTGGCTGCCCTGCTTCTGACTTTAGGCCTGTTCCACCTGCACGCCACAGACAGCCTCGCCCTTTTGTTCTGAGGACCCGCTCATGAATGAGCCGATTGCCGAATCCTTGGCCTACGGCCTCAACGCCCTCGCGCTGCTGGCGATCAGCGGCATCCTGATTGCCGCCTTTTACGCGCAGATCGTCCAGGGCGGGCTCCCCTGCCCCCTCTGCCTGCTGCAGCGGGTGGGCTTCGTCATCGTGGGGCTCGGATTGTCGCTCAATCTCCTCGAGAGGCTGCGGCCGGGGCATTACGCGTTGATGATCATGGGTGCGGCTCTGGGCGGCGCGATTTCGCTTCGGCAGGTGTTCCTGCACATCGTCCCCGGGAGCGGGGCATACGGCGATCCGGTCTTCGGCCTGCACCTCTACAGCTGGGCGGCATTGATCTTTGCCGCAGTCATCGTCGGAGCCTCGATCATGCTGCTCGTGGAGCGACAGTTTGCAACTGGACCATCGCCGCGCGCACCCGCAGCGGATCCCCGCCTCGTCCGCGCGGGGCTGGTCGCAGTGGCCGTCTTTGCAATCGTGGTTCTGGGAAACGGAGTTTCGACCGTCCTCGAATGCGGGGCGGGCCTGTGTCCCGACGATCCGAGCGGCTATGAACTACTGGGCCGTGGCTGAGCGTTCCGTCCCCGCACCGACGGGTCCCCTACCTGTGCGCCTTCCATGTCAGCACATAGGAGGCCGCGCAGTTCCAGACGCCGCCCACCAGCGCGCCGAACGCCCCGGCGAGGAGATAGTCCCTGCCCTCGAGGAACAGGATGTTGGCGACGCCGACATTCGCGGCGAGGCCGATCGAGCAGACGGCGTAGAAGGTGACGAGCCCCCATAGCAGCCCGAGCCCCTTGAGCCGCTTGTCGCGGTAGGTCACCGCGTTGTTGATGAAGTAGTTCGCCGTCATCGCCGTGAAGGACGCCAGCAGCTGCGCAACCCAGAAGGCGACGCCGATGGCGAAGCCGTAGATCGACAGGGCGATCAGGTGGACGAGCAGGCCGAAACCGCCGACCATCGAGAACAGGATGAACCGCACGGGCAGGACGCGCCCGATGGTCTTGTCGGCGATCAGGAAGAGGTAATCGAGGCTCACCGCGGCGTCGAGCTTGGATTCCCCGGCGAGGCGCGGATTGAACGTGATCGGCAGCTCGCGCACCCGCAGCGTCCTGGGCGCAGACAGAAGGATATCGGCGAGCAGCTTGAAGCCGCGCTGCGAAAGCGCCGGGGCCAGTTGATCGAACGCCTCCCGGCGCATCATGAAGAAGCCGCTCATCGGATCGCTGACGGGAACATGCAGCACCCTCCGCGCGAGCCAGCCTCCCGCCTTCGACAGGAGCGCCCGCCGGTCGTCGGCGAGCCCCGCCGCCGAGCCGCCGGCGATGTAGCGGCTGCCGATGACGATATCGGCATCGTCCACGACCAGCGCCGCCAGCATCTGCGGGAGGACCGTCGCATCATGCTGGAGATCGGCGTCCATCAGGGCGACATAGGGCGCGGAGGATGCGAGGAAGCCCTCGGTTCCCGCCGATGCGAGCCCCCGGCGTCCGATGCGGCGGATGCAGCGCAGGCGCGGGTCCTCGCGCGCCATGCGCTTGACGGTCTCGGCGGTTCCGTCGCGCGAATCGTCATCCACGATGATCAGTTCCCAGGCCGTGTCGCCGAAGGCCTTGTCAAGGGAGGCGACGAGGGCGGGAATGTTGTCCCGCTCGTTCATCGTCGGCGCGATGATCGAGACGAGCGGGATCGCCGGCGCGGCGGCCTGCTGCGGCGTGCGAACGATCAAGGTCTGGCTCGTCATCGGATCGCTCTCTGTCGACCGTCCATGGGATGCTGTCCATCGCCCGGGGCGGGATTGCGGCAGACGCGGCGTGCAGGAGGCTTTCCAGCAGCACCGCCGCCTTGCGTCAGCACACGCATTAGCGCCCCGAATGATAGTTGTCCACCAGCCCGGTGCCCCGAAAGACGGCGAGCCGCTGCGCGGGCCGACCTGCCTTGGTCAGGACGATCGGCTCCATCGCCTCCACCCGCTCGAAGAATCCCTGCACCGGCCCGAGGTAGCGACCGGTCCGATGCTCCGGGAACAGGACGATGACCTCGGCTCCGGCATGGCCGCTCGTCCCCGGCAGGTATGGAAAGTGCTTTGGATTGTCGCAGAGGCACAGAACCACGGCCTCGCCCCCGAGCGCGTGGCTCAGCTTTCCCGCATATTGCCAGCTCGCGCTCGCGACGAGCATCCCCGTGCGCCATTCGCCCTGCGCTTCCAGAGCCTGGCGCACGTCGTGCCAGTCGAGGAGCTCCAGCGTCGGATCCTGGAGGTCCGCGATCTGCGAGAGCGCCCGCGTCATCCAGGCGTTGTTTACCTGGACTGCAAGGGCGAGAAGCAGCAGCGGGATGACGATGGCGTGGCCGATGGCCGAGCGCCGCAAATGAAATGCAGCCCGCCCCGTTACTCCCGCGAGCGCGGCTCCCAGAAGCGGCACCAGCATGAGCCATCCGGGCATCGGCCAGTGCGGCAGCCCGCGCGCGCTCAGGCTCGCTGCGTTGAAGGCGAGGATGGGGCCGATGGCGAGCATCGCCAGCATCCAGCGCGACGGTTCCCGCGGACCACGCCACAGGGCCTGCACGAGGAGCGCTGCGAGCGGCAGGAATATCCAGGGCAGAAGATAGCCCGCCTGGCCCGCCAGGAGCTCAAGGAAGTACTTGATTTCGAAGCTGCTGGCGCCCCCAAGGCGCTGCGTGTGAAACGACAGCCCGACGAAACCGTGCCCCGCGTGCCACAGGATCACGGGCAGGAAGAACGAGCCGGCGATGACCGCCGCGAGCCAGGGCCAGATCGTCGCAAGCGAAGCCCTCCCCGCCCGCGTCGTCACGAGGAAGAGGAAGACGCCGGCCCCGAAGAGCAGCATGTGGTATTTCGACAGAAGCCCGAAGCCGATTGCCAGGCCGAGCCCGACCCAGAACCACGGTCGGCGTTCCGCGGGCATTTCCGTGAAGAACAGGCGCGCAAGCAGCCACGCCGCCAGCAGCTGGAAGAAGTAGAGCGGCCCGTCGGGCAGGATCCAGCTCCCCGTCGCCAGCGTGAAGACCGGCGCGATGTTCAGGATGAACGCCGCCCATACGCCCGCCGCATCGCCGAAGAGCAGGCTCGTGACGCGGTACATCAGCCATGTCGATCCCGCGAAAAGCAGAATGAACGGCAGGCGCAGGACGAGGTTGTTCTCGCTCCCCGTCAGCCATCGCGCGACACCCGCGAGCCAGACATGCAGCGGCGGATGATCGAAGTAGCTCAGGGAGAAATCACGCGCGTTGCCCGCCATGTAGGCTTCGTCGAACCCAAACCCCGTAAACCCGGCGAGGATCATGCGGATTGCGGTTGCAATCAGGATGATGGCGATCACCTGCCGGTGTGGCTCGGTTCCGGCAAAGCCGAAGACGAGGCGATCGGTCGCACTTCGTCGCATTACCCCGTTGCGTTGCAAGGCATCGTTCTTTCTCTCGAGGCTGCCGAAGCGATCCGGCAAGCCATGCAACCGGTTCGGCCGATTCCGCAACCGGCCGCGCAGCCCTTCCGCGACGCGCCATATAACCCTTCAGCCGCAACAGGGAAAGCGCCGGATCCGGCCGGGCTCGACCGCGACCACGAACAGCCTCGTGAAATGGTGTAGGATCGTCGCGCAACAGGGGATCGGCACGGCATGGCAACCGATACGCTCACGCCTTTTCTCGACTGGCTCGACCGGCATTTCTCGGTCGGTCTGCCGCTTGTCCGATTTGCTCGCAACACCGTCCTGCTCAGCCTGATCGGCCTCGCTCCGGCGCTCGCGCTCTACATCGCTCTGATCCCGGGCTTCTTCTCGCACCTGTACGGAACCGAAGGTGCGCTGGCGGGCCTCACCCGGCAGATCCTCACGAACGGCCTCCCGGTGGTGTTCGTGGTGAACGCCTTCGGGCTTTCCCTTTTTGCCCAGTTGCGGGCGGAGCGCATTCGCCCGGAAGTCGTCCTCGCCGCCGACATGGCGGCACGCATCGGCGCCTTCATCGCCCTGCATGTCTTGATCTATCCGGCCTCGGCGCTGATGTTCGGCTCCTTCGGCGGCGATCCGCTGCTGGCGCTGCGCGTCGTCGGGCCGACGCTGGCGCAAGCCGCCACGTTCGGAAACCTTTCGGGCGTCTATCTTTATGCCACGCTTGTGAGCGCCCTCCCGCTGCACATGGTGCTGGTGGGGGCGGCGCTGCGCCGATCGGGATACCGGGACCCGTCCCTGGCGAACCTCACCCTGCTGGCGCTCGCCGTCTTCGGCCTTCAGGCGCTTCTGCTGACCGCAGCGGCAATGCTTCTCGGCGTGATCGTCTGAGCGCGATGCAGCTGCGGCGCTGGGGAGGCTTCGCAGCCGAAATCGCGCAGGGCTTGACCTTGCCACGGTGGGAAGGTCTAGGATGATCTCTGCGCTTGTGGAAATGCGCTTCAGGAGCCCTCGATGCTAGTTCTCCACCTGCCCGACATGGCATGCGGCCATTGCGAGAAGACCGTCCGCAAGACGATCGGCACGGTCGATCCCGACGCGCAGGTGACGGTTGATCTGGCCACGCGGACGGTCAGGGTCGAGAGCTCCTCGGATGCAGGCGCGATTGCCGACGCTCTGAAGGCGCAGGGTTATCCCAGCCGATGACGAGACCGGGACGATCATCGGACTTGCGGCGCGTGAGCTCGCTCCACTTCATCCTCGCTGCAGTGCTCGGGCTGGCGCTGATCGTCTTCACCCCCTCGAACGTGCCCGCGCACGGAGATCCCGGCTCCCAGGCACACCCACTGGTCGCGCTGCACGCCTCCGGCGCTCACCACGCACCGCACGACCACGATGGCCATGCCGCAAACGCCTCTTGCGCGGCGGCCTGTGCGGTGACTATCGCCCCCCTCGTCGAGCGGGGGCCGGAGCTTGCGCGGGCGCGTGGCGTTCCGCCGGCGATCATGGCCAGGATCGACGAGCATTCTCCGGAGGATCCGCTGCCGCCGCCACGACGTGCAACAGGGATTTGAAGCAAAACTAAATCTCATTACGAAGAAACGTCCTAATCGACGGGAGACGAACCATGTCCATCAAGAACCACGCCTTCGCCGCCGCCTTCGGCATCGCCGCCATCACCGCCCTCTCCGCCCCCGTCTGGGCGCAGGCAGGCCACGGCGCGCATGGAGACACCCATGGAGGCACCCATGGAGGCACCCATGGAGGCCCCCAACACCAGCAGCACATGTCCACCCCCGCGACTGAGGCGGGCGAGGCGAGCCCGTCGTCACAGGCCTACATCGCCGCGATGGAAGCGATGCACTCCGCAATGACCGCCATGGCCTACAGCGGCGACGGCGATATCGACTTCGCGCGCGGGATGATCCCCCACCACCAGGCCGCCATCGACATGGCGCACATCGTGCTCGAGCACGGCAAGGATCCCGAGCTGCGAGCGCTTGCGGAGGAGATCATCGAGGCGCAGGAGCGCGAGATCGCGCAGCTCGAGGCCTGGCTCGCTGCGAACGCTCCCGAC
>Ga0208490_100714_pt1 | contig 17161 bp, 14 predicted proteins | sample SubbioAug_CSWold_FD_184818 | JGI IMG/M metagenome (GOLD analysis project Ga0208490, IMG submission 184818) | Serpentinite rock and fluid subsurface biosphere microbial communities from McLaughlin Reserve, California, USA - CR11Aug_CSWold (SPAdes) | ecosystem: Environmental > Terrestrial > Deep...
CTCGGGGAAGATCACGAGCAATACCACGGCGACGATCATCAGCAGGAAGAACGGCAGTGCCGCATAGGCGATGTAGAGGATGTTTCGCCCCGTCAGCCCCTGCAGCACGAACAGGTTGAACCCCACCGGCGGCGTGATCTGGCTCATCTCGACGACGAGCACCACGTAGATCCCGAACCAGAGCAGATCGATCCCCGCCGCCTGCACCATCGGCAGGATGATCGCCGTGGTGAGCACGACGACCGAGATGCCGTCGAGGAAGCAGCCGAGGACGACGAAGAGGATCGTCAGCGCAAAGAGCAGCGTATAGGGCGAGAGCTCCATCTCGCGGATGAAGCCGGCCATGGCGCGCGGGATGCCGGTATAGCCCATGGCGATGGAGAGAAACGCCGCGCCCGCGATGATGAAGATGATCATGCAGGACGTCCGCGTCGCCCCCATCAGGCTCTCGGAAAAGCTCGTCCAGTTGAGCGAGCCCGTCGCTGCCGAGAGGGCGAGCGAGCCCGCCACCCCGATCGCCGCCGCTTCCGTCGCCGTCGCCCAGCCCTGGTAGATCGAGCCGATGACGAAGGCGATCAGGAGCAGCACGGGGATCAGCCGGCGCGACGCATTCAGCTTCTGCAGGAAGCTCAGGCGGAGATCGTTGACGGGCACCTTCTTCGGATTGAGAAGCGACCAGATCCCGGCATAGCCCATGAACAGCGAGGCCACGAGAATGCCTGGAAGAATGCCCGCGATGAAGAGCTGCACGATCGAGACTTCGGCCGACACGCCGTAGACGATCAGGATGATCGAGGGCGGGATCAGCAGGCCGAGGGTGCCCGAGCCTGCGAGCGAGCCGATGATCAGCTTCTCGTCGTAGCCGCGCTTCGAAAGTTCCGGGATCGCCATCTTTCCGACGGTGAGCGCGGTGGCAGCCGAGCTGCCGCTGACGGCGGCGAAGACCGCGCAGCCCAGGATGTTCACGTGGATCAACCGGCCCGGAAGGCGGCCGAGCCAGGGGGCGAGGCCCTGGAACATGTCTTCCGAGAGCTTGGTTCGAAACAGGATCTCGCCCATCCAGACGAAGAGCGGCAGCGAGGCCAGCGTCCATGTCGCGGTGGCGCCCCAGACGCTCGTCGACATGACGAGGCCCGCAGGTGCGTTGCTGAACATGGTGATGCTGACGAGGCCGACGGCGGCGAGCGCCATGGCGACCCAGAACCCGCCGCTCAGCAGCAGGAACAGGACGACGACGAGGATGACGGATTGGGTCAGGATATCCACGCGGGCGCCCTACAGCTTCTCGATGGTGGGGTCCTCACGGGCGCGCAGCACCACGTCCTTCGAATCGTCGAAGGACGGAACGCCGCCGCTGAGGATATGGAAGAACTCTTCGACGAGGGCGATCGTCAGCATGACCAGCCCGAGAAGCATCGCCCCCTGCGGGATCGCCAGCGGGATGGCGAGCAGCCCGTCCGACACCTCGCGAAAGCGGAGCGAGTCGGCGACGAGCAGCCAGGTCGACCACGAGTAATACGCCATCAGCACCACGCCGAGGAGCACGCCCAGCGCATCCGCGACACGGCGCGCCTTCGCCGGCAGGTAGTGCAGGAAGAGCGAGACCCGGATATGGCTGCCGGAGCGGAAGGAATAGGCGAGCGCGAGAAAGCTCGTCGCCGCCAGCAGGAAGGCGGAGGCCTCGTTCACGCCTGGGACCATCACGTTGAAGAAGCGCCCGATGATCTGCGCCAGCATCAGGGCCGCTATCATCGCCAGCGCAATGGCTGCCAGCACGCCGCAGGCCTTGTAGGCGAAATCGAGCGTCAGACGGAGAGTCCGCATCATTCGGTCCGCTTGTCGGGATTCAGGGCCAGGAAGACGGCGCGCCATCGATGGACGACGGCGCGCCGGATGGATGTCGCCCGACTACATGGCGTTGTAGGCGTCAATCATGCGCTGGCCACGCTCACCGGCCTTCTCGACCCATTCCTGCGTCATCTGCTCGCCGATGGCCTCGAGTTCGGTGCGAAGCGTCTCGCCCGGCTCCTTGACCGTCATGCCGTTGTCGGCCAGCGTCTGAACCGCCAGCTCGCCTTCCTCGCGCGCCTTGTCCCAACCGCGCCGCTCGGCGTTGAGCGCCGCCGTCAGAACCGCCTCCTGCACGTCTTCGTCCAGCGCCTCGAAAGCAGCGCGGTTCACGAAGACGAGGTTCTTGGGGTGCATCGCGTCAGTTGTATAGAAGACGTTGAGGAACTCCCAGGAGCTGACGTCGACGCCCGTCGTTGCGGAGGTCAGCATCGCCCTGACGACACCCGTCGAGAACGCCTGCGGAATTTCGGCGTACTGCACCGTCGTCGGCGAGGCGCCCATGAGTTCGGCGAGACGCGACGTCGCGGGATTGTAGGCGCGGAAGGGGACGTTCTGCATCTGCGAGATGCTCTCGATCTCCTCCTGATGATACAGCCCCTGCCCCGGCCAGACCGCGCTGAACAGCGGCATCAGCCCTTCTTCCTCCAGAACCTCCTCCAGAACGGGCTTCTGGGCCTGCCAGAGGTTCCAGGCATTGTCGTACCCCGTCGCAAGGAAGGGCACGCCGTCGGCTTCGAAGATCGGATTCTCGTTTCCGTAGGACGACAGCAGGATCTCGCCGATCTGCGCCTGCCCGGTGCGAACGGCGCGCTTGATCTCGGGCATCCTGAACAGCGAGGCGTTGCTGTGGACCGTGATCTCCAGCTTGCCGCCGGAAAGCTCCTTCACTTCGTCCGCGAATGCACGAACGTTCTGCGTGAGATAGTTGCTGTCTGGATACGGGGTCGGCATGTCCCAGGTTTCGGCACTTGCCGTGACAGCAAAACCCAAAGTAGTCGTTGCCAGAATGGCGCTCGCGAATAGATTACGCATTATATTCTCCCGTTCAGACGATTGACTGTTCTCCCAACTCGGCTTTACGCCAAGCTTTGTTATGGTCGCCAGCCTGTGCGCCTCCACCACTCCGGTCAAGCGCTAACTTTAGGGAGTGAGTATGCGAAACAGCGGGCCCTGCAACCGGAAACCGTACGCTTTACTGCTCGACCGGGCGCACGTTGATATCGGAAAGGTCCAGTCTGGGGAGCGGATCGCCCGGGAGCGCGGGCATGATCCGGCCATCCGTCTCGAAGATCGCACCATCGCCGACCGCCGAGAGGCTGAAATCGGTCGCCTCCGGCGTTCCCTCCGCGGTAATCCTGATATCGGTGAAGGTCTGGCCCGCGACGAGCAGCATCCCGGCCTCGGCCAGGCCGTCGATACGCGGCTGCTCGACAACGTCGCGCCCGGTCGCGTCGATGCGGAAGTTCTGCAGCAAAACCTCCTCGACGCGCAGCTCGGCTCCGTTGATGCGAACCACGGCATTCTGGCCGCCATCCTCGACGTCGAGCGTGGCAAGCGCCTCGAAACTGCCGCCGAGATCCATGAGCAGGAGCGGGCTGAGATCGTCGAGATCCCCGGCCTGCAGGCTCACCTCGCCCTGCGTGAGAAGGTCCGGGCCGACCTGAAGATTGCCCGCCAGCACGACGGAGCCGATCGTGATGTCGAGCGGGTCGAGGAGCCAGCCCTCGTCGATCGCGCGCAGCCTGAAGCCGCCGGTCGCGAGGTTCTCGCCGACCTCTCCGTCGAGGGTCATGGAGGCGTCGAGCGCGTCGAGAATATCCAGAGCCTCGACCTGCACCTGCATGCGCGGGATCGGGCGGCCCATGGTGGTGACATTCTCCAAGGCTGCCGTCGCAGTGGCGTTCGGGCGCTCCAGCGAGCCGGTAAGCCTCGCCTCGATCCGCGCCTGCCCGGCATCGATCTGGTCGTGCAGCGCCTCCAGCCTCGGCACGATGGCGTTCAGGGTCAGATCGGCGCTCTCAGTGCCTGCCGCCCCGTCGGTCGTGAGATCGAGGTTTTCTCCCTCGATCCTGAAGCCCTCGAAGGCGAAGCCGTCGCGCATGCTTCGCAGACCTCCCGCGACCGACACCTGCGGACCAAACAGCCCGTCGAGCGCATCCTGGCCGCTGGCGAACTCCGTGATCACACCTTCGACGTCGGCGCGATAATCCTCGACCAGCGGGTCCCCGGTGATGCGAGCGCTCAACACGGCCGCCCCCTCGAGTGCGAAACCGGTGAGGCCCGCCATTGGCGCAAGCGTGGGGATTTCGGCCTCGAGCACGCCGTCGGTGCTGCGCCGGTCGATTACTCCCGCATAAGTCGCGTTCATCGTCGGCGTCGCGATCTGCGCCTGCTCGACCGTGGTGGCTCCACCCATCTCCGTGAGACCGCGGGCGACGAGATCGACCCTGTCCCCGATAGCCGCAGCAAGATCGGGATCTGTCGGAACAACGCCGGTCGCGTTGGCGCTCACGTCGAAGCGGAAGCGCTGGGCGACGATCGCTCCCTCCGGCACCGCAGCATCGGGGGTCGCCGCATCCGGGCCGAAATCGACCTGCGTGGAGAGAACTTCCACAGTCCCCGCCGGCATGCTCAGCCCCGAGGCATCGATGCGGCCCGCGATCTGCGGCGCGTTGAGCAGCCCCTCGACTGCGACATCGACATCGAACTCCGCCACCTCGACATCCCCCACCCGCGTCACGCCATCGGCGGTGGGGACGGTGGTGCCCGTGAGGTTCATGGCGAGGCGGCGCTCGGCGTCCATCGTGCCCGAAAGCACGAGCTGGGCTGCAGGAGCCGCCAGTCGCAACTGGTCGAGCGCGAGTAAGCCGTCGTCGAAATAGGCCGCGTTTCCGACGAGCTGCGTCGTTCCCGCAAAGACCGGCGCGACAGCCTCAGGCATAAGTCCGGCGATCTGCGCCGCGACGTCGAGATCGACGCGATAGGCGTCGGGTCCGCGATCGACGGTCGCGATGCCCTGCGCGCCGATATCGGGGCCGGCCTGGAATGCGAGGTCGGCGGCAAAGGCGTCCAGCGGCGCATCGCCGGTAATCGCGAGCTGCACCGGCGGCAGGCCCGGCACATCGAGAAGCCGCGCGACGATCCCCCCTTCCGGCTCGTCGAGCGCGAAATCGAGCGTCAGCACGTTGGTGTCCGGCACGTATCTCACGTCGATGTCGAGCACGCCTTCGGCATCGGTACGCCGCGCCGCGAAAGCGAGCATCAGGCCCTCCTCGGGCGAGACCAGCTCCGCCGATCCGCTCGCGGTCAGCTCCGCCGCCGTGCCCAGCACGGGCTCTTCGAGAACGAGGCGATCGAGGGTGAAGTTTTCGACGACTACTGCGACGGGAAGCTCCGGGAAAACCGGCCCCTCCGCAACCTCCTCGGGCCGCTCGGTGGGGAGCGGACGGCGGGAGATCTTGAGTTCACCGAGAGTAAGGTCGCTGACCTGGAGACGACGCCGCAGAAGTGCGGTCAGGCTCCAGTTGATTTCCGCGCGATCAAGCGTAAGCCAGACGCCATCCGGGTCGGAAATCGTGATGTCGTGAATGACGGCGCTGGTCGACAGCGCACCCTCGATGGCCCCGATGCTGATGCGCGTGGTCGGCGTGGTCAGGAGACGGGACAGGACATTGGCGACGACGCCCTGATCCTCGAGCTGCTCGTCGATCAGCGGATCCTGCACCAGCGGATTTTGCGCCAGTGGATCTTGCACCAGTGGATCTTGCACCAGTGGATCTTGCGCCTGCACGAGCGGAGCGTGAACGAGGCTGCCCAGAGCGAGCGAGAAGCCGAGCATCCCCGCGAGCAGGAGACGCGAGTGCGGCATCGAATGCCGGCGCCGACCGGGGCTCATTCCGGAATCGTGTCCCGCATCGTATCGCTTCATCCGCTACTCCAGACCAGCCCCGCATGTCCGAACGGTGCCGCGGGGCAATGGTTCCGCCAGCGAATAGCGTCCTATTCGCACAACCGGAAGCCGCCGCGTCGCTCGGCCATGTCGAAATGCAAGTGGTCGGCATGCGCGGCATTCGTCATCGGGCCGAGGACGGTGGTGAAGTAGGCGCAGCCCCCGCCACGGATCGCCGCCTGGAAGAGCTCCGTATCGTCGGATTTCTCGGACGGCGGCATCACCGGCATGGATGGTCGCTTGGCGAATGCGATGCTGGCGATATCGATCGCGTTGGCGAAGGCGTGCTGGCTGAAGGCGACGTTGTTGCTGCCACCGCGCCGCGCGCGACACTCGTAGCTGCCCGAGGTGCCGATCACCGTGGGCTCGTCGTCGAGATAGAGCAGCGCCATCGGCACGACGACTTCCCGGGTCCATTGCGCGAGCGCGAGGCCGACCTCGCACCGGGCTGTGACCGCCGGCTCGAGACGAACCCCGGCGATCGCCGAAACACGCACGCCCCGCTCGGCACCGCAATGCGGATCGTCCTCCCCGATCGGTTCGACGACGGAAAACTCGACGGCGGCATCCCGCAGCTCCTGCTCGCAGATGCGCGTCTTCGCCTCGTCATAGGACGGTCGGCGCAGAGCGGCGGCGGCAGCAAGCGCGTGTTCGGCGAGCGCCTCGGCGTCGGGCGCTTCCTCTTCCTGGGCTTCCTCGTCCTGCGCTTCCTCTTCGTCCACCTCTTCCGGATCGGGCTCGACGACGCCTTCTCCCGCTTCGCGCGCGGGCGCGGGCGGGGGAACGGGAGCGGCCGGCTGCACCTCGGGCAAATCCGGCCGCTCCGGCGGAAGCGGTGTGGGCGTATCCGCGTCCGCCTGTCCCAAGGGTACCTCCTGCCTCACCGGCGCGTCCTGGCTGAAAGCAGGGCCGGATAGCGCGAGGGGTACGGAAAAAAGCAACGTCGCAGCGCGAAGGATCAGGCTCCTGCGGTCCCGCACAATTTGAATAATCAATCGACAAACTCCACGATCGTACCGATTTCCACGAGTTCCGCGAGTTCCTCGGCATCCCAGTTCGTCAGGCGCACGCAGCCATGGGAGTAGGTCTTGTCGATCTTGGAGGGCTCCGGGGTTCCGTGAATGCCGTAGGTCGGCTCGGAGAGATCGATCCAGACGCTTCCCACCGGATTGTTGGGGCCGGGGGGAAGGATGAGGTTCCGGTCGAGATCGCCCTGCTGGAAGTTGACGTCGGGGCGATAGGTATAGTTCGGCATGAGCACCACCGCTTTCACTTCGTGGGTGCCGGTGGGGCTCGGCGTCTGCTCGCTGCCGACCGTCGCCGTGTAGAAGGCCACGAGGTTGTCGCCCTCGTCGAGGGCCCGGACCGATGCCTCTCCACGGCTGACGACGATGCGGACGACCTTGCCGGCGGCCCTGCGGTCCGCCACGTGGGCGACGAGGATTTCCGCACCCGCACGGCCGAAATCGGCGTCGGGATTGAGCGCGTGCAGAAGGCCGATATCCATGTGGAAGCGCTCGGCGAGCATCTCGTCGGGCCCCGTATATGAAAGCCGCTCCATCTCCGCGAGCTGCGCGTAGTCCTCGGGGATGCTCTCGGCGAACGGCTCCGCCAGATCCTCCTCGGTAATTGCGTAGGTGGTGAAGGCGGGCTCCGGATCTCCTTGCGTCAGATACGACCAGAGCTCCTCGGTAAGCACGCCCTCCGCCGGCGCTCCCTCGCCCAGCCCCTTCTCCCGCGCAAAGGCCATCAGCGCCTTGTCGGTGTTGCCGCCGCTGAACCCGTCGATCACGCCCGGCGAGAAATGCGCGCGGTCGAGCATGACCTGCAGCCGCATCGCGAAGGGATTGCGCTCCTCGCTCACCTGCCCGTCGAAGCCGGCGCGATTGATGTCTTCGGCGGCGAGCCTCTCGGTGGAGTGCGCGAGCCCGCCGGGGAACAGCGCGAGCAGGATAATCAGGGTGGAAGCCGCGAAGCCACGGGCGATCATTGCTTTTTTCTCCAATGCCAAGTTCTGTCGAGGCAAGTGCAGAGCGGCGCGATTGGTTCCTCGTCTCAACGCTCGCGCAGCGCCGCCGAGAGCTCGCTGCGCAGGTGATTGATGTCGGCGCGCAGGGCCTCGAGCTCAGGCGCTCCGGCGACATCGCCGTCCTGCGCCTGCGCCTCCTGGCCGATGAAGAAGGTGGCGAAGCTCGCGGTGATGTAGCCGAACACAGCAAAACCATAGAGCGAGATCAGGAGCGCGAGCACGCGCCCCTCGGGGGTGACGGGCCAGAAGCCGGAGCCCATCGTGGTCATCAGCATCGCAGTCCACCAGAGAGCGTCTGCGTAGCTCGTGAACCCGTCGGAGACCTCGGACGCGGGCTCGAAGGCAAGCATTCCGGCGGCGCCCAGGACGGTCAGGATCGTCGTCGTGCCGAGCACGTAACCGAGCCCTCGTCGGCTGAAGCTGTTGCGAAGCGCGTTCACGCCGCGATTGGCGGTACCCACGATACGCACGAGGCGCAGGCCGCGGGTCAGGCGCAGGAATCGCAGAAAACGCAGGAAGCGGAAGGCGGGGGCTGCGAGCGCGATGAGGGTGATCGGGTTTCGCTTGACGAAGCGGATCTTGTCGGGCGCAAGCACCAGCCGCAGCAGGAACTCGCCGATGAAGATGATCCAGATCAGCGTTCCGAGCAGCTCGAAGACCCCGGAGGTGGTCCAGATCAGCTCGACGATCACCAGCGACAGCCAGATGAACGAGAGCACGAGCATCGGCGTTTCGAGCCATTCCTCGAGCTGCGCCAGAATCCGCCAGCGCTCCTTCTGCTCCTCGTCGTCTTCGATCTCCTCCAGGGGCTCGTTTCGCAAATTGTCGGACCGGCTCATGAACGTCACCTCTCTTCAACGTCACCTCTTGGGGTGATCACCCGTCTGGATGTACGCATCGGGAACGCATGCCTGCGCTTGTGGTTCGAAGCTCCTCCTCCGGCCGCCGCCGGCGCGCCGGCGTGGAGGGGGTAAACAAACGAGCTGAATTCGTGTATGACGCTTTGCGCTTCCCATGCGTCATATTCGGTATGGGGACTGTCGGATGTTCGGAAGCCCGAGTTCGTTGCCGAAGGCCCGGCCGCCATGGGCGCTCGCGCGATGATCAAAGCTTGACTTCCGGGTCGTCGGACGCATTTTCCGAAGTCTCGGCCTGCGCAACCTCGAGAGGACGACATCGTGCTTCAATCAGAAGCAGATCTCATGGCCGCCATCCTCGACGGGATCGGGGACGGCTACTACGCGATCGACAGGGACTGGCGGATCACATTCTTCAATAAAGCTGCGGAAGACTTCTTCGGCCTGCCGCGGTCGTCTATCCTCGGGCGCTCGCTGTGGGACATTTTCCCGTCCGCCGTCGGCAGCAGCAACGTCCGGATGATGAAGAATACGATGGAGACGGGCGAGCCGTGCTCCTTCAAGGGTCGCTCGGTGGTGCAGGACGATCGCTATGTCGAGGCCCGGATCTTCCCGATCCGCGAGGGCATCGGGGTTGCCTTCAGCGACATCACCGAGCGCAAGGCCGCGGAGGATGCCGTGCGTGCGGCGCGAGCCCAGGCGGAGGCCGTCGCCGCCGAACGCGAGGCGGTCCTCGGCCAGCTCGCCGAAGGCGTCATCATCGCCGACGCCGAGGGGCGGATCAACTTCATCAACGAGGCGGCGCGACGCATGCATGGTGCGACGCATTTCGGGGTCGATCCCTCCGGTTATTCGACCGCCTACAACCTTTTTACGGATGCCGGCGCGCCCTATCCCTCGGCGGAGCTTCCGCTCGCGCGCGCCGTCTCCACCGGCGAGACCGTGCAGGAGGAGCGCTGGCGCATCCGCCGTCCCGACGGGTCCGAGATCATCGCCATCGGCAGCGCCAGGCGGGTGATCTCGAACGAGGGCGAGGTGCTGGGCGCCGTCCTGACGCTGCGCGACGACACGGCGCGGATCATGGCGGAGCGCGCACTCCAGGAAAGCGAGGAGCGCTTTCGGACGCTGGCCGACAGCGCTCCCGCCCTGATCTGGATGTCGGACGCCGATGGCCAGGTGACCTTCGCGAACCGCTATTACGAAGAGTTCTTCGGCAGGCCCTCGCAGGACATGCAGGGCGTCGGCTGGCGGGACGTCGTGCACCCGGAAGACGTCGAGATGTTCGCGGACGCGTATTTCGACGCCGTCGCCCGGCGCAGGTCGCTGACCATCGACGTGCGTTTCCGCGATCGCCACGGCGCGCTGCGCTGGCTGCGATGCCAATGCGTTCCTCGCTTCGACGGGATCGAGAATTACATCGGCTTCTCCGGCTGCAACGTCGACATCACGGATGCAAAGGTCGCCGAGGAGCGGCTGCGCGCGGCTCTCGGCGATCTCGAGAGCCAGGTCTGCGAGCGCACGCAGGAGGCCAAGAACGCGCTCGAGCAGCTGTTCGAGGCGCAGAAGATGGAGACGATCGGCCAGTTGACCGGCGGGATCGCGCACGATTTCAACAATCTCCTCATGGCGATCCTCGGCAATCTTTCGATGCTCAAGAAGCGCCTGCCGGACGGCGACCGGACGCATCGGCTGCTCGACAACGCCATCCTCGGAGCGGAGCGGGGCGCATCGCTGACGCAGCGGCTTCTCGCCTTCGCGCGCCGGCAGGAACTGCGCCCGGAGGCCGTGCCGCTGGCCTGCCTGCTCGACGGGATCGAGGATCTGCTGCGCCGTTCGCTCGGATCGCAGGTCGCTCTCAGCTTCGATATCGAAGACGGTACCTCACCCGTGATGGTCGATCCACACCAGCTCGAACTCGCCATCCTCAACCTCGCGGTGAATTCGCGGGATGCGATGCCCGGAGGCGGCGCCTTGCGAATTTCCGCAAGCGATGCCCCTGCCACATGCCATCCCGCCGCGCTGGGCCCGGGTCGCTACGTCCGCCTCAGCGTCCGCGACGAGGGGGTCGGGATGGACGAGGCGACGCTTGCCCGCGCGCGAGAACCCTTCTTCACCACGAAAGGCGTCGGCAAGGGGACGGGCCTCGGCCTCTCCATGGTCCACGGCCTCGCCCTGCAATCGGGTGGCCTGCTCCACATCGAAAGCAAGCCCGGCGAGGGGACCACCGTCGAGATCTGGCTGCAGGCGGCAGACGGGCAAGCCGGGCATTCCGCCCCGCCGCGCTCCGCCGCGACAATCGCGGAGCAAGCTCCCGCCACCGTGCTTCTCGTGGACGACGATGCGCTCGTGGCCTTCGGCACCGCATCGATGCTGGAGGATATGGGGCACGTGGTGATCGAGGCGAATTCCGGTGCGAAGGCGCTCGGACTCCTCGAGGCCCACCCGAAGATCGATCTCCTGATCACGGATTTCGCCATGCCGGGCATGAACGGGCGCGAGCTCGCCGAACTCGCCCGCGGGCAACGCCCGGACCTCCCCATCATCATCGCCAGCGGCTATGCCGAGCTTCCGGAGGCGAACGCGCTCGAGCTTCCCCGGCTCAACAAGCCGTTCCAGGAGGCGCAGCTGAAAGAGGCGATCGCGCGCGCCCTTCGCCGGTGAAGCCGCGGGCTCAATTTCGGTGAAGCGACAGGATGAACGCGGCGACCTCGTCCTTCTCGTGCTCGAAGAGGCGATAGGTCGTCATCGGAAAGTGGTCCTCGCGCAGGAAGCCGGCGAGATACGCCGCGTCGCGCCCCGGCCGCGCAGCGATCTCGGCAAAGCTCGGAGCCCCCGCGCCACGAACCGGACGATCGAAGCCGTGGCAGGTGGCGCACCATTCCTGCGCCACCGCCTGTCCCCGCGCAATGCGGGGATCGTCGAGGGGATCGTCGAGGGAGGCTTGCCCCGCCACGACGCATCCGCCGAGGATGCCGACGACGGCGAGAAGGGCGGACGCGTTACGCAGGCGCATGTTTGTCAAAACGATATCTCCGCGCGCCTCACCCGTTCGACGCTCAGCGCCCATTAGCCTTCCGCCACGCAGCGAAATCAATCCCCGTCTGCGGATCCGTTGCCGGATAGAGACCGAGGATCGAGCGGCCCTTCAGCACCTCCTCCGTCACGAAATCCTCGAACGCGGTCATCTCCACCGCCTCGTCCGCGATCTCATCCGCGATTTCGGCGGGAATGACCACGACGCCGTCGCCGTCGCCCACGATCACGTCGCCGGGAAATACCGGTGCGTCGCCGCAACCGATCGGCACGTTGATGTCGATGGCCTGGTGCAGCGTCAGGTTCGTCGGTGCGGAGGGGCGGTTGTGGTAGGCCGGGATCGAAAGCGCCGCGATCTCGGGCGCATCTCGAAATCCACCGTCGGTGACGATGCCGGCGACGCCGCGCATCATCAGGCGCGAGACCAGGATCGAACCGGCGGACGCCGCGCGCGGATCCTTCCTGCTGTCGATCACGAACACGGCGTCGGGCGGGCACTCCTCGACAGCCTTGCGCTGCGGGTGGGCGCGGTTCTGAAACGCGGAGAGCGGGTTGAGATCCTCGCGGGCGGGCATGTAGCGAAGGGTGAAAGCCTCGCCGACCATGTTTCCGAGGCTCGGATTCAAAGGGTGGACGTCCTGTATGAACTGATTGCGCAGGCCGCGCTTGTAGAGCGCCGTGCAGAGCGTCGCAGTGCTGATGCGCTTGAGCTTCTCGCGGGTCGTGGGGTTCAGGGGCATTCTTTCTCTCCCGGATGTTCGCCTTTCGACAACCTTGCCCCCGCGCGCGTGAAAATTCGCCATGCATGTGCGCCATACGGCTATTGGCATCCCGGAGCCGGCTTCGGTCCACCTGCGGGTCTGGACCCGGATTTCTCGCATATCGGGCCTGCGATGCTTGCGCAGCCGCGCAGCCTCACTCCGTGTTAGGGTGCTCGGCGAGACCGCCCGAAACGCAGCCCGCGACGCTGATTCAAATCCGATGCTCTACCCGAAAATCCTTCGCGACCACGGCCTGACCATCGGATTCGGGTTCCTTCTGGCGTTGCTCTCCTCGTTCGGCCAGACCTTCTTCATCGCCCTTTCCGTACCCGGCATCCAGGCTGATTTCCGCCTGTCGCACGGGGCGGTGGGAACGCTGTTTTCCGTCGCGACTCTCGCCTCGGGCATGATCATGATCTATGCCGGAGGCGTGCTCGATCGCATGAGCGTTCGCAGCTACGCGGCGATTTCGGTTGCAGGCCTCGCAGCCGCCGCCGTCGCGATCTCGCTCGCAGACAGCATCGCGCTGCTCGGCCTCTCGATACTGGCGCTCCGGCTGTTCGGCCAGGGCACGCTGAGCCATGCGGCGGTGACGAGCACCGCGAGATTGCCGGCGGGAATTCGCGGGCGGGCGGTGGGATTTGCGAGCCTCGGCTTCCAGGTGGGGACCGCGCTGCTGCCGGCGGCGGGCGTGGCGCTGATCGCGGCGATCGGATGGGTCGCAACGTGGCGGGTCGCGGCCGTCACCCTGCTCGTCTGCCTCGCCGCCGTGATCTTCGTGCGCCGCCCGACGCAGGATGCGAAGGCTCGCTCGTCGCTCTCGATGGATCAGGAGCCACTGAGGAAGCATCTTCGCCGGCGCGATCTGCTGCGAGACTGGCGCTTCTGGGTGCTGCTGCCGTCGATGATGGGGCCACCCGCGATCAGCACCGGCTACTTCTTCCACCAGCGCCATATCGCCGACAGCATGGAGTGGGGCCTGAGCGCCCTCGCCTTCGGGATGAGCTTCTTCGCCATCGGCTCGATCACGGGGGCGCTGGCAACCGGCTGGCTGGCGGACCGCGTCGGCTCGATCCGCCTCAGCCGCTTTCACCTCCTGCCCCTCGCCGCCGCATCCGCGCTTCTCGCTGCAGCCATCGGCCCGAAGGGCGCGCTCGCCTTCTTCGCGCTGGTGGGCCTCACCGGCGGGGCGAGCCAGGTGGTGGTGACGACGAGCCTCGCCGACATCTACGGCAGCACGCAACTGGGGATGATCAGGGCGATGGCCGCCTCGGTGATGGTGCTCGCCTCTGCGATCACTCCGGGCCTTTACGGGCTCGCGGTGGATGCGGGGATCGGCTTTCCGATGATCGGGGTCGTTTCCTGCCTGTATCTCGTGGCGGCCTCGATCCTCAACATCCTCCTGCCGGCGCGACCGATGTCGTGAGCCTTGGTGCATGTTAAACTGCCGCGAACATGTCGTGGGTGCGGCGCAAGCAAGAAGAGCGGGAGATGGAGAATGTCCGACAAGAACCAGGCGACGCCGTCAGACGAAGAACTCCGCGAGCGTTTCGAACCGCTGCTTCGTCAAGAGCTGGCTGAGATCGAGACGCTGATCCGCGACAATGCGGAAAGCAGCGCCCCGGTCGCGCTCGATCAGCAGAGCGTCGGTCGTCTCGCACGGATGGACGCGATGCAGGTCCAGGCGATGGCGCAGGACACGGCGCGCCGCCGGCATGTCCGCAGGGTGCGTATCCAGCAGGCCCTGCGCCGCATCGAGGAGGGCGAGTTCGGCTATTGCGCCGAATGCGGCGAGCCGATCGGCGAAGGGCGGCTCGGGGCCGATCCGACGAACCAAGAATGCTTGCGCTGCGCCACGCTCCAGCAGGCGGGGCGGAAGCGCTGAGCAGACGCGCTCGTTTTCCTGCGGCAGCGGGGCACGGGCGCCTAATCCGCATATTGACCGGAGCGGGTCGCGCCGGGTTCCCGCGCAGGTGGCTCCGTCCGCTGCAATCGCTCCAGAATTCGCAGCGCCGTCGGCCAGCTCACGACCATGGTCGCGCGCAGATGCGCCGAGCCGTCGCCCAGATCCGCCACCTCCAGATTGGGCGTGAGCTCATCGTTCGCTTCATCCCCGATCGCATCCTGCCGGGCCGACGTCACGCCCTCGTGCAGCGCGAGAAGCACGCCCGGATCGACCCCGAGCGCCTTTTCGAGGGCGTCGATGTTCTCGCGGCGGCGCGGCAGCGAGCGCCCTTGTGCGTAGGACCAGACGGAAACGTCGCTGAGCTTGGAGCCCGGGGGGAGATGCTCGCGCGCCCGAAGCGCCGTCTCTCGATAGGTCAGACCCTGCTTCTTGATCGCAGCCCAGAGAACCTCGGCGAACTTTTCGCTGTGATCAGGCATCGGCCAAAGTTTCACCCTGTCATGCCGGCCCACAAAGGCCCGCCTGCCATCCCCACATTCGATGACGATCCTGCTATTGCGCAGCCGAAGCGTTGAAGATCATGGTGTTCGCAGCCGAACGACGGCGCAATCCCCACGTGGGATTAGCCTCCAGCCGATTTCCCGTCGCAGCGCGGGTTTTCCGGCTCACCAGTCGCGGCGCGCCACGAGCCTGGGATACATCAGCCCCTGCCCGGCTCCGCGCGCGGCGAGGAAGACGAGGAACGCGCTCCACAGCCCCGCATTGCCCCAGTCGCGACCGAGCAGGATGACGACGAGATACGCGCCGAACGAGAGAAGCATCAGATCCCGCATCGCCCGCGTCCAGGTCGCGCCGATATAGATCCCGTCGAAGGCGAAGGCGAGCGCGCCCGCGAGCGGGGTCAGCGCCGCGAAGATCAGGAAATCCCGAGCAACAGCGCGCACGGTCTCGTCGGTCGTGACGAAATCGATGAAGGCGGGGCCGATGAACCAGAACAGGACGCTCAGGGCGAAGCCGAGCCCGAGGCTCCACTGCACGGCAATCGCGACGGCGCGCCCGAAGGCCTTGCGGTTGCGCGCCCCGTAGGCCTGCCCGCACATCGCCTCGGCAGCCGTCGCCGTCCCGTCGAGGAAGTAGGCTCCGAGGCCGAACATCTTGTAGAGCACGGCATTCGCCGCGAGCGTCACATCCCCCGCCCGCGCGCCGAGGCTGATGAAGATCCCAAACGCCATGATCAGCGCGATGGTGCGGATCATGATGTCGCCGTTGACCGCGAGCATGCGCAGCATGGCGGTACGGTCGAGCGTCTCGACGAGCGGAACCCGCAGCGGGCGCGAGCCGAGGCGGCGCAGCAGGGCAATACCCAGCAGAACGGCAACGCCCTCCGCCAGAAGCGTCCCCAGCGCAGCGCCGGCGACCCCGAGTTCGAGCCCCACGACGAGCATAATCGTCAGAGCGATGTTGACGAGGTTCAAGGTGACCTGGAGCGCAAAACCGAGATCGGTGCGCCCGCGCCCGATCAGCGAGCCGAGAATGGCGTAGTTCGCCAGCGTGAAGGGGGCCGCCCAGATGCGGATGTGGAAATACACGGAGAGCGCGGCGCTGACCTCGGCGCTCGCGCCCATGAGCCGCAGGGCCGCGATCGCGATGGGCCATTGCAGGACAATGATCGCGAGCCCGACGAGCGCCGCGACGGCGAGTGCCCGGGCGAGCGCGCGATCGACCTCGCGGTCGTTCCCCTCCCCCACCGCCTGCGCGGTGAGACCGGCGGTGCCCATCCTGAGGGCGCCAAAACTCCAGAACAGGAAATCGAAGACGACGCCGCCCAGCGCCACCGCCCCGAGCAGCGCCGCATCGCCGAGCCGCCCGATCACCGTCATGTCGGCGAGGCCGAGCAGCGGGGTGGTGAGATGCGAGAGCGTCATCGGCACGGCGATGACGAGCATCCGCCGATGCGTCACCTCCACCTCGCGCGGCGCAGGCGTCTCCTGCACGTCGCTCATGGGTTCAGCGCAGGATGCTGAGCAGGCGCAGGATGAGCCAGATCGGAATCACGACGACGGCCCCGTAGAACAGCCAGGTGCCGACGGTGCCGAAGGCCTCGAAGCCGAGATCGCTCAGCGCCCGCACCATGGCGTAGGCCTTGTTCAGCAGATCCGGCGGCGTGATGCCGAGCAGCGCCATGAACGCGCCGACGAGGAGCGAGAGAAACAGAAGCTTGACGATGACCGATCCGACGGAGCCGCCAAGAAAACGCTGATGATTCGCCGCCATTTCTCTTATGATCTCCCCGCGCGCCGATCTGGCGCGCATCAGTTACATCGCAAGACCGCCCCCCATTGGCAACCCGCCGCGCACCCGAGAGGCTCTTTACCGGTGATCGATCCGCAGCTTTTTTCGCCCGCAGCCATAGCTCCCGCCACGAAGGCCCTCAACGAGGAGATCGTCGCCAAGCTCTCCGCCCTCCCCGACCCGTGGGGCTTTCCCGTCGAGGACGTGCGCAGCCGCCGGCGCGAGGGGCTGGGCCCGTTCCCGCCGCTGCCGCAATCCGAGCGCGCGCGAATCATCGAGATCGACGGCCCCGCAGGCCCGATCGCACTGCGCGTGATCGCCCCCGAGAAGCCGCGCGGCGTCTACCTCCACATCCACGGCGGCGGCTGGACCTGGGGCGCGCCCGACGAGCAGGACCCTGATCTCGAGCGCCTCGCAGCGCTCGGCTTCGCCTGCGTATCCGTGCGCTATCGCCTCGCCCCCGAGCACCCCTCCCCGGCCGCG
>Ga0208490_100716_pt1 | contig 17135 bp, 18 predicted proteins | sample SubbioAug_CSWold_FD_184818 | JGI IMG/M metagenome (GOLD analysis project Ga0208490, IMG submission 184818) | Serpentinite rock and fluid subsurface biosphere microbial communities from McLaughlin Reserve, California, USA - CR11Aug_CSWold (SPAdes) | ecosystem: Environmental > Terrestrial > Deep...
CAGGTACGCGTAGGGCGAGTTCTCGTCGAGTCCGTTGGCCTTCGCGAGGGACCAGAGCGCCGGACCATCCTCGAGCCGGGCGAGCCGGTACCCGAGGGTCGTGTCCTGTGCGTTGGCGGTCGAAGGGGCCACGGTCCCTTCATACCTAGACCAGTTGTGACCGAGAACACAAAGTGACGTGGGATGGGTCACATATTCGTCAGGCTTCGGTGACGGCGCCCTTCTCGGCGCCGGCGGCGAGGCGGGCGTACTTGGCCAGCACGCCCTTGGTGTAGCGGGGCTCGGGATGCTTGACCGTCTTGCGTCGCTCGTCGAGCACGGCATCGTCGACGAGGAGGTCGATCTGGTGGCCCCGCACGTCGATGCGGATGCGGTCGCCCTCCTCGACGAGCGCGATCGGGCCGCCGTCGACGGCCTCGGGCGCGACGTGGCCGATGCAGAAGCCGTGGGTGCCGCCGGAGAAGCGGCCGTCGGTGATGAGGGCGGCGTCGCCGCCGCGTCCGGCGCCCTTCATGGCGCCGGTGATGGCCAGCATCTCGCGCATGCCGGGTCCGCCCTTGGGGCCCTCGTAGCGGATGACGACCACGTCGCCGCTGTTGATGCGACCGGCCAGCACCGCGTCCATGGCGTCCTGCTCGCCGTCGAACACGCGGGCCGGGCCCTCGAAGTCGTCGAAGTCGATGCCGGCGACCTTCACGACCGAGCCCTTCGGGGCGAGCGAGCCGCTCAGGATGGCGAGGCCACCGATGTCGTGGATCGGGTCGGACAGCGGGTGGATGACCCGGCCGTCGGGTGCCGGCGGGTCGAGCGCCTCGAGGTTCTCGGCCATCGTCTTGCCGGTGACGGTGAGGCAGTCGCCGTGGAGCAGGCCGGCATCGAGCAGGTGGCGCAGCACGACCGGGACGCCACCGACCCGGTCGACGTCGACCATGTGGAACTGCCCGTGCGGCTTGGTGTCGGCGATGTGGGGGACCTTGGCGGCGATCTCGTTGAAGACCGACAGGTCGAGCTCGACCTCGGCCTCGTAAGCGATGGCCAGGAGGTGCAGGACGGCGTTGGTGGAGCCGCCGAGGGCCATGGTGACGGCGATGGCGTTCTCGAACGCCTCCCGGGTCATGATCTGGCGCGGACGGATGCCCTTGCGGATCAGGTCCATCACGGCCAGGCCGCTCTCGTAGGCGTAGTCGTCGCGGCGGCGGTCGACGGCCGGGGCGCTGGCGCTGCCGAGCAGCGACATGCCGAGGGCCTCGGAGATGCTGGCCATGGTGTTGGCCGTGAACATGCCGGCGCAGGCGCCCTCGGTGGGGCAGGCGTTGCGCTCGATGGCGTCGAGGGTCTCCTGGTCGATGGTGCCGGCCGCCCGGGCGCCGACCGCCTCGAACACCGACACGATGTCGAGGGCCTCGCCGTTGTGCTGGCCGGGCAGGATCGACCCGGCGTAGGTGAACACCGAGGGGACGTTGATGCGGGCCGCGGCCATGAGCATGCCGGGCAGCGACTTGTCGCAACCGGCGAAGGTGAGCAGGCCGTCCATGCGCTCGGCGTGCATGACGGTCTCGACCGAGTCGGCGATGACCTCGCGGGACACGAGCGATGCCCGCATCCCCTCGTGACCCATGGAGATGCCGTCGGACACGGCGACGGTGACGAACTCGATCGGGTACCCGCCGGCGTCGCGCACGCCGACCTTGGACCGCTTGGCCAGCCGGTCGAGCGGCATGTTGCAGGGGGTGACCTCGTTCCACGACGAGGCCACGGCGATCTGGGGCTTGGCGAAGTCCTCGTCCTGCATGCCGATCGCCCGCAGCATGGCCCGGGCCGGAGCCCGCTCCATCCCGTCGGTCACGTCACGCGACCGGGCCTTGATGTCGACGGTGGTCTCGATGCTGTCGTCCTGTCCGCTCACAGCGAGCCAGGCTACGTGAGTGCCGATCCGGAGCCCGCACGACTCAGAGATCGCCCGGCTCGCCATCCCGTCCTTCGGCGCCCTGGTCGCCGAGCCCCTCTACGTGCTCGCCGACACCGCCGTCGTGGGCCGGATCGGCACCGACGAGCTCGCCGGGCTGGCGGTCGCGTCGTCGGCCCTGCTGACCGGGTACGCCATCTTCATCTTCCTCGCCTACGGCACGACCGCCGCCGTGTCGAGGCTGCTCGGTGCCGGCCGGGACGACGCTGCCGCACACCAAGCGGTGCAGGGGCTGTGGCTCGCCGGTGTCATCGGCGTGGTCATGACGGGGCTGGTCATCGGCCTCGCCGAACCCATCGTCGAGCTCCTCGGCGGGACGGGGGCGGTGCGCACGAACGCCCTCGTGTACCTGCGCATCTCGGCGATCGGCATCACCTTCCAGCTGCTCACGTTCGCCGGCACCGGCTACCTGCGGGGCCTGCAGGACACCCGCACACCACTGCTCGTGGCCATCGGTGCGGCCGTGGCCAACCTGGTCATCGAGCTCGTGCTGATCAACGGCTTCGGCTACGGCATCGGCGCATCGGCGCTGTCCACCGTGATCGCCCAGGCCGGAGGTGCCCTCGTCTACCTCCGCCTGATCACGACGGCGACGTCCCGCTTGGGCGCTGCGCTGCGGCCCGACTGGTCGGCGGTCCGCCGACTGGGTCGCGTCGGCTGGGACCTGCTCGTGCGGACCCTGGCGCTGCGGCTCTCGTTGACGCTCTTCACCGCGGTCGCCGCCCGGATCGGGGCGCAGGAGGTCGGCGCCCACGAGATCGCCTTCGCCCTCTGGAGCCTGCTCGCCCTGGCCCTCGACGCGATCGCCATCGCCGGCCAGGCCATGGTCGGGCGCTTCCTCGGCGCCGACGACGTCGACACCGCCCGACAGGTCGGGCGTCGGATGCTCGAGCTCGGCACCGTGGCCGGCGTCGTCGGGGGCGTGCTCGTGCTGATCGGCCGACCCGTGCTCCCCGACGTCTTCAGCAACGACCCCGAGGTCGTCCGCCTGGCCGGCTTCCTCCTGCTCTTCGTGGCGGTGCTGCAACCGCTGAACGGCGCCGTGTTCGTGCTCGACGGGCTGCTCATCGGCGCCGGCGACATGTCCTTCCTGGCCAAGGCCATGGTCGGCGCCGCCCTGCTCACCGCGCCGGTCGCCATCGGCGTCGCCGTGCTCGGGCTCGGCATCGGCTGGGTCTGGGCGGCGATCACCGTCTTGATGCTCGCCCGACTGACCGTGCTCGCCGCGCGGTGGAGGTCCGGGGCGTGGGCGGTGATCGGCGCCGAGCGCTGAGGCCGCTCAGGCCTCCCGACAGCTCCGCACGAACGCCTCGAAGCCCTCGGGGTCGTCGGTGATGCGCAGGTGGCCGTCGGAGGCCCGGGACACGTCGAGCGACGGGCAGAACCAGTCGCCGCCCGGGGTGAAGAAGTGGGGCGAGCCGATCACCCCGCGCGCCTGTCCTTCGTGCCAGTCCCGCACCGGGAGCTCGTGATCGTCCCCGGCGCCGGCGGGCAGGCCGTGCGTCGCCGCCACCTCCGCCAGCACGTCGGGGTCGCCGATGTCCTCGCCCCGCTCGAAGAGCCGGTCCCGCAGCTCGAGCGCGACGATCTCGCCGACGGCCGATGACTGCTCGTACGCCCGGCCGGTCAGCGCCAGCGCTCCGAGCGTGGTGGTCGGGAAGCGGGTCTCGTCGAAGCCGGAGAACAGCTCGGGAGCGACCGAGGCGCGGATGTCCTCGACCTCCTCACCGATGAACGCCGGGTCCATCGGGGCGCCGTTCACGAGCTCCAGCGGCCAGGACCGCACAACCAGCACCAGCGGCACGCCCATCTGGGCGCGCAGGTCGACGAACCGTCGGAGGCCGACATGGGTGAACGGGCACCAGACGTCGGCGAAGACCTCGACCTGCATGGGGGCTCCTCGGCTCAGATCAGTGCGGCCAGCACGTCGACGAAGACCAGCGCGAGCACGCCGATCAGCAGGACCCAGACGCCGATGCGCATGCCGAGCGACCGGCGTCTGTACGGCGTGACGTCGTCGTCGGGGTCGGACGGGGGCGTGTAGCGGGACACGGGGCAACCGTACCGCTGGGCGATCCGGCTCCTGTCGCGTCAGAGCAGCAGCGACAGGATCCAGGCCACGAGCGCGATCAGGACGACGAGGGTCAGCACCAGGCCGCCCGCGACCCCGATCAGCGTGCGGCGGACGGCGACGCGGCTCTCGGCCCGCGTACGGTCGGGGTCGAGTCCGTGGCGCTGCAGCAGCGCGACGTTGCGGTTGTTGGCCTTGAACGCGAAGTCGAACACCGACCCGAGCAGCGGGATGGAACCGACCACGGCATCGACGGCGACGTTGAGGACCATGCGGGCCACGGTGGCGCCCCGGGCACCGAGGTGCACCGCCTGGACGATGACCATGGAGGACAGCGCCAGCCCGGCGGCGTCGCCGACGCCGGGCACCAGGCCGAGGATGCCCTCGATCCCGAAGCGCATCCGGGTGCCCGGGAGGCGGAACTGGCTGTCCAGGAGGCGCGCCAGCCGCTCGGTCTTGGCCTCCTCGACGCGGATGGGCGCGGTCATGGGCGACTCCCTACCCCGGGGATGCGGTGCATCGGCGCTCGGTCAGCTCGGCGAGCGACGTGCGCTTTCGCCAGATAGCTGCGACAACGGGGTCGGGTGGACCGGGAGGTCGACGCGAGCCGGTTGCCTGTCGCAGCTATCTGGCGAGACCGAGATGTTCGTGGGTCTGCGCCGCCGCTCCGGCCGCCGCGTTCGGCTGGCGACGGCGGGGTTGCTGTCGTACCCCCCTGCGACCATGACTTCGTGACGACCGGGGCCCTGCGCGACCACGACGGCACGCTGCTCGATCCTTGGGGACGGCCGCTCATCTCGCCGGAGCAGCTGTACCGGCTGGACCTGCGGTACTTCCTCTCGGAGGCGATGGCGAGCGCACCGGAGCGCGTGTGGACCCCCGCCGAGCTGGTCGCCGAGGTGGAGTCGGCGGGTTTCCGCTTCCTCAGTCGCCCCGGCAAGGTCGTGTCCGACCACCTCCGGGCCGAGGTCAACCGGGGACGGGTCGAGCGGATCAGCCGGGGTCGCTACCGGGCCGGCACCATCCCGGGGACCACCCGCCGACGCATGCAGTACGCCATCCGACACCGCCGTGAAGCGCTCGCCGAGCACCGGAAGCGAGGCGCGGCTCAGGGCTCGCAGACCTGGTCTTGGTAGGCGGTCAGGCGGTCGGCGACCTCGGCGAGGGCGGGATCGTCGAAGACCGAGATGTCGGCGCCGGCCTCGGCGAGGCGGGCGAAGTCGTAGTCGGCGTCGTCCAGGAGCACGGCGAGGTCACGGAAGGCCTGGTCGAGGAGGGTGAGGTCGTCGGCAAGGGGATCGGGAGCGATCTCGGCGAACCCCGCGAACCGCTGGGCGAGGGCACGGAACCGGAGCTCGACCTCACGTGGCTCGATCCCGGCCTCGAACGGGTCGAGGACGGGTTCGTCGGCGGCCTCGCGGCTGCGCCGGCAGAACTCGGAGTCGGGGTCGCCCTCGAAGTCGGGTGGCGCGGTGGAGGCGGTGACCCCGCTGGTGGGCGCCGCGGTCGGCGCGGCGTCCTCGCTCCCCTCGTCGCCGCCGCAGGCCGCAGCCAGGAGCAGGCCCAGGACGGTCGCCGCCAGGAGCGGCCGCCGCGTCACGCCGACCGACGCTGCTCGAGGATCTGGGTGACCACCTTGCCGTCGGCCTGCCCACGGGTGGCCTTCATGACGTGGCCGACGATGGCGCCCTGGGCCTTCTGCTCGCCGGCGCAGTACTTGGCCCAGGCGTCGCCGTTGGCGGCGATGGCGTCGTCGACGATGGACTCCAGCTCGCTGGTGTCCATGGCCTCGAAGCCCCGCTCGGCGGCGATGGCATCCGGCGCCTTGCCGGTCTCCCCCATCTCGGCGACCACCTGCTTGGCCTGGCTCGCCGTGAGCTTGCCGCTGGTCTCGAGCTGCACCAGCTGGGCGAGGTTCTCGGCCGAGACGTTGCCGACCTGCGCCGGATCGAGATCGTGCTGCAGGTGGGTGAGGGTGCGGTCCGCATCGGCGCCCGACGCGACGGCATCCAGGGCCAGCTCGTCGAGGTCGCGGTCGACCACGATCGTCACCGACTCGTCGGGCAGCGTGCGACCGGCGGCGTCGGCGAGGGCCGATCGGCGCTCGGCCGGCAGGCGGGGCAGGGCGGCGTCGATCTCGTCGATGCGGGCCTGCTCGGGGACCATCGGCACGAGGTCGGGCTCGGGGAAGTACCGGTAGTCCTCGGCCTCCTCCTTCGAGCGCAGCATGTGCGTGCGGCCCTCGTCCTCGTTCCAGTGGCGGGTCTGCTGGATGACGCGCTCGCCGGCCTCGAGGAGGTCGACCTGGCGGAGGGCCTCGTACTCGATGGCCCGGCCGAGCGATCGGACCGAGTTGATGTTCTTGATCTCGCAGCGGGTGCCGAAGGGCGTGTCGGGCTGGTGGACCGACACGTTGGCGTCGACTCGGAGGGAGCCCTCCTCCATCTTGGCGTCGGACACGCCGGTGGCCGTGAGGATGGCGCGCAGCTCGTTGACGTAGGCCTTGGCCTGCTCCGCGGTGCGGAAGTCGGGGCGGGACACGATCTCCACCAGCGGGACGCCGCAGCGGTTGTAGTCCACCAGCGAGTAGGCGGCGTCGTGGATGCGGCCGCCGCCGCCGACGTGGGTGGACTTCCCGGTGTCCTCCTCGATGTGGGCCCGCTCGATGCCGATGCGCGTGCCGTCGGGCAGGTCGAGGTGGCCGTCGACGTTGGTCGGCTGGTCGTACTGGGAGATCTGGTAGTCCTTCGGCATGTCCGGGTAGAAGTAGTTCTTCCGGGCGAAGACCGACGGCCGCACCTCGCACTGCAGGGCCCGACCGAGGCGCATGGCCAGCTCCATCGCCCGGGCGTTGAGCACCGGCATCGAGCCGGGCAGGCCCAGGCACACCGGGCACACGTTGGTGTTGGGCTCGTCACCGAACTGGTTCGGGCACCCGCAGAACAGCTTGGTGGCGGTGTGCAGCTCGACGTGCACCTCGAGGCCGACGACGAGTCGGTAGCCGTGGGGCAGCTCGGTGAACGCTCCCCCGTGATCGGACAGCGTGGTGGTGCTCATCGGGCTGCTCCTGCCGGGGCGGCGGCTTCGAGCGCGGCGGCCACCTGGAACATCAGCTCCTCGCCGAGCGCCGGGGCCATGACCTGGACCCCCACGGGCAGGTCGTCGGCGCCGGTGCCGAACGGGACCGACATGGCGGGGTGGCCGGCGAGGCTGGAGGGGATGGTGCACACGTCGTTCAGGTACATCGTCAGCGGGTCGGCGGTCTTGTCGCCGAGTGGGAACGCGACGCACGGCGACGTCGGGCTGAGCAGGACGTCGAAGCGCTCGTAGGCCGCCTCGAAGTCGCGGATGATCATGGTGCGGACCCGCTGGGCCTTGCCGTAGTAGGCGTCGTAGTAGCCCGACGACAGCGCGTACGTGCCGAGCATGATGCGGCGCTTGACCTCGGCGCCGAAGCCGGCGGTGCGGGTGGCGTCGTAGGTCTCCCCCGTCGTCGCCCGCTCCTCGCGGAGCCCGAACCGCACGCCGTCGAAGCGAGCGAGGTTCGAGGACGCCTCGGCGGGGGCGATCAGGTAGTACGCGGAGAGGCCGAGGGTCGATGCCGGCACCGAGACCACGTCGACCTTCGCGCCGGCGGCCGCCAGCGCGTCGGCGGCCTCGCGGGTGCGAGCCAGGACCTCGGGCTGGAAGCCGCCCTCGCCGCCCTGCAGCTCCTCGACGAGGCCGACGCGCAGACCCTCGACCCCGCGACCGAGCCCCGCACGCAGGTCGGGGAAGGGCTCGGGGATGCTGGTGGCGTCGAGGGGGTCGTGGCCGGCGATGGCCTCCATGAGGAGGGCGGCGTCCTCGACGGTGGCGGCGAAGGGACCGATCTGGTCGAGGCTCGACGCGAAGGCGATGAGGCCCGACCGGGAGATCCGGCCGAAGGTGGGCTTGGCCCCGACCACACCGCAGAGGGCGGCGGGCTGGCGGATGGAGCCGCCGGTGTCGGAGCCGAGGGCGATCGGTGCGAACCCCGCTGCGACGGCGGCGGCCGAGCCGCCCGAGGACCCGCCCGGCACCCGGGTCGTGTCGAGGGGGTTGCGGGTGGGGCCGAACGCCGAGTTCTCGGTGGAGCTGCCCATGGCGAACTCGTCGAGGTTGGTCTTGCCGACCACCACCGCACCGGCGTCGTGGAGGCGACCCACGACCGTGGCGTCGTAGGGCGGGAGCCAGCCGTCGAGGATCTTGGACGAGCACGTGGTGGGGATCCCCCGGGTGCACAGGTTGTCCTTGAGCGCGATGGGCACGCCGGCGAGGGGCCCGACGTCCTCCCCGGCCGCGATGCGGGCATCGAGCTGGTCGGCTCGGGCCCGGGCCTCGTCGGCCAGCAGGTGGTTGAAGGCGTGGATCTCGCCCTCGCGCTCGTCGATGCGGGCGAGGTGGTCGTCGAGGACCTGGCGGGCGCTGCGCTCCCCCGAGGCGACGGCGGCGGCGATGCCGGCGGCCGTGCGGCTGCGGTCGATGTCGTTCACGGTGCCTCGCCGAGCACCGGGGGCACGCGGAACATGCCGGCCTCGGCGGAGGGGGCCTGGGCCAGGACCTCGTCGCGGTCCAGGCAGGGTCGGACCTCGTCGGCCCGCACCACGTTCTGGAGCGGGTACGGGTGCGACGTCGGCGGGACGTCGTCGAGCTCCAGGGACTCCACGTCGGCGGCGTGGTCGAGGATCGAGCCGAGCTGCTCGGTGAACAGGTCGAGCTCGGCGTCGTCGATCTGGAGTCGGGCCAGGCGAGCGACGTGGGCGACGTCGTCGCGGCTGATGTGTCCGGGCACGGAGCGAGCCTACGGGGAGCCGCGCACGGGCTCCCAGGCTCAGGCGGTGACGCGGGAGACGAAGTCCAGGATGCGCTCGATGATGAGGTCCCGGTCGAGGTCGATCGTGGCCACGTGGTAGCTGCGCTCGAGGGTGACGCGCTCGACCGGGCCGGCGAGGGTGGCGGCGAGGTGGTCGGAGTTCGACGGCGCGACCACGTGATCCTCGGGGCTGTTCATGATCAGCGCCGGTGCCGTGATCCGCCCGAGGTCGGCCTGCATGGCCTCGATGCCGTCGAACATGGACAGCAGCGGCGGGAGCGGGGTCAGCGCGTACGCCGACTCGGTGACCTCGGTGTCGGCCACGTCGCTGCCGATGCCGGCCATGAGCGTCTCGCCCCCGTCGACCAGGCCCTGGATCATGGCCTTCATGTCCGGCGCCGGCTCGGCCGCGGCGTTGACGAGCACGAGGCCGGCCACGTCGGGGCGCTGCGTGCCGAGCCACGCCGCGAGCGCGCCACCCATCGACAGCCCGACGACCACCACCTGATCGCTGCGGCCGGCCAGCTCGTCGTGGGCCGCGGCGACCTCTGCGGTCCAGTCCGACCACGTGCGGTCGAGCATGTCCTCGACCACGGTGCCGTGGCCCGACAGGCGCGGCATCGACACGGCGTGACCGGCCGCGGCACAGGCCTCGGCGATCCCCCGCATCGATGACGGGTTGCCGGTGAAGCCGTGGAGGACGAGCACGCCGGCCGGGCCGCCGTCGGCGGACATCGGCTGGGCTTCGGGCAGGACGTCGGTCATGCGCGGAGGCTACGTGTTCGCCCCTGTCGGGATCAGAAGCCGCCGGAGATGTTGACGGCGGCGGGGCCGAGGATGACCACGAAGAGCGCCGGCAGGATGCAGAACACCAGCGGGAACGTGATCTTCACCGGGACCTGCATGGCCCGCTCCTCGGCCCGGGCCCGGCGCTTGTCGCGGAGCTCGAGGGCCTGGAGGCGAAGGATGTTGGCCAGCGGGAAGCCGTGCTTCTCCGCCTGGCGCACGGCGGTGACGAACTGGCGCAGGTCGGGGACGTCGGTGCGGTCGGACATGGCCTGCAGGGCCTCGCCACGGGACAGGCCGAGCTGCATGTCGTTGACGGCCTTGAGGAGCTCGGTGGCGAGGATGCCACGGCCCTCCTGGCCGGCCCGGAGGACGGCGCCGTCGAAGGACATGCCGGCCTCGACCGTGACCGTGAGCTGGTCGAGCACGTCGGGGAGCTCGTTGGTGATGGCCTTGCGACGATCGTCGGCCATCCGCTTGATCTTGGCGTCGGGCGCCATGGTGAGCAGCACGACCATGAGGCCGGCGACGATGAGGTTCGTGCGGCTGGCACCCGCGCTCGACAGGTAGGTCGTGGCGCCGAACAGGCCGAGGGCGAAGCCGGCGATCTGCATGCCGAGGATGACCTCGGGGCGCCACCGCTTGTCGAGGTCGGCCACCCGGAGGGTCTTCGCGATGGCGTCCAGCATCCCGCTCGGCAGGTAGCGGCCGAACCGACCGGACAGGCCCTGGGCCAGCGGGTTGACGACACGGGTGAGGAAGCTGCCTTGGAGCTCGAGCTCACGGGAGGTGGGGACGACGTCTTCGGGGTCGAGGCCGATGGCGACGACCTTGGGCTCGGGCTTCAGCGCCCAGAAGGCGAGGCCGAGGCCACCGACGACGAAGAATGCGGCGAGGTAGACGATTTCCATGATCAGAACTCCGGGTTCACGAGCTTCTTCAGCCAGAGGCCGCCGCAGGCGAGCATGAAGGCGGCGGCGCCGAGCATCACCTGGCCCAGGCCTGACGAGAACATCGGCTTGATGTAGTCCGGGTTCGAGCTGAAGATGAAGCCGAACAGGCCGAAGGGCAGGACGAACAGCACGAGGGCCGAGATCTTGCCCTCGGCGGTGAGGGCGTCGACCTGGCGCTTGATCCGGGTGCGGGCCCGGATGGTCTCGCCGACCTGTTCGATGATCTCGGACAGGTTGCCGCCCACGCTGGCCTGGATCTTGATGGCGTCGACGACCCAGTCGAAGTCCTTGGCACCGATGCGGTACGACATGGCCTGGAGGGCGTCCTCGAGGCTGCGGCCGAGGCGGGTCTCCATGACCACCCGCTGGAACTCCTCGCTGGTGGGGGATTCGGTCTCCCGGGCCACGGAGTCGAGGGTCTGGCCGAGGCCGTAGCCGGCAGTGAGCGAGCCGGCCATGAGCTGGAGCGTGTCGCCGAGCTGGTTGATGAACTGCTTGCGCCGGCGGCCGATCTTGAACTTCAGGAACAGCGGGATCCCGAGGCCCAGCGGGATCGCCATCAGGAGGAAGTAGGGGACCCCGAACAGCAGCACCCCGACGAACAGCCCGGCGATCGAGACGGCGGCGCAGGTCACGACGAACTCGTTGGAGCGCATGGCGAGGCCGGCCCGGTCGAGGGTGTCGTCGAGGCTGCGGCCCCGGTTGTTCTTCTCGAGGACCTGGGAGGAGATGCCTTCGAGGCGTTCCTGGACCCCGCTCTTGCGCTTGCGCTGGTCCTTGGTCAGGGACTTGTCCTGACGGCGCTGCTCGCGCCGCTCGACCGCCTGCTCGGAGTTGCGGACGCCCTGGAGCAGCAAGAACGCACCGAGGCTGACGCCGAGCGCAGCGGCGATCGGCACCCACGGCCCGGCGAGCAGGCCGGGATCGGCGACCACCCGTGTCACCTCCGCGATGTCCGGGACGAACTGGCGGACCGTCGGGTGCTCGAAGGTGGTGCTGGCCGAGACGTCGGGGGCGTCGGCCATGGCGACGGTGAGCTCGGCGCTGTCGCCGTCGGAGATGGAGGTCCAGCGCAGCTCGAAGAGCCCACCCAGGCCCGCGGCGATCCGGGTGAAGGCGGCGCTGAACTCTGCGGCCTGCTCGACCGCCACGACCTCGCCACCGGCGGCGTCGGCCACCGCCTCGATGGCGGGAAGGTCCAGGTCCGGGGTCTGCAGCGCGACGAAGGAGGTGGCGATGGCCGTGGAGGACAGGCGCTCGATGACGGACGCCGCCGTGCTGGTGCTCGTCGAGTCGCCACCGTCGGCGAGCACCACGAGCGCGCTGGTGCCGCCACGGGAGGCGAGCTGGGCGATGCCGCGATCGATGCCGTCATAGAGGGCGGTGCCACCGGCGGCGATCAGCCCGTCGACCGCGGCCTGCAGCGAGTCCCGATCGGTGGAGAAGGCGTGCTGGACCACGGCCGACTGCCCGAAGCTCACGAGCGAGACGGGCACGGCCGGCGGCAGCGTCCGGAGCAGGTCGCCGACGGCGGCCTTGGCCTGCTCCATGGGCTCGCCGGCCATCGAGCCGGACACGTCGACGGCGACGACGACGTTGAGGTCGTTGGCCCGGAGGCGGACGACGCTCACGCTGCGCTCCTGGCCGTCCTCGACCACGGTGAAGGCGTCTGCGGGGTCACCGGTGACGGCGGGGCCGGCCACGACGGCACGGACGAGCGGGAAGCCGGTGGTGTCGACGCTGCGCACCTCGAGCCCGTCGGACTGGGCGGCGACGGGGGCGGCCGAGCCGGCGAGCACCAGCGCGGCGAGCACGAGCGCGGCGGCGAGCCGGCGGGTGCTGGCGCGGGCGCTCATGCGGGGACCCCTCCGAAGATGCGCTCCTCGAACTCGATCCCCAGCTCGAGGATGTGGTCGACGAAGTTGGGGCGGTAGCCGGTCGGGCGGAGCACGCCGAGGACCCGGCCGCTGGCATCGAGACCAGGCGAGTAGTCGAAGTCGAAGATCGGCATGACCTCGACGTCGTCGCCGGTGACGCGCCCGACCTCGCAGACCTGCACGATCCGCCGGGTGCCGTCTCGCAGGCGGCCGATCTGCACGACCAGGTCGACCGCACCGGCGATCTGCTGGCGGATGGCCTGGATCGGGAACTCGATGCCGGCCATGAGCACCATGGTCTCGAGGCGGGTCATGGCGTCACGGGGGCTGTTGGCGTGCAGCGTGGACAGCGAGCCGGCGTGGCCGGTGTTCATGGCCTGGAGCATGTCCAGCGCCTCGCCGCCGCGGCACTCGCCGACGACGATGCGGTCGGGCCGCATGCGCAGCGCGGTGCGGACCAGGTCGCGGATGGAGATCTCGCCCCGGCCCTCGCTGTTGCCCGGACGGGTCTCGAGGCGCACCACGTGCTGCTGGCGCATCTGGAGCTCGACGACATCCTCGATCGTGATGATCCGGTCGCCGTCGGGGATGAAGCTCGACAGCACGTTGAGCAGCGTCGTCTTGCCCGAGCCGGTGCCGCCGCTGACGAGGATGTTCAGCTTGGCGTGGACGCAGGCGGCGATCATGTAGAGCGACTCGACCGACGCCGAGCCCCGCTCGATCAGGTCCTCGGCCGAGAACTTCTTGGCGGCGAACTTGCGGATGGTCAGCGAGGAGCCGTCGACGGCGAGGGGCGGGATCACCGCACAGACGCGGGAGCCGTCGGGCAGGCGGGCGTCCACCATCGGGGACGATTCGTCGATGCGCCGGCCGAGCGGGGCGACGATGCGGTTGATCACCTTCCGGAGGCTGTCCTCGTCGGTGAAGTTGATCGACGCCCGCTGCAGCTTGCCCTCCTTCTCGATGTAGATCGAGCGGATGCCGTTCACCATGATCTCGGAGACGGAGTCGTCCGAGAGCAGCGGCTGCAGGGGCCCGTAGCCGAGCAGGTCGGCGGCGATGACGTCGACGAGGCGCTGGCGCTCGTCCTCGGCGAGGGGGATGTCCTCGGCGGCGAGGACCTTGGCCATCTCGACCTTGGCCATCCGCTTGAGCTCTTCGTCGTCGGTCTCGGCCTCGCCGACGCGGTTCCCGAGCGCGAGGAGCAGGGCGTCCTGCACCTTCTCACGCAGACCGGAGAAGGACTCCGAGCCCATGAGCGCCGCGGTCATCGCCACGTTCGCGTCGTGCGCCCTGCTCATCTCGTCCGCGGGCAGCTCCGGGAAGTGGAGATCGAAGTCTCCGTCCGTTGCCGCCCGGACCCGCTCGCCCAGCTTCATCTCAGGCCTTCCGCTTGAACAGTCGCGAGGCGGACTTGCCGCCGTGGAGGTCGGCGACCGGATCCGGGACGAACAGATCGACCAGGGCCTCGAAGGCCCGGACCAGATCCGGGTTGCGCCCGGACTCCATGATGGGGATGCCGTCGTTGGTGGCCAGGACCATGTCGATGGAGCTGGGCACCCGCACGTCGACCTTCCGGCCGATCGTCCGCTCGAGCTGGTCGATGTCGAGGCCGACCTTGGCGTTGCTGCGGTTCAGCAGCAGCACCCGGCGGGCCCGGGTGAGCCCGATCACGTCGAGGGCCTCGAGGGCCTTCTTGAGCCCGCGGATGGAGGGGACCTCCGTGGAGCAGATCATCACCATGTCGGTGGAGACGTCCAGCGCCGACAGGACACGCTCGCTCAGACCGGGGTCGGTGTCGACGACCACGTACTTGAAGGAGCGGTGCAGCGCCCGGAGCACGCCGGTCACGTGATCGGCGGTGATGTCGTCGGCCTCGGCCGGGTTCAGCGGCCCGCAGAGGGTGTAGAGCCCCGTCGGGTGGCTGGTGAGCGCCAGCTTCATCTGCGTGGTGTCCACCGGCCAGGCCCGGGAGAGGTCGGTCATGGTCGTGGTCGGCTGGAGGCGCAGGTTGGACGCCACGTCACCGAACTGGAGGTCCAGGTCGACCAGGACCACCTGGCGGGGGAACTTCTTGGCCAGACCCACCGCGAGGTTGGTGGCCGAAGACGTCTTCCCCGCGCCGCCCTTCGGCGACAGGATCGTGATGATCCTGCTGGGTTCGACGGCCACCTCGTCGGGTGCGGTCAACGTCGCCGCTCCCATCTCAGCCGAAGATCCGGTCGGCGGTCTGCACGGACGTGCCCGACTCATCAGCGTCAGCGGGCTCGACGGCGAGCCAGATGTCGCCATAGCTCGAGGCGAAGACGACGCGCTCGGCCGCCGCGGCGTCGGTCGCCAAGGTGATGTACAGCTGCCCGGTCGGCGCTGCGGCAGCCGGGTCCGCCTGCTGGGCGGCCGCGGCCACGGCCGGGGCGCCCTGCACGTTGGTCACCAGGAGCTTGTGGAGCAGGAACCCCGACACCTGGGACGCAGCGACCGGCTGGCCGTCCTCGCCGACGGCGCCACCCTGGTAGTCGGCGAAGGAGGCGATCAGCCCGACGAGGTCGCCGGGGCGGACCGTGCCACCCACGGCCCGGATCGGGTCGAGGGGGATGGTGATCTCGAGCAGGCCCTCGGGGACCGAGACGGTGCCGCCGCCACGACCCACCCGGGCCTGGAGCGCGTTGAACTCGGTCGCATCCACGAGGCGGCTCGCGGTGAGCTGCTCGCCCTGGACCAGGTCGACGGAGGTCACCATGCCGTCGGCCTCGCTGAGGCTGGCCAGCGCGCCACCGGTCTGCACCTTGACCGGCACGGACTCGATCCGCAGGTACTGCTGCAGCTCGGCGGCGCTGGTGCCGGCGGGGACCGCGGCGTTCAGGACGAGGACGTCGACCAGCTCCTCACCGGCGAGGGCACGGTCTTCGGCGGTGCTGACGTACTTGACCAATGCCACCGTGCCCAGTGCCACCAACAAGACGGCACCGATCAGACTTGCGCGCTTCTTCTTCACCGTTCTCTCCCGGGGGTCTGCGAGGCTGCTCCTGCAGAGTCATCGGCTGTGCAGGAGGAATCTGAAGCAGATTCCGGGAGGTTCCTTCCGAGAGGTTCCGGCGGAACCGGAAGACTCAGGCGAAAACCCTCAGGAGCCGAGCCGCCAGGCGAGGCGACCCATGTCGCGGGCCCTGTGGCGGCGCAGCCGCCAAACCGAACCGCGGCGAGACGTGAGAACCCCGGGTCGACTATCGGTAGGGGTCGTCCTCGAGGGGTGCTTCCCACCAGTCGAGGGGCGTCTCGACCTCGTCCTCGATCGGGTGGATGCAGTCGACCGGGCACGGGTCGACGCACTTCAGGCAGCCGGAGCACAGCTCGGGGATGATCACCACGTCGATGCCGTGGTTGAAGATGGCGCCGAAGTGCGGCGGGCAGTGCCGGATGCAGGTGTCGCAGTTGATGCAGATCGACATGTCGATGTACAGCGCCGGGTTCAGCCACTTGGGGTTCCGGACGCGGTTGGCCATCCGTTCGGCCCGGTTGCTGGCGCTGCTGACGGTCCCCTCCATCGCCGGCGACGGTAGCAGCGGCCCTGCCCGTGTGCTTGACCTGGCGGTCAAGGTGACGGAACACTCTGCGGGTGACCCAGTCGCCTCCCGCTGCGCGTCCGGGCACCACGGTGCCCGCCGACCCGGACCGTCAGCTGACGACCCAGGGTCGGGAGCGCAAGCAGCAGCTCGTGGAGTGCGCCGCCCAGCTCTTCGCCGAGCGGGGCTTCGCCGAGACCCGGATCAAGGACATCGTCGAAGCCGCCGGGGTGGCCAAGGGCCTCTTCTACTGGTACTTCGAGAACAAGGAAGCCCTGTTCGCCGAGGTCGCCGCCGACATCCGGCTGCGGCTGCGCAAGCACCAGGCCTCCGCCATCGACCCCGACGCCGAGCCGCTGCGCCAGATCCGCCAGGGCGCCCAGGCCAGCGTCCACTTCATGGCCGAGAACGCCCACTTCTTCTCGCTGCTCGAGGTCGAGACCGGCGCCGTCACCGAGGCCTCTCGCCGTCAGGGCACCGCCCAGCACATCCGCGACGTGCGCAGCATCATCGTGCTGGGCCAGGAGCAGGGCGGCATCGTCGAGGAGGAGCCCGACCTGCTGGCCCTCGGCGTGGTCGGCACCGTCGGCTACTACAGCCACTACCACCGCACGGGTCGCACCAACATCGACATCGAGGAGCTGTCGCGCTTCGTCGCCCGCTCGGTCGTGCGCATGCTCGCCGCCGACGCCGCCTCGGCCGACGCCGCGCTCCGGGAGTAGGCAGCCGGTACATTCCGCGGGATGTCGAAGCACGAGTTCCTGTCCGAGGAGTGGATCGCCTCCGCCCAGGCCATCCGCGAGGAGTACGCCGGCAAGGCCACCACCTCCCCGCCGCCCATGAAGATGAACGTGGTGATCACCGAGGTCCCCTTCGGTGAAGGCTCCATGGACGCCCACATCGACACCAGCGACGGCGAGATGAGCCTCGACATGGGCCACCTCGACGGCGAGGACCTCACCGTCACCGTCGACTACGCCACGGCGAAGGCGATCTTCATCGACCAGGACCAGCAGGCCAGCATGCAGGCCTTCATGGCCGGCAAGATCAAGGTCCAGGGCGACATGACCAAGATGATGGCCATG
>Ga0208490_100717_pt1 | contig 17084 bp, 15 predicted proteins | sample SubbioAug_CSWold_FD_184818 | JGI IMG/M metagenome (GOLD analysis project Ga0208490, IMG submission 184818) | Serpentinite rock and fluid subsurface biosphere microbial communities from McLaughlin Reserve, California, USA - CR11Aug_CSWold (SPAdes) | ecosystem: Environmental > Terrestrial > Deep...
GACGCGGCGCGAGAGCCGGAATCCCGGCTATTCGCCCCCGAATGGCGTTGAATGGTGCCTGACCAAACGGAAGGGTCAGCATGCCCAGTGCGCACACGCTCGCCGAGACCGAGCAGCAGGTCGCCGAGCGTCTCGGCGGTCTGCCGATCGACTTTGAGGCGATGGCGGTCATCTCGAACCTGTTCCGCGCGGCCAACGCGACCCGAAACTACTTCGAGCGCACGGTGCTCGCCCCGACGGACCTCAGCTGGACGGCTTTCGTCGTTCTCTGGGTCACCTGGATCTGGGAGCCGATCGAGACCCGCCAGATCGCGGAGGAGGGCGGCTTCTCGAAGGCGACCCTCACCGGTGTGCTCGGCACCCTCGAGGCCAAGGGCTACGTGACGCGCGCCCGCAGCGCCAGCGATGGCCGGCTCGTCATCGTGTCGATGACCGATGCGGGGCGCGAGCTCATGCTCACCCTCTTCCCCACCTTCAACGCCCACGAACAGCAGGCCACCTCGACGCTCGACCCCGAGCGCCGACGCGAGTTGGCCGAGATGCTGCGGCAGATCACGCGGCTCACCGAGCGCTGACGACGGGGCCGGCCGCGGGATGCTCGGGCCGCTTCCGCCACCCCCATCCGGTTCGCGCCCTACCGCTCCCCCGAGCCCGTGGTCTACTATCGAAGGAATCGTTCGTACACGAATGACATACCACTGCAAGGGAGCAGCCACGTGCACCAGGTGACACTCGCCGGCCTCACCGTCGACACCCGCCACGTCATCGGCGGCGAACGCGTCGCGTCGACCGAGACCTTCGAATCGGTCTCGCCCATCGACGGTGCGACCCTCGCCCACGTGGCCCGTGGTGGCTCGGCCGAGGTGAACCGCGCCGTGGAGGCAGCCCGCGCTGCGTTCCCCGCGTGGCGTGACCTCGGCGCCGAGGGGCGCCGCGAAATCCTCCACCGCCTGGCCGACCTCGTCGAGCGCGACCTCGAACAGCTGGCGAACCTTGAGACGCTCGACAACGGATCGCTCCTGCGCAGCCACCGCCGCGGCGTGATGCCACGCGTCGCCATGAACTTGCGCTTTTTCGCCGACTGGGCCGTCGAGAAGCTGCACCACCCCGTATGGCAGACCCGCGGCCACGACAACGTCGTCTCGTGGGATCCGTCGGGGGTCGCCGCGCTCATCACCCCGTGGAACGCGCCCCTCATGCTTGCCACCTGGAAGATCGGGCCCGCGCTCGCCGCCGGCGACACCGTGGTGTTGAAGCCGGCCGAGTGGGCCCCGCTGAGCGCCAGCTACTTCGCCGACCTCGCCGACGAGGCAGGCGTACCCGCGGGCGTCTTCAATGTCGTGCAGGGCTTCGGCGCGGAGGCCGGCGCCGCCCTCGTCGCCCACCCGGGCATCGCCCGCATCTCGTTCACCGGCAGCGTACCGACCGCCAAGGCGATCGCGCGGTCCGCCGCCGACAACCTCACACCGGTCAGCTTCGAGCTCGGCGGCAAGAGTCCGCTGATCGTCACCGACGATGCCGACCTCGACCTCGCCGTCGAGCTGGCCGTCGAGCAGTACGACAACGCGGGGCAGGTGTGCCTGTCGGGCACGCGCCTGCTCGTGCACGAGAACATCGCGGAGGCCTTCCAGGCGCGGTTCGCTGAGAAGGCGCAGCAGCTGCGGCAGGGTGACCCGCGCGAGGAGGCGACCCAGATCGGGCCGCAGATTCACCGAGTGCACCTGGAGCGCATCCAGGGGTTCGTCGAGCGGGCGACCGCCGACGGCGCGCGCGTCGTCATCGGCGGCGGCCCGAACGACGAGCTCGGCGGCCTGTACTTCCGCCCAACGCTGATCGCGGACGCGAAGCCCGGCAGCGAGATCCTCACCGCCGAGGTATTCGGCCCGGTGCTCGCGGTGCAGACGTTCGCAAGCGACGACGACGCCGTCGAGCTTGCCAACAACACCGAGTTCGGGCTCGCCGCCGTCGTCGTCTGCGGCAACCGCGAGCGCGCCGAACGCCTCACGAAGAACCTTGTGGCTGGCACCATCTGGGTCAACTGCTTCTTCGTGCGCGACCTCGCCGCCCCCTTCGGCGGCTCGAAGAAGTCGGGAATCGGCCGCGAGGGCGGCACCTGGTCGTTCGACTTCTACGCCGACGTCAAGAACACCGTCTACGCACCGACCGGATGGAAGGACTAATCATGGGAAAAGTCGTTGGAGCAGCGCTGCTCGCCCACGTGCCCACAATCATGCTGCCGCAGGACGTGCGCTACGACCTCAATGACGGCAAAGAGATCAGTCTCGTACCGGGGCTGAAGCGACTGCGCGAGGAGGTTATGGAGACCCTCGACTACGACACCGTCGTCGTGCTCGACTCGCACTGGGCGACCACTGTCGAGTTCGTCATCACCTCGCACGCCGAACGCTCGGGACTCTTCACGAGCGAAGAGCTGCCGCGCGGCATGTCGCAGATCCCCTACGCCTTCAAGGGTGACCCCGAGCTCGCGAACGCCGTGGCGAACTACGACGCGAAGAACGGCACCTGGGTCACCCCGATCTCCGACCCGCACCTGCCGATCTTCTACGCGACGGTCAACCTCTGGCACTACCTCGGCCGCGGCCTCGACAAGCGCTGGGTGAGCCTGTCGGTCTGCCAGACGGCGACGACGGAGGACTTCCTGCGCGCCGGTCGCGCCCTCGGCGAGGCGATTCGTGACAGCGACCGCAAGGTGCTGCTGCTCGCCTCCGGCGCCCTGTCGCACACGTTCTACAAGCTGCGCGACCTCCGCCGCCACGAGTCGAGCGACCCGAGCCACATCTTCAGCGCCGAGGCACGCGAGGCCGATCTCGAGCGCATCGAGTGGATGAGGCGCGGAAACCACAAGCGCATCCTCGAGACTATGCCCGAGTTCAAGAAGTTCAAGCCCGAGGCGAACTTCAGCCACTGGCTGCAGATGGCGGGCGCCACGGGTGAAGAGGCGAACACGGCGAAGGGCGTCATGTACTCCGAGTACGAGAACTCGATCGGCACGGGCCAGGTGCACGTGTACTTCCCCGAGCCCGAGGGCGGCTTCCCGCCGCCGAAAGACCTCACGCTCTCGCGCGACGACTCGGTCGAGGCGGGCGCCGCGTGACCGAGTATCGCCGCATCCTGCTGGGCGGCGCGCCCGTTCAGGTGACGCGCCACGGCGACGTGCTGCGCGCATCCGATGGTCGCGACATCGCGATCGAGGATGCCGTTCACCTGCCCCCGACGGAGCCCCAGAAGATCATCGCCGTGCACCTGAACTACCAGAGCCGCACCGACGAGTTCATGACGAAGCTGCCGGCGGCGCCCACGTACTTCCACAAGCCCGTGACGGCGCTCAACAGCCACGGGGGCGACATCGTGCGCCCCATCGGCTGCCAGTGGCTCAACTACGAGGGCGAGATTGTCATCGTGATCGGCAAGACCTGCCGCAACGTGAGCCCTGCGGAGGCAGGCGACTACATCGCCGGGTACACGGTCGGCAACGACTACGGGCTACACGACTTCCGCGACACCGACGCCGGCTCGATGCTGCGGGTGAAGGGCAGCGATACGCTCGCCCCCGTCGGGCCGGGCCTCGTCACCGACTGGGATTTCCGAGGCAAGACGATCCGCACGATCGTCAACGGTGAGGTCAAGCAGGAGGACTCGACGGCCAACATGGAGTGGGCCATGCACTACCTGGTCGCCGACCTCGCCCGCACGATCACGCTCGTGCCCGGCGACATGATCTTCTCGGGCACACCCGCGAACTCGCGACCCGTGCAGCCCGGCGACGTCGTCGAGGTCGAGGTCGAGGGCCTCGGCCGCCTCACCAACACCATCGTCGAGGGCCCCACCCCCATTCGCACCGACGTAGGCGCCCAACCGACCTCGAGCGAGGAGGTCGTGTCGACCGCGCTCGGCGGCGACTGGGAGTTCCGCGGCAAGCGCACCCCGTCGAAAGACCTGTACCCGTCCCGCATCGAGGAAACCCCTGCGAAGGAGCAGAACTGATGATCACAATCGACGTCGACATGAACAAGTGCCAGCACTACGGGCAGTGCGTTTTCGAGGCGCCCGAGGTGTTTCAGCTGAACGCCGACGACAAGCTCGAGTACCAGGCTGAGGCGCCCGATGAGATGCTCGGTGACCTCGAGGCCGCTGCTGACGTCTGCCCCATGCAGGCGATCACACTCACGCGCGAATAAGGCCCCTTCATGGATGCTGACGACCGCCCCGTACTAATCGTCGGCGCGTCGATGGCCGGGCTCCGCACGGCCGAGAACCTACGGCGCGCCGGCTACGCCGGCCCGATCACGTTTCTCGGCGCCGAACCGCACGCGCCCTACAACCGGCCGCCGCTGTCGAAAGAACTGCTGCAGACCGAGGGGCAGGGTCACGACGACGTGGCATTCCCGATCCGCTCGGCACTGGAAGAGAACGTCGAGTGGGTGTTGGGGCGCGCGGCCGCCTCGCTCGATGTCGAGCGGCAGGTGGTGGTCGACGAGACCGGAGCCGAGCATCCGTATCGCGCGATCGTGATCGCGACCGGCCTTCGACCGAAGCCGCTACCGATCGACGATCACGGCCTCACCGGCATCCACGTGCTGCGCACCCTCGACGACGCGGTGGCCCTGCGCGAGGCCCTGCGCCCGGGCGCGAACGTGGTGATTCTCGGCTCGGGCTTCATCGGCTGCGAGATCGCGGCAACGGCCGCAAAGGCGGGAGCCGCGAGCGTGTCGATCGTCTCGCAGTCGCGCATCCCGCTGGAGCGGGCGCTCGGGCCGCTGCTCGGCGCCGAGGTGCGTCGGCGACACGAGGCCCACGGCGTGCGCTTCTTCTGCGAGAACGGGCTGTTCGGCCTCGTCGGCGACCCGGGCGTCGAGAGGGTCATCCTGACGAGCGGCGTCATGCTCGAGTGCGACGTGCTGGTCGTCGCGATCGGCTCGGACGCGAACACCGAGTGGTTGGAGGGCTCCGGGCTCGACGCGAGCGACGGCGTGCTCGTCAACGGCGGCCTGCAGGCCGTGCGCGCCGACGGCACCGTGCTCGAGAACGTGTACGCGGTGGGCGACGTGGCCCGCTACCCTAACCCGCTGTTCGACGAGGTGGCGCGCCGGGTCGAGCACTGGAACCTGCCGACCGAGACCGGCAAGCGGGCCGGCCAGGTCTTGGCGGCGCACCTGCGCGGCGACGACTGCGCGCCGATCGTCGCTGCCCCGTTCTCGCCGCTGCCGTCGTTCTGGTCCGACCAGTACGACATGCACCTGCTCGCCTTCGGCATGACGTACCTGGCCGACCGCAGCGAGGTCGTCGCCGGGGAACTCAGCGACGAGTGCGTGGTCGAGTACTTCCGTGGTGACGAGCTCGTGGGCGTCTGCGGCATCGGGATGCGCGGGGCAGTTCAGAGCTACCGCTCGCGGTTCGCGGCGCCGGTCGCCGCCCGCTGAGCGCGGCGGGCCCGACCGACTCGCTCGTCTTATCTGCGGTAAACCTCGCGGCGGTGCCCGAGCGCAACAACGACCACAACGAGGACCCCATCGTCAACGGTGTACAGAATGCGGTAGTTGCCGACGCGCACTCGGTACCCAGCCCTACCGCGCAGGGCCATCGCGCCGGGCGGTCGCGGGTCTTCGCCCAACAACGCGATCGCTCCGCGAATGCGGTCGGCGTCGCGCTTGTCAATCCGCTTGAGCGCTCGTAGGGCCGCGGGCGTGACCTCAATGCGATAGCTCACACCCACCCCAGGTCAACTTTGACCTGATCCCACGGAATGTTGTCGCCCTCTTCCGCCATCGCCGCATCAAACGCAGCGAGGTCTTCGGCGTCTTCGAGCGCCGTCATCATGCGGTCGTACTGCTCGGGGCTGATGACGACCGCCGCGGGTTCTCCGCGCCGGTCGATGAACACGGCTTCCTCTTGCGCACGCGCAACGACTTCGGCAAAGTTCTTGCGCGCGTCTGCCGCGCTCACTGTGGTCACGGTTAAATTGTACATTTAGACTCTCTGTTTGTACATCAAAGCGTCGCGCCAGAGGCGCGCCAGCTCGGTTTCGTCGGGCAGGTGCTCGGGCCGCAGCACGAGGTCGTCGGCGACGAAGTACAGCGCGACGGTGATCTCGTCGAGGGGGCGGCCCGTACGGCGGGCGTAGGCGAGGCGGTACAGGGCGAGTTGTAGTTCTTTCTGCGCGCGATCCTCGTCGGTGGTTGGGGCACGCCCGGTCTTCCAGTCGACGATCTCGACCCCGTCGACGAATCGGCCATCGGGTCGGCGCAGCCGGGCCGGGTAGACGGCGTCGAGCTTGCAGACGACCAGGTGGCCGGCGAGCGGAAGGTGGATCTCGCACTCAACCTCGAGCGGCTCGCGGTCGCCCCACTCGGAGGCCGCGAAGCGCTGCTGCAGCTCGGCGAGCACCTCCGGGTCGAAGCCGTCGCCGTCGACGTCGCGGTCGTCGAGGCCGACGTCCACGCGGTCGACGATCGCGCCGAGCCCAAAGCGCTCCTCCACCCAGCGGTGGAACACAGTGCCGAGTCGCGTCTGGAGGTAGGGGCGTTGCGGCATGGGCCGGCGCAGCCGCTCGGCCATGCGGTCGGGCTCGTTCACGTACTGCCGGAACGCCGAAGCGGGCACCCGATACGGCACCGCCACCTCGCCGGCGCGCCGTTCGCGCTCGGCGCGCTCCGCCAGCAGCAGGTCGATGTCGCGTTGCCAGCCGAGAGCATCCCGTTCGCCGCTCGCATCGTCACCGCTCTGACGGATGCGCGCGGCCGCGTTCTCGAGCGCCGCGCGCCGGCCGCCGAGCGGGTCGGCCGGCCACCACGGTTCATCGCTGTCGTCGACGACGCGGGGGTTCTCGTCGTGCGCGGGATCGGTCGGAACCGCCGGGAGGAGGCCACGCTCGATGAGCGGGGCGAGGAAGGGACTGAGCGCGCGCGGCTTCGCCTGACCGGCCCAGAACGACGCGGTGAGCAGCAGTCGGTGCCGGGCTCGCGTGACGGCGACGTAGGCGAGGCGACGCTCCTCCCGCTCGAGGTGCTCGCCGACCTCCTGCTGGAACACCCTCTGTCGGTCGAGCAGATCTTTGCGGCTCTCGGCGCCGCGCCAGCCGAAGACGGGAAGCTCGGCGGCGTCGCCGCGCAGCTCGAACGGCAGCACGCCGAGGGAGAGCCAGCCGCGGGTCGACCGGGGCTTCGACGGCAGCTCGTCGGCGACGAAGCGCGGCACGGCGACGTTGTCCCACTCGAGCCCCTTCGCCCCGTGAATGGTCAACACCTGCACCGTTCCGGGCTCCGCATCCTCGGTACGGGGCGACAGATTGTCACGCCATTCGGCTTCGCGCAGCCAACGCAGGAAGCCGCCGAGGCTCGCGTCGTCGGCGAGCCCGAGGTAGTCGTCGAGGGCGTCGAGGAACGCGTCGCGGGGCGACTCGCCGAGCACGCGGTAGGGGTTCGCGGCGACCTCGATGTCGAGCATCAGTTCGTGCTCGACGACGCCGACGAGGTCGGGGAGGTCGAGGGAGGTGCGACGCCGCAAGGCGGCGAAGAGCCGGCCGGCTTCGCGCAGGCGCACACGGCCGAGCTCGCTGAACGCCTCCAGTTGCCCGTGGCCGTCGGGCGCGCTCGCGACGAAGTCGAGCGCGTCGACGATCGACGCCGACTCCGACCCGGTGACGCTCGCTCGCAGCGCCTCCCGCACCTCATCGCTGAAGCGCTGCTGCGCGAGGTCGCGCTCGCGCAGCCAACTTGCCACGCCGCGCAGGGCGTCGAGGTCGGCGAGGCCGATTGACCAGCGCGGGCCGGCGAGCAGGCGCACGAGCTCGGTGCCGGCGCTCGGGTCGTCGATGACGTGCAGCGCGGCGACGAGGTCGGCGATCTCGGGCTGGGTGAGGAGCCCGCCGATGCCGAGGACGTGGAAGGGCACTCCGCGTCGCCGGAGGGCGTCGAGAAAGATGGGCTGCGTCGACCGGCTGCGCATCAGCAGTGCGGCGGTCGGTGGCCGGGTTTCCGCGGTGTCGCCCGTCGCTTCCGCGCGCGTCGCCGCGTCTCGCCCCGATGCGTCGCGCGCCGCCGCCCCGCCCGCGGGGATGCCGAGCCGCTCGGCGAACCACGCGGCGACCTGTTCCGCCTCGGACTCGACCGTTTCGAGCTGCGCGAGTTCGACGTCGTGGTCGCTGGCGAAGGGTGCGGGCTCGAGCGTGCTGACGGCGACGCTCCCGCGCGCGGTGAGCGGCGCGACGAGCGCGTTGGCGACATCGAGGATGCGCCGACCGTTGCGCCACGACGTGCTCAGCGAGTATCGGTCAACGCGGTCGCTTCCCGGCTCGACGAAGCGGGCGGCGAAGTCGTCGAGATTGGTGGCGCTCGCTCCACGCCAGCCGTAGATCGACTGGTGCGGGTCGCCCACCGCCATGACGGGGGTGCCGGCAAACAAGCCGGAGAGGAGCCGCGTCTGGGCGACATTCGTATCTTGATACTCGTCGAGCAACACGACGCGGAACCGCTGCCGCAGCGCCTCCCCGACCTCGGGGTGCCGGTCGAGGAGGTCGAGTGCGAGCGCGACCTGGTCGGAGAACTCGATGAGCCCGTCGCGGCGCTTGCGCTCGGCGTACTGCTCGGCGAGGTCGAGCAGGGGCAGGGTGGGGGCGAGGGTGGCGACGAGCGCGTCGACGTCGGCGTACGCCCCGCGCCCGCCCGGCGGCAGGTCGACCACCGACGCGAACTCGCCGAGGGCCGCCCGCACCGAGTTGGGCTCGACGAGGTGCTCGGTGAGCGCGTGAGCGAGGTCGAGCACGGCGGTGGTGACCCGGTCGACGGTGAGGTCGTGGACGGCGAGCCGCTCGTCGGTGGCGCGAGCAACGAGCCCCCGCGCGAGCTGCCACGCGGCGGCCGCGCCGAGCACGACTCCGTCGGGATCGCGGCCGATGAGCACGGCGTTGTCGCGGTAGAGGCTCGAGGCGAACGCGTTATAGGTGGCGACGGTCGGCTGCGTGAACGCGTCAACAACGGGCGGTGCGTCGCGGCCGTCGAACAGTGAACTCGAGCCGAGGGCGACGAGGCGCTCGCGAATGCGGTGAGCCAATTCCGACGCCGCCTTGCGCGTGAACGTGAGACCGAGCACCTGCTCGGGCGCGACCAGCCCGTTGGCGACAAGCCACAGCACGCGCGCGGCCATCGTCTCGGTCTTGCCGGAGCCGGCACCGGCGACGACGAGCGCGGGGCCGAGCGGCGCCTCGATGACGGACCGCTGCTCGACGGTGGGCGGCGGCTGCCCGAGCGCCTCGGCGATCTGCAGGGCGGTGTACCGCGGCGCGCTCATCGCTCGCCCGTCACGGGGGGAACCCGGTGGATGCTGTGCCTCCGCTGACCGGGCGGACCGAACGGATCGATGACCCGCGCCCCGGAGAGCTGGGCGACCGCAACGGCCGCCACTGCCTGTCGCAGGCGCTCGCGGAACGCGTCGAGCGCATCGGCGTCCAGCACCGGCTGCGTGGCCTCGCGGTACGACTCCCCCGCGCGTCCCTCCCGCACGAACAGCAGGCGTGCGCCGTCAGCGGTGTGCTCGCCGAGGGCGTCGAGCACCTCGTCGAAAGCACCCTCGGCATAGGCCAACTGGTAGGCGCCGAGCTGCGCGTTGTCGCGCGCCTTCGCGTCGGTGACGGGCGTGCCGGTCTTCACGTCGATGATGCGCACCCGGCCCTCAGCGTCACGCTCGATGCGGTCGACGATTCCCGACACGACCGCGCGGCCCTCCTCGACCTCGAACCTCTGCTCGGCGGCGGCGACGACGCGCCCGGCGGCCGCCGCGTCGCGCAGGTAGTCGGCGACGCCGCGGGCGTAGCGACGGGCGAGCCGCTTCTGCTGCGCGGCGAGCCACGGCGCGTCGAACACGAGCTCGCTCCAGCGCGCCTCGATCGCCGCCCACACCTCGTCGACACTGGGGTCGGTGAGCGTCTCGACGGCGGCGTGCACGATCGTGCCAATGCCCATGACGGCGTTGCCCTCCTCGGGGGCGACGCGGTCGAGGAACCAGTCAAGCGGCGACCCCTCGATGGCCTCGAGCTTCGACGGGGAGAGGCGGACGGGGTCGTCACCGAAGAGCGGCGTCGTGGTCGACAGCGCTCCGAGCCCCCACCAGTCATCGGGCGAGGCGCCGGGAACGCCCTCGGCCGCGAGGCGCCGCAGGGCCGCGGCGGCCTCCCGCCGCACCGTCTCGCCCGACGTGGGGTCGGTGAGGCGGCGGCGCAGCTCGCCGACGAGCCGACGCAACGACCGCGCGTGGGGTCGGCGGGGACGCACCGTCTCGGCGGCCGGACCGGAGCCGGCCAGGTCGGCCAGGTCGGCCAGAGCATCCCACAGGGCGCTCGGGCGGTCGTCGTCGCCCGCGACGGACGTGGCGATCAGCTGTCGACGGGCGCGGGAGGCGGCGAGCGCGGCGAGTCGTAGCTCGTCGTCGAGCACAAGCCGTCGCTCGTCGAGCGTCTCGGTAGCGATGCCGCGGTGCACGCGGCTGATCGTGGGGGCGTGCAACAGCGACCCGCGGAGGCGCTGGTTCGGCCACAGCCCGTCGGTGAGGCCGGCGATGATCGCGACGTCGACCTCGACGCCGGCGGCCGCCGCGGGGCTTGCCACGAGAACGGCCTCGTCGAGCCGGGTGGGCGCGAGCAGGTCGTCGGCGACGTCACTGTCGAGCATGCGGGTGAGGAACGTGTCGACGGTCGCGTCGGGCACCGTGTCGACGATGGTCGTGGCGGCGGCGAACACGGCGGTGACGGCGTCGAGGGCGCGGTCGGCCTCAGCGGCGGTCGTTCCCGACCCGCGGGCCTCCGCGCTCCACGCGTCGGCGACGCGGGCGTCGCTCCATGCCGTCCAGAGCAACTCATCGACGGTCGCGCCCGCGTCATGCTGCTCGCGCAGCGTCGCGAGGGTGCGCGCGACGCGCGCGGCCTGCCGGGCCGTGCGGTGGTCGATCGTGACGAGCCGGTCGGGGGCGGCGAGCGCCTCCACCAGCAACTCATCGGCCGGCCGCGCACCGTCGCCGGCGACCTCTTCGGCACGCAGGGCCCGGCGCAGCCGGCGCAGTGCGACGCGGTCTAGCCCGCCGAGCGGCCCAAGCAGCAGTTCGGTGGCCGAGTCGGCGTCGAGCGGCGAGCGCCCCACCCCCACATCGACGAACCGCACGAGGGCGCGCGCTGCGGGGTGCTCGCGCAAGGGCCGCCCGGCGGTCGTCGACCGCACGGGAATTTCGGCGGCCGCGAGCGCCCGCACGATCGGCGGCACCAGCGCGCCGCTGCGGACCAGCACCGCCATGCGCGACCACGGCACCCCGTCGATCAGGTGTCGCTCGCGCAGCAGGTCGGCGATGAGTGCCCGCTCGCGCGCGGGGCTCGACGCGGTCAGCGCGATGAGCGCCCCGCCGAGCGGCGGCGCGTCGTCGTCGTGGCCGGCCGCGGCGCGACGTTGTCGGCCCGCGCCAGCGGTGCCGACGCGCTGCGTGTAGAGCGCGGTGAGCGCCCGCAACGGCGCCGACTGCCGGTGGGCGGTGTCGAGAACATAGGGATGCGCGTCACCGCCTCCGAGGACGCTCGCGAGCCGTCCGAGCGATTCGGGCTCCGCCCCGCGAAACCCGGTGGTGGCGACGTCCGGGTCGCCCACGACCAGCACCCGGGAGCCCGCCGCGGCGAGTGCGAGCACGAGGTCGATGCCGGCCGGGGTGAGGTCGTGGGCGTCGTCGACGAGCACGAGCTGCGGCAACACCACGCCGGGCACATCGCGCAGACGGGGCACGGCACCCGCCGCTGCCCGCACGAGCTCGGCCGGATCGAGCTGGCCGGCACGAGCGCCACCCAGCACGCGCCGATACTCGTCGACGAAGTCGGCAACCGCAGGCCACTCGGGCCGCCCGTGTGTGGCTGCCTCGGATCGCAACCGCTCGGTCGTCCAGTCGTGTTCCGACAGCCGCGCGATCGCGTCGCGCAGTTCGGTGCGAAACGCCTCGAGTCGACGAACCTCCGGCCCGAGATAGTCGGGCCACGCGGGCCCCGCATCGTCTTCCTCGTGCCCGGCGAGCAGCTCGGCGATGTCGGCGTCCTGATCGGAACCGCTGAGCAGTCGCGGCTCCTCCTCGCCGCGGGCGCGGGCCTCGGCGGTCAGCAGCGCATGCGCGAATGCCGCCACACTGCGGGCGAGCGGGCCGGGCAGCGCACTGTCGGGGCGCGCAGCGGCGAGGTGCTCGGCGAGCACGTCGCGCAGCGCCGTCGCCGACCGCCGCGAGGGCGTCAATGCCATGACCCGGTCGACGGCGAACCCGTGCACCGTGACCGCCTCCGCAACGGCCGCGACGATCAGCGTGGTCTTGCCCGTGCCGGGTGCACCGAGCACGGCGACGCCCCGCGCCGCGCCGTCGAACAGCGCGTCGAGGGGGGCGCGCTGGGAGGCGTCGAGCGCGATGGACGCGGGGCGGGCATCCGGGTCACGGGCGATCAGGCGGGGCATAGCTGCCACGCTAACGGCGACCCCCGACGCGCACCGCGCGCCCCCGCCGCTCCGCTCACGGTGAACAGCGAGCATCCGCCGGCCCGCGCCGACTACGCTTCAGAACGTGGACATTCGCATCGGAATTCTGAACAGCCCGCGTGAGGTCGCCTTCGAGTCGTCGCAGAGCGCCGACGAGATCGAGAAGGCCGTCAGCAGCGCGATCGAGAAGGGTGCGCCGCTCGTCACGTTCAGCGACGACAAGGGCAAGCGCTACGTGATCCCGACGGCCACGATCGGCTACGTCGAGATCGGCACCGACTCCGCCCGCCGCATCGGCTTCGTGGGCTAACGGTGGGCCTCGCGCTCATCCCCGCCGCCGTCATTGGCGCGCTCATCGGCCTCGGCTTGCGCTACCTGATCGCCGGCCGCCAGCAGTACGGCCTGCTCCTCCTGCCTGCCGCGGGCGCCGCCGCCGTGTGCGTCACCTGGGTCATCGGCATCTGGTCGGGGCTCAGCCACGAAGCGCTGTGGATTTGGCTGATCAGCTTCTCGATCGCCTCGATCGTGTGCATCGCCCTCGCGAAGGCGCTGCCGCCGAAGCGCGAACAGGCCGACGCTGACCTGCTCGCCGAGCTGATGCGGCCGGCCGCTCGCTAAAGCGCGCACCGGATGCTCGGGGCCACGCCCCGCGCATCCGTCACGGCCACCCGGGCGGTTACGCCGTCAGCCCGAGCCGGTCCATGCGGCGCGTATGCCGCCCGATCAGCTCGGTGAACACCGGCTCGATCTGCGCCTCGTCGCGGGCGTGGTCGTCGTGCATCACGAGCGCCGTGCGCGCTTGCAGCAGAGTGTCGCCCACGAGACGACGGCACCACAGCGCCAGGCGCGACGCAAGCCGCGGGTTCGCCGCAATCGAGCGCTCGACGATGGCGTGCAGGGTGTCTTCGACGTCGTCGTTTCCGAGGGCCTGCTCGACCGCCTCGCGGTCGTCGCGCTCGAGGCCGGCGGCGAGGTTCAGCCAAAAGTCGGTCAGGAATCCGATCGTCACGTGGGCGCTCGCGACCTGTTCGTGCCAGTCGGCACCCATGACGCGGCGCTCGAACTCGCCGACTCCGGCGAGGTGGGGCTGCATGGTCGCCGAGCGGTCGAGCCGGTGGTGATCAATGCGGGCCACCAGCGCGCGATAGCGGTCGAGTATGAGGCCGGCGGCCCGCGCGAGGGCGTCTTTGTCGGCGACGAGCGGGGCGTTCGCGGCGGCGTGACTCAACTGTTCGAAAAACGTCAGATGCAGCGCCGCGCACTGGCCGAGAAAGTGGTCGGCCGGGGGCGTCAACTCGTGCAGGTCGATCTTGAGCGCGGCAACGGCGGCGTCGCGCGGCCGAAGCGTCGGAGCTTGGGCGCGCGGGCGGGAGCGTCGAAACCACTGAGCCACCCGACCAGAGTAGGCGATGCGGGAAGGCCCGCCGGAACCCGGCGGCTAAACTGAGAACTTCCGATAACAAGACAGGGTGCACAGACACGTGACTTTCACCGACCTGGGCGTCGAGGCAGACATCGCCGACGTCCTCGCAGCAAAGGGCATCACCGAGCCCTTCCCCATTCAGCATCAGACCATCCCGCTCGCGCTCACCGGCCAAGACATCATCGGCCAGGCAAAGACCGGCACCGGCAAGACCTTCGGTTTCGGCCTGCCCCTCATCCAGAAGCTCGGTACGAACCCGGGCCCCGGCGTCAAGGCGCTCATCGTTGTGCCCACCCGCGAGCTCTGCGTGCAGGTGACCGAAGACATCGAGTTGGCCGCGTCGAACCGGCCGACGACCGTCGTGTCGATCTACGGCGGCAAGGCCTACGAAGGTCAGATCGATCAGCTCAAGGCTGGCGCGCAGATCGTCGTCGGTACGCCCGGTCGCTTGCTCGACCTCGCCGGCCAGCGCCTGCTGAGCCTTGCCGACGTCGAGGTGATGGTGCTCGACGAGGCCGACAAGATGCTCGACCTCGGCTTCCTCCCCGACATCGAGAAGCTGTTCGCACAGACGAAGCCGACCCGTCACACGATGCTGTTCTCCGCAACCATGCCCGGGCCGATCGTGGCGCTCGCGCGCCGCTTCATGACGCGACCGATCCACATTCGCGCGACGGACCCCGATGAGGGCCTGACGCAGGCGAACATCAAGCACATCGTCTACCGCGCTCACGCGCTCGACAAAGACGAAGTCATCGGCCGCATCCTGCAGGCGGAGGGTCGCGGCAAGACCGTCGTCTTCACCCGCACGAAGCGCGCAGCGGCGAAGCTCGTCGAAGAGCTGAACGACCGCGGCTACAACGCCGGCGCCGTGCACGGCGACATGAGCCAGGAGGCGCGCGAACGCTCGATGGCGGCGTTCAAGGCGGGCAAGAAGGACATCCTGATCGCCACCGACGTGGCCGCCCGCGGCATCGACGTGAACGACGTCACGCACGTCATCAACCACACGGTGCCCGACGACCACGACACGTACCTGCACCGCGCGGGCCGCACGGGTCGCGCCGGCAAGACCGGCATCGCGGTCACGTTCGTCGACTGGGCCGACATGCACAAGTGGGCGCTCATCAACCGCGCGCTCGAGATGGGCATCCCCGAGCCGGTCGAGACCTACTCGTCGTCGCCCCACCTGTACACCGACCTCAACATTCCCGAGGGTTCGAAGGGGCGCCTCAAGGCGACCCCGATCCCGAAGGCTGAGAAGGAGGCGTCGCGTCCGCCCCGCGAACGCAGCCGACGCCGCTCCGGCGGCACGGGCGGCGGCTCCGGCTCGTCCAGCACCCAGGATGCTCGCGGCGGCGACCGCGTCAAGAACGCACGCTCCGAGGGCGACGCGCCCCGCGCATCCGGCGAGGGCGGTGCGCCGCGGAAGCGTCGTCGCCGCCGTCGTGGCGGAGGCGGCGGAACCGGTGGCCAGGGTGCGAGCGGCGCGGCGGGGAATGCCGCGGCGGGCGCCTAGGTTTCCGTCCTGGTGACCACCACGAACAGTCCTGCCCCGCCCGCGTCAGCGCCGGTGACCGCCGCTCAGCGTCGCATCGTGCTGGGCGTCCTCATCGGCTCAGCCTTCGTCGTCATCCTGAACGAGACACTGATGGGCGTCGCGATTCCGAGGTTCATCCAGGTGTTCGGTATCACGGCGACAACGGCGCAGTGGCTGACCACCGCGTTCATGCTGACCCTCGCGGTCGTCATTCCGATCACTGGCTGGCTGTTGCAGCGCTTCAGCACGCGTGCGCTGTTCGTGACGGCGATGTCGCTGTTCACGTCGGGCACCCTGCTCGGCGCCGTGGCCCCGTTCTTCGAGCTGCTGATCGTCGCGCGCGTCATTCAGGCGAGCGGCACGGCGATCGTGATGCCCATGCTGTTCACGACCGTGTTCGCGCTGGTCGCCCCGGGACGCCGCGGGCAGGTCATCGGAACCGTGTCGACCGTGATCGCGGTCGCCCCGGCCGTCGGCCCCAGCCTGTCGGGCTTCATTCTGAGCATCGCCGACTGGCACTGGCTGTTCATCACGATGCTGCCGCTGACGACGACGGCGCTCGTGATCGGCGCGCTGCGCATGGTCGACGTCGGCCAGCGTCGCGGCTCCCGCCTCGACCTCGTCAGCATCATGCTGTCGGTTCCGGGATTCGGTGGCCTCGTGTTCGGGCTCGCCCAGCTGGGCGAGGGCGGTCACGCCGAGGGTGGACCGGGCTCCGACTCGGTCGTGACGGGCACCATCTCGCTCGGGGTCGGCGTCGTTGCCCTGACCGTCTTCGTTCTGCGTCAGCTGCGCCTGCAGCGCACCGACGACGCGCTGCTCGACATGCGCACGTTTGCCGAGCGTCAGTTCGCGCTCTCGATCGGCATCATCACGGTGGCCTCGATGTCACTGTTCGGCGCGATCATCATCATTCCGCTGTACGTCCAAGAGGTGCTCGGAGCCTCGCCCCTCGTCTCGGGTCTGGTGATTCTGCCGGGTGCGCTGCTGCAGGGGCTTATGGCCCCGCTCATCGGTCGCCGTTACGACAAGGTCGGGCCGCGCTCGCTCGTGATTCCCGGCATCGTGTTGATGGCGAGCACGCTCTGGGGCATGTCGATGTTCACCGCGGCCACCCCCATCTGGCTCGTCGCCGTGGCCAACATCGGCATCGGGCTGGGGCTTGCCCTGCTGTTCACCCCGCTGCTGACGAACGGGCTCGCTGCTCTTCGACCGCAGTTGAACCCCTACGGCTCGGCGATCGTGGGCACCGTGCAGCAGGTCGCCGGTGCCGCCGGCATCGCACTGTTCCTGTCGGTCGCGGCGTTCGTCGCCCCGGCAACGGGCGAGGCGTCGATCTCGGCCGACGGCGTTCGCGCCGCCTTCACGGTGGCCGCGGCTCTCGCCACCGCGGTGATTCCGCTGGTGCTGCTCGTGCGCTGGCAGCGCGGCACCGGGGGTCCCGACGTGACGACCGAGACCGGGTCGACTCGCGTTGTCGAGTCGGCGTAAGGCTCACGACCGCGTCGCGGCGGCTTAGCCTCGATCCACCGATGTGGCGGGGTGAGGAACGGGCGTCGTGACACGGAAATGCCCCTCTGACCGGGAAGAATAGTGATTGTCTAGGCCACTGTTCGAC
>Ga0208490_100718_pt1 | contig 17062 bp, 18 predicted proteins | sample SubbioAug_CSWold_FD_184818 | JGI IMG/M metagenome (GOLD analysis project Ga0208490, IMG submission 184818) | Serpentinite rock and fluid subsurface biosphere microbial communities from McLaughlin Reserve, California, USA - CR11Aug_CSWold (SPAdes) | ecosystem: Environmental > Terrestrial > Deep...
GGGGGCCTCGGGCGCCGCGGCCTCGGTCGGCGCCGGCTGGGCCTCGACCACGGGGGCGGCGGCGGGCGCGGCCTTGGCGGCGAGGCGGGCGTCGCGCTCCTGCTGGGCGAGGAGCGCCTGGCGGCGGGCCTCGGCCTGCTCGGCCGCGATGCGGGCCTCGTCGTCCTCGGTGCGGCTGGGAGCGGGCGCGCCGGCGTTCCCGCGACGGGAGGCGATGTAGCGGCCCTCCTCGACGGCGTCCGCGATCACCCGGCACATGAGGGTGCCCGAGCGGATGGCGTCGTCGTTGCCGGGGATGACGTACTGGATGACATCGGGATCGCAGTTGGTGTCGACCACCGCGATGATCGGGATGCCGAGCTTGTTGGCCTCGGTGACGCCGATGTGCTCCTTCTTGGTGTCCAGGATGAACACCGCGTCCGGCAGCTTCTCCATCTGGGCGATGCCGCCGAGGTTGCGCTCCAGCTTCTCCAGCTCGCGGCCGAGGAGGAGCGCCTCCTTCTTCGGCATGGCGTCGAACTCGCCAGAGGCCCGCATGCGGCGGTACTCCTGCATCTTGGCGACCCGCTTGCCGATCGTCTCGAAGTTGGTGAGCATGCCGCCCAGCCAGCGCTGGTTGATGTAGGGCATGCCGACCTTCTCGGCGTAGGACTGGATCGGGTCCTGGGCCTGCTTCTTGGTGCCGATGAACAGCACCGTGCCGCCGTCGGCGACCAGATCGCGGACGAAGGTGTAGGCGGTCTCGATCCGCTGCAGGGTCTGCTGCAGGTCGATGATGTAGATGCCGTTGCGCTCACCGAAGATGAAGCGCTTCATCTTCGGGTTCCAACGGCGGGTCTGGTGTCCGAAGTGGACTCCAGCCTCGAGCAGCTGCTTCATGGTGACGACGGCCACGAGGGCTCCTTTCCCGGGGTTCGCTGTGCCGGCAGGGCCGGCGCCGGACCAGGCGCCTCGAGAGGCGACCACGGGATGGTCCGGGTGCTTGGTGTGGGTTGACCGGCCAGACGGTCGTCGGGCCGACCGGCGATGCTAGCGGGGTGCTGCCGGACCGGGCCAACGCCCGGCGGCGGAGGACGGCCGTCGAACGTGCTCCCTAGCCCGTGAAGATGCCACGGGTGGCCGACCAGCCCCATGCCGCGCTGCCGAAGGCGTCCTCGACGAGGCTGATCGCGTTGCCTTGGAGGTGGTCGCGGAGCGCGGCGTCGAAGGACCGGCAGGACGGGGCCCGATCGGACAGCGCCAGCGCCACCTCCCGGAGGGCCTCCTCGCTGCCGGGCAGGGCATCGTGGGCACGGAGCCCGTCCACCGACACCACGACCTGCTGTGCCCCGGCCACCTCGGTGCGGGGCACGGGCACCACCACGTCGCCCCGGGCCGCGATCGACGTGACCTCGACGAGGCCGGCGACCTCGGCCCAGCGGTCCCGCAGCTCGAGCTGGAAGTCCGACACCTCCGACAGCTGCGCGGGTGAGGCGGCGTCGGCGTCGAGACCGGTCAGCCACTGCCCCACCTCGAGCGCCCGGTCGCCGGCGACGGTGGTCTGCTGGGCGCCGATCGCGGTGGCCAGGTCCGCCCCCGAGTGGGGGGTGGCGAGGGTGACGACCGCACCGAGGTGCCGGGACACCCAGGCGTGGCCGTGCCGGTCGGCCAGCTCGATGATGGCCACCCGTACGACGAGGCCGCCCTGGGAGTGGGCCAGCAGGTCGATCGGCGGGCCCGGGTTCTGCGCGACGGCGCCCTCCACGAGGTCGGCCAGGGCGGCGCCGCTCGCCCACAGGTCGGTCTGGCTGTCGTCCGAGTCGTAGGCGGTGGCCGGGAGCCCGGCGAAGCTGCTGCCGCGCGGCGGGGTGGTGCCGCCGGCGTAGCTGAAGCGGGCGGCGTCGTCGGGGTGGTAGCCGAGGCCGGCGAGGTCGAGGTCGTCGATGGCGGCGTCCTCGCTGGTGGACCCGAGCCCGCCGACGCGCACGACGAGGCGGCGTTCGGACGACGGCTCGACCGCCACCGCTTCGGGCGTGCAGGCCCGGGAGGCCACCCGGTGGGCGTCGACGGCGGCGTCGACGAGGGCGGTGGCCAGCCGGATCGGGTACGGCACGGCGTAGTGGGCCACGGTGCGCAGCACCTCGGAGCCGTGCTCGCGCAGCCATGCCCCGGCCAGCCCGACGCCGTCGGCGGCGCGGTCGAAGGTCCAGGCCGCCGCACCGCCGACGAGGTCGCCCACCCCGCCCACCAGCTGGGCCAGGGCGCTGCGCTCGCCGCGCGCACCGAACCCCGGGGGGACCTCGAAGGCCACGAGGTGCACCTGCACCGGGCCCGCTTCGAACAGCGAGGCGGGGTCGAAGTAGGCGTCTCCTCGCCGGGCCCCGAGGTGGAACCCCGGTCCCGCCTCTCCCAGGACCTGGCCCTGGTCGACCCGCTGGCCCACGACGACGGCGATGTCGGTGAGGAACGAGTAGCTGGTCCGGATGCCGTCCGGGTGCAGGACGGTGACGTGGCGCTGACCGGCCACGGGGCCGGCGAAGACGACGGTCCCGGCCGCGGTGGCCCGGATCGCGGTGCCCTCGACCGTGGCGTACTCGAGGCCGCGGTTGCCCGGCTCCCACGGTGAGGACGGGGCACGGAACGGATCGAGCACCGGCGCCTCGACCGGTGGCACGTGCGAGGCCGGGTCGACGGCGGCGGCGGGTGCGGCGACACCGACCGATCCGGCGATCGCGACGACGGCCGCGACGGCGACGAGCGGGGCACGGGGGTGGCGGCGGGCCACGGGGCCTCCCTGCGGGGCCGGGGGCGCGCGCGGGCGCGCCGGTCAGCAGCAGGGGGAAGCGGAGGGTCCCGACGACGAGGTCGGGACGAGGACCCGTGGTGGGGTCAGGCGGGTTCGCGCTCGGAGGCGGCGAGGCGGGCTCGGAGCTGGATCACCGACTTGGTGTGGATCTGGCACACCCGGCTCTCGGTGACCCCGAGGATGGAGCCGATCTCGGCGAGGGTGAGGCCCTCGTAGTAGTAGAGGGTCAGGACCGTCTTCTCCCGCTCGGGGAGCCGGTTGATGGCATCGGCGAGGATGTGGCGCATCTCCTCGACCTCGTAGGCCGCCACCGGGCCGGGGCCCTGGTCAGCGATCGTGTCGCCGAGGGTGACGGAGTCACCTCGATCGCCGGTGGAGAGCATCTCGTCGAGGGCGACCAGGCCGGTGAAGGAGATCTGCCCGAGGGTCGTCTGGAGCTGGTCGTCGGTGAGGTCGAGCTCGTCGGCCAGCTCCTGGTCCGTGGGGGTGCGGTGCAGCTCGCCCTCGAGCTTGGCGTAGGCCTTCTCGATGGCCCGGGCCTTCGCCCGCACCGACCTGGGCACCCAGTCGATGGAGCGGAGCTCGTCGAGGATGTTCCCCTTGATGCGGGCGATGGCGTAGGTCTCGAACTTGAACCCGCGGTCGGGGTCGAACTTGTCGATGGCGTCGATGAGCCCGAAGATCCCGTAGGACACCAGGTCGGCCTGGTCCACGTTCTGGGGGAGGCCCGTGGCGACGCGGCCGGCCACGTACTTGACCAGCGGTGAGTAGTGCACGATCAGCTGGTCCCGCAGGGTCGTGTCACCCGAGGCCTTGTACTCGGCCCAGAGGCGTTCGATGTCCGGTTCGGGATCGGTGCTCAAGATGTGGCCTCTCGCCCTAGGCCCGTGGGTGCGTGGCGTCGTAGACGGACCGGAGCCGCTCGCGGCTGACGTGAGTGTAACGCTGGGTGGTGGCCAGGTCGGCGTGCCCCAGCAGCTCCTGGACGGCACGCAGGTCCGCCCCGCCGTCGAGCAGGTGGGTGGCGAAGGTGTGGCGCAGCGCGTGCGGGTGGGTGGGCGCTGCCGCGCGGCGGTCGAGGAGGCGGTGCACGTCACGGGCGGTGAGCCGCCGGCCCCGGCGGTTGCGGAACAGGGCCGCGGCGCCGTCCGCGTCCGCGGCGGGGAGCTCGGCAGCCAGGTGGCGCCAGCGCTCGAGCGCGGCCACGGCGGCGTCGCTGAGGGGCACGGCCCGCTGCTTGCCCCCCTTGCCCCAGACGGTGGCCCGCCGCCTCGGGAGATCGAGGTCGCCGTGGTCGAGGCCGCACAGCTCCCCCACCCGGAGCCCCGAGCCGTAGAGGACCTCGAGGACGGCGTCGTCCCGGGCCCGGACGGCCGGCGGGTCCTCCGCGACCCGACGGGGCGGTTCGTCGAGCAGGGTGTTGAGCTCGTCCTGGCGCAGCACCCGGGGCAGGCGACCGTCGCCCCGTGGGGCGGTGAGCCCGACGGACGGGTCCTGGGCGACGTGGCCCTGGCGGGCGGCCCAGCGGAAGTACCGGCGCAGCGCCGAGGCCTTGCGGGACATCGACCGGCGGGCGTACCCCTCGGCGGCCAGGTGGGCGAGGTAGCGCCGCAGCAGGGCACGGTCGACCGAGGAGGGGCGCTCGATCTGCTGGTCGGCCGCCCAAGTGGCGAACCCGGCCAGGTCCCGGCGGTAGGCCTCGACCGTGCGCGGCGCGGCAGCGGTGAGCGACGCCAGGAAGTCGTCCTCGTGCCAGGCCATCGGTGGACCGTACCGCCCTGCCGGGGCCGGGTGAAGGACGTCATGCGGTGGCCCGTCGCTCGTACCAGCCGCCGTCGGTGCCCACCCAGCCGTCGGCCACCAGCCGCTCCAGCGCCACCGCCAGGTCGGGCAGGGCCAGCCCGGTGCGGACGGCCAGGTGCTCGAGGGTGGCGGGCTCCCAGTCGAAGGCCTCGAGCACCGCCGCCTCCAGCTCTGAGGGCACGGGACGCGGATCGGCGGCCGCTCGGCGGCGGCCCCGCCGGAGGCCGAGCGCCACGAGCACGTCGCTGGCGTCGCGCACCGGGGTGCACCCCTCGGCGAGGAGCTGGTTCACGCCGGCCGCCGCTGGGCTGCGGACCGATCCCGGCACGGCCATGACGTCGATGTCCCGGCGGATGGCCTCGTGCACGGTGTGGAGCGACCCGCCGACGGCATGGGACTCGACCACCACGACGACGTGGGCCAGGGCGGCGATGATCCGGTTCCGGGCCGGGAAGCGCCACCCCGCGGGGTGGGCGCCGAGCGGCGCCTCCGACAGGAGGAGGCCCTCGCCGGCGACCGTGGCCCAGAGGTCACGGTGACGGCTCGGGTACGGCACGTCGAGGCCCGAACCGACCACCCCGACCGGGCGGGCGGCATCCGGGTGGCCGGCCCGGGCGTCGAGCGATCCCCGGTGCGCCGCACCGTCGATCCCGAGGGCCAGCCCGGACACGATGTGCACGCCGGCGGCGGACAGCTCGCGGCCCAGCTCCCGGGCCATCCCTCCGCCGGTGCCGGTGCAGCGCCGGGTGCCGACGATCGCGACCCGCGGCCCCTCGAGGATGGCGAGGTCGCCCGTGGTGAAGAGCACGGCCGGGGGTTCGGGGTCCTCGACGAGGCAGGCCGGGTAGGCCGGAGCGGCGGGGCCCACCGCCACAGCCGGGTGCGTCCGCACCGCCACCCCGGCTGCGTGGTGCGCGGCCAGCACCCCGACCGGGTCGACCCCACGAGCGGCCGCTTCCCAGGCGCGCGCCAGCGGACCGACGTCGTCGGGCGCGCCGAGCGCGAGGCGGAGCCGGCCGGCGTGGCCGGCCGTGGCCACCGCCCACGCCTCACCGGGCGTGCGCCGGTCCACCAGGGCCCGGAGCCGGCGGGGGCCCATCCCTGGGAGGCCGGCGAGGGCGGCGGCGGCGCCGAGCTCGGCGTCGAGGGCGGCGCCGCTCATCCCGCCACCGCCTGAGCGGCCACCGAGGCATGCGGGTCGACCCGGAGGCTGAGGGCGAGGGCGACGTGGCGGAGCCCCAGCTCGTGGGGGGCGCCGTCGAGGTCGGCGACGGTCCGGGCCACCCGGCGGACCCGGTGCAGGCCGCGGGCGGAGAGGCGACCGCTGCGGAGGGCCTCGAGCAGCAGGGCCGTGGCCTGCTCGTCGAGGGGACCGACCTCGTCGAGGCGCCGTGCAGGGAGCTCCGCGTTGCAGCGCACCCCTCGCTCCTCGGCGAGAGCTCGGGCGGCCCGCACCCGAGCCGCGACGGGCGCCGAGGGCTCACCGGGCTCGTCGGTGAAGAGGTCGTCGGGGCTCGGGCGCTGGACCTCGACGCGCAGGTCGAAGCGGTCGAGGAGCGGGCCGGACAGCCGTCGCTCGTAGCGAAGCCGAGCCCCGTCGGTGCAGCGGCACCCGCCGGGCTGGCCGCCGTGGCCGCACGGGCAGGGGTTCATGGCCGCGACGAGCAGGAAGCGGGCCGGGAAGGAGACGGTGGCGGCCGCCCGCGCCACCCGCACCTGGTGCTCCTCCAGCGGCTGCCGGAGGGCGTCGAGCACGTGCGGGGCGAACTCGGCCAGCTCGTCGAGGAAGAGCACGCCGTGGGTGGCGGCCGAGATCTCCCCTGGGCGCATGAGGGACGTGCCGCCTCCGATGAGCGCCACCGACGACGCGCCGTGGTGCGGGGCCCGGAAGGGCGGCACCCGCACCAGGCCACCGGGCGGGAGCCCGAACCCGCCAGCCGAGTGGATCCGGGTGGCCTCGAGCGCTTCGCGGTCGGTGAGGGGCGGCAGGATCGACGGCAGCCGGGAGGCGAGCATCGTCTTGCCCGCCCCGGGCGGGCCGAGCATCAGGAGGTGGTGCCCGCCGGCCGCCGCCACCTCCAGGGCGTAGCGAGCGAGGGGCTGGCCCCGGACGTCGGCGAGGTCAGGCGGGGCCGGTGGTGCCGCCGTGCGCGCCGGCGGGCCGGGCTCCGGCCAGGGCTCGAGGCCCCTGGCGCAGGCCACGACCTGGGCCAGGCTCTCCACCGGGTGGAGGCGGCGGCCGCCCACCAGGCGGGCCTCGTCCACGCTCTCCGCCGGGAGGACCAGGGCGGCCTCCCCCAGCGCCTCGGTGAGGCACACCGTGCCGACGACGGGTCGGATCCGCCCGTCGAGCCCCAGCTCCCCGAGGAAGGCCAAGCCCTCGAGCGCGCTCGCCTCGATCTGCTCGGAGGCCACGAGCAGCGCCATCGCCACCGCCAGGTCGAGGCCCGAGCCGACCTTGCGGACCGTGGGCGGCGCCAGGTTCACGGTGACCCGCTTCACCGGCCAGGTGAGGCGGCTGCTCTCGATGGCGGCCCGGGCGCGGTCGCGCGCCTCGCGACAGGAGGCATCGGGCAGGCCGACGACGGTGAACGTGGGCAGGCCGTCGGTGACGTGGACCTCGACGGTGACGGCGTGGCCGTCGACGCCGAGCAGGGTGGCGGAGGGGACGATGCCGAGCACGGGACGCTCCTCGTTCAGGCACGGCGGAGGTGCCGGAGACAGCGAGGAGGCCGTGGCCGCTCGGAGGCGGGGCGCCGGCCGTCGAGGCGCACCGCCACCCTAGGCACGAGCTGCGACGGTCCGGAAGGGCCGATCGCGCCCGTCCGGGTCGAGCTCAGGCGCCCCGGAAGTGCGGGGGGCGCTTCTCGAGGAAGGCGGTGATCGCCTCGGCGGTGTCGGTCGTCCCGAAGTTGACCGTCTGGGTGCGGGCCTCGTCGTCGAGCGCCTGCTCGAAGGGCTGCTCGAACGAGCGGTCGAGCAGCCGCTTGGTCATCGCCAGCGCGATGGGAGGGCCGGCGGCCAGGCGTTGCGCCCACTCGTCCACCGCGGCGTCGATCTCCTCCGCCGGCACGACCCGGTTGACGAACCCGAGGCGGGATCCCTCCTCGGCGTCGACGAGGTCGGCGAAGAGAGCCAGCTCCTTGGCCCGGTGGATCCCGACGGCTCGAGGCAGGAGCCAGGAGAGGCCGCCGTCGAGGCTGAGCCCTCGCTTGGCGAAGATGGCCGAGAACCGCGCCTCGGGCGTGGCGACCACGAGGTCGCAGCCGAGGGCGAGGCTGAACCCGACGCCAGCCGCCACCCCCGTCACCTTGGCGATGGCGGGCTGCGGGAGGTCGTGCCAGGCCTGGATCACGCCGTTGATGCGGCGCATGGCGGCCATCTGGTGGACCCGGGGACCGTCGCCGCCGGAGGCGAGGTCGGCACCGGAGCAGAACGCCCCGCCGGCGCCGGTGAGCACGACGCAGCGGACCTCGGGGTCTGCGGCGGCGGTGCGGGCCGCCGCCTCGAGCTCGTCCCACATCTCGTCGTTGATGGCGTTGCGCCGCTCGGGCCGGTCCATGGTGACGGTGAGGACCCCGTCGGCGCGGGTGAGCTGGAGCGTCGGCATCGCCGGCACGATACTGAGCCCATGGGGATGGACCCGTACCGCCCGCACCGCCGCAGCGCGGCCGACTACGTCATGGTCGGCGCCGCCGTGGCCGTGTGCCTGCTCCTGCTGCTCTGGGCCTTCCTCGGCTGATCGGCCCCACACGGCTCAGAAGGCGGCGGCCAGCACCTCCAGCTCCTCGCCCAGGATCGCCACCACGTCGAAGCGGAGCGCACCGGCTCGGGTGCCGGTCTCGCGGAGGTAGGCGAGCGCGAGGCGTCGGAGCCGCGCCTGCTTGGCCGGCGTCACCGCCTCGACGGGGTGCCCGAACCGGGCGCTCCGGCGGGTCTTGACCTCGACGAAGGCGACCGTCCGCCCACGGGCGACGACGAGGTCGAGCTCGCCGTCCCGGCAGCGCCAGTTCCGGGCCAGGACCACGTAGCCGTGCTGCTCGTACCAGGAGGCAGCCCGCTCCTCCCCCGCTGCGCCGAGCACCCGCCTCCGGTCGACCATGGCACGAGCATCGCCGTGCCCTGTGACATCGCCGGTGGGACGGTCAGAGCTCCTTCTTGGGGAGCTCCTCGATGTTGACGTCCTTGAACGTCACGATCGTCACCGACGACACGAACCGGGTGGTGCGGTACATGTCCCAGACCCAGGCGTCGCGGAGGGTGAGCTCGACGTAGGTGCGGCCGTCCTCGTTGTGGACCTGCTTGGTGACCTCGTTGGCGAGGTAGAAGCGCCGCTCGGTCTCCACCACGTAGGAGAACATCGGCGCGACGTCCTTGTACTCCTTGTAGAGCTGGAGCTCGATCTCGGCTTCGTATCGCTCGAGGTCCTCGGTCGACATGCCCGCCACGCTACCTAGGTCACAGGAACGCGGCGCGGTGCGGTGGCCAGATGCGGTGGGTGGCCCGGCCGAGGAGGGTGTCGACGGGGATGGGGCCGATCTCGGGGAAGCGGCTGTCCCGGGAGTTCGTGCGGTTGTCGCCGAGGACGAACACGTGGCTCTCGGCGAGCGTGAACGGGCCGAAGTCACCCGTGAGCGTGCCCTCGGCCAGGTAGGGCTCGATCAGCCGTCTCCCGTCGATCCACACGATGCCGTCGCGCCCCTCGACCGTCTCGCCGGGAAGGCCGATCACCCGCTTGATCAGCTCTCGGTCACCGGGGTCGCGCAGGCCGACGCTCTCGAGGACGTCGTGGGCGAGGCCCTCGACCAGGCCCGGGTCCTCCGGCGGGACGGCCGGCGACGGGAAGACGACGATGTCGCCTCGGCGGGGCTCGTGGAGCCGGAAGGCCAGCCGGGAGACGACGACGCGGTCCCCGGCGCGCAGCTGCGGCTCCATCGACGCGCTGGGGATGGAGAAGGCCTGCGCGAGGGTCGCCTTCACCACGAGGGTGATGACGATGGCGCCGACGACGAGGAGCAGGAGCTCGAGGGCGAGCGGCAGGTGCCGCCGCTCAGGAGCCGACGCTGCGGTCAGCGGTCGCGCTTCTCCTTGATCTTGGCGGCCTTCCCGACCCGGTCGCGCAGGTAGTAGAGCTTGGCTCGGCGCACGTCGCCTCGGGTCACGACCTCGATCTTGCCGATCGTCGGGGCGTGGAGCGGGAAGGTGCGCTCGACGCCGACACCGTAGGACACCTTGCGGACCGTGAAGGTCTCGCGGATGCCGTCGCCCTGACGGGCGATGACCGCACCCTGGAACACCTGGAGGCGCTCCTTGGAGCCCTCGACGACGCGGACGTGCACCTTGAGGGTGTCACCCGGGGCGAAGTCCGGGATGTCCGTGCGCAGGCTGGACTGGTCGACGAGATCGGTGGGCTGCATGGCGAGTGGTCTCCGGTGGGCGGCGAGGCGTGTGCCGCGGCGATCGGTGGGACAGACGAGGATAGGCCCGGGCCCCGGTTCCGGTCGAACCGGCGGCGCCGCTCCGGCAACCCGAGCCCGACGTGCGCCGAGGACCGTGCCCAACGGGCTCGGGTCGGGGATGACGGGGTCGGGGGCGTGGCGGCGGTGTCAGGGGGCCTCGAGGCCGTGCTCGGCGAGGAGGGCTCGATCGTCCTCGGTGAGGCCGCCCCGGGCCTCGATGAGGTCGGGGCGGTGCTGGAGGGTGCGGGCCAGGGCCTGGGCCCGGCGCCAGCGGGCGACCTTGCCGTGGTCGCCGCCGCGGAGGACCTCGGGGACGGCCCACCCCCGGAACTCGGCGGGGCGGGTGTAGTGCGGGTACTCGAGCAGGCCATCGCTGAAGCTCTCGTCATCGGCGGAGGCCTGGTTGCCCATGACGCCGGGGACGAGGCGGGCCACGGCCTCCATGACGACCATGGCGGCCACCTCTCCCCCGCCGAGGACGTAGTCGCCGATCGAGAGCTCCCCGTCGACGAGGTGCTCGCGGACCCGCTCGTCGACGCCCTCGTAGCGGCCGCAGAGGAGGCTGAACCCGTCCCCTTCGGCGAGCTCGCGGGCAAGGGCCTGGTCGAAGCGACGGCCCGCCGGGCTCAGGTAGAGGAGGGGTCGAGGCGGCTCGACGGCCTCCACCACCCGGAAGATGGGTTCGGGCATGAGCACCATGCCGGCCCCGCCCCCGAAGGGCGAATCGTCGACGCTGCGGTGCGGGTCGTCGGTGCCCTGGCGCAGGTCGTGGACCCGGACATCGACGACGCCGCTGTCCCGGGCCTTGCCGAGCAGGCTCCGGGAGGCGAAGTCCCCGACCATGTCCGGGAAGATGGTGAGGACGTCGATCCGCATCAGTCGAGCTCGAGGAGGCCTTCGGGGGGGTCGATCGTGACCTTGCCGTCGGTGTGGTCGGTGACGAAGACGACGGGCACGAGGGCGCCGGAGTCGAGGACGAGCAGGTCGGCCGCCGGGTTCGCCTGCACCTCCTCCACCGTCCCGACGGCGGTGCCGTCGGTCAGCGCCACGGTGGCGCCGACCAGCTCGTGGACCCAGAGGGCGTCCTCGTCCTCGTCGTCGATGGGCGCGGCCCGCAGCACCGTGCCTCGCCAGGTCTCGGCCTCGTCACGACCGTCGATCTGCTCGAAGGCCACGATCCAGCGGTCGTGGTGGCGCGAGGCCCGAACGACGGTCAGCTCGCCCCGGTCCGTCGAGAGCACCGACCCGGGATCGAGCCGCTCGGTCCGGTCCGACGACAGCGCGACGAGCACGTCTCCGCGGACCCCGTGCGCCTTCGTGATCCGCCCCACCTCGAGGAGGTGCGGGCGATCAGGCGGGTTCAGTCTTCGAACTCCACGTCGACGTGGACGTCGTCGCGGGCGGCGGCGGCCCGCACGACGGTGCGGATGGCGTTGGCGGTGCGACCTCGCTTGCCGATGACCCGGCCCATCTCGTCGGGGCCGACCCGGACCTCGAGGCGGACCTTGCCCCGCTGCTCGGTGGCGTCGATGCGCACGGCGTCGGCGTCGTCCACGAGGGAGGTCACGAGCAGGTCGAGCACGTTGGTGGCGGTGGGGGCGAGCTCGTCGTCGCCCTCCTCGTCACCGTCGTCGACGCGGTTGACGTCCGCGTCCTCGACGTCCTGGGAGAGCTGGTCGTCGCTCATGCCTCGGCCGCGTCGGCCTCGGCGGCGGGCGCCGGCTGCGATTCGGCCACCTTCAGGAGGCGGGCGACGGTCTCGGTGGGCTGCGCGCCCTTGGAGATCCAGTCGTTGGCCTTCTCGGTGTCGATCTTCACGACCGACGGCTCCTGCCGCGGGTCGTAGGTGCCGAGGATCTCGATGAACCGACCGTTGCGCGGCGAGCGCGAGTCGGCCGCCACGACGCGGTAGGTCGGCTGCTTCTTCTTGCCCATCCGCATCAGGCGGAGCTTCACGGCCACTGCGTTCGTCCTTGTTCGAGAGGTGGTCCCGCACGCGAGTGCGGCGGACCATGGTGGTCCTTGCGGGGTCGCTACTGCAACCCGGGGAGCTTGAAGGGCTCCTTGGGGAGCTGCACGGGGGGCCCGCCCTTGGCCGTCACCCGGCCGCCGCCCTTCTTCCCCTTCTTGCCCTTCTTGCCCCGGCCGCCGCCGAGGGCCTTCTTGGTGCCCATGACGCCCGGCATGCGCTTCATGAGCTTCTGCATCTCCTTGAACTGCTTCACCAGCTGGGCGACCTCGCCCGGGTCGGAGCCGGAGCCCTTGGCGATGCGGGAGCGGCGGGAGCCGTCGATGAGGTCGACGTCGGCCCGCTCGGCGGGGGTCATGGAGCGGATGATCGCCTCGACCCGGCCGAGCTGCTCGTCCTCGATCTGGGCGCCCTTCAGCTCCTTGGGCATGCCCGGGATCATCCCGACCAGCCCGGACAGCGGGCCCATCTTCTTGAGCTGCTGCATCTGGTCGAGGAAGTCGTCGAGGGTGAACTTGCCCTCCATGAGGCGGGCGGCGGCCTCTTCGGCCTGGTCCTTCTCGTAGACCTGCTCGGCCTTCTCGATGAGGGTGAGCACGTCCCCCATGCCGAGGATGCGCCCGGCGAGGCGGTCGGGGTGGAACTGCTCGAAGTCGCCCAGCTTCTCGCCGATGGACGCGAAGGCGATCGGCTTGCCGACGACCTCCTTGACGCTGAGGGCGGCGCCGCCGCGGGCGTCGCCGTCGAGCTTGGTGAGGATGACGCCGTCGAGGGCGAGGGCCTCGTTGAAGCTCTCGGCGACGGTGACGGCGTCCTGGCCGGTCATGGCGTCGACGACGAGGAACGTGTAGTCGGGGGTGACGGCCTGGGAGATCTGCCGCACCTGCTCCATGAGCTCGGCGTCGATGGCGAGGCGACCGGCGGTGTCGACGATGAGGACGTCGCGCCCGAGGCGGCGGGCCTCGTCGAGGCCGGCACGGGCGGTGTCGACCGGGTCGCCGGGCTGGCTGAAGACGGGGACGTCGATCTGGCGGCCGAGGGTGCGGAGCTGCTCGACGGCGGCCGGGCGCTGCAGGTCGGCGCCCACCATGAGCGGGTTGCGACCCTGCTGCTTGAACCAGCGGGCCAGCTTGGCCGAGTTGGTGGTCTTGCCGGAGCCCTGGAGGCCGGCCATGAGGATGACCGTGGGCGGCTTCGACGCGTAGGTCAGCTTCATCGTCTCGCCGCCGAGGGCGTTGATGAGCTCCTCGTGGACGATCTTGATGACCTGCTGGGCCGGGTTCAGCGCCTCGGAGATCTCGACGCCGACGGCCCGGTCGCGGATGCGGCCCTGGATGGTCTTGACGACGGTGAAGTTGACGTCGGCCTCGAGGAGGGCGACCCGGATCTCGCGGAGGACCTCGTCGACGTCGGCGTCGGAGAGCTTGCCCTTGCCGCGGAGCTTCTTGAAGATCCCGTCGAACCGGTCAGAGAGTGCTTCGAACATGGAGGCCCGATGCTACCGGGCGCTCGGCGGCGCCCGGCAGCCGGCTCACGGTCGGGGCTGCGGGGTGCAGAAGATGTCCTCGGCCGGGCCGAGGAGCCGGAAGGTCGCCTGCTTGGTCCCTTCCCAGTCGCCGCTGAAGGTGCCGTGATCCTCGGCGTCGAGGGTGAACGTGCCGCCCTCGTGGCCGGTGCTCCAGGTCGAGGTGTCGCCCTTCTCGAGGACCCAGACGAGCTGGATCCCGTCTACCTGGCCGAGCACGAACGAGCCGCCGGCGCAGCTGAGGTCCACGTCCACGTAGTACGGGACGCCGACCTCCGGCGCCTCGCCGGGCGCCAGCTGCTGTGGGTCGGCGATGGGGATGGTCGTGGTGGGCGGGCAGGGCTGGATGGTGTGGGTGGTGCCGGAGCCGTCGTCCTCGACCAGGACCTCGCAGTCGGTCGTCCCGACCGGCTCGGTCACCGGAGGCTCCGCCGGCTCGGGGGGCACGGTGGGCTCCGGGACCGTCGTGGGCGAGAGGGACTCGTCGGTGACCGCCGCCACCTCGGCGAGGTGGCCGTCGCCGCTCGTCATCCGGTAGCCCGGCACCAGGTAGGCGCCGGAGGACCCGTCGTCCGGGGGCAGCATCAGGAGGATCCGCTCGGCATCGGTGAGGACGACCTCGACGGGCGCCGGCTCGGGCATCGGCATCGGCTCCGGCATCGGCATCGGCATCGGCTCGACGAGGGTGGTGGCGGTCGGGTCCTCGCCGTCCTGGCAGACCTCGGTGCCGTCCTCGCGCACCTCGCAGGTGACCTCCCCCGGGCAGGGCCCGGCGTAGGGGGCCATGTCCTCGGGGACGTCCTCGCACCGCACGGCCACGGTCTGCTCCGTGGTTGCGTCGCCGCCTCCGGGGGAGCTGCTCCCGACCTCAGGGGCCGGTACAGCGAGGTCGGGCCCGTCCGGGCCGGGGCCCTGGAGCGCGTTGAGGCGGTCGACGGCGGCGCGGGTGTCGACCAGCGGGTAGGTGCCGAGGGCCTCGGTGGTGGCGAGCAGGCCGCCGGCATGGAGGATCTCGGCGTCAGGGCCCACCGCCACCGACGTGGACCAGCCGCTGACCGGCACGCCCTCGAGGGCGGCGTCGACGGTCACGTACCAGGCGTCCCAGGGACCGTCCACGGTGACCCTTGCGCCGTCGACCTCGGCCCCGGTGGCCCGCACCAGCTCGAGCGCGATCGAGCGGGCCTCGTCCTCCGAGGGCAGGTCGGCGGCCGGCTCCGGCTCGATGGGCTCGGGCGGGCCGGTCGGCTCGCAGGAGGCGCTGGGCGGGCACTCCCCCACCGGCAGCGTGGTGACGCAGCTCGGCTCGGCGCAGGGCTCGCCGGGCTCGACCGACGGTTCCGTGAGCCCGCAGGACGCGCCGTCCGGGCAGTCCTGCATCGCCCCGTCGGGGCAGCCGTTCGGGGTGCACCCCGCAGGGAAGGTGGTCGGTGACGCCGGCTCGACGGTGGTGCACTCCGTCCCTGGTTCGCACCCCGTGGTGCCGCCGCCCGAGCCGCTCGAACCGTCCGCCCCACCGGAGCCGGTCGAGCCGTCCGAGGCGACCGGGGTGTCGGGCCCGTTCGTGGCGTACCACCAGGCGCCGGAGAGCTCGTCGACCTCCAGCACCCGATCGCCGTCCGCCACGCGCCAGGTCAGGCCGTCGCGCCCGATCTCCCCGTCGAGGCCGAGGGCGGCGGCCAACGTCCGGACCGACTCGGTCGTCACCTCGGAGCGCAGCCGGTGGGCGCTGCCCTCGCCGCCGAGGGCGGGGAGCCCGTCGCCGGCCACGTACCGGATCCAGGCCAGCGAGATCCCGGCCGCCGAGTCGGTGGACAGCTCGCGTGCGCCACCGGAGAGCGAGACGGGCAGGACGGGTGGGCCGTCATCCTCACCGCCCGTGCTGACCACCACCGTCCCAGCCGCGAGGGCCACCACGGCGAGCGCCGCCCACAGCGCCCGGCGCTGGCCCCGCCGGTCGCCCCCGGGCGAGGGTGGCTCGAGGGTCAGATCGCTGCCGTCACCCTTCGCCATGTCGTCCGCCATCTCGAGCCTCCTGGACCCGGGGCACCGACCGGAGGTGGCCCCGCTGCGGGCTTGGACGTCTCAGTGGTGGCCGTTGGTTCCCGCCGTGGCGGCGACGGCGACCTGGTTGTCCACGTCGATGATCCCGGCCACCGCGGCGGCCACGCGCCCGAGGTCCTGACGGCCGGTGTCGTGGGGGACCTCACCCCGCAGGACGGCGGTGGTGCCCCGGACCTCGACCTCGGGCTGCGGGAGGTGCCAGGTGCGCGGGGAGTGCGACAGCTCGAAGCGGACCCGCTCGGCCAGGTCGGTGGGGCCGATCCCGCGCCGCTCGTCGACGAGGGCCTGGAGCCTGGCCCGCGCCTCACGTCCCGTCATCGGTGCCACGAGCAAGCCGACCCCCACGCCGAGGGCGAACACGAAGACCCGGCGGTAGCCGAGGAGGCGGCCGGCCCGGTAGCCCGTCTTCACGCCCAGCTTCGTGGTCCCCATCCCGAGCCGCGCGGGGAGGAACAGGAGACGGATCAGGGTGAACATGGCCGGATCGTAGACCTGTCCCCCGCGTCGCTGCCGAGGGTCAGCTGGTGGCGAAGAGGGCGTCGACGAACTCGTCGGGGTCGAAGTCGACGAGGTCGTCGGCCGTCTCGCCCAGGCCGACCAGCTTGATCGGGATGCCGAGGGTGGACTGGATGGCGAGGGCGATGCCGCCCTTGGCCGACCCGTCGAGCTTGGTGAGCACGACGCCGGTCAGCTCGACCGCCTCGGTGAACTGCTGCGCCTGGACGAGGCCGTTCTGGCCGGTGGTGGCGTCGAGCACGAGGAGCACCTCGGTGACCCGGCCCGGCTCCCGCCCGGCGACCCGCCGCACCTTGCGGAGCTCCTCCATCAGGTTGACCTTGGTGTGGAGCCGGCCCGCCGTGTCAGCCAGCACCAGGTCGATGCCTCGCGCGCCAGCGCGCTGGACGGCGTCGAAGATGATGGCGCTGGGGTCGCCTCCCTCGTCGCCTCGGACGAGCTCGGCGTCGGCGCGCTCGGCCCAGGTGCCGAGCTGCTCGGCGGCGGCGGCTCGGAACGTGTCGCCGGCAGCCATGATCACCGAGCGGCCCTCGGCCGCCTGGCGCTTGCCGATCTTGCCGATCGTGGTCGTCTTGCCGACGCCGTTGACGCCGACGAAGAGCCACACGTTCGGGGCTCCCTGCTCGTAGGTGAGGGTGCGGTCCCCCAGGGCCAGGTCCGCCTTCAGCTGGGCCTTCAGCGCCTCGAGGAGGATCTCGGGGTCGGTGATGGACTGCTCCTTCACCGTGGCCCGGAGGCGGTCGAGGATGTCGGTGGTGGTGCTGACGCCGACGTCGGCACGGATCAGCGCTTCCTCCAGCTCGTCCCAGGTCTCGGCGTCGATCTCGCTTCGGGACAGGACCGAGCCCAGGTAGCCCGAGACGGTGGCCCGGGCCTTGCCGAGCCGCTCCCGGAACGACGGCTTGACCGGGGGCGCCTCCTCGAGGACCGGCGGGGCCTCCTCC
>Ga0208490_100719_pt1 | contig 17055 bp, 16 predicted proteins | sample SubbioAug_CSWold_FD_184818 | JGI IMG/M metagenome (GOLD analysis project Ga0208490, IMG submission 184818) | Serpentinite rock and fluid subsurface biosphere microbial communities from McLaughlin Reserve, California, USA - CR11Aug_CSWold (SPAdes) | ecosystem: Environmental > Terrestrial > Deep...
ACACAAAAATCCCCCTGCAAAAAGCAGGAGGAAAACAATTTAGATGGGGTAGGCAAAGCCTTATCCCATCGAGCTCGGAGAATTCCGAGAGACTATTTACATCTAAGGAGGATATGATACAGTATGACTAAAGGACGAATATTAAGCGGAATGAGGCCAACAGGAAAGCTGCATATTGGGCATTTAAGTGTTTTGGAGAACTGGGTGAACATGCAAAATGAGTATAAATGTTTTTATTCCATTGTAGACTGGCATGCTTTAACAACCAGCTTTGACGATACGGGGGATATCCGGGAAAATTGCCTTCAGATGGCCATTGACTGGCTCAGTGTGGGGATAGATCCGGAGAAAAGCGTTATCTTCATTCAATCGGCTGTGAAGGAGCATGCAGAGCTAATGCTGCTATTTTCCATGGTTACTCCTATTTCCTGGCTGGAGCGCTGCCCAACCTATAAGGATCAAGTCATGCAGCTGGGTAAAGAGGGAAAAGATATCAATACTTATGGCTTTTTAGGATATCCATTGCTGCAGGCGGCAGATATCTTAATATACCGGGCGGATACAGTTCCCGTTGGGGAAGATCAATTGCCCCACTTAGAACTGACCAGGGAAGTGGCCAGAAGATTTAATTTCATGTACAAGACAGATATTTTTCCAGAGCCCCAGGCTAAGCTGGCCAAGGTAGCCCTTTTACCGGGAATCGATGGCCGAAAAATGAGCAAAAGCTATAACAACGCCATCGACCTAGGCAGCGCAGGCAATGATTTAGCAGCCCAGGTGAGGATGATGATCACCGATCCCAACAGGGTCCGGAAAAATGATCCGGGTAATCCTGATGTATGTATCGTCAACATTTACCATGGTATTTACTCTAATGCCACTGAAGTTTTAGAACTGCAGGAAGCATGTGCCAAGGGAACTGTGGGTTGTGTTGACTGCAAAAATAAGTTAGGCAAGTCTTTAGAACAGGTAATGGAACCTATCAAGGCAAAAAGGGCTGATTTCGAGGCCAAACCGGGATTAGTGACTGAGATTTTAAAAATGGGTGCTGAAAAAGCCAGAAAAGAAGCGGCCATGACTATGGAATTAGTAAGAGAGGTTATGAAACTGTAAATAGGTGAAAAAAATGGCTTATGAAATAAAAATAAATGCCTTTCAAGGGCCCTTTGATCTCTTGTTTTACTTGATTGAAAAAAACGAACTAGACATCTATAATATTCCCATTGCTGAAATTACCGAACAATACTTAGAATATTTGGACCAAATGGAAACAATGGACCTTGACATAACTAGTGAGTTCTTGGTTATGGCTGCCCGGTTACTGGCAATCAAAGCAAAAATGCTTCTTCCCAAGCCGATACGAGATTTTGATAATCAGTGTGATGAAGAACTTGATCCCAGACAAGAGCTGGTAAACCAACTGCTGGAATATAAGATGTTTAAAGAAATTGCTCATTATTTAAAAGAAAAGGAGCAGAGTTCAGGCAAGATATTTTCTAGAGCCATCGATCCTGAAGAGCTGATGGAGCAGTTTGCTATTGGCAAGAATCAGTTAAAAAACCTGACCTTATCGAGTTTAGCCAAAGCCTTTGACCAAGTAATAGCCAGACTAGAGCAGGAAGAAAGAGTAGTCAAAATTGAAATAGATGAGTATAGTATTGAAACTAAGATGGCTGAAATAACGAAAAAGCTATTTCTTCAACCAAATGGGGTGCAGTTTTTCCAATTGTTTGGAGAGGGAGCAACTATTAAGGAAGTGGTAATTACCTTTTTGGCCCTGCTGGAACTGACTAAGCTGCAGCAAATAATTGTAGTGCAGATTAACCCTTTGGGAGATATTTTTATTTTCAGAAACACTGTAGACGGCAGGGATTAAGGAGGATTGCGCTTTGGTAGTTATGTTTCCAAAAGAAAACAAAGCCATCATCGAGGGATTGCTGCTGGTGGCCAACGAGCCCCTTTCTGCAGCCAAGCTAGCTGAGATACTAGAGCTTTCGGAAGAAGATATACTGGAGTTGCTTGCTTTGTTAACTGAACACTACAACGAAGAAGGACACGGTTTTCAGTTGATCCAACTGGCAGGAGGTTATCAAATAACCACTCGGGCTGAGCATGCAGTATATATTGAGCAGCTATACCAGCCTGCTCCCACCGGATTATCAAAAGCTTCCTTAGAAACCTTGGCGATAATTGCCTACAAGCAGCCCGTTACCAAAAGCGAAATTGAAATGATAAGAGGGGTAAAGGTGGAGCGATCTCTAAGCACCCTGCTGGAGAAGGGATTAATTATTGAGACCGGGAGGAAGGAAGGTCCGGGGAAACCTATTATCTATGGGACTACCAATGATTTTTTGCGGCATTTTGGTTTAGCTAGTTTGGCGGATTTACCAGACCTGAATAAATTTTTGGAGCAGTCACAGAATAAAGAGGATGCTGATATTGAGAAAATGGAATGATTAGATAATTTTGCATAAAATAACTAAAAAGTGAAATGCTAACCATGTTACCACTCGTTTGAAAGGTGGTTTAACATGGTTAATTTAATTTTTATCTTTTTCTTTTTTCTGTTACTATTCCCCATATTTGCACTCACTCCATTGCAGATTAGGATAGTTGCAGAGCATAGCCAGCGCAACGATGAAACTGTGCTGCAATTTGGTTTCTTGTGGGGGCTTATTAAGATTAAGATTAACATTAAGTCAGTTGAATTAGGATTGGATAAAATAGTGAATCTGCTGCATATTGGTGCCAAGCTAGGTGGGCAGGATCATGCTACCCAGGTGCAGCATCATATCAGCGTCAAGCTATTGTATGAGCTTATCCAGCGTATTGATTTAGCGTTGATAAAAAAGCTGTGGCTGCATCGAAGAAAGTTTATACCACCGGCAAACTGCACCAAGCTGGTGTGGATTACCAAGATTGGCTTAGATGATGCTGCAGTAACAGGCATTTTCACTGGATTACTTTGGAGTGTCAAAGGAATTGTTTATTCTGTTATTTGTCAAATGGAACACCGGCATATGGGTAAGGTAGAATTAAATGTAATACCTAATTTTAAACAAAAGTTATTCGAAGTGCATCTTGACTGCATATTTAAATTTACAATAGGTCATATTATTATTGCCGGAATAAAACTTATTTTCTTCTTACTGTTTTTCTGGCTCAAAGGGGGTGAAACCATTGGCAGACCATCCAATAGAAGCTTTAATGAAAACAGCTATGGAAAGTATTAAAGAAATGGTTGATGTAAACACGGTGGTGGGTGACCCAGTTGAAACTCCTGATGGTACCGTGATTATTCCAATATCTAGAGTGACATGTGGTTTTGCTGCTGGAGGAAGTGAGTTTGAAGCAGGAAATGGTGAAGGGGGAAGCAGTGGAACCAAGGCTTTGCCCTTTGGTGGAGGCAGCGGGGCAGGTGTTTCTGTTCATCCCATGGGTTTTTTGGTGGTGGGAAATAACCAAGTAAGGCTATTGCCTGTTGACGGAAACCAAGTTATGGATAGATTGATCGATTTAGCTCCCCAGGTTGTTAATCAGTTCCAAAGCATGTTTAAAAAGAAGGACGATATAAAAGAAAAATTAGCAGAAACAGAAAAGTGGCAGGGTGGAGTTTAAGCGCTTAAACAGCGCTTTTTTTGTTTACTAGGAAAAATAAATTTCTAATGCAAAAATTTCTCAGTATACAAAAGTATATTGCGTACACTGCGTACACTGCGTACACTGCGTACACTGCGTACACCACGAGTTGTCAGGTTATTGGAGTAGAAGAATAACAGATGTTAATAGACTTATTTATAGTATTGATGAAGAAAACATCTATATTGCAAGCTGCATAGGGCATTATTAATTTGACACTCACACGCTTGCACGGATCGGAATTTCCAATTTCTACCAGGTGGAGGTCTGTCCGTAAGCTCCGCGCTTAAACAGCGCTTTTTTTGTTCACATTTAATTTTGTAATCAGAGTTTTCCTATCGTTTTGATTTGATTTCCGGTGAAGTTAAAATATTTCCATTATTTCGAATATTAAACTAGCTTGCTGCTTCTATTTTTGGTACAATTAAACCGAGTACGGAGGTGAATTCACTAATGGGAGAAGGCTTAGCATTAGATAAGCGGGCTGGACGTATAGAAGATGCATGGGAAAAGTTTATTATTAAAGGCATTATAGAACCGTATGTAGTTAGGGAGACAATAGCTGCTTCTTGGGAACGTTCCCTTGCTAATAAAATAAATCCATATAGAAAAATGGTATTTTTTGATTTAGTTGAAGTAAATGATAATTACCACCGCGAATTAATAAAATTAACGCGACCTTTCATGGAAAATCTTTATGAATTGGTGAAAGGTTCTGATTTTATGGTTTTACTAGCTGACGAAAAAGGTTTGATCACCAAGGTTTATGGTGACCCAGTGATAAAGCAACGAACTAAAAATAGCAACTTAACATCAGGAGCAGATTGGAGTGAAGAAAATATTGGAACTAACTGTATCGGGCTTGTTCTTAAAGAAGAAAAGCCGGTCCAAGTTTTTGCAGCTGAACATTATATGAGAGAACTTCATTTTCTCGCCGGGTCTGCCGCACCAATATATAATACTGACAGTACTCTACTAGGAGTTTTAGTTATGGTTGGCATTTTTCATGACTTTCATCCCCATACATTAGGCATGGTAGTTGCAGCAGTTAATGCAATTCAAAATCAATTGCATTACATTAACATAGCTAGACAACTAAAAAAGTCGTACAATAAAGTCACAGCGATAATGGAATCTATCTCTGAAGGAATAATTTCCTTAGATGCAGATGGAAAAATAAATATGGTTAATTCTTTATGTAGTGAAATGTTAGGAGTTAAGGTTAGCGATATGCAGGGAAATAATATTTCTACACTACTGGGAGAAAAAAGTTTATTACTGTTAACCCTGAAGGAAGGAAAAGAGTTTTCTGACCAAGAAATTATTGTTAATAATGGAGATGTAACCCAGAGATTCTCTTCCACTACTAGGGCATTGAGAGATGAAAAAAATAATATATCAGGAATGGTTATTACTTTAAGAAAGGGAGCTGCAGTTCACCAACTGGTAAATAAAGTAATTGGAGCTCAAGCTTCTTTCACTTTTGATGATATTATTGGAAATGACCCGATTTTTTTCCAATCAATCAACCGGGCTAAAAAAGCTTCTAGTGGCGATGCTACTATTTTATTACAAGGTGAAAGTGGTACTGGAAAAGAGATGTTTGCCCAGGCAATTCATAATGCGAGTCCCAGAAGAAAGGGACCATTTATTGTCATAAACTGTGCAGGAATTCCGAGGGAACTAGTTGAAAGCGAGCTTTTTGGTTATGAGGATGGAGCTTTTACTGGTGCTCGACGAGGTGGGAGACCGGGCAAATTTGAGTTAGCTAATGGGGGAACAATATTTTTGGACGAAGTAGGAGACATGCCCTTAGAGATTCAGGTTAACCTGCTTAGGGTTCTGCAAGAGAAAAAAGTAACCCGTTTGGGGGGACAAAGTGTGATACTGGTAGATACAAGGGTAATTGCCGCTACACATCGGGATCTTGCCAGCCTAGTCGAAAAAGGAACTTTTCGTTTAGACCTTTATTACCGGCTAAATACTATTACTCTTTATCTACCATCGCTAAATGAGCGATCTCAGGATGTTTTGCTGTTAACGAAAATATTTGTTGACAGGATTAGTAGTAAATTAGGTAAAGAGACTCCTGTCATTAGCAAGAGAATAGAGGAATTATTAGTTCAGTATAAATGGCCGGGAAATGTCCGGGAATTGCATAATGTCTTAGAGCAGGCTCTTAACATGTTTGATTGCTCTGGAACATTACTGCCGGAACACCTGCCGGATAAGCTTCAGAAAAAAGCTGTTAAATTTAAGGGAACTAATAGTTGGGCATTAGAAAAGCAGGAAGCAAAATACATTGAAGCAACTCTTAAACAGACTAACTGGAACATTTCTCTGTGTGCCAGTTTATTAGGTATTGGCAGGAATACCTTATACCGGAAAATACAAAAATACAAGATAGGAAAATGAGAGTCATAAAAAACTTATTAAAAAGGGGGGCCGCTATGACAATTAAAGACTTCAGCCGTATTTTTGTCAGATATGATCTGCTAGAAGGAAAAAAAGAAGTACTAGAAATTAAGGCTAAAGACCCAATTTTACAAGAAATAATGGATTGTGTAATTAAAGGAAATTGCCAAGAAATTGAAACAGTAATAACAAATGCCTTAACTACATGGGAGCCTTCTGTGTTAATAAAAAAAGCTTTGGTGCCGGCAATGGAGCAAGTTGGCCGCCTATGGGAGGAGGGGGTTTATTATCTTCCACAAACACTAAATGCCTCTGATGCAATGTATAAGGGAGTTGGTATTTGTGAGAAAAAAATGGGTCGGCAACTTAAAAAAAAGGGAATAGTGATAACCCATACAGCTGAAGGTGATATTCATGACTTGGGGCAAAAGATTGTTAATGCCCTTCTTCGTTCACATGGATTTGAGGTGATAGATTTAGGTAAAGATGTACCGGTGGAAACTGTTATTAAAGCCGTAAAAAAGTTTCGGCCAATGATGCTTACCGGTACTGCCGGTTTAACTATTAATATGAACGCATTTGAGCGGATTTCCAAAAGGTTGTTAGAAGAAAAGATAGAAATTCCCTTTGTATGTGGTGGTGGTGGAGGTATTTCGCCTACTTTTATTACCAGCTTTTGTCTTGGTATTCATGGAAAAGATGCTGGCCAAGCTCCTTTTATGGCTAATGATGTGGCTAACGGAATGTCCTGGCAAGAGATGAAAGCTAAATATAATGAGAATGCGTAGTTAATAATAATTGCTCCAAAATAGAACACTGTTCATTTTTGGAGCAGTTTCTGTTATTCGTCATAAAATAGAACGAAATATAGATTTTTCCAGCTAACTGTTCCAGAAAAGAACAGAAAGTCATCTCTGCATAGGTGTCGTATATTTTTAATAATAGTTCGGTAATCTCTTGTATTAATAATGACTTAACGAAACTCAACTTAGCGCAGGAAAACATGGCACGTATATTGCTATAAACTAAGACTAGCATTAAATAACAGGACAAATAAACTCATATGAATTGGTTTTTGTGGGAGGTGAACAAAACTTAGTTGGCTTAATAGGGTCTAAATTTTCAGCATTTTCGTAAAACAAAGATTATTTATTAAAAGAGGGGGGTTTTGTCATGGGCAAATACACCAAAATGGCGTACAGCAGTGCTGAGGAAATGATTTTTGGGACAGCAAAAAATCCAGTGAAGTATGGCAGAGATTTTGAAGTGGGTGGAGGGCAAGTTTATCCGGAATTAGTTCCACATCCAAGACCAGGTTCTGAGGAGACCAAAAAGAGTTTGATGCGGGAATATGAGCGGATGGTAACAGATTCTCTAGAACGGGCTATAGCATTAGGATTTCCAGGTATTCAGATTGAATTAGAACATGTTTGGCAGATGACAAAGAATCCTGACTGGGGCGGCGACATAGCCGGCCAAACAAAGAAGATTCAAGAGGATTTTTTCCGGAAATATGGCTTAAAGAGTGCAATTCGGGCAACTATTGCCGATAACAGAAAGCCTGACTTAGAAAATATCAGAGATTGCCGCTCTCTTGAATTGGCATTAAAAACTTTTGAAACTAGCGCGATTGCCGGTGCTGACAATTTATCTATGGAAAGTGTTGGTGGCAAAGAAATTTCCGACCACACCATCGTGCGGCAAGACATTCGTGGTGTTCTTTTTGGTATCGGCGTGTTAGGCAGCAGAGATATGGAATTCATGTGGAAACAGATAGTTGACATTGCTACTAAACATGGCGCTACTCCCGGGGGAGACACCAACTGTGCTCAGGCTAATGTAGCTATGTTTATGGCTGGAGGGATGTTAGATAAGTCTGTTCCTCATACTTTCGCAGCTATCACTAGACCAATCGGAGCAGCACGAACTTTAACTGCTTATGAAATGGGTGCCAAGGGACCTACAAAGGATTGCGCTTATGAAGATCCCATAATCAAGGCAATTACTGGGGTGCCTATATCTACAGAAGGCAAAACTAGTGCCTGCGCCCATGCTGATTTGCAAGGTAATTTAATTGCGGCAGTATGTGACTTATGGAGTAATGAGGCGGTGGAATACCATGATATGTTTGGTGGCACAACGCCTGCAGTATTTACTGAAATTTTAGGTTATGATGTAGCTTTGATGAATACTGCCATTGAAATGGGCAAAGCAAAAGACTTGCAGGCTATGTTTATCAACTCAGATAAATACAGGGATGTTCATAGTTATGTGGTTGCTCCAGATGCTGCTTATGAAATTGGCAAAGCAATTGTTGACAATAATAGTAGTTATTATGCTAGAGCTAAAGCAGGAGCTATTAAAGCAGCTTACTTGATTTTAGAAGATTCAAGAATGCTACTTTCAAACTTTGAGAAAGAAGCTTTACTTAAAACTTTAAAAGATTTAGAAAGTTTCCCAGACAAAGAAGAAAATTTTGTTGATCAGTGTATTTCTATTTATAAGAAATCAATTCCTGGCTTTAAGCCGCAAAATTACGGTTTATAAAATAAAAAAATAAGGAGGGGAAATCATGGCTGCTGTTGATTTTACCAAAATATTTACCCGCTATGACCTACAAAAGGAAACAGGAGAAAAAGGTTTGTTAGCAGGAAAAGATGAGGTGTTACAGAGAGTAATCGAATGTGTAGTAGAAGGTGATGACGAAAATATAGTTGCAGCGGTGGGCGCAGCATTAAATGTCCATGACCCTATGGAGGTAATTAGGGAAGGTTTAGTAAAGGGTATGGCTGAAGTAAGTCGTTTATGGGATGAAGGAATTTACTTCCTGCCTCAGGCTCTTATATCCTCTGATGTCATGCTGGAAGGCATTGATATTTGCGAAAATAAATTAGGTGGCTTAATGGAGAAAAAGGGAATTGTCGTAACTCATACTGCTGAAGGAGATATTCATGACTTAGGTCAAAAAATTGTAAACGCATTGCTACGGGCTAATGGTTATGAGGTTGTTGATTTAGGTAAAGACGTGCCAGTTGACAATGTAATTGAGGCAATAAAGAAATATCGCCCAGCAATGGTTACCGGAACGGCATTAATGACAACTACTATGACAGCTTTCAAAAAGATAGCCAATCGCTTAAAGAGAGATAATATCCAAGTTCCTTTTGTCTGTGGTGGTGGGGCTGTTTCATTGGAATATGTAAATAGCTATGATTTAGGTATCTGGGGCAAGGATGCCCAACAGGCTCCTTTGATGGCTGCTGATGCTGTAACAGGAATGAATTGGGAAGAGATAAGAGAAAAGTATAACGGTTAATTTTTTTAGATAAAAGTAGAAAGGGTGAACTCGCCCGATGATTGTAGATATTGTCAACGGGTTTTTAGGCTCGGGAAAAACGACTTTAATCAAAAATCTATTAGATGCTCTTGGTGGTTTGGAGAAAATTGCGGTTATAGTTAATGAGTTTGGGGCAGTAGGCATTGATGGAACAATTTTAGCTCAAGATGGGATGGATGTAATTGAGTTGCCCAGTGGTTGTATTTGCTGCACGTTAAATAGTGATTTAAAAAAGCAAGTAGCTGTTATTGCAACTAATTATGCCCCAGATCGGTTAATAATTGAACCTACTGGGGTGGCAACTATATCTAGTCTGCTAAAAATTTTTAATAGCCTTACTCTGGAAAAATTTATTACCCAAGTTAGAATTATTTGTATAGTAGACGCTACTGATTTTTTTAACATCTACTCGGGAAATAAATTTTTTGTGGAATCCCAGCTTGCCGCAGCGCAATTAGTAGTTATTAATAAAGTTGACTTAATTGCAGACGATGAAATAGACAAAATAGTTAAAGAAATTGAAGATGTTAATTCTCAAGCCTACCAGTTAGCAACAGCTTTCGGGCAAGTTCCCCTTGAAATTTATTTAGCTCTACAAGGTTTTTCACCAGGATTATTAGGAAATGAGTTAGCTGAGAAGCTAAATAGTGAAACTAATATAACCCATCAATTCCAAACTTATTGTAGTACTTTTGAGCAACAGGTATCAGAGGAAAGGTTAGGCAGTTTTTTAAAATCTCTACAACTTGGAGAATTTGGGGCGGTGATTAGAGCAAAAGGAATTCTTAAACTTAAAGAGAAGGATTGGGTTCTTTTCAACCTGGCTACAGGCAAAATTACAATTACTAAAATGGAGCAGCCCCAGTCCCTAGGGAAAATCGTAGTTATCGGAACCAATTTAACTAAAAAAGAGATAGAAGTTAGATTTACACAATGTTTAATAGGAGGGTAGCTTGGATATGCAATTTGGGATAGCTTTAGATCTAGGGACAAGTGGATTTCGGGGGCAATTAGTTGATCTTGACAAACAAGAGGTATTAGGGACAGTTATTACTGCCCGTCACCCTTTGCCAGGTGCTAATGTTATCGATCATTTGAACTTTGCTATTGAGGCAGGAATTCAAGGAGTTCATGAGATAGTATTAAAAACTATAGATCAAATGATTGAACATTTGCAAGTTCCTAGAGAAAACATAACAAGATTGGCTGTATGCGGAAATCCCATCCAATTATCTCTATTTGAAAACATTGAAATTCGCGATTTGGCGTATGCTGGGGAAAATAAAAAGAAGTTGCTCGGAATAAAAGCACCTGACCGAAGCGGAAAAATAATTTCTGGAAAACATCTTCCTTTACTAAGATTGCCAGAAGATGCTATAGTGTTAATTCCCCCGGCTGTTAAACATGAAATTGGTGCAGATGCTCTGGCAATGCTAATATTATCAGGAGTGCTTGAAAGAGAGGAGATTGCTTTAGTTACTGATTATGGTACTAATGCGGAAATGGCGTTAAAAGTTGGAGACAGAATAATAAGCGGTTCCTGCGCCGCTGGTCCGGCTTTAGAAGGACAACATATAGAACAAGGGATGTTAGCGGCTCCAGGTGCTATTTGTGATATTAGCAAAGAAAAAAATGGATATCGCAATTTTGTTTTAGATGCTAACCTACAAGCTGAACCAGGAGATTTAGTTACTTTAGACAAAGGTTTAATTATAGAAAATGGTCTGAGTAAAGCTACAGGAATTACAGGAACTGGAGTAATAGCTGCAGTTGCTCAAGGGTTTGAGTCGGGACTAATAAAACTTCCCCGTATTGATACCATCAGCACTACCCTTTCTTTAGCAAGTAATGTAAGAATTAATGAAAAAGACTTAGAAGAAGCTGGAAAAGCTTTCGGGGCATTGAGAGCTGGCTACATTACGCTAGCGGCAGAAGCTGGAATAGAATTAGAGGATATAAAAGTAGCTTATATGGCTGGTGCTTCCGGAACATATGTAGACCCAATTAAAGCGAGAAAAATCGGGTTAGTCCCACCGGTAGTAGAAAAAATCTATCAAATTGGCAATACTTCTTTAGCTATGGCTCGGGAATTAGTTATAAATCCAAATCGGTTAGAAGAACTGAAAGAAATTGCTGGTAAACTGCTGGCTAGTCATTGTATGTTTGGTGACTCCAAAGTATTTGAACGAGCTTACTTGTTAGAGTTATCTTACTGGGGAGAGGGGATGCCTTGGTCTCAGTATCGTAAATTTGCCAGCATGTATAAGCTGCCATCTCTACCTGAGATAGGGCCCCAACCACAACTAATAAAAAAATCCGTAAGGGATATTACCCAGATAGGTCTTAATGGACTAGTTACTATCCAACAAGTAGGAGAAGAAAAGAGCATAGTTTTTACAGAATGTAATGGGTGCTCTGTTTGTATTATTAAATGTCCTGAAAAAGCGTTAAGAATAGAAGAAGTTAATAACACTAAAAGTATAATACTTAGGTTAGACCGCTGTAATGGTACTGCATGTAAGCGTTGTGAGACCATTTGTTCGGAAAAATGTTTTAATCTTGTAAAAATTAGCTTAAGTAATGTAAATGTAGAAAGTGGTGAATAAAAATGACACTATCCAATAGAGAAAGATTTTTAAGGGCCCTGCAAGGCGAAACTGTTGATAGAATTTCAGTTTTTTGTGCAGACCAAACTGGAACCTATGAGCAAATGGAAAAACTACAGGCTTTTTGGCCTGAGGCGCATCAAAAAGGAGAAACAATGGCCAAACTGGCAGAAGGAGCTTACAGCATACTTGGTTTTGATGCAGTAAGGGTACCTTTTTGTCAGACTATTGAAGCTGAAGCTCTAGGATGTAAGGTGAAAGATGCAGGTAAAGAAGGCATTCCTAGTATTGATGTTCACCCATATCATGTGGATGATGAGATTTCATTTCCGGAAGATTTTTTGCAACAAGGCCGAGTGCCTGAATTAATAAAGGCAGTTAAAATATTAAAAGAAAATGTAGGTGATAAAGTAGCAGTAATTGGAGGAATAATTGGTCCTTATAGTATTGCTACAAGTTTATTAGGAGTAACTGACTTTTTAAAATTAAGTGTTAAAAAGCCTGACAAATTAATACCGTATTTAGACGTAGCTGAACAGGCCGGAACTGAGTTGGCAAAGGCTTTAATAGAGGCAGGAGCAGATGTGATTTGTATTGAAGATATGATGGCATCAATGGATATGATTAGTACAAAAATATACCAAACACTAGTTGCTCCGTGGCAGAAAAGACAGATAGAACAGATTGCCGTACCTACAATTTTACATATTTGCGGTAAATTGAATTCTGTAATGGAAGATATTGCTGAAACTGGTGTAACTGCTATTAGTGTTGAACCTAAAGTAGAAATAAGAGATGCGTTAGAAAGGTTAGAAAAATATGACAGGCATATACCAATTATTGGTGGTGTAGATGCGGTTACAGACCTATTTTCAGGGGAGGCATCTGATGTCAAAGCAGTAGTTAAAGAAGCAATTAAAGGTGGTTATAGTATGATTGCTCCTGGTTGTTCAATCGCACCTGCTACTACAACAAGCAATTTACTGGCTATGGTAGAAGCAGCCCAAGAAGATGAATTCTAATTAGTGAGTAAATGAAAATATAATTAATGGTATACCCTAATACAAAAAAATTACTCGGGTTTCTGAGTATTTTTTTGTATTAATTCCTAGGAAGAATAATTAAACAGTTTATTCATGCGCTTGACCTTAAAAACTTACGTTTTAACGAACAATAACAACTGTTTACCGGATTTTTATTGGCATTTAATAGTTATTAAGATAATATTAAATTATAACTCTCTCCTTAAATTCCTTTAAGTTTAACCGATTTAATAGTATTAATAAAATTTTACTTCTATATTGCTAAGAATAGACTTATCTATTTGGAGGATAAATTTTTTTTAATAACTCTGTGGATTAGCAAGAAAGGAGTTGGAGATATGAGTGAAATCTTAGAAAAGCTAAAGCAAGCTGTTATAAATTATGATGAGGAAGCGGTGAGGGATGCAGCTTATGAATCAATTGAGAAAGGAGTAGATGCCTTTGATGCAGTTTTTATTGGATTAGTTCCTGGAATCGTAGAAGTAGGTAGACTTTATGAAGTTCAGGAATATTTTGTACCTGAGATGTTAATGTGCGCTGACGCCCTTTATATAGGGTTAGAGATTTTAAAGCCACTGATAAAGAAAAAAAACTATAATGTAAAAGGACAAGTGATAATAGGTGTAGTTGAAGGTGACGTTCATGATATTGGGAAAAACATTGTGAAAATGATGTTTGAAGTAGCAGGTTTTGAAGTTCATGATTTAGGAAGAAATGTTCCGATGCAAAAATTTGTTGAAGAACAATTAAGAACTGACTCAGAATTGGTATTGCTTTCTGCACTAATGACTACCACTATGGTTGAAATGGAAACAATTATTAAAGCTATCAAGGCAAAGAATCCTAATGTGAAAATTATGGTAGGCGGTGCTCCCATAACAAAACATATGGCAAGTGTATGGGGAGCAGATGGTTATGCACAAGATGCTAGTAATGCACTTAAGAGTGCTATAAATATGATTTCTGCAATAAAAACTATTGCTACTCAATAACTGTTAAAAGAACAATTTACCGTTTACCTATAATATTTGTAATTTTATACAAAAATAATGACGGTTTGCCAAATACTTCTGAACACATCGTCTTTTTTATTAGAAAATATAAATAAAGAAATTTATTGCAAAAATTTTAGTAAAAGTAAAAAAAAAATTATCAATTTTACTATAGGGGGGGGTGGTTCATTACCAACCAGGATTAACAAAGGCAATAAATAATCTTAATCTAAGAAAGGGGAAAAGAAATATGAGTCAAGATGTTTTAGAGAAATTAAAAAATGGAGTTATCGAGTATGATGAAGACATAGTAATAGAGGCAGCAAACAAAGCATTAGCAATTGGAATGGAAGCATTCGATGCAGTATTCAACGGTTTAGTGCCTGGAATGGAAGAAGTAGGAAGGCTTTATGAAGAACAGGAATATTTTGTACCTGAGATGTTGATGTGTGCTGATGCCATGTATGCAGGCCTTGAAATATTAAAGCCTCATCTAAACAAGAAGGAAGGCGGTATTAAAGGCCAAGTAGTCATGGGAGTCGTTCAGGGAGACGTTCATGACATTGGTAAAAATATCGTAAAAATGATGTTTGATGTGGCAGGATTTGAAGTGCATGACCTGGGAAAAGACGTGCCCTTGGAAAAATTTGTGGAAGAACAGCTGCGTACAGATGCAGAGTTGGTATGCTTATCTGCCATGATGACAACTACAATGGTAGGTATGCAGGATGTTATAAAAATGATCAAGGAAAGGAACCCGAAAGCTAGAATAATGATTGGTGGAGCACCGGTAACTGGTGATATTGCCAACAAATGGGGCGCAGACGGTTATGCAAAAGATGCAAACAATGCCTTAAAAGACGCTATTAGAATGATTAGTTCTCTCAAAGATATTCACCAAGCAACCTAGGAGGGATAATAATGGAATACAACGTAATTTTCCAGCCGTCCGGCAGGAGAGGAAAAGTTGCAGCAGGAAAAACTTTGCTAGTAGCTTCTAGGGAATTAGGAGTAGATATTGAAGCTCCATGCGGTGAAGCAAAAGTATGTGGAAAGTGCAAGGTAAAAATTGAAGAAGGATTTTTTGAAAAATTCGGAATAGAATCAAAAATGAGCAACTTATCTCCCATAACCGAAGAAGAAATAAGTGTTTTTAGTAAAAAAGAACTAGAAGATAGCTATCGCCTGGCATGTAATACTGAAATAAACGGTGATATCTTAGTATTTGTACCAGAAGAAAGTCGGGGTGCCCAGCAAGTGGTGCTGGAAACAGGTAAGGAACGGCTATTTAATATAAATCCAGCAATAAAAAAGTACTACATAGAAATGGTAAAGGCTACCCTGGAAGACCACCGGGGAGACATTGAGCGAATAAAAGAAGCTCTAGCAGAAAAATACGGACTTACTGGCATTGAAGTAGATTACCGTGTACTATTAGACCTGTCACCCAGAGTAAGAGAAGGAGACTGGAAAGTAACAGTAACTCTGTCTCATGACCGAGAAATAGTGATGGTAGAGCCAGGTTTTGTAGAAAACACTTATGGAATAGCTGTGGATATAGGCACAACCACAGTTGCAGCATATCTTTGTGACTTGAGAAAAGGTACTTTAATTAGCAAAAAGTCCATGATGAATCCCCAAGTGCGCTACGGAGAAGACGTTTTGGCCAGAATTACCTACTCCATGATGAATGAAGATGGACTAGAAAAAATGCATCAATCAATAGTGGAAGGTCTTAACACATTAACAGAAAAAATGTGTGAAGAAGCTAAAATTACCCCTGGTGCAATAACCGAGATGGTTTTAGTATTTAATACAGCAATGCATCATATAGCCTTAAATATTGACCCTAAATTTATTGGACGCTCCCCTTTTACCCCGGCCATTAAGCAAAGTATGAATATAAAAGCAAGGGATTTAGGGGTTAGATTAGCTCCAGGAGCAAATATTCACATCCTTCCAATAGAAGCAGGTTTTGTAGGGCCAGATAACGTTTCTGTTTTGATCGCTGAAGAACCATATAAACAGGATGAAATGATGTTAATAATTGATATTGGTACAAATGGTGAAATAGATTTAGGGAACAAAAATAAACTATTGTCAACATCTTGTGCCACCGGACCAGCATTAGAAGGAGCACAAATTAAGTTTGGCATGAGAGCTGCCCCGGGAGCAATTGAAAGAGTGCGAATTGATCCTGAAACATTAGAAGTTAAATACCAGGTAATTGGAAAAGAAGAATGGCTTGGAGAAGGTGATAATTCAGGAGTAAAAGGTCTTTGCGGTTCAGGAATTGTAGATGTAATTGCCGAAATGTTTAAAGCTGATATTATTGAACCCAGTGGACGCTTTAATAAAAAGTTAACTCACCCAAGGATTCGCAAAGGAGAAACCGGTAAACCTGAATTTGTGGTAGCTTGGGCACCGGAAACATCCATTGGAAAAGACGTAACAATAGTCATCGACGACGTTAGGGCAGTACAGTTAGCTAAATCAGCACTGTATGTAGGTGCAAAGTACTTAATGCAAAAATTAGGGATAGAAAAAGTAGACAGTGTTACCTTAGCAGGCGCCTTTGGAAGCTATATCGATAAAGAAAGTGCAATGGTTATAGGAATGTTTCCAGATTGTGATCTGGAAAAAGTAGTAGCTGTTGGTAACGCGGCGGGTGACGGTGCAAGATTAGCCTTATTAGACAAAGATAAGCGAATTGAAGCAGACAAAGTAGCTAAAGAAGTAGAATTTGTAGAAACAGCAACAGAACCTGATTTTCAAAATCGATTTGCACAAGCAATGGCATTTCCCCATGCCAAAGACTCATTCCCAAGCATTCAACATATATTAGATGATATTCAAAAGAGAAGAGAAAAAAAGCAAATGGAAGTTTCATAATAATATTAGCAAATAAAGTTAATATAGAGCTGATAACTCATATCCCCTGAAAACAAAAATTTCCAATTGGATGTTTAATTTTAGTACCATAAAAAAATACTGGCCAAACTCACCGCATTATTGTATGATAG
>Ga0208490_100720_pt1 | contig 17044 bp, 13 predicted proteins | sample SubbioAug_CSWold_FD_184818 | JGI IMG/M metagenome (GOLD analysis project Ga0208490, IMG submission 184818) | Serpentinite rock and fluid subsurface biosphere microbial communities from McLaughlin Reserve, California, USA - CR11Aug_CSWold (SPAdes) | ecosystem: Environmental > Terrestrial > Deep...
CGATGGACACCCTTGCTCTTGGCTAACGGTTGGCACTACCAGCCCCCGTATCGGACTTTCACCGACAAGTTCACGCCCATGCTGGGCGCACACTAAAAATTCTCCCATCGATTGATGGGAGAATAGTATTACCACTTATAGAATCCACTTTCTGCAAGGTCAACAACTAATGGCTCTAACCCATATTCTCTTACAGCTTTTTCACCTTGTTTTGTTGTAACAATCTTTGTTCCACTTCCGCATACATAACCATCGACCATTACTATCTTGCCATTAGATATACTCATGTATGGTTTATTCTCTTTAAAATTTATAATTGTTATGTCTGCATCTGCACCTAAACTAAAATGTCCTTTGTCTTTTAGACCTAATATTCTGGCAGGGTTTGTACTTGTCTTTAATACAAACTCTTCCAAAGTAATAGCATTTAATTTAACCAATGCAAGTCCCATTTCAATAGTTACATTTCTTGGGATACCTCCGCCATCTGTACTAATACAGTCTACTACAAATTCACCATTGTCTCTTTTTGCTGTTGCTAATCTATATCTAGGTTCAGCAGGATTTACAGCAAAGCTTACAGTGGTGTCTGTTTCTTTTGATTTCCAGTAATTAACAGCTTCTTCTCCTACGCCTAAGACTACTTTACCACCGGATTCTAAATTAATCTGAGCCCAACCACCTAAGATTGCCTTTTCAAGACCCTCTTGTGTGGATTCAAATCCTCCCATTTGTAAGCATTTGTGGGTAACTAAACTTTCAGGAATGCCATTGGAGCACTTTGCGCTTGTACCATTTAATGGAGAAAGATATGCTTCAGTTCTAATGTTTGGATTGTTTTTTAAAGTCTCAATTATCTCTTCTGTTTCCAACATATAGTCGTTAACATTACCCCTGCAATAACTATTAATGTGAGCTAAGTGTATAGAGTTACCATCAGCAAGTTCAATAGCTTCTATTGCACCTTGGATATTGGATCCATATGTCATTGTACCAGCATGAAATGCAACATATGCATGTTTGTCATTGGCAATTTGAATAGCTCTTTTTGTAGCATCACTGGTAAGTGGATAATGTCCACCTAATAACTTGATTCCAATAGCTCCACGATTAAAGCAGCTTTCAATTACATTTTCAATTTCCTCATTAGATGGATTATTTGTTTTTACAGTATGTTCAGGTCTAACATATTCTATACATGCTATATTTAAACCGACACCATTATTCTTGGCGATTTCCATAACACCTTCAATTGGTCCAGACATGTCCAGTGCAGTTGTTACACCAGCTTGTGCAAGCATTTTATGTCCATACTTTCCACCTAACCAAGTGGATGCATGCATGTGAAGGTCTACTAATCCTGGAACAACAATCAACCCTTTTAGATCAAAACTTTCTTCAGCTTTCGTTGAAGAAATATTATCATCAATTACTACAATCTTACCATCCTTAATCCCAATATCCTTAACCTCATTAAGTTTAGTAACAGAATCTACAACTAAACCATTTTTTAATATAATATCATATTCATAGGCCATTTATATTCCTCCTAAGTTTACTTATCCTAAAATATTATAAGCAGTTCTTGTCATCAACTCAACACCAGCTATTAATGCAGATTCATCAAAATCAAAGTAAAAATCGTGATGTCCAGCAGTCATGTTAGCACCAATTTGAATATAAGTTCCAACACCACCATTTTGTTGAACTATTGACATAAAATGTGAATAGTCTTCAGCAGCTCCAAAGTCTGAATTTTCAGTAATGTTTTTAAAGTAGTCCATTTCTTGAGCAACTTCTTTTACCTTTTCAATCATTTCTGGACTACTGTAGCCGCTCTTTGTTCCTCCTACAATTTTGATATCATAATCAACATCATACATGAGAGCAGCACCTTCTATTACTTTCCTGGCACTATCATGCATAAAATCATCTATTTCTGAAGTTAATCCTCTAGTTTCAATCTTTAGTAAAGCATTTGGTGGAATAACATTTCTACCTTGGCCTGCATTTAATACTCCTACATTTATCCTAGATGTTCCCTTACTATGTCTTGTTATTGCATGAAGGTTAATGGCAGTAGTAGCTGCAGCTAGAAGTGCATTTTTGCCTTCTTCAGGTGCTGCTGCTGCATGGGCTGGTATTCCCTTAAAATTTATATCTAATTTTGTAGTAGCTAAAAATCCTTCTGTTCCACATATAATGTCCCCAACCTTCTTTGATTGGAATCCAATGTGTGCTCCCACAATAAAGTCTACGCCATCAACTGCACCAGCTGCGACCATTGCCCTAGCTCCTCGAACCCCTTCTTCTCCTGGTTGAAATATGAGTCTAATAGTCCCTTTTAATTCTTCTTTCATCTGTACTAAAATTTCAGCAAGTCCTAATCCCATAGCTGTATGTCCGTCGTGTCCACATGCATGCATCGCCTTTTCATTAACAGAGGAAAATCCTTCTTTGAAAGGTCTATGCTTATCATCTTTAGCTTCATCGATGTCGTTGGAGTCCATATCAAATCTAAATGCCAAAGTAGGACCCTCTCCACACTTAAGCTCAGCAATAACTCCTGTTAGTCCGCCTTCCATCTCTTTTACAATTTCAGGATTAGCACCTTGTGATATTGCTCTTTCCATAAATTTATCTAACTCTTCTTTACTTGGAACCCCCATCATGTCTTCTTTAATAACTGCATCTTTTCCATACTTTACTTCATATCCCAGACTAAGAAGTTTCTCAACTACAATTGATGCAGTTCTAAACTCTGTCCATCCTGGTTCTGGATGTTTGTGAAAACTCCTTCTATACTCTATAACTTTTGGTTCAATTGCTACAACTAGTTCCTTAATTCTATTAATCATACTATTCTCCTTTCTGTGCTAGTGAAATAGTAGCATGGAGCAATAATTCTGTGCCTTTACAAATATCTTCCATTTCAGTAAATTCTTCTATGTTATGGCTTATCCCATTTTTACTTGGAACAAAAATCATTCCTGCATTGGCAATATCAGCCATATGCATTGCATCATGTCCAGCTCCGCTATGCATTATCTTGTATGATAAACCTATTTCCTTAGCTTTTTCTTCCAATGTTTTTATTACCATAGATGATAATTGAACTGGTTCATCATCAGTTAATATTTCATAATCAATTTCAACTGGTCTTCTTTTCTTAATATCATCAATTAGTTTAATAACTTTTTTCACTGCTACTTTTTTGTCCTCACTATTTATGTCTCTTATGTCAATACCTAATTCAACTCCACCTGGAATGACATTCATTGCTCCTGGCTTTACATAAAGATAACCAACAGTTCCAACAGTGGCCGGACCAGCTTCATCTCTTGCAATCCTCTCAACTCCAAGTACAAGTTCACTAGCTGCAGTTAATGCATCCTTTCTTATACTCATGGGAGTGTTCCCTGAATGATCTGCAACTCCTTTAAACTTTACCCTAAATCTAGTTGGAGCAGCTATGGATGTTACTATGCCAACAGGGATATTTTCTGTTTCAAGAACAGGACCTTGTTCAATATGCATTTCTATAAATGCATAAATGTCCCCTTTTTCTAATACTGCACTTTCTATGTCATCAGGTTTAAATCCATTATCTTCAAGTGCTTGATATAAACTTACGCCCTCTTTATCTACAAACTTATTTAAATTTTTTAATTTAATTTTACCTGATAACAACTTACTACCTAATGTTGCCCCTCCAAATCTACTTGACTCTTCAACAGATAAATTTACAACTTCTATTGGTCTTTTGGTTTCTACATTGTTTTCATTTAATACCCTTATAACTTCAATGGCAGAAATCACACCAACTACTCCATCGTAATGACCACCTTCTGGTACTGTATCAAGGTGAGATCCTATTGCAACAGGAGATAATTCCTCTTGCCCTTTTCTTCTTCCACGCATATTACCAAATGCATCTATACTAATAGTCAAACCCAAGTCTTCCATAACACTTATAAGATACTCTCGTGAATCCATATCTTCTTTTGAAAAAGCAAGGCGGGTAACCCCGCCGTTAGATAGCCCTCCAAATTTAGATATATTATTAAAGTCATTTTCTATCCTGCTTTTATTAATTCTCATATTTCTTGTATAATCCAATTATCCTCTTCTAAAGAGTTGAATTATTCTCCTTTCTACTATTATAAAAAATTTGCAATCTGAATCCTTAATTCATTATATCGTCTCTTTGATTTAGTCTCTTTTTTAAACTTGAATAACCTGTTTATACTAACAAGAACATCGCCACAATTGCTGCTATTATCATACCAGGAGCATTTCTCTTTGCTACTTCCAGTGGATTAACATTAGCTATTGTAGCACATACTATTGTTGCTCCTGCAATTGGAGACATTGTTCTTCCCAAAGCTCCACCTAGAGCTGCTATACTACCCATGTTTACAATTTCAAGACCAAACATTTGAGCCTGTGGAGTTACAGCTTCATTAAATGCAAATGCTGCTGCGTCTCCAGAACCAGAAATTACTCCAAGAAGGAATGGTCCAAAAGTAGCTGCTACCTTTACTATACTCTCAGTGTTAACCAATAGGTTAATAAATGCTTCAACAATTCCTATTGCTTCCATTCCTGAAACAAATACTGCTGCAGCTATAATAATACCCATTATGTTTGCGTAAGCACTTCCCATCCCATCAAAGAAAGCTTTTGTTACATCTTGTGGTTTTGTTCTAGTAACAACTATTGCTATCATAGTACCAATTAGCATCGCTTGTGGAACTCCCATAACCATAGCTGGTACAATTGTTGAACCAAGTACTAAAATAACTATAGGAATTATTGGAACTATTGCATATAATACATTTGCTTTTTCCACTTCTTTTTTATCATCAAGTCTTGCTTCTCCGCCTTCAATTATGTAACCTTTATCTTCTTTTAAAAGTTTTGCTACTATTGCAAGAGCAACAGCACCAATTACTATAGAAACTATATCTGCAACTAAGTGAACACTAATAACATCCATAACATCCACAGCTGCCATTTCAGCAATAAATGCATTATGAGATAATCCTGGACTGATCATACTTCCGAAAGTACCTGCAAGAACTGCCGCTGCTGCAATAGCAGGTGCTACTCCAGATGCTATTAATATTGGTATAAATATAGCTCCAACTGCTGCAGATGTTCCAGCTGCACTTGGAAGTGCAATATTTATAGCAAATGTTGCAAGTGCCGCGCCAGGAATAAGTACCGCTCTAAACTTACTTAACCCTCCAACCACTAAATTTACAAGGTGTTGATCACACTTTGTAAGTTTCATTACAAATGCAAAACCCATAACTGAACAGATTGCTGTAATCAAACCTCCTGTGGTCATTCTAGTAGCAAATGCATCTAAAGCAACTAGTGGTTTTAGTGACAATAGTGCCATAAGTAGCCCTGCACCAAAAAGCACCATTCTTGATTCATATTGCTTTACTAGTAAGTAAACAGAAGCAATAAGTATTAAAATTCCAACATACATCATTTTACATTCCTCCTTAGTTTTTTATGTAACATTAAAAGATGAATAAAACCAAGTGAATCTTAATATGTAGATTGTATAAGTGAGCTTCTCTTAGCTCATTCATCCTTCAAAAATTAAAGCCGGACAAACATATTGAAAAAATTCATTATAATATAACTATACCACTATAAACCGCAAATTAAAAGTTCTCTCCGATAAAAAGGCAAAAAATCAAGGTTCTTTTAATTGCACCTTGATTTTTTGAAGAATTAATCACTTTTATTTGCTCATTTGTATTTAAAAACACCTTATTTGGACTCTTCTATGGAATCGAAAGTTGTAATGCTTATAGTATCTAGTGTGCCAGATCTAGATACTAATTTTCCATTCCATCATTTTCTATTGTTTAAATCCAGATATTATAGTACTATTCTTTGCTATTATCAAGTGGCCAGTGACCTGTGTATTCCACATTCTCATCTAGTGGAAGCATAGGACGATGTATTTGCTTAAATTTAAGTAATTTTAGATTACTCGGGCATTGTCCAGGTGGATCTGTGGGAACTATAGCATCAGCCCTTGACATAAAGTAACCTTTAAAGTGATTCATGGATTTTAGACCAATAACCTTATATTGGGCTAAATCCACACCTGTCATAATAAAAGGTCTATCATCATAAACTTGAAATCGGATTGAAACAACAATAACTTCTATGTTGCCATGGCGTAATCGAACACTTTTCCCATAATCCATTTGAGCACCTTTGTTTAAAGGAGCTTGTGATACAATCTTCCCATCTGAAAAATTAACAATTGTGGCATCTTCCAGTAGAACAGGATCCCCACATAATTCTGGATCTGTTTTCCCACCTAATAAAACAGTTACTTTGTCTCCTATTTTATGATTGTTATGGAGACTTTCTGCAAGTTTAGGATCATATATTGGACCCATTATAAATCCTTTCATATCCCGCTTTACCATTTCTCTAAGTAAGTGAGTAGCATCTCCAGGAGTACCTCCGCCTGGATTGTCAGATCCTTCATTTATTACTACATATCCATCTTTTACCAACTTTAAAGCTCGGTCTATAGCCTCTGAAGGGCTTAAAGACTCAACTACAAATTCGTTTCTCTTCTCCCAAATATACTTAGACAGATCATCTGCCTGTTTGTCTGGTACAAAATCGTTGGCTACTACTAGCACTGAAACTGATGAACATGGTCGGTCCATATAAGGAAATCCAAAGAAAAAAGTTGCATCAATTAGATTATTCTCTTTTACATAATTTTCTAAATACGAAACAATTGACCTACCCGGTTCATTTAAAGTTGAACCTGGATCTGTAGGTGGAATAAGTAGTGGTAATCGGCGAAGGGCCATTTTTGGATTTATAGTCCCTCTAATTTTAGCTATTAGCATTTTTGTTGCGAGATAGCCAGCTTCCTTACAATCAGTATGTGGGTTTTGTTTAATACTAAAAAGACCATCAGAAAGAGCTAACATTTCATCTGTTATATTTCCATGTACATCAAGGGATGACATCATAGGGATATCTCCTATTACTTCACGCATTCTCTTAAAACTATATGCTTCAAGATCATCAGTATTTTCTGCACACCCAGCACCATGAACAGCAAAGAAAATCCCATCAAATTCTCCAATATGCTTTTTTACTTGATCAGTTATATGATCCATAGCATAAGTTGAGCACTCTGCAGACATAAGTGGTCCTGCACCAAAATTACCTCCATTAGTTGAAAGGTCTATTGGTAGAACTTCCACACCTTCTTCTTCTATAGCTTTCAAAGCTCCACCTAGGTAAGTAGATGTCCCATTGAAAAGTCTTACCACATCATTTGCCCTTGTCCACCCACCAGGTACAAGTTTATTAAAATCAGTTAACCCTGTAGCAAATGTATTTGTTTCATTACCAAATTGAGTTATCAATATTTTCATATAATCTCCTCATTTCATCTTAGATTTACTTTAATCTAATTGATTTATTTGACAGCTATCCTTTTATTACTAGTTTTATGTCTAAAATAGTCCTTGAAATAATTTATGCACTGTACTCAGGTGATTATCCTGTTTCTTAAAGTCTTGCAACCCCAGTATTTTTAGCTGCTAACTTAACAGCTTCAGCAACTGCGATAACAACTCTTGGATCAAATGGTTTTGGTATTATATAATTTTCTGTAAGTTCTTCATCACCAATTAATGATGCTATTGCTTTTGCTGCTGCTATTTTCATCTCGTCATTAATATCACTTGCTCTTACATCTAGTGCACCTCTAAATATACCTGGAAATGCTAATACATTATTTATTTGATTTGGAAAATCTGATCTTCCAGTTCCTATAACTCTAGCTCCCCCTAGTAGTGCTTCTGAGGGGTATATTTCTGGATCAGGATTTGCCATGGCGAATACTATTGGATCAGTGTTCATACTCTCAATCATTTCTTTTGATAATACCCCAGGTGCAGATACGCCAATAAAAACATCTGCCCCAATAACTGCATCTTTTAAACTACCTTTTCTCCCCAGTTGATTAGTTTTTTCTGCAATCTCTTGTTTAGAATCATTTAACCCTTCTCTACCATTGTAAATCGAACCATTACTATCACATAAAATGATGTTTCCTACTCCACTATTTATTAATAATTTTGATATAGCTATACCTGCTGAACCTGCCCCATTTATAACTACTGTAATTTGTTCCATTTTCTTTTTAGTAACTTTTAATGCATTCATTAATGCTGCCAGTGTAACAACCGCTGTTCCATGTTGGTCATCATGAAATACAGGTATATTTAATTTTTCTTTTAGTTGTTTTTCTATTTCAAAACACCTGGGTGCAGATATATCTTCTAAATTTATTCCTCCAAATGTGGGCTCAATTAATTCGACAACCTTTACTATTTCATCAACATCTTGTGTATTTAAGCATATTGGGAATGCATCAACATCTGCAAAAGTTTTAAATAGCAAACACTTTCCTTCCATTACTGGCATACTCGCTTCTGGTCCAATGTTACCTAACCCTAAAACAGCTGAACCATCTGTAACAACTGCTACTAAATTCCATTTTCTACAATACTCATATACTAATTCTTTATTCTTATGTATTTCTTTACATGGTTCTGCGACTCCTGGAGTATAGGCTAATGACAAGTCTAACTCATTATTAACTTCCACTGTACTTACAACCTCTATCTTACCTCTTAGTTTTTTATGTAATTCTAGAGACTCCTTTTTAATATTTACCATTTAAAGCACCTCCTCTTAAACTTTTACTCTATTTGTAAAGAAGGCAAAGTTGATCCTCCATAAGGCATAACAAATATTTTTGGATTTGGTGGCATTTTCATGTATGCATCCAACAATGCTGACTCAATATCTTGGAAAGGCTCAACAAAAACTTTCTTAACCAGTTGGTCTTCCAAGTCTGATACTAAATATACACTACATTTACTTAAGATCATTCCAATTGCAGCAGCTTTGTGCCCACCCAACTCAAAATCTGTTTTTATCCTTTCAACCATCTCCCCTGATGTTTTAGCAGCATTGACCCATTTTTCAAAAACACTTTCCCCTAATCCTTCCTTGCAACTAGCAACCCAAATTATTATTCCTCCCTCTCTTACTGCATATTTTGCATTGTCTAAAGCCTTTTGAGCTTGATACATATTCATATCTTTAGGAGAACCTCCAGGTGAAACGATAACAATATCTGCTAGTTGATTAATTTTTATCTTATATATACTATCTAAAAATTTACATCCTACTCTATGGGCATCTATATAATGCCCAGCTACAGCTTTTATTACTTTCTTATTCTCGCTTAAAACTACATTTAATATAAAATCAATTGGTATAAACTTAATTGCTTCTTCTAAATCTAGTCTGACTGGATTGTCTAATATTTCTCCAGTTTTAGCTTGTTCTCTCACCATCATACTATGATTGGATTGAATAGCTTTTCTTGTTGATACTCCAGGCATTATTGCCTTAGCACCACCACTATATCCAGCGAAATAATGGTATTCAATATTGCCTAAACAAATAATTCTATCTGCTTCCACAACCTCTGTGAATATTTCTACTTGAGTTCCATTGGAAGTTACACCAACATTAACATAATCGGAAACATCTGAATCTATACATTTAATCTGATCATAAATCTCTTTGCCTACAAGTTTTATCTTTTCTTCAATTGAATGACCTCTGTGACTTCCCAGCGCAAAAATAACTGTAATATCATCATATTTTACATTATTCTTTATAAGTTCCTCTAGTACAATTGGTAGTACTCTAGCTGTTGGCATAGGTCTGGTAATATCACTTGTCACAATTACTATCTTTTCACCAGGTTGGATAATTTCTCTAAGCTTTTTTGTTCCTATAGGGTTTTCTAAAGCGTTCCTTATTTCTTCTTCTTCATTTATTTCTTCCATTAAATGTACATTAGGCTTTAAAATTCCTAGTAAATCATTTTCATTTAATTCAAATTCTAAGTATTTATTGCCATAGCCTAATTCTAACTTCACTTTATTTATACCTCCCTTTAGAACTCAAGATTCAATTAAGTCCTTAATTTCAAACTTATTTGATCAAGCATTAAATCACTTAATCAAATAAGTATAAATATTGATCTTTCTTCCCTTTATTAGAAATACTTTTATAGCTTTTAGAATAATACTATACTTATCCTATAAAAAGAAGATGCTTTGTAAATACTTATAAACTAATGCTATTTTTTTAGTAGTCCTTTTTTTCTTAAAAATACTCCGACTCCATATCGAGGTTTGGCAGTAATTGCTTTTCCGCTTCTTTCTGTCCAAGTTTCTGGATTTTCACCATTGGTTCTTTCATAATAATACTTATAATTTATTTCATCATACTCCTTTATTAGCTGGTCATCTTTTGATGAATTATAACTGTCAACCTTATGAATTACATCCTTTGGAAGCCTTGGCTTAATACCATTATTTTCATCAGGATAACCTAAGCACATTGCAAATAATGGGAATACAAAGTTTGGCAATTCAAATGTATCAGCAATTTTTTCAATGTCATTTCTCATTCCGCCAATAAAAACTCCTCCAAGACCCAAAGATTGAGCAGCAATGAATACCTTTTGTGCTACAAGTGCAGTATCAATTGTAGCAACTATAAAAGATTCTGTATTTGTAAAAACTTCCCTATCTTCGACTCCATTATAATAATTTTTGCCTCTTTCCAAATCTCCACAAAAAAGTAGAAGTAAAGGAGCACTAAGTATCCATTTTTGTTGACCAGATGCTTCATATATTGCATTTCTTTTTTCTTGATCTTTAACCTCAATTATTGTGTATGCTTGAAAATTACTTGAAGAAGGTGCCATTTGACCTGCTTGTATTATTAAATCAACTATTTCACTCTCTACACTTTCATTAGTGTATTTTCTTACAGAAGAGTGGTTTAATAATATGTCTATTGTTTCATTCATGATAATTCCCCCAATTTATGTTTTTTTAATCAATCATAGCTTTACAAAATGCTTTATTTTCTTAATGTGTATTTAATTAAAATATAATAGACAACAAAATAATTGTTAGTTTATACTCAAAAACTCCTAATTACTCTGGATCAAATTCATCTAAATTTAGTATCGTAGCAGCAATCATTTTAGCACGCTCCTTAAGTGAATCTACTATAGCACACTCTTGTGGTGTATGAATATTAAGTCCTTTAACTCCACAACTACAAATTGTAGGAACTCCTGCTTCTTGAATCAAAGCAGCGTCAGATGAACTCCCAAGTTTTTCATATCCCATGATTCCTTCGGAAAGGTTATATTGCTTTGAGATCTTATCTATAAAAGTATAGAATCTCATAACCTCCTCTGTGGCCTCAAAAACCCCCAGTTGACTTATTAGTTCAAGTTCAGTAAATGTACCATCTATATTGTTCTTCTCACTTATCTTAATAATTTTATCCCTTACTATGGGTACATCAGCTCTATTTGTGTATCTTGTATCTATTTCGAACTCACAGTAATCAGGTACAGTATTTGCAACAGTTCCACCTTTTATAGTACCAACATTTATTGTGATACCTTTTTCATCATCAGTAAGTGATGCAAGTTCAAATATTTTATGACATGCTTCCAAGATTGCACTTCTTCCTGAATCAAAATTTCTTCCTGCATGTGCTGATTTCCCGTGGACTTTCATTCGGTATCTATACATTCCTCTCTTTCCTACAACTAGCTTACCTGAAGGAGTTCCAGGTTCAAGATTGAATCCACAAACACCACCTCTACAAGCATCCACATATACTTTAGCACCATCACTACCAAGATGACCTGTCTCTTCATCCCCTGTCATAACAAGTCTTAATGGTCTTTCGTCATACCCTACATGATTTAGCGCTTTTGCAACTGCCCAAGCTACAACTAATCCACCTTTCATATCTGCTGTACCTGGTCCGTGAGCCCATCCATCAACTATTTTAAATGCAGGATTACCAAATGTTCCTTTTGAATGAACTGTATCCATATGACCACCTAAAACTATAAGTTTTTTAGTTCTATTTTTACCTAGTGTTCCAATAACTGTAGGACCATTATTTCCTACTTCAACTGTTTCGCATTCAAAACCTATTTTTTCGAACATTTTTTTTGCATACTCAGCACATATACGCACATTATCAACTTCAGCTGTGAAACTTTCGTAGTTAACAAAGTCTTTCCAAAATTCTATGCTTTCGTCTTCATATTTATCAAGGTATTCTATTATTTTGGTTAGCATTTCTTCATTTGACTGTTTATCCATAATTTTTCCCCTCCATCAATAATTTAAATTGAAATATATAATCAAAAAAATATACTCTGGTTTTTATGAATGTTTTGTGAAAAAAAGGCTATCTCACTGTATTTAACTAGAGTGAGGCAGCCCAATTAATTATCCTAATTTTTTAAGAGTCATATCTACTAAAATACTTACCCCTTTTGCAAGAGCAGCTTTGTCAAATGTCATTTCAGGATGATGTAAACCTGGTGTTAAATCAGCTCCAAGTCCTACATAACCTGTTTTAATTTTAAGGTTTTTAGAGTAGAAATGGAAATCTTCTCCTCCAGGTGTAACAAGAATATCTAAAGAGTCTCCTAAAACTTCTATTATTGATTCTCTTGCTAATTCTATTAGCTCATCTGTATATTCTGCTGCTGGTACCCCTCCAACAAAATCTATTTTAGCTTCAGCTCCAACTGATTTTGCTCCAAATTCGACTGCCAACTTCAATTTACTAAGCATATCCTCCATCACATCATTGTTTTGTGCTCTAGCATCTAAAGTTAAAGTTCCTTTATCAGGAATTAGGTTAAATGTATCTCCACCTACTTTAATACCTGTAACTTTTATTGAGTGAGAAACTGATGGGTTTGCTTTAATACTATTAATTGCATTTATTATTACTACCGCCGCTTCAGCAGCATTTACTCCAAGATGAGGTCTTGCACCATGAGAATTTAATCCTGTAATACTTATGTCAATACGATTGCTGGCACCATGAACTAATGCAGGTGTTGCTTGACCTAACTTAGCTTCCTGGATAGGTCTTAGATGAATCCCCACCATCTCTTGAATCTCATTTAATTTTCCACTTTCGATCATACTTGTAGCACCATATAGTCTTTCTTCTGCTGGCTGGAATACTACATAAAATTTACCACTCTTAATCCCAGTTTCTGCAATTTTTTTAGCAGCAGCTAGCACCATTGATGAGTGTGCATCATGGCCGCATGCATGAACACAATATTTTTCACCATTTTTTTCAAATTCTAAAGCATCCATATCTGCTCTTAGAGCAAATACAACCCCTGGATTACCACTATCTAAAACACCGATTACCCCTGTCCCTTCTGGACCATTTACTTTTTCAGTAACTTCATAGCCAAATGTTTTTAATTCACTAGCAATAAATGCAGAAGTTTTGTATTCTTCAAATGCAATCTCAGGAATAACATGAAGTTTTTCAAAAACTTCATTAACATACTTAACTAAATTTTCATCTACCATTTTGTTCATTTTAAATCCCCCTTTGTTTAATCTCATTTTAAAACCACCTTAAAAATCTATAAATAAAAAAGCTAATGCTTAATTATTTTCAAATTTAGAATAAACTCCTTCCCTAAATAGGAAAGGAGTTATGTATTACTAGAATATTGGTATTATTAAGTAGTTCATTACTAGCATTGAAACAAGTGCATTGAAAATACTAATTGCAAATGCCATTGGCCAGTGAGAACCTTCCATTTCAGCAGTACCAAGTAGTCTTCCTGCATATTGGATTTGAGCACCCATTAAGAATATTGCTGGGAAAAGAATTGTTAAGTGCTCTCCAGTAAGAGCTCCTGATGTAAATAAACTTGCTGCTACTCCTATTCCACCACCCATTGATAACCATGAGCCTGCTAATACAGCTGCACCTTCACCAGGAAGCCCAAAAATAGCCATTATTGGCCCAAGTACTTTAGAAAATAAATCCATTAATCCAGTTATATTCAAAGCGTGAATTATTACAAAGGCCATTACAACATTTGGAAGCATACTAAAGATACCTACATGCCAGCCTTTTTTTGCGCCATCTACAAATACTTCAGTTACTATCTTCTTTTTTACTTTCTCTGTAGTTTTTGTTTCCATTTAAATCCTCCTTACAAAGTTTTAGGAACCTTTTTTTATTTAAGTCAATTAGCTTTATCTAGTATAGTAGTAAACTAGTTCTTATCTGTAACCACTTTTTCTTTTTTTCTATTTAAGAAAAGTCTCATTATATTTCCGCCAATAAATTTAAAAATAAATATCAATGTTAAAGGAATCAACATCGGAACTAACATTACTGTACTTCCATCAGTATTTGTTAATGCATAAAGTATTGCTCCTGAAGCGATTACATTTGTTATAGTTCCTCCTGCAGAGAATTGAAAAGCACAAAATATACTTCTTTGTTTATTGTCAATCTCACCATTATCATATAAAGCTTTTGTCATACCTGCTCCAGCATCTGTACTTTGAAAACTAGCTATCATACTTAATCCTGCAACTCCTGGTAATCCAAGTAATGGCTTTAGTAATGGAGTTAGTAATTTTCTTGCAGCTTCAAGAGCTCCATAATGTTGAAATACTTCAACCATACCTAGTGCAAAGATAACTGTTGGTAATAGAGTTAAACTAAACATAAATCCGTCTCTAGCAGCTGTTCCGCCTGCTCCTCTGAAATTCGTACTGCCAGTAGGTGTTGCGATACTACCAAATGAACCGTTTAGTGTTGAAAAATCAAACAATCCTAAAAATTTTGGACCATCAATCATATCAACGATTCCAGAAAAGAACACTATTGCTATAGCCAAAGCTATATAGGCTCCCACGCCAACCTTTTTTTCTTCTAACATTTTCTTTCCTCCTTTAATTATTGTAATCTAAACATCGAAAAGTTAAAGTTTGTATTCTCACCTCCTAGTTTTTATTTTTGACTCGCAGCTTTATAAATGTAAGTAAAAATTCATATATGTATGCTTATGAAACATTTTATCACACTTTAGAGCAATAAATCTATACTTAATTTCTACATTTTAATGATTAATTTATACTAATAATGGAACACTTTGGGGATTTACTAGTTTTTTCTTAGGTTAGCTTCTTATTAATCGAGATTACTTTGTTTTCCATGATAAGTAATACTATTATCAAGATTAAAGTGATAAATCAAAACAATATTTGACATAAATGATTTTTTATTAGATCTATAATCATGTACTCTTGGTTCTAATAATATCTCATTATAAATTCTCATATTAATTGTAACATGACTTTCTTTTAGTTGTGAAAACAGAGCATTATCCAATGTACTCTCATGGATACTCAGCGTTGGTCAGATTAATTTATATTTTATTTTTTTGTGTTTACCTTGAGTAAAATAATCATTTTATTCATAATAAGTCTAATAATACAAGTAATGCACTGCTCTAAAAGTTTGAATCTATAATTATTGGTTCCTTTTGTTGTGATTAATTAATAGTGAATAGGGTATACCAAAATTGAATAGAAAACAAAGGAGGTAGTGAATGTGGAAAATTTATTGTTTAAGGAAATTCTTGCTGAGAAGGAGTACATTACAGAGCTTAGAAGACAAATTCATACTAACCCTGAAATTTCGATGAAAGAGTTTAACACAACAAAGCTTATAAAAAGTGAATTGGAAAAGTATGGAGTTGAATTGGTGGATTTAGATACCGATATTGGGGTTCTTGGTATTCTAAGAGGAACCGCTGGTGGTGAAGAGAAGGTAGTTGCTTTAAGGGCAGATATTGATGCTTTACCAATAAATGAAAAAACCGATTTGCCTTACAAATCAGCTATACCTGGAGTTATGCATGCTTGTGGTCACGATGGACATACAGCAATCCTATTGGGAACTGCAAAAGTTTTAGCAAAAAATTTAGATAAATTTTCTGGTATTGTAAAGTTCATATTTCAACCTGGAGAAGAGATGCTTTCTGGTGCAAAACATATGATTGAAAAAGGTGTTTTAGAAAATCCAAAGGTTGATACAATTGTTGCATTACATGCATGGCCATTTCTAAATGCAGGTGAATTAGGATTTTGGAAGGGCCCTTATTATGCTGGAGCAGACTGGTTTGATGTAAACATAATTGGTGAAAGTGGACATGGAGCCTATCCTCACAAAACAAAAGATAGTTTAATTGCAGCAACTAATACAGTTTTAGCACTTCAAAGTATTATATCTAGACAGACTCCAGCAATACAAAACACTGTTATTTCTATCTGCAGATTTAATGCTGGTACAGCTAATAACATAATTCCTCATATAAGTAATTTTGGAGGTACCGTCAGATCCCATAACGAAGAAATAAGAAATGGAATACCTGCTAAGATGGAGAAAATCATTAAAGGTGTCTCAGAAGCTTATGGATGTGATTATGAGCTTACTTATACTAAAGGTGTTTCTGTAGTAGATAATAATCCTGATACTGTTGATAGAATGATTAAAGGTCTAAAAAATTCCCTTGGAGATAGTAGTTTTGTTCCTCTTCCAGAACCAGTAATGGGTAGTGAGGATTTTGCTGAATACGGTAAATATGTAAAAGATTCTGCAATATTTAGATTAGGAAATACAGATGATGAACATCCTGTAGTACAAATGCATAGTGAAAAATTCAACTTCAACGACAATGCAATACCTTATGGTATAAATGCTTTTGTTCAGTTTGTAGTAAATAAATAAGACTATTTTTGTAGTGATCAATTTCAAATTAATCAAACTAAGCCTTTATCTATCAATTATTTAGATAAAGGCTTAAATGATTCAAAAATCTAGACTGCTATAAAAAATATTGTTGTATCCTAATTTTTATTCAATTATTCAAATAACATAGTTTAATGTAATCAGTGAGTAGTTATCTAATATGCACAAGTTTATCCAACAATGCACTTTTCATACAAGTTATGAGCTTGTAATACTTCAATAAGAGTATCCGCCATAGAATCAGGTGTGG
>Ga0208490_100721_pt1 | contig 17042 bp, 15 predicted proteins | sample SubbioAug_CSWold_FD_184818 | JGI IMG/M metagenome (GOLD analysis project Ga0208490, IMG submission 184818) | Serpentinite rock and fluid subsurface biosphere microbial communities from McLaughlin Reserve, California, USA - CR11Aug_CSWold (SPAdes) | ecosystem: Environmental > Terrestrial > Deep...
CCCGCCTCGCCGGCGTCGAGCCCACCGGCTCGTCCATCGGGTCCGAGGCCTTCGGCGGCTACCCGGCCGACCTCTTCCTCGGCGCCGGGGAGCAGCCGCGGGAGGCGCTGGTGGCCGACGTGGAGCGGGGCCTGCTCGTCACCGACCTCTGGTACAACCGCATCCTCGACCCCAAGACCCAGGTCGTCACCGGCCTCACCCGCAACGGCCTCTTCCTCATCGAGGACGGCGAGGTCACCCGCCCGGTCCAGAACCTCCGCTACACCCAGTCCGTCGTGGCGGCGCTCGGGCCCGGCCAGGTCCTCGGCATCGCCGACGACGCCGTCCTCGTCTCGAACGAGGGCGGCGTCGTCCACTGCCCGTCGCTGCGCCTCGCCTCGTTCGCCTTCACCGGCGGCGCGCGCGGGTAGTCGATCCCGAAGCCGAGCGTCCGCCCGCTGCTAAGCAGTCGGCATGGAGATCCGAGAGCTGGCTGACGGGTTGCGGTTCCCCGAGGGGCCGATCGCGATGGACGACGGGAGCATCCTCCTGGTCGAGATGTTCGGTGGCACGTTGACCCGGGTCGCCCCCGACGGCGCCGTCGAGGAGGTGGTGGAGCTCGGCGGCGGCCCCAACGGCGCCGCCCTCGGACCCGACGGTGCGGTCTACGTGGCGAACAACGGGGGCTGCTTCGAGCGCCAGGACGTCATGGGCTTGACCGTGCCCGGGCCCGTGCCCGAGGCGTGGACCGGCGGCAGCATCCAGCGGGTCGACCTCGACACCGGCGAGGTCACCACCCTCTACACCGAGTCGTCCGGCCGGCCGCTGCGGGCCCCCAACGACCTCGTCTTCGACGAGCACGGCGGGTTCTGGTTCACCGACCACGGCGTGCGCCTCGAGCGGACCAGCGACCGCACCGGCGTGCACTACGCCACCGTCGACGGATCCCGCTGCGAAGAGGTGATCCACCCCCTCGACGCCCCCAACGGCGTGGGCCTGTCCCCGGCGGGCGACGTGCTCTACGCGGCCGAGACCCACACCGGACGGGTGTGGTGGTGGTCGGTCACCGGCCCCGGCCAGGTGGCGTCCACCGAGGGACTGAACGCCGGCGGTCAGCTGCTCGCCGGGCTGCCCGGCGCCCAGCTGCTCGACAGCCTCGCCGTCGACGAGGAGGGGTGGGTGTGCGTGGGCACGCTCGGCAACGGCGGCATCACCGCCATCTCGCCCGACGGCTCCCAGGTCGAGCACGTCCCGCTGCCCGACCTGCTCGTCACCAACGTCTGCTTCGGCGGCCGCGACCGGCGCACCGCGTTCGCCACGCTGTCGGGCACCGGCAAGCTCGTCGCGTTCGACTGGCCCCGCCCGGGCCTCCGCCTCCACCACGCCCGCTGACCGCACCCGACCCCGAGCCCCCCGGTTCCTGGCCGGGGACAGGGCGGCGGTAGCCTGAGCGGACCATGGCCGGGGCGCGCACCTTCTACATCGAGACCCTCGGCTGCCCGAAGAACCAGGTCGACTCCGACAAGCTGGTCGGGACGCTCCTCGCCGACGGGCTGACCGCGGCGGCCGATCCCGAGTCGGCCGACCTGGTCGTCGTCAACACCTGCGCCTTCATCGACGAGGCCCGCCAGGAGTCGGTCGAAACGGTGCTCGGCCTGTCGGACCGCAAGCGCGACGGGGCCGAGCTCGTCGTCACCGGGTGCATGGCCGAGCGCTACGGCGAGGAGCTGGCCGAGGCCATCCCGGAGGCGTCGGCGGTGGCCGGCTTCGGCGTGCCGGTGACGCTCAGCCGCAAGCCCGGCCCGGACGCCTCGGCGCCGGCGGCCGTCCCGTCGTTCGACCTGCTGAACCTGCCCCGCCCGGCGCCCACGGCCCCGTGGGCCTACGTGAAGGTGGCCGAGGGCTGCGACAAGGCCTGCGGCTTCTGCGCCATCCCGTCGTTCCGGGGCCCGCAGCGCTCCCGGTCCCTCGACCAGGTGGTGGCCGAGGTCGAGGACCTGGCCGACGGCGGCGTGCGCGAGGTCGTGCTGGTGGCGCAGGACCTCGCCTCCTACGGGCGCGACCAGGGGCGGGGCAGCAAGGCGGTCATCCCCCTCGTGGAGGCCGTCGCCTCCCGGGTGGACCGGGTCCGGCTCCTCTACCTCTACCCCTCGGACCTCGATGACCGGCTGATCGAGGCCATCCTCGCCACCGGCGTCCCGTACTTCGACCTGTCGTTGCAGCACGTGTCGGCGCCCCTCGTGCGCCGCATGCGCCGGTGGGGGAGCGGACCTCGCTTCCTCGAGCGGATCGAGCGCATCCGGGCCCTGGCCCCCGACGCGTCCTTCCGATCCAACTTCATCGTCGGCTACCCCGGGGAGACCGAGGAGGACCACGACCAGCTGCTCGCGTTCGTCGAGGAGGCGCGGGTCGACTGGTGCGGGTTCTTCGCCTACTCCCGCGAGGACGGCACCTACGCCGCCGACCTCGACGGCGAGGTCCCCCGCTCGCTCGTCACCGAGCGGCTGGCCGAGCTCAGCGAGCTCCAGGACGGCATCACCGCGGCCCGCCGAGACGCGCTGGTCGGCCAGGTCGTCGACGTCCTCGTCGACGCCCCCGGGGTCGGTCGCAGCCACCGGGAGGCCCCCGAGATCGACGGCATCGTGTCCGTGCCCGAGGACCTGGCGGTCGGGTCGATCGTCCCCGTGCGGGTGACCGGGGCCGAGGGCCCCGACCTCACCGCGCTCGCCGTCGAGGCGGCGCTGCGGTGACCACCCAGTTCGGGCCGTCGGCCCTCGCCACGCCGGCCAACCTGCTCACGGTGGCTCGGCTGGTCCTCACCGTCCCGCTCCTCGCCATGATCCTCGCCGACGGAGCCTCCTGGCCCGCACTCGCCCTCTGGATCGTGCTCTGCGTGAGCGACGGCGTGGACGGGCACCTGGCCCGTCGACACGGCACCACCCGCTCCGGCGCCTTCCTCGACCCCCTCGCCGACAAGGTGCTCGTGCTCGGCGCCATGGCCTGCCTGGTGTCGATCGGTGACCTGCCGTGGCTCCCGGTGGCGATCATCGCCGTTCGCGAGCTCGGCATCCAGGCGCTGCGCTCCTACTGGGGCAAGCGGGGCCTGGCCATCCCGGCCACCGCCCTGGCCAAGGCCAAGACCGTGGTGCAGGAGGTGGCGGTGGGCTTCGCGCTGCTGCCCCTCACGGCCACCGACGCCACCTGGCTCGTCCACGTCGGGCTGTGGGTGGCCGTCGCCCTCACCGTCGCCAGCGGCCTCCAGTACGTGCAGGCCGGCAGCCGCCTCGCCACCACGATGGGCACCCGTCGAGCCTGACCGCCCGCGGCCAGCCAAAGGGGCTGGACCGGCGCCGGGTCGGGCAGACTCGGCGGCCATGGAGTGCGAGATCGTCGCCGTCGGCACCGAGCTGCTGCTCGGCCAGATCGTCAACGCCAACGCGGCGTGGATGGGCGAGCAGCTGGCGCTGCGTGGCATCGACCACCACCGCCAGAGCGTGGTGGGGGACAACCACGCCCGCATCGTGGCGACGCTGCGGGAGGCCCTCGACCGCGCCGACGCCGTCATCGTCTGCGGCGGGCTCGGCCCGACCCAGGACGACATCACCCGGGAGGCCATCGCGGAGGTCATGGGCGCACCGCTGGTGCGGGACGACTCGCTCGTGACCGCCATGCGCGAGGTCTTCGCCCGTCGGGGCCGGCCGATGCCCGAGTCCAACCTGCGCCAGGCCGACGTGCCCGAGGGCGCCACCCCGATCGAGCAGCGCACCGGCACCGCGCCCGGGCTCATCTGCCCCGTGGGGGACAAGGTCGTCTACGCCGTGCCCGGCGTCCCCTACGAGATGCGGGAGATGCTCGAGCGGACCGTCCTCCCGGACCTCGAGGCCCGGGCTGGCACCCGACGGGTGCTGGTCAGCCGCACGCTGCGGACCTGGGGTGAGAGCGAGTCGCGCCTGGCCGAGCTGCTGGCCCCCCGGCTCGATGCCCTCGACGGCGCCGGCAACCCCACCCTCGCGTTCCTGGCCAGCGGCATCGAGGGCATCCGGGTGCGCCTCACGGCCAGCGCCGCCACCGCCCCGGAGGCGGCCGAGCTGCTCGACGCGGAGGAGACCCAGGTCCGGGCCATCCTCGGGGACCTCGTGTTCTCGTCCGACGACGAGCCGATGGAGGCGGTCGTCGGGCGGCTGCTGGAGGACCGCGGCCTCACCCTCGCCGTGGCCGAGTCGCTCACGGGCGGGCTGGTCGCCTCTCGGCTCGTCGCGGTGGCCGGGGCCAGCGCCTGGTTCACCGGCGCCGTGGTGGCCTACGACAGCCGGGTGAAGCACGAGGTGCTGGGGGTCCCGAAGGGCCCGGTGGTCTCGGAGGCAGCGGCCAAGGCCATGGCCGACGGCGTCCGCCGCCACCTCGGGGCCGACGTCGGCCTGGCCACCACCGGCGTGGCCGGCCCGGTCGAGCAGGAGGACCAGCCCGTGGGGACGGTGTGGCTCGGCATGGCCGTCGGCGACGAGGTCGACGCCGTCCACGTGCGCCTCCCCGGCGACCGCGACCGCATCCGCCAGATGTCGGTCACCTCGCTGCTCGACCGCCTCCGCCGCCGCCTCCTCCACGGCGCGGCGCCCTCCTCCAGCGCCGGCTGACCGGGGCGCCGCCCACCGGCTGGATCGGACCCCCGAGGGTCCTTGATCGAACGACTGTTCGTAACTACAGTCGTGTCGTTCGCCCGCCCGGCCCGCGCCGACCAGCGAGACCCGCTGTCACACCCCGTTCGTAGGGTCGACGACATCCCAGACCGCACGCTCGACCGGCCGCTGGGCCGGGACAAGGAGACCCAGGTGGAACGAGACAAGGACAAGCTGAAGGCGCTGGACCTGGCCCTGGCCGGGATCGAGAAGGCCCATGGCAAGGGCGCCGTCATGAAGATGGGCGAGAAGGGCACGATGGCCATCGAGACCGTGCCCACCGGCGCCCTGGCGCTGGACCTGGCGCTCGGCGTCGGCGGCCTGCCCCGGGGCCGGGTCACGGAGATCTACGGCCCCGAGTCCTCCGGCAAGTCCACCCTCGCCATGCACGTCGTGGCCGAGGCGCAGCGGATGGGCGGCATCTGCGCCTACGTCGACGCGGAGCACGCCATGGACCCGATCTACGCCCGGGCCATCGGGGTGGACGTCGACGAGCTGCTCATCTCCCAGCCCGACACGGGCGAGCAGGCCCTCGAGATCACCGACATGCTCGTGCGCTCCGGCGCCATCGACGTGGTGGTGATCGACTCGGTGGCCGCCCTCACCCCCCGGGCCGAGATCGAGGGCGACATGGGCGACAGCCACGTCGGCCTCCAGGCCCGGCTCATGTCCCAGGCCCTGCGCAAGCTCACCGCCAACCTCAACAAGACCCACACCATCTGCGTCTTCATCAACCAGCTGCGGGAGAAGATCGGCGTCATGTTCGGGTCACCGGAGACCACCCCCGGCGGCCGGGCGCTCAAGTTCTACAGCTCGGTCCGGCTCGACATCCGCCGCATCGAGTCCATCAAGGACGGCGTCGAGGTGGTGGGCAACCGCACCCGGGTCAAGGTGGTGAAGAACAAGGTGGCCCCGCCGTTCAAGCAGGCCGAGTTCGACATCATGTACGGCAAGGGCATCAGCCGGGAGGGCGGCGTGCTCGACATCGCCGTCGAGCAGGAGATCGTGAAGAAGTCGGGGGCCTGGTACACCTACGAGGGCGAGCAGCTGGGCCAGGGCCGGGAGAACGCCAAGCAGCTCCTGGCCGACAACCCTGAGCTCATGATCGAGATCTCCGAGCGGATCCGCCAGAAGATGGGCCTCGGCGAGCTCGAGGAGGTCCCGCCGGGGGTCGATGCCAACGGCGAGATCGACCCGGACGACCTGCCCATCACCCTCGGGGACTGACCCCCGAAACCGGAGAAATCGGACGGACGGCGGGGAGGGATCACCCTCCCCGCCGTCGAACCTCTGGCCGATGGAGCAGCTCAAGGTCTCGACGCGGTCGAACCCGAACTCCGTGGCGGGAGCGATGGCTGGCGTGCTGCGCCAGGTCGGCTCCGTCGAGGTGCAGGTGGTCGGGGCCGGCGCCCTCAACCAGGCCATCAAGGCGATGGCGATCGCTCGGGGGTACGTCGCCGCCAGCGGCATCGACCTCGTCTGCGTCCCCAGCTTCGCCGACATCGAGATCGACGGGGAGCGCCGCACCGCCATCCGGCTCGTCATCGAGGACCGCGAGCGCCGCACCGCGGAGGCGTCCGGCAGCGAGGTGGACCTCACCCACCTCGACGGGCTCGTCGAGCGCCCCGCCCCCACCAGCAACGGCCACCGGCTCAACTGACGCCGGATCTGGCTGGGGCGGGATCCCCGGCACCCCGTAGCCTGGCGCCCGTGACCGACGCTCGCCGCTACTTCGTGCGCACCTTCGGGTGCCAGATGAACGAGCACGACTCCGAGCGCATCGCCGGCCTGCTCGAGGCCGACGGCCTCGAGGCGGCCGGATCGGTCGAGGAGGCCGACGTCGTCGTCCTCAACACGTGCTGCATCCGGGAGAACGCCGACAACAAGCTCTACGGCACCCTCGGGCACCTCAAGTCCCTGAAGGACCGCCGTCCGGGCATGCAGATCATGGTCGGCGGGTGCTTGGCCCAGAAGGACCGCGACACCGTGGTGGAGCGGGCCGGTCACGTCGACGTCGTGTTCGGCACCCACAACGTGCACCGGGCCGTGGACCTGCTCCACGAGGCCGACGCCGTCGGCCGCCCGGTGGTGGAGATCCTCGAGGAGACCGTGGCCGAGGACCACGAGACCTTCCCGTCCGCCCTGCCGGTCCGCCGGGAGGTGCCCTGGGCGGGGTGGGTGACCATCCAGATCGGCTGCGACAACAGCTGCGCCTTCTGCATCGTCCCCGCCGTGCGGGGCAAGGAGATCAGCCGGCCCGTCGCCGACGTCGTGCGCGAGGTCGAGGCGGCGGCGTCCGACGGCGTCACCGAGGTCACCCTCCTCGGCCAGAACGTCAACAGCTACGGGCGGGACCTGGCGCTGGCGGCGCGCCAGGCCGGCGAGGACGTGCGGGTCCGGCCGCTGTTCGCCGAGCTGCTCCGGGCCGTGGGCGCCGTGGACGGCATCCGCCGGGTCCGCTACACCAGCCCCCACCCGAAGGACCTGCGCCCCGAGACCATCGCCGCCATGGCCGAGACCGATGCGGTCTGCGAGCACCTCCACCTTCCGCTGCAGTCGGGCAGCGACCGGGTGCTGTCGGCCATGCACCGTGGGTACACCGCGGAGCGCTACCTCGAGCGCCTGCGCGCCGCCCGCGCCGCCATCGACGACCTCGCCGTCACCACGGACATCATCGTGGGCTTCCCCGGTGAGAGCGACGACGACTTCGAGCGCACCCTCGAGGTGGCCGCCGAGGCCGCCTACGACAGCGCCTACACCTTCATCTACAGCCCCCGGCCGGGCACCGAGGCGGCCGAGCGCAGCGAGGACTTCGTCCCCGCCGAGGTGGTGGCCGAGCGCTTCGAGCGCCTCCGCATCGTGGTGGAGCGCTCCGGGCTGGCCAAGCACGAGGCCCGCGTGGGCCGCGAGGAGGAGGTGCTCGTCGAAGGCCCGTCCCGCAAGGACCCGGCCGTCCTCACCGGCCGCACCCGCCAGAACAAGCTCGTCCACTTCGCCAGCGACCGCGCCATCAAGGCCGGCAGCTACGCCACCGTGCGGGTGACCGCCGCCGCGCCCCACCACCTGCGAGGCGAGCTGCTCGAGGTCACGGTCCCGGCCACCCACCGGACCCGCCTGCCCCTGCTGGTCGGGTGATCGAGCTCCGCGAGGTCGCCTACGACGACCCGGTGGCCCAGGTGCTCGTCGCCGCCCTCCAGGCGGAGATCGACGAGCGCTACGCCTACGCGATCGCCGAGATGACGCCAGAGGAGCAGGCCCTCGACGCTGCCGACTTCCGCGCCGAGGTGCAGCCCGAGCACGTCCGCTCGCCCTACGGCACCTTCCTCGTGGCCTGGCTCGACGACCGACCGGTCGGCTGCGGTGCGGTGAAGCCGCTCGACCGAGCCCTCGGGGTGGGCGAGGTCAAGCGCATGTACACGGTGCCGGCGGCACGGCGCCGAGGGGTGAGCCGGGCCCTCCTCGCCGCGCTGGAAGCCCGCGCCGCCGAGCTCGGCTACCGCGGCCTCCAGCTGGAGACCGGCACCGCGCAGCCGGAGGCGCTGGCCCTCTACGAGTCCGCGGGCTGGGATCGGATCCCTCCCTACGGCCGGTACAAGGACGCGCCCGACTCGGTCTGCTACGCCAAGGTCCTCGTCGAGGGTGATCCGCCGCCGCTCATCGGGGTCGCCTCCGACCACCCTCACCACTCGTGATCGCAGCGGAGCGCCACGTCGCCCTGGTCGGCGCCACCGCCACCGGCAAGTCGGCGCTCGCCCTCGCCCTCGCCCGGCAGGACCCGACCTGGGAGCTGGTGTCGATCGACTCGATGCAGGTCTACCGAGGCATGGACATCGGCACGGCCAAGCCCACCCCGGCCGAGCAGGCCGAGGTGCCCCACCACCTCATCGACCTGCTCGACCCGTGGGAGGACGCAACCGTCGCCTGGTTCCAGCAGGAGGCCAGGACCGCCCTCGCCGACATCGAGGCCCGCGGCCGCCGGGCGCTGCTCGTCGGTGGCACCGGCCTCTACGTGCAGGCCGTGGTCGACGACCTCGACATCCCCGGTCAGCACCCTGAGGTGCGGGCCGAGCTGGAAGCGGAGCCGGACACCGCTTCCCTCTACGCCCGGCTCCGCACGCTCGACCCGGTGGCGGCCGCCCGGATGGAGCCCGCCAACCGGCGCCGGATCGTGCGCGCGCTCGAGGTGACCGTCGGCACGGGGCGCCCGTTCTCGAGCTTCGGGCCCGGGGTCCATGCCCACCCCGCCGGCACCTTCACGATGATCGGCCTCGGCATGGAGCAGGCGGCGCTGGCCGAGCGCATCTCGGCCCGCTACCGGGACCAGATGGCAGCTGGCTTCCTCGACGAGGTCCGCCGCCTGGTCGGGCAGCCCCGGGGCCTGTCCCGCACCGCCCGCCAAGCCCTCGGCTACAAGGAGCTGCTCGACCACCTGAGCGGCGCCCTGTCGCTCGACGAGGCGGTCGACCTCGCCGTCCGGCGCACCCGCCGCTTCGCCCGCCGCCAGCGGGCCTGGTTCCGGCGCGACCCGCGGATCACCTGGCTCGACGCCACCGCCGAGCCCGCCGAGCTCCTGGCCGCCCTCCAGCACCATCTGCGCTGACCCGACCCGAACCCGAGCCCGCTGTGCGCTGGAACCCGTGCACCTCGGGCTCGGGTTCGCGGCCGGGGTGCGGAGGGAACCCGCTCTCGGTCGGGGAGAGCGGGCCGTAGGCTGGGGCGGGACATGCGACTGACGAAGCACCACGGCCTGGGCAACGACTTCCTCGTGCTCCTCGACCTCGCCGGCGCCCGTGCGGTGACCGCCGACGACGCGGTCGCGCTGTGCCATCGGCACACCGGCGTCGGCGCCGACGGGCTGCTCGTGGGGGGACCGCCCCGTGACGGGGCCGAGCTCTCGATGGTGCTGCTGAACGCCGACGGCTCCCGGGCCGAGATGTCGGGCAACGGCATCCGCTGCCTCGTGCAGGCGGCGCTGCAGGCCGGGATCGTCGGGGGCCCCGAGGTGCGGGTGGCCACCGACGCCGGGGTCCGCGCCGTCACCGTCATCGAGCAGGAGAGCCCTCGCACCCACCGGCTCTCGGTCGACATGGGACCGGCCAAGGTGGGGGAGGAGCGGCCGGCCTGGGAGGGCCACGGCGTGACCCGGGCCCTCGAGGTGGACCTGGGCAACCCGCACGTCGTGCTCCACTGGGGTGGCGACGACCTGCCCGACCGGGACGAGCTGATCGCCATCGGCAGCCGCATCGATGCCGCCACGCCGGGTGGCGCCAACGTGGAGATCGTGCGGGAGGCCGCTGACGGCGCCTTCCTCGACATGGTCGTCTTCGAGCGGGGCGTCGGCCCCACCCTGGCCTGCGGCACGGGTGCTTGCGCCACCGCCGTGGCCGCGCAGCGGTGGGGCCTGACCGGCCGCCGCGCCGTCGTCCACATGCCGGGCGGCTCGGTCGAGGTCGTCGTCGACGACCCCGTGCTGCTCGTCGGGGACACCACCTCCGTCGCCTCGCTCGAGGTGCCCTGGCCGGCCGAGGGGAGCTGAGTCGTTGAGCCTCATCGAGCGCTCGTTCCGGGAGAAGATCGTCCTCGTCGGCGTGACCCTCCCGCCTGAGACCACCGAGGAGACCGAGGAGAGCCTCGACGAGCTGTCCCTCCTGGTCGACACCGCAGGGGCCGACGAGGTGGCCCGCGTCGTCCAGAAGCGCCGAGCCCCGGACCCGCCCACCTTCGTGGGCAAGGGCAAGGCCGAGGAGCTGAAGGAGGTGGCGCTAGCCACCGACTGCGACACCGTCGTGTTCGACAACGAGCTCACCCCGGCGCAGCAGCGGAACCTGGAGAAGATACTCGGTCGCACGGCCATCGACCGCACCGCCGTGATCCTCGACATCTTCGCCCAGAACGCCCACAGCCAGGAGGGCAAGGCCCAGGTCGAGCTGGCGCTGCTCAAGTACCGGCTGCCCCGCATCCGGGGCAAGGGCGCCGCGCTCTCGCAGCAGGCCGGCGGCATGTCGGCCGGTGGCGGCGCCCGCATCGGCACCCGCGGCCCCGGCGAGACCCAGCTCGAGGTCGACCGCCGGCGCATCACCCGGCGGATCCACAAGCTGGAAGCCGAGCTGCGGGAGGTGGCCAAGCACCGCCAGACCCAGCGCAAGGCGCAGCTGCGCAGCCGGGTCCAGCGGGTCGCCATCGTGGGCTACACGAACGCCGGCAAGTCCACGCTGCTGAACCGTCTGACCGATGCCGGGGTGCTGGTCGAGGACCGCCTCTTCGCCACCCTCGACGCCACCACCCGCCGCCTCGAGCTGCCCGGCGGCGAGGGCGTGCTGCTCTCCGACACCGTCGGGTTCATCCGCAAGCTGCCCCACGACCTCGTCGAGGCGTTCAAGTCCACCTTGTCGGTGGCCGCTGACGCCGACCTGCTCGTCCACGTCGTCGACAGCTCGGCGGTGGACGTCGAGGGCAACATCCGGGCCGTCCGCACCGTCCTGCAGGAGATCGACGCCGACGGCGTCCCCGAGCTCCTCGCCTTCAACAAGTCCGACCTCGCTCCGGACGACGCCAAGCGGCTCGCCCACAGCCACGAGGGGTCGGTGGCCTTCAGCGCCGTCACCGGTGAGGGCGTCGACGAGCTCCTCCAGACGATCGCCGACCGGCTCCGAGCCCTCACCAACGTCGTCGAGCTGGCCATCCCCTACGACCGGGGCGACGTCCTGGCCGCGGTGCACCGCGAGGGCGAGGTGCTGGTCGAGTCCGCGGACGACGATGCCATGCGCCTGAGGGTCCGCCTCGACGACGCCGCCGTCGGCCAGTTCGTCGAGTACGTGGTGGCGTGACAGCCTGACGCCCGTGGCCGCCCCCACCCCGTTCGTCCCCCCGCCCTACCCCTACGACCGGCTCGACGACCTGAAGGCCGCCGCTGACCGGCTCCCCGGCGGGATCGTCGACCTGTCCATCGGCACCCCGTTCGACCCTCCGCCCGCGGTGGTCGTCCGGGCCCTGGCCGAGGCCAGCGGCGCCCGCGGCTACCCGCCCTCGATCGGCACCCCCGCCTACCGGGAAGCGGCCAGCGGGTGGATGGAGCGCCGCCTCGGCGTGACCGTGGCTCCGGGCGACGTGGCTGCCTGCATCGGCACCAAGGAGCTGGTGGCCGGCGCCCCCCAGCTCCTGCGCCTGCGCCGCCCCGACCGCGACACCGTGCTCTACCCGGCCATCAGCTACCCCACCTACGCCATGGGGGCCACCCTGGCTGGCTGCCGGGCTGTGCCCTACACCGGCCTCGCCGACATCGACGAGGCCGACGCCGACCGGGCCCTGTGCCTGTGGGTCAACGTCCCCGCCAACCCCACCGGCGAGCTGGCCGACCTCGGCGCGGCCGCCGCCTGGGGCCGGGCGCGCGGCATCCCCGTCCTCTCCGACGAGTGCTACGTCGAGTTCACCTGGGACGGCCCGCCCCGCACGATCCTCGAGCACGGCACCGACGGCGTGCTGGCGGTGCACTCGCTGTCGAAGCGGTCGAACCTGGCCGGCGCCCGGGCCGGGTTCTACGCCGGCGACGGAGACCTCGTCCGCTACCTGTCCGAGGTCCGCAAGCACGCCGGCTTCATGGTCCCCGGCCCGGTGCAGGCAGCGGCGGTGGCCGCCTGGGGCGACGACGCCCACGTCGAGGAGCAGCGGGCCCGCTACCGCTCCCGCCTCGAGGCCATGGCCGCCGCGCTGGCCGGGGCCGGCATCGAGGCGCCCATGCCCGCCGGCGCCTTCTACCTGTGGGTCCCTGCCCCCGACGGCGACGCCTGGGCCCTCACCCGCCGCTTGGCCACCGAGGCCGGCGCCCTCGTGTCACCGGGCGAGTTCTACGGCCCCACCGGCGCCGGCCACGTCCGTGTCGCGGTCGTCCAACCCGACGACCGCATCGCCCTCGTCGCCGACCGCCTCCGCACGACGTCTGTGAACGCTTCCCGGCGATAGTCGCCGAGATCCGTTCACAGACGTCGTTGGTCAGCCGGGGCCGAGGCCCTTCGGTGGGGGGCCGCCGCGGCGGAGGCGGCGCTGCTCGCGGGCGGCCTGGACGGCCTCCTTCACCGACGAGGCCGTCTTCCGGAGCTGCTCGCCGGTGACGACGGGGCGGTTGGCGGCCGCCTCGGCGGTGGCGAGGGCCTGCTCGATGCGGCGGTCCATCTCGACGAGCTGGTGGCCGAGCTGGTCGAACTCGTGGTCGAGGCGCTGCTCGAGACGGCTCCACGCCGCCTGCACCGCACCCATCACGGCGCCCGCTTCGAAGCCCATCCCCGGTGCCGACCCCGGCGGGGCGGTCAGGGGCACGATGGCGCTGCGGAGGCCCTGGAAGCGCTCGTCGAGGACCCGGAGGGTGCCGGCCAGGGCGACGTCGGTGTGCTGGCGAAGGTCCTCGGCCAGGTCCTCGGCCGTCTCCTGGATCGGGCCGGCGAGGTCGAGGCCCTCGACCTGCCCCCGCAGCATGGCCAGCTCCTCGGCCAGCTCGGGCAGCTGCCAGGACAGCGAGCGCACGCTGTTGCGCAGCTCCTCCACGTGGGCGTCGAAGGCGCTCAGGTCCGGGGCCGACGGTGCGCCCCCGGGAGCGGAGGCGGCCTGGTCGAGGAGTGCCGCGAGCCCGTCCTCGAGCCGCTCGACGGCCGCCACCAGCGGGCCCAGGTGGGGGACGACGTCGACGTGGTCGGCGAGGGCGTCGCCGGCGGGCCCGCTGTGGCCGGAGGGGTCCGAGCGCGGACCGCCGACGGAGGTGCCGCCCGCCTCGCCGTCCCCCGCCACCTCGCGGTCGCCCGCCGCCTCCTCGCGCCCGTCGTCGCCGAGGGCGGCACTCGGGGTGCCGGCGATGACGTGCTCGACCCGGTCGAGCAGGGCCTGGAGCTGGGCGTCGGTGCGCTCGGTGCGGGCGGTGAGCAGGGCCTGCAGGTCGGCCACCGGTACGGCGGCCGCGTCTCGGATGGCGGCCAGGCGGTCGTCAGTGCGGGTGGCGGAGCGCTCGAGCGCCTCGGTGACACCCGCCAGCGCGTCGAGGGCCAGGGCGAGGTCGGCCCGCTGGGCGGCGGCCGTCTCGCCCACCTGCTCCAGGGCTTGGCGGCTGAGGTCCAGCAGCTCGGTCTGGGTGGAGGCCACCGCCGCCATGGCCCCGGCCACGGTGTCGATCTTGCGATCGAGGGCGTCCAGGCGACCCGTGAGATCGTGGCCGTCGGCCTCGGCCGGTCCGCCCGCGCTGGTGTCGGGGTCCACGGTCATCGGGTGTGCGTCGCCCCCCACATCATCGTCGCCGAGGGTAGCCCTGGCCGCGGGTCCGGCCGGGCACCGTCGGTCCGCCTCAGTTGTCGTGCAGGGCGTCGTTCAGCTCGACGGTGCCGCCAGCGCGCGGTCGCACCTCGACCACGCCGGTGGTGCTGTTGCGGATGAACAGCAGGTTCGGCTGCCCGGAGAGCTGCGCCGCCTTCACGACCTCGCCGTCGGGGAGCGTCACCCGCGTCCCGGCGGTGACGTAGAGGCCAGCCTCCACGACGCTGTCGTCGCCGAGCGAGATCCCGATCCCGGCGTTGGCCCCGATGAGGCAGCGCTCGCCGACCGAGAGCTTCTCCTTGCCGCCGCCCGAGAGCGTGCCCTGGGTCGAGGAGCCACCGCCGAGGTCGGAGCCCTCGCCCACCACCACGCCCTGGCTGATGCGGCCCTCGACCATCGAGGTGCCGAGCGTGCCGGCGTTGAAGTTCACGAAGCCCTCGTGCATGACGACGGTGCCCTCGGCCAGGTGGGCGCCGAGGCGGACCCGGCTGGCATCCGCGATGCGCACGCCCTTCGGGATCACGTAGTCGGTGAGGCGGGGGAACTTGTCGATGCCGAGCACGTTGAGCGGCGTGCCGGCGGCCCGGGCTCGCATCCGGGCCTCGGTCAGCTCGTCGGCCGCCACCGGGCCCAGCTGGGTCCAGGCGCAGTTGGTGAGGAGCCCGAAGAGGCCCTCGAGGTTGGGCTCGTTGGGGCGGACGAGGCAGTGGGAGAGGAGCTGCAGGCGCAGCCAGGCGTCGTAGGCGTCAGTCGGCGCCGCGGCGAGGTCCGCGATCTGGGTGCGGACGGCCACCACCTCGACGCCGCGCACCGGGTCGGCGCCGAGGGCACCGGCGGCTGAGGTGCCCAGCGCCTCCTCAGCCGCCACCGGGTCCAGCCGGATCGTGCCGGTCTCACCGGGGCCCGCCCCGAGGGCGGGGGAGGGGTACCAGGCGTCGAGGACCCGGCCGTCGGCCGCGAGCGTGGCCAGTCCGGCGGCGTGGGCGGGGGCGGGGGTGGTCGCGTCGGTCACGGGGCGCAACCGTAGGCTGCGATGGTGGCTCTGGACCTCCTCGCCGCCACGGCGGCCCTCGTCGACATCCCCTCGGTCAGCCACGAGGAGGCGGCGCTGACCGGGCACCTCGAGGCGCGCCTGCGTCGGCTCCCGCACCTGGACGTGGAGCGGGTGGGGCCGAACCTCGTCGCACGCACGGACCTCGGCCGCACCGTGAGGGTGGTGCTGGCCGGCCACACCGACACCGTCCCGCCCAACGGCAACGAGGGGTCCCGCATCGAGGGCGACGTGCTCTGGGGGCTCGGCAGCGCCGACATGAAGGGCGGGCTGGCCGTGATGATGGCCCTGGCCGAGACGGTGCCCGACCCGGCCGTGGACGTGACCTGGGTCTTCTACGCCGCCGAGGAGGTGGCGGCCGAGCACAACGGCCTCCGCCACCTCGCCCGGGACCGCCCCGAGCTCCTCGCCGGGGACGTCGCCATCCTCGGCGAGCCCACCGGCGGCGAGGTGGAGGCCGGCTGCCAGGGCACCCTGCGCGTCGAGGTCACGGTCCGCGGGGCCCGGGCCCACACGGCCCGACCCTGGATGGGACGCAACGCCATCCACCGCCTGGGGGAGGTGCTCCGCCTCGTCGAGGGCTTCGAGGAGCGGCGCCCGGTGATCGAGGGCTGCGAGTACCGGGAGGCGCTGCAGGCGGTCGCCGTGAGCGGGGGCGTGGCCGGCAACGTCGTCCCCGACGAGGCACGGGTGCTGGTCAATCGCCGCTTCGCCCCCGACCGGACCGTCGCGGAGGCCGAGGCCGAGGTGCGGGCCCTCCTCGCCCCGGCGCTCGACCACGGCGACGAGGTCACCGTCGTCGACGCCGCGCCCGGTGCCCCGCCCGGGCTCACCAGCCCGGTCCTGCGTCGCATGGTCGAGGACCACCGGCTCCCGGTGCGAGCGAAGCTGGGCTGGACCGACGTGGCCCGCTTCGCGGAGCTCGGGGTGCCGGCCTGCAACCTCGGCCCCGGCGATGCCAGCCTGGCGCACAGCGCCGACGAGCACGTCGACCGGGCCTCGCTCGAGCGCAGCTACGAGGTGCTGCGGGCGGTGCTGACCACGCCTGCGCCGCCTCCGGGCTGAGGACCGAGGGCGGTCAGGCGTCCCGCAAGGTCAGCCAGGCGGTGGCGCCGGTGCCGAGCGCCGTGACCGCGATCGCCGCCATGGCCACCGCGACCAGCCACCCCGGGACGGCCTCGGCCGCGTCCTGGGCCGGGTCCCGGGCAGGGACGAGCGGGGCCGCCTGCTGCGGCTCCGGGACGACCACCTCGGGCTGGACCGTGGTCGGCACCTCGCCGGGCGCGACCGTCGGCGTCGGGGAGTCCGGGACGCTGGTCCCCACCACCGTGGTGGTGGGGGCGGCGGTGCCGGCGTCGGGTCCGCCGCTCGAGGTGGCCGTGAGGCGGTCCAAGGCCCGAGCCAGGTCGATCCGGCCCCACCCGAAGGTGCTGTCCCGCCCCGTGGGCCCGAGGTCGGTGGCGGTGGCGAGGAGCCGGTCGATGCTCTGCTGCGGGTCGAGCCCGGCGCTCCTGAGCAGGGCGAGCGCACCGCTGACGTGGGGCGCGGCCATCGAGGTCCCGGCCAGGCACGCGTAGCCGCCCGGTCCGTCGCCGAGGTAGGTGGAGACGATGCCGCGCGGCGTGCCACCGGTGCCGCAGTCCGTCGGGTCCGCCTCCTGCTCGCCCCCCGGCGCGGCGACCGGCCAGCGGGCGGACCGGAGGATGCTGTCGTTGCGGTTGGAGTACGAGGCCCGGGTGTCGTCGCGGGTGGTGGCCGTCACCACCACGGCCGGGGTGCTCCCGAAGCCGGCCGGGAGGATGGCGTCGTTCCCGGCCGCCACGACGGAGATGACCCCCTCCTCCCACGCCTCCTCGATGGCGTCGCAGAACGCGCAGCCGAGGGCGGACTGGATGGCGCCCCCGCCCAGCGAGAGGTTGATGACGTCCGCCCCGTTCGCGGTGGCCCAGCGGATCCCCGCCGCCACGTCGGTGGCGTAGCCCTCGGGCTGGCAGCCGCCGCCACCGCAGCTGTCGGCCAGGACCCGCACGGCGAGGATCCGA
>Ga0208490_100723_pt1 | contig 16986 bp, 15 predicted proteins | sample SubbioAug_CSWold_FD_184818 | JGI IMG/M metagenome (GOLD analysis project Ga0208490, IMG submission 184818) | Serpentinite rock and fluid subsurface biosphere microbial communities from McLaughlin Reserve, California, USA - CR11Aug_CSWold (SPAdes) | ecosystem: Environmental > Terrestrial > Deep...
CAATGGAGCGAGACAAGGCACTCGAGATGGCCCTCGGGAACATCGAGAAGCAGTTCGGCAAGGGCGCCGTCATGAAGATGGGGGAGAAGGGCTCGATGAACATCGAGTCGATCCCCACCGGCGCCCTGGCGCTCGACCTCGCCCTCGGCATCGGCGGCCTGCCGCGTGGCCGGGTCACCGAGATCTACGGCCCCGAGTCCTCGGGCAAGTCCACCCTCGCCATGCACGTGGTGGCCGAGGCCCAGCGCAACGGCGGCATCTGCGCCTACATCGACGCCGAGCACGCCATGGATCCGGTCTACGCCCGCGCCATCGGGGTCGACGTCGACGAGCTGCTCATCTCCCAGCCCGACACGGGCGAGCAGGCCCTGGAGATCTGCGACATGCTCGTCCGCTCCGCCGCCATCGACGTGATCGTGATCGACTCCGTCGCCGCCCTCACCCCCCGGGCCGAGATCGAGGGCGAGATGGGCGACACCCACGTGGGCCTCCAGGCCCGCCTCATGTCCCAGGCGCTGCGCAAGCTCACCGGCAACCTGAGCAAGTCCCAGACCATCTGCATCTTCATCAACCAGCTGCGCGAGAAGATCGGCGTGATGTTCGGCTCGCCCGAGACCACGCCCGGCGGCCGGGCGCTGAAGTTCTACAGCTCGGTCCGCCTCGACATCCGCCGCATCGAGTCCCTCAAGGACGGCGCCGAGGTCGTGGGCAACCGCACCCGGGTCAAGGTGGTCAAGAACAAGGTCGCCCCGCCCTTCCGCCAGGCCGAGTTCGACATCATGTACGGCAAGGGCATCAGCCGCGAGGGCTCGCTCCTCGACATCGGCGTCGACCTGGGCCTCGTGAAGAAGTCGGGGGCCTGGTACACCTACGAGGGCGAGCAGCTCGGCCAGGGCCGGGAGAACGCCAAGACCTTCCTCGGCGAGAACCCCGAGATCATGGTCGAGATCTCCGAGCGCATCCGCCAACAGGTCGGCATCGACCCGGGCGACGAGGCCGAGGTGGCCGACGAGGACGACCTCGACATCGACCTCGACGCCCCCATCTCCCTCGACGACTGACGCTCCGCCGCTCCCGGCCGGGCTCGCCCCGGCCGGGAGGAGAGTCGTCGGTGCGCGTCGAAGAAGGCGAGCACTGGGTCACGGCCTCCTGGGGGCGGCGGAATGGAACAGCTCAAGGTCTCGACGAGATCGAACCCGAACTCGGTGGCCGGGGCCATGGCCGGCGTGGTGCGCTCGCACGGCGCGGTCGAGGTGCAGGTCGTCGGGGCCGGCGCCCTCAACCAGGCGATCAAGGCGGTGGCCATCGCGTGCGGCTACGTGGCCTCCAGCGGCATCGAGCTGGTCTGCGTCCCCGAGTTCGCCGACATCACCATCGACGGTGAGAAGCGCACGGCCATCCGCCTGCGCGTCGAGGACCGGGGCCGTCGCGCGGCCAACGGTGCCGTGGCCGGGGTCGTGGCCCTCGACGACGTCGTCGTCGAACCCGTCACCGCGCTCGACCGCTGACCCCGCCGCCTTCGGGCCCCGTCGGGCGGAGGCGTAGCCTCGCGACCGCCATGACGTCTCGCACCTACCGCGTCCGCACCTACGGGTGCCAGATGAACGAGCACGACTCCGAGCGCATCGCCGGCCTGTTCGAGGCCGACGGGCTGCGTCCCGCCGCGGCCGACGAGCAGCCCGACGTCATGGTGCTCAACACGTGCTGCATCCGCGAGAACGCGGACAACAAGCTCTACGGCAACCTCGGCCACCTCAAGTCGGTCAAGGAGGCCAACCCCGGCATGGAGATCGTGGTCGCCGGCTGCCTGGCCCAGAAGGACCGCGACCTCATCCAGCAGCGGGCCCCGCACGTCGACGTCGTCGTCGGCACCCACAACGTGGGCCGCACGGTCGAGCTGCTGCGCACCTCCCGGGAGCAGGGGCCGATCACCGAGATCATCGAGGCCGTCGACGCCGACCACGCCGAGTTCCCCAGCGCGCTGCCCACCACGCGCGAGCTGCCCTACGCCGCCTGGGTCACGATCCAGATCGGCTGCGACAACAGCTGCGCGTTCTGCATCGTCCCCTCGGTGCGGGGCCCCGAGCTGAGCCGGCCCGTCGAGGACATCGTCGCGGAGGTCGAGCGCCTCGCCGCCGACGGCGTCACCGAGGTCACGCTCCTCGGCCAGAACGTCAACTCCTACGGCCGCGACCTCACCCTGGCCGCCCGCAAGGCCGGCGACGACGTCCGGGTCCGGCCCCTGTTCGCGGAGCTGCTGGCCTCCGCCGCCCGCGTCGAGGGCATCCGCCGGGTCCGCTACACCAGCCCGCATCCCAAGGACCTCCGCCCCGAGACCATCGCGGCGATGGCGACCCACGACGAGGTCTGCAACCACCTCCACCTGCCCCTGCAGTCCGGCTCCGATGCCGTGCTGGCCGCCATGCACCGCGGCTACACGGCCGAGCGCTACCTCGAGCGGGTCCGTGCCGCTCGCGCCGGCATCGCCGACCTCGCCCTCACCACCGACATCATCGTCGGGTTCCCCGGCGAGACCGACGCCGACTTCGAGGCCACCCTCGCCGTCGTCGCCGAGGCCGAGTACGACTCGGCCTACACGTTCATCTTCTCGCCCCGACCCGGCACCGAGGCCGCCGAGCTCACCGACCGCTTCGTCGACCCGGCCGTGGTCGGCGAGCGCTACGAGCGCCTGCGCCGGGTGGTCGAGCGGTCCGGTCTCCGCAAGCACGAGGCCCGCGTCGGCCGCGTCGAGGAGGTGCTCGTCGAGGGCCCGAGCCGCAAGGACCCGGGCGTGCTCACCGGTCGCACGGCGCAGAACAAGCTGGTCCACTTCCCGTCGCCGGCACCGATCCGCGTGGGCTCCTACGCCACCGTCGAGGTCACCGGGGCCGCCGCCCACCACCTCCGCGGCGAGCTCCGCGAGGTCGTGCACGTCGCGACGCACAAGACCCGCATCCCCGTGGCCGCCAGCTGACCTGCGTCGAGGTGCCCCCCACCCGTTCTGGTCCCACGATCCCCGGTTCCCAACCGGAGGAAGTGGGGCCAGAAGCGAGATCGGGGGCGGGTCACGCCGCGCTCGTCGGGCCCACGGCGTCGGGCAAGTCCACCATCGCCCACGCCATCGCCCGGGAGGACCCGTCCTGGGAGCTCGTCACGGTCGACTCCATGCAGGTGTACCGCGGCATGGACATCGGCACGGCCACGCCCACCCCGGCCGAGCAGGCGGAGGTGCCCCACCACCTGCTCGACCTGGCCGATCCATGGGAGGACCACGACCTGGCGAGCTACCAGGTCGCCGCCCGCCGGGCCGTGGCCGACATCGAGGCGCGAGGTCGTCGGGCCCTGCTCGTCGGCGGCACCGCGCTGTACCTGCGGGCGATCGTCGACGACCTCGTGCTGCCCGGGCAGTTCCCCGACGTGCGGGCCGAGCTCGAGGCCGAGGCCGACACGGGCGGGGTCGAATCGCTGCACGCCCGGCTCGCGACGCTGGATCCGGCGGCGGCCGCCCGGATGGAGCCGACGAACCGGCGCCGGGTCGTGCGGGCCCTCGAGGTCACGGTGGGCAGCGGTCGCCCGTTCTCGTCCTTCGGCCCCGGCCTCGACGCCCACCCGCCCACCCGGTTCCGCCTGGTGGGCCTGCGCTGGGACCGCGCCGAGCTCGACGAGCGCATCGCGGCTCGCTACCGGGCCCAGCTCGACGCCGGGTTCCTCGACGAGGTGCAGCGCCTCGTGGCCGAGCCCCGCCCGCTCTCGCGCACCGCTGCCCAGGCCCTCGGCTACACGGAGCTCGCCGCCCACCTCGCCGGCGAGTGCACCCTCGCCGAGGCCGTCGACCTCGCCGTGCGCCGCACCCGCCGCTTCGCCCGCCGCCAGGAGCGGTGGTTCCGGCGCGACCCCCGCATCACGTGGGTCGACGTCACCGGCGATCCTCTGGCCGCTGTCGACCAGGTGCGTGAGGCGCTCGAGCGCCCGGCAGACTGAACGGGACATGCGCCTGACCAAGCACCACGGCCTCGGCAACGACTTCCTCGTCCTGCTCGACCGCGACGGCACCCAGCCCATCGACGAGGACATCGCAGTGGCGGTGTGCGACCGTCACCGCGGCGTCGGCGCCGACGGGCTCATCCGCGTCACCACCGCCACGGGCGAGGACGGCGCCGCCCGGTTCACCATGGAGCTGCGCAACGAGGACGGCTCCCGGGCCGAGATGAGCGGCAACGGCATCTCGTGCCTCGGCCAGGCCGTCGTCCGGGCCGGGCTCGCACCCGACGGCGTCGTCGAGGTCGACACCGACGCCGGCCCCCGCACCGTCACGGTCGTGGAGGCCCAGGCCCCGCACCGCCACCGCATGCGGGTCGCGATGGGCGCCGCGCAGGTGGGCGAGGAGCTGCCCGAGTGGCTGGATGAGCGCATCCTGCGGGCCGTCCACGTCGACATGGGCAACCCCCACGTGGTGCTCCACGTCGCCGATGCCGACGACGTCCCCGACCTGGTCGAGATCGGCGAGCGGATCAACAGCTCGACGCCCGGGGGCACCAACGTGGAGCTCGTCCTGCCCGGCGAGCCCGGAGAGGTGACCATGGTCGTCTACGAGCGCGGCGTCGGCCCGACCCAGGCGTGCGGCACGGGCGCCGTCGCCGTCGCAGCCGCGGCGCGGGCATGGGAGCTGGCGCCGGCGACCGTCACGGTGCACCAGCCCGGCGGCCCGGCGGTGGTCGAGCTGGGCGAGGTCGCCCACCTGACGGTGCCCGTGGTGGCAATCGCTGCCGTGGAGTGGCCGCTGTGATGGGAGGATGGTCGCCTTGACCGACGCCCTCACCGACACCCTCATCGACCGGTCGATCCGGGAGAAGATCGTCCTGGTGGGCGTGACCCTCCCGCCCGACGACGCCGAGGAGACCGAGCGCGGCCTCGACGAGCTCAGCGCGCTCATCGACACCGCCGGCGCCGACGAGGTCGCCCGCGTCGTCCAGCGCCGCCAGGCCCCGGACCCGCCCACCTTCATCGGCAAGGGCAAGGCCGAGGAGCTCAAGGAGGTGGCCCTGGCCACCGACTGCGACACGGTCGTGTTCGACAACGAGCTCACGCCGGCCCAGCAGTTCAACCTGGAGAAGATGCTCGGCCGCACGGCCATCGACCGCACCGCGGTGATCCTCGACATCTTCGCCCAGAACGCCGCCAGCGTGGAGGGCAAGGCCCAGGTCGAGCTGGCGCTGCTGCGCTACCGGCTCCCTCGCCTGCGCCGCACCGGCAAGTCCTTCTCCCAGCAGGCCGGCGGCATGTCCGCCGCCGGCGGTGCGCGCATCGGGTCCCGCGGCCCCGGTGAGACCCAGCTCGAGACCGACCGCCGGCGCCTCGTCCGTCGCATCCACCGGCTCGAGGCCGAGCTGAAGGAGATCCAGAAGCACCGCGACACCCAGCGCAAGCGGCGCAAGAGCTCACGCACGCAGCGGGTGGCCATCGTGGGCTACACCAACGCCGGCAAGTCCACGCTGCTCAACCGCCTCACCGACGCGGGCGTGCTGGTCGAGGACCGCCTCTTCGCCACGCTCGACGCCACCACCCGCCGCCTCGACCTGCCCGGTGGCGAGTCGGTCCTGGCCACCGACACCGTCGGCTTCGTGCGCAAGCTGCCCCACCAGCTGGTCGAGGCGTTCAAGTCCACGCTCCAGGTCGCCGCCGACGCCCACCTGCTCCTCCACGTCGTCGACGCCACCGCCCCGGACGTCGCCGGCAACATCGAGGCCGTGCACACCGTGCTGCGCGAGATCGAAGCCGGCGGCGTGCCCCAGCTGCTCGCCTTCAACAAGGCCGACCTCGACCCCGAGACCGCGGCCACGCTGGTCAAGCGGTACCCCGGCTCCGTCGCGTTCTCCGCCGCCACCGGCGAGGGCGTCGACGAGCTCCTGGCCACCCTCGGGACGCACCTGCGAGCCATGCAGCCGGTGGTCGAGCTGTCCATCCCCTACGAGCGGGCCGACGCCCTGGCCGCCGTCCACCGCGAGGGCGAGGTGCTCGTCGAGACCCACGGCGACACCGGCACGGTGGTCCAGGCCCGCCTCGACGCCGGCTCCCGGGCGCAGTTCCACGAGTTCGAGGTCGAGGTCGTCGAGTGAGCGCCGAGGCGCCGGCGCCGTTCGTCCCCCCGCCGTACCCCTACGACCGACTCGACCCGCTGCGAGCGGTCGCGGCCGAGCACGACGGCGGCGCCGTCGACCTCAGCATCGGCACGCCCTTCGACCCGCCCCCGCCCGCGGTCACCGAGGCGCTCGGCGCGGCCGACGCCCGGGGCTACCCGGCGTCCAACGGCCTGCCCGCCTTCCGCCAGGCCGCCGCCGCCTGGCTGGGGTCCTTCCTCGACGTCGACATCTCCCCCGACCAGGTGGCGGCGTGCATCGGCACCAAGGAGCTGGTCGCCGGCATGCCCCAGTGGCTGCGGTTGCGCACCCCCGGGCGCGACACCGTCCTGTACCCCGAGATCAGCTACCCGACCTATGAGATGGGGGCCACGCTCGCCGGCTGCCGGGCGGTCCCGGTCCCGGTGCGCGACGACTGGACCGTCGACCTCGGTGCCATCGACGCCTCCGACGCCGCCCGGGCGCTGTGCCTGTGGGTGAACACGCCGGGCAACCCGGCCGGTGGGCTCGACGACCTCGGCGCCGCAGCCGAGTGGGGACGCGCCCACGGCGTACCGGTGCTCTCCGACGAGTGCTACGTCGCCTTCACCTGGGACGGGCCGCCCCGCACGATCCTCCACCACGGCACCGACGGGGTCCTGGCCGTGCACTCGCTGTCGAAGCGCTCGAACCTGGCCGGGGGGCGCGCCGGCTTCTACGCCGGCGACGCCGACCTCGTCGCCTACCTGCGCGAGGTCCGCAAGCACGCCGGCTTCATGGTCCCCTCGCCGGTGCAGGCCGCCGCGGTGGCCGCCCTCGGCGACGAGGACCACGTCGAGATCCAGCGCGACCGCTACCACCGGCGCCTGCTGGCCCTCCAGGCCGCGCTCGCCGGCATCGGCATCGACGCCCCGATGCCCGGCGGTGGCTTCTACCTGTGGGTGCCCGCCCCCGGCGGCGACGCCTGGGCCCTCACCGAGCGCCTGGCGCGCGAGGGCGGCGCCATCGTCAGCCCCGGTGAGTTCTACGGGCCGGCCGGTGCCGGCCACGTGCGTGTCGCGGCCGTGCAGCCCGACGAGCGCATCGCCCTCGTGGTCGATCGCCTCGCGCTCGCCGCCGCCCCGTCCTGAACCGGCCGCGCCGCCAGCAGGACGGGCGACGACCCGGGTCGAAGAAGCCCTCGTGGCTCCCCGTCGACCCCTGGCCCTCCGGGTGCTGCGGTCGACGGCGCTGCTTGCGGTGGTCGCCGGCGGCTGCGCGACGGGCAGCTCCGACACCCGGCTGGAGCGCTCAGCCGCGCCGCCGCCGCGTCCCGAGGTCCGCCCGCTGCTCGCCGACGAGCCGCCGGCACCCACGACGACGGCGCCGTCGCCGGTGTTGGCCGCGGCACCCCCCACCACCGCCGCGGCGCCGGCTGACGCGAACGCGCCACCGCCTCCGCCGGACGAGCCGGTCGTCAACCGGCCCCCGCCCCGACCGGACCGCTCGGCGCCCGCACCCAGCGGCCCCCCGTCGCCGGCGGCGGAGGAGAGCACGGCCGTGCACCCGGCGGACTTCCCGGACCCCTACGTCATCCGGGCCAACGGGAGCTACTGGGCCTTCGCCACCCAGGTCGGCCTGACGGCCATCCCGACCATGCGCTCCCAGGACCTGCTGACGTGGGAGCCGGCCGGTGACGCCCTGCGGGGCACGCCCTCGTGGGCGGCCTGGGGGCACCACTGGGCACCGGCGGTCCTCCAGCGGGGGTCGGTCTTCGTCCTCTACTACACGACCCGCCACGCCGAGAGCGGCCTGCAGTGCATCTCGCGGGTGGCCGGCGTGCTGCCGCAGGGTCCCTACCTCGACGACAGCGACGGGCCGTTCATCTGCCAGATGGACCGGGGCGGCTCGATCGACCCCAGCCCCTTCGTCGACGCCGACGGCCGGCCCCACCTGCTGTGGAAGAGCGAGGGGACCCTGGCCGGCGAGCCCACCCGGATCTGGGTCCAGCAGCTCAGCGAGGACGGCATGCAGCTCGTCGGCGAGGGACCCGTCCAGCTGCTCGAGCGGCGGCTGCCGTGGGAGTTCCCGATCGTCGAGGGCCCGTCGATGGCGCTGGTCGACGGCCGGTACCACCTCCTCTACTCCGGGGGGCGGTGGGAGACGGCGGGGTACGCCGTCGGGCACGCGGTGTGCGACTCCGTCCGGGGCCCGTGCCGTCGCAGCGCCCAGGGGCCGGTCCTGGCGTCCCGGCCGGGTGAGGCCGGGCCGGGCGGCCAGGAGCTCGTGGCGCTCCCGTCGGGCGAGCGGGTGCTGGTCCACCACGCCTGGGAGCCGGGCGCGGTGGGCTACCCGGGCGGGGCGCGGCGGCTGCACCTGACGTCGCTGCAGGTGCGCGGCGACCGGCTGACCGCCGGCGCCCCGTGGCGAGGCGAGGTGCGGGCCGACCTGGTGCGAGACGTCGTGGGGCCGGGGTCGGGCGCGGCGACGAGCGCGCACCCCGTCCGGCTGGCCGGTGCCGGGGCGCCCGCTCGGAGGTGACGGGACCCGCCACTAGATTCGCCCTCCATGTCGACCTCGCTGCCCGAACAGATCACCGAGCTCTGGGATCGCCGCGACCAGCTCTCGCCCGCCGACACCGACGCCTTCGAGGTGGTCCGCCAGGCCATCGACCTGCTCGACCGGGGCGAGCTCCGGGTCGCCGACGTCACGGGCGACGGCGTCGGGGACGACGAGGTCACGGTCAACGAGTGGGCGAAGCTGGCCATCCTGTTGCTCTTCCGCCTGACCGCGATGGAGACGATGGAGCTCGGGCCCTTCGAGTACGCCGACAAGATCCCGCTCAAGCAGGGCTACCAGGCCGCCGGCGTCCGCGTCGTCCCCGGTGCGTCGGCCCGGTGGGGGAGCCACCTCTCCAAGGGCGTCGTGATGATGCCGTCCTACGTCAACATCGGCGCCTGGGTGGGCGAGAACTCCATGGTCGACACGTGGGCCACCGTCGGGTCCTGCGCCCAGATCGGCGCCAACGTCCACCTCTCCGGCGGCGTCGGCATCGGCGGCGTGCTCGAGCCGGCCAACGCGTCCCCCGTCGTCATCGGCGACGAGTGCATGATCGGCAGCCGCTGCATCGTGGCCGAGGGCGCCCGGGTGGGTGCCGGCACGATCCTGGGCGCCGGCTGCGTGCTCACCGGCTCCATCCCGGTCATCGACGCCGAGACCGGCGACGAGATCAGCCGCGGCCGGGTCCCGGCCTGGAGCGTGGCGGTCTCGGCCACGCGGCCGCGCACCTTCGCCGGCGGCGAGTTCGGCCTGCCCTGCGTGCTCGTCATCAAGCGCCTCGACCCGGGCGAGCGCCACGACAAGTCCAAGCTCAACGACATCCTGCGCGACCACGGCGCGACTGTTTGACCGACCTCCTCGCACGTACCGCCGAGCTGGTCGACATCGCGTCGCCCAGCCTCGCCGAGGGCCCCTTCGCCGACCTGGTCGAGGGGTGGCTGCGCGAGGTCCCCTGGCTCACCGTCGAGCGCCACGGCGACAACGTCGTGGCCCGCACCGAGCTCGGCCGCGACCAGCGGCTCGTGCTGGCCGGCCACCTCGACACGGTGCCCGCCAACGGCAACGAGGTCGCCCGCATCGACGGCGACACCCTGTGGGGGCTCGGATCGGCGGACATGAAGGGCGGTCTGGCCGTCTTCCTCGAGCTGGCCCGCACCGTCGACGAGCCGGCCTGCGACGTGACCTACGTCTTCTACGCGGCCGAGGAGATCGCCGCCGAGCACAGCGGCCTGCTGCAGCTGTTCCGGGAGCGCCCCGACCTCGTCGCCGGCGACGCGGCGATCCTGGGCGAGCCCACCGACGGCTGGATCGAGGCGGGCTGCCAGGGCACGGCACGGGTGCGCCTCACCCTCGCCGGGGCCCGGGCCCACACCGCACGGCCGTGGAAGGGGCGCAACGCGATCCACCGCCTCGCTCCCATCCTCGAGGCCATCGCCGGCTACGAGGCCCGTGAGCCCACCATCGACGGATGCACCTACCGGGAGGCGATGCAGGCGGTGTTCGTGGACGGCGGGGTCGCCGGCAACGTGGTACCCGACGAGGCCTCGCTCACCGTGAACCTGCGCATCGCCCCCGACCGCACCGTCGACGAGGCCGTGGCCGGCTTCCGCGCGATGGTGGACCCCTTCGTCGAGGACGTCGACGGCTTCGAGGTCGTCGACCGGTCCGAGCCGGCGCCGCCGTCGCTGACGCACCCGCTCCTCGCCCCGCTGGTCGAGGCCGGGACCCCGGTGCGGGCCAAGCTCGGGTGGACCGACGTGGCCCGCTTCGCCGAGCACGGCATCCCGGCGATCAACTTCGGCCCCGGCGACTCCTCGGTGGCCCACATGCGCGAGGAGCACGTGACGCGCGACTCCATCGAGCGGGTGCACGCCGCCCTCCACGCCCTGCTCACCACCCCCTGAACCGTTCTGGCCTCCATCGAACCCCGCCAGGCGGGGCATCGGTAGGCCAGAACGGTCACGGTCGGGTCGGGCGGCGAACCCGGGCGAGGGCGACCGCCGAGGCGGCGCCGGTGGTGGCGACGAGGAGACCGGCGAGCACGACGAGGCCGACGGGCAGGTCGGCGCGGCCGGGTGCCGGTGGTGCGACCGCGTCCTCGGCCCGCGACCCGACCGGGTCGACGGGCTGGGAGCTCGGCGACGCGGCCGGCACGGCCCCGCCCATGCCCGCCATCGCCGCGGCCAGGTCGATCCTCCCGGCGCCGAACAGCGCGTCGGGCCCGGGCTCGCCGAGGTCGACGGCGGTGTCCAGCAGGCGCTGCACCGCGACCTCGGGCGACAGGCCGGCGCCGCGCAGCACGGCGAGGGCCCCGCTCACGTGGGGTGCCGCCATCGAGGTCCCCGACAGGCAGGCGTACGCCGCGATCGGGTCGGCGGTGGACCAGTACGTGGACAGGATGCCGCGGGGCTCGCCCTGCTGGGAGCAGGACTCCGGCGTGTCGTTGCCGTCGCCGCCCGGCGCGGCCACGGCCCAGCGGGCGTCGCCGACGCCGTTGGAGTACTCGGGCGCGGCGTCGTCCCGATCGGTGGCCGACACCACGACCGCGGGCGCGTCGCCGAGGTCGGCGGTGAGGACGTAGTCGTTGCCGGCGGCCACGACCGGGATCGAGCCCTTGGACCAGGCGTGGCGGACGGCGTCGACGAAGCCGGGCCCGAACACCGACGACGTGGTCGACCCGAGCGAGAGGTTGATCACCGTGGCCCCCTGGTCCGCCGCCCAGCGCACGGCGGCCGAGACGTCCTCGGCCTCACCGGTGGGCTGGCAGGTGTCGCAGGCGCGGAAGAGCACCTTGATCGGCATGATCCGCGCGTCGGGCGCGGTGCCGGCGATGCCGAGGCCGTTGCCGGTCGCCGCCGCGGCGACCCCGGCCACGTGGGTGCCGTGGCCGTCGTCGTCCTGGGGGCTGCCGGTGCAGCGCGCCGGGTCGCCGCCGGTGTCCCGGCAGGCCACGCCGTCGACGAGCTGGCCGGCGAGGTCCTCGTGGTCGAGGGCGATGCCCGAGTCGATCACCGCGATCGTGGTTCCCGCCCCGGTGCCCGCCGCCCATGCCTGCTCGGCCCCGATGCGGGCCAGGTTCCACTGCAGGCCGCTGTCGTTGGCGACGTCGCCGGACTCGGCGGCCGCGTGGGGCGAGGCGAGCGAGGCCAGCACGCACGCCGCGACCAGCAGCGCGGCGCGCAGGGCCTGGCGGGACGGGGGGTGCACCCCCCGAGTCTCGCCGATGCCGGACCCCCTCGGGTGGCCCCTACAGGGTGCGCAGGACGGTGACGACCTTGCCGTAGAGGTGGACCTCGTCCGGGGCGAACCGCATGGGCTCCAGGCGGGCGTTGGCCGGGTGCAGCACGATCTGGCCGTCGGTCGCCTCGTATCGCTTCACGGTGGCCTCGTCGCCCGGGATGCCGGCGACGACGACGTCGTTCTTCTGGGCCGTGTTCTGGGACCGACACACCACGAAGTCGCCGTCGAGGATGCCGTCCTCGATCATCGAGTCGCCACGCACCTTGAGCATGAACAGGTCGCCGTCGCCGGTGAGGTCGGCGGGCAGCGGCATGGTCTCGGTGATGTTCTCCTGGGCGAGCACGTCGGTGCCGGCGGCGACGTCGCCGACCAGGGGGACGTGGCGCACCGGGCGGCGCTCGACCGCGGCCCCGGAGGCGGGATCCCAGCGGACCTCGATGGCCCGGGGCTTGGTGGGGTCGCGCTGGAGGTAGCCGAGGCGCTGCAGCGTGGCGAGGTGGGCGTGGACGGAGGAGGGGGAGGTGAGGCCCACGGCCTGGCCGATCTCGCGCACGGAGGGCGGGAAGCCCCGCTCGCGCTGGTGGCGCTCGATCTCCACCAGGATCTGCCGCTGGCGCTCGGTGATGTCATCGGACATGACGGCCCTTTCGGTCGAACAGGTGTTTGCACCCTACGCCAGGATGCACCGGAAGGCAAACACCCGTTCGTGCGCCGGCGTGCTCGCTGATGCCTCGCACGCACGTTCGATCCGGGAGTTGACTCGAACGGCCGTTCGTGGCACGGTGCGAACAGCTGTTCGTTGCGAGTTCCTGTCAGACCCCCTGCGGAGACTGCTCACCATGGTCGCCATCGCCTCCCTGCCCACCACCGTCACCACCCCCGGCCGGGCCCACCGCCTCGCACCGGCGCACCGGCCCGGCCCGGGGGTCCGCCGTCCCACGCTCACCGTGGTGCCGCCCCACGGCACCGGGGCCCCCGCCACCGGCCGATCGGTGTGGTCGGTGCTGGGTGTCGCCCTGGTCGTGGCGGCCGTGCTGCTCGCCGTCGCCTACCTGGCCACCACGCCCCTGTCGGCCCCCGGCGCGTCCGTCGCCGGCACCCACGTCGTGGCCGACGGCGACACCATGTGGTCCATCGCCCTGGAGCACGCCCCGGCGGGTGAGGCCGCCGGCTACGTCGAGCGGCTGGTCGCGGCCAACGGCGGCGCGGCCGTGGCCCCGGGCGACGAGCTCGTCCTGCCCCGACGGTGAGGGCCGGTAGGGTGCCGCCGATGCGGTGCCCTGCCTGCGGGAACCTCCGAGATCGGGTGGTCGACTCCCGCCAGACCGAGGACGGACGCTCCATCCGGCGTCGGCGCGAGTGCGAGACCTGCGGCGGCCGCTTCACCACGTTCGAGCGGGTCGAGACCGCCCTGGTCCAGGTCCGCAAGCGCACCGGCGACGTCGAGCCCTTCGACGCCTCCAAGGTCGCGGCCGGCGTCAGCGCGGCCTGCAAGTCCCGACCCGTCGACCCCGGCCAGATCGCCGTGCTGGTCGCCGACGTCGAGGACGCCCTGCGGGCCATGGGAAAGGAGGTCACCTCCGACGAGGTCGGCCTCGAGGTGCTGCTGCGCCTGCGGGCCCTCGACGAGGTCGCCGCCGTGCGGTTCGCGTCGGTCTACAAGGGCTTCGACACGATCTCGGACTTCGAGCGCGAGATCCGCCTCCTGCAGGAGGAGCCGTCGTAGGAGGCGCTCAGCGCCGGCGGACCCAGCGGCCGAGCAGGACGCCGTCCTCCTCGAGCAGCGACACCAGCTCGAGGGGCTGGCCGGCGTCGCCGACCTCGGGGGCGCCGTGGACCACCCGGCGGCTGTCGCCCCCGACCACGGTCGGTGCCACGGTCAGGCACCACTCGTCGACCAGGTCGGCGACCACGAGGGACGCGTTGAGCGACGGCCCGCCCTCGCACACGACCACGCCGACCCCCTCGGCGCGCAGGTCGGCCAGCGCGGGCGCCAGCTCGACGCTGCCGCGCCCGTAGGCCCGGACCTCGGCCAGCTCGGCGAGCGCGGTCCGGCGGGTCGGGTCCGCGTCCTCGGTGGTGAGCACCAGCGGTCGCACCGGTCCCTCGGCCGCACGCGTCAGGTCGAGGTCGAGGCTGCCCGAGACCACCGCGAGCCGGGGTGGCTCGCTCGAGCGCCCGGCGTCGGCGCGCGCGGCCGCCGCGGGTGCCGAGAGCCGCACCGGCCCGTACCCCTCCGTCCGCATCGTCCCGGCGGCGACCAGCACCACGTCGGCGATGGCGCGCACCGCCCGGAAGACGGCGCGGTCCGGCTCGCCGCCGAGCGGCCCGGAGCGCCCGCCGACGGCGGTGGCGCCGTCGATGCTCGCGACCATGCTCATCGTCACCCACGGCCGCCCCGCCGGAGCCGGTCGCGGCGCCGCCAGGTAGGCGGCGACCGGGTCGACGTCGCCGGGCACGGGCAGCAGCTGGCGCATCCGCGCACCGTACCCACCCCGCCGGGGATGCCACGATGGCACCACCACCCGGGGGCGACAGGGAGCCGACATGACGATCACCGCACCGACCGGAGCCGACCAGGGCACCGACGACGGGTCCACCACGGTGCAGCGCACCTGCCCGCTGTGCGAGGCCAGCTGCGGGCTCGACGTCACGGTCCGGGACGGCCAGGTCGTGCGGATCCGCGGCGACCGCCTCGACGTGTTCAGCCACGGCTACCTGTGCCCGAAGGGGTCCACCCTCAAGCACCTGCACGAGGACCCCGACCGCCTCCGCCAGCCGCTGGTCCGGCGGGGCGACCGGCTCGAACCGGCCACGTGGGCCGAGGCGTGGCAGGCCGTGGCCGACGGGCTCGGAGGGGTCATCGCCGAGCACGGTCGGGCTGCGGTCGGTGCCTACGTCGGCAACCCCAACGCCCACAACCTCGGGGCCCTCCTCTACAACCGCGCCTTCCTGCGCGCCCTCGGCTCGCCGAACGTGTTCTCGGCCTCCACCGTCGACCAGCGGCCCAAGGAGATCTCCTCGGGGCTGATCTTCGGCAACGTGCTCACCAACCCGGTGCCCGACATCGACCGCACCGACCACCTCCTGATCCTCGGCGCCAACCCGTTCGCCTCCAACGGCAGCTTCGCCACCGCGCCCGACTGGCCCGGCCGGCTCCGGGCGATCATCGAGCGGGGTGGGCGGGTCGTGGTCGTGGACCCCCGGCGCACCAAGACCGCCGAGGAGGCCAGCGCCCACGTCCCGATCCGGCCCGGCTCCGACCCGTTCCTGCTCGCGGCCATGCTCCAGGAGCTCTTCGCCACCGACCGGGTCGACCTCGGGACGGTGGCCGAGCACGTGGCCCGGGTCGACGAGCTCGAGACGGCCGTGGCGCCCTTCACTCCGGAGGCCGTGGCCGGCCGCTGCGGCATCGCCGCCGACACCATCCGCTCGCTGGCCCACGAGCTGGCCGACGCGCCCAGCGCCGCCGTCTACGCCCGCATCGGCACCACGGTCTCCCCGTTCGGCACCGTCACCTCGTGGCTCGTCGACGCCCTGAACACCTGCACCGGCAACCTCGACCGCCCCGGTGGCGCCATGTTCACCAAGGCCGCCGCCGGTGCCGCCAACACCAGGGGGCCGGGCCGCTACGGGCGGGGCATCCGCCTCGGCCGGCGCACCTCCCGGGTGCGCGGCCTGCCCGAGACCTTCGGCGAGCTGCCGGTGGTGGCCCTGGCGGAGGAGATCGAGACCCCGGGGGAGGGCCAGATCCGGGCGATGATCACCGTGGCCGGCAACCCGATCCTGTCCACCCCGGACTCGGTCCGCCTCGACGCCGCGTTCGCCTCGCTCGACTTCGTGGTGGCCATCGACATCTACCTGAACGAGACGACGCGCCACGCCGACGTCATCCTCCCGGCACCGTCGGCCCTGCAGAAGAGCCACTACGACGTGGCCCTCCTGCAGCTCGCCCTGCGCAACGTGGCCAACTACAGCCCGCCGGTCCTGCCGCTCGACGAGGGCCAGCCCGACGAGTGGGAGATCCTCTGCACCCTGTCGCTCATCCTGCAGGGGATGGACCCCGCCGACGCGTCCCCGGCCGTCGTCGACGACGCCATGATCCGCTCGATGGTGGAGTCCGCCGTGGCCGACGAGCACGGCCTGGTGCACGGCCGTGACGTGGACGAGCTGCTCGAGGCCCTCGCCCCGCGGGTCGGTCCCGAGCGGACCCTCGACCTGATGCTGCGCACCGGCCCCTACGGCGACGGCTTCGGCGCCCGGCCCGACGGCCTCAGCCTCGACGTGCTGCTCGCCCACCCCCACGGGATCGACCTCGGCCCCCTGCAGCCCCGCATGCCCGAGGCACTGCGCCAGCCCGACGGGATGATCGACCTCGCCCCCGAGGTCCTCGTGGCCGACGTCGCCGCCCGCATGGTGCCCACCCTCGACGAGGCCGACGACGGCCTGCTCCTCATCGGTCGCCGCCACCTGCGCTCCAACAACTCCTGGATGCACAACGTGGAGGTGCTGGTGAAGGGCAAGCCCCGCTGCACCCTGCAGGTCCACCCCGACGACGCCGCCGAGCGCGGCCTGGTGGACGGGACCCACGCCGAGGTGCGCTCCCGCGTCGGGGCCGTGGTCGCCCCCGTGGAGGTCACCGATTCGGTGATGCCCGGCGTGGTGAGCCTGCCGCATGGCTGGGGCCACGACCTCGACGGCGCCCGCCTGGCCGTGGCCGCCGAGCACGCCGGCGTGAACAGCAACGTGCTGGCCGACACCGAGCTGTTCGACCCGGTGTCGGGCACCGCGGTGCTCAACGGGATCCCGGTCGAGGTCGTGGCAGCGGCACCGGCGGAACCGGTCGGGGTTACCCACCGGTAGCCCACAGGCTGTCCACCGCCGTCCACAGCCTGTCCACACATCCACAGGCTCGAGACCCCGGCTGTGGACGCGACGCCGGGATTCCACCCGCAATTCACAGAGTTGTTCCCCTTCCGTTCCACAGCGGGCCCTTCGTAGGTTGACCGGAGTGTCTGAGCACCGCAGCACAGACGGCGGACGGTGGTTCTCACGTCGTGTCTGTGGTGGGCTGGACGAAACCTTGGGGGCG
>Ga0208490_100724_pt1 | contig 16982 bp, 19 predicted proteins | sample SubbioAug_CSWold_FD_184818 | JGI IMG/M metagenome (GOLD analysis project Ga0208490, IMG submission 184818) | Serpentinite rock and fluid subsurface biosphere microbial communities from McLaughlin Reserve, California, USA - CR11Aug_CSWold (SPAdes) | ecosystem: Environmental > Terrestrial > Deep...
CATGACCTTCTCGAGGACCGGGAGCACGTCCTGGACCGAGGAGATCTTGGAGCCGAACAGGAGGATGTAGGGGTCCTCGAGGACGGCTTCCTGGCGCTCTGCGTCGGTGACGAAGTACGGCGAGAGGTAGCCCTTGTCGAACTGCATGCCCTCGGTGAACTCGAGGTCCATGCCGAAGGTGTTGGACTCCTCGACCGTGACCACGCCGTCCTTGCCGACCTTGTCGATGGCGTCGGCGAGGATCTCGCCGATGGTCGGGTCGGCGGCCGAGATGGCGGCGACCTGAGCGATCTCGCTCTTGTCGTCGATCTCGTTGGACTGCTCGGCGATGGAGTCGACCGCAGCCTTGACGGCTGCCTCGATGCCCTTCTTCAGAGCCATCGGGGAGGCGCCGGCGGCCACGTTGCGGAGGCCCTCGTGGACGAGGGACTGCGCCAGCACGGTGGCGGTGGTGGTGCCGTCACCAGCGATGTCGTTGGTCTTGGTGGCCACCTCCTTCACCAGCTGGGCGCCCATGTTCTCGAAGGGGTCCTCGAGCTCGACCTCACGGGCGATGGACACGCCGTCGTTGGTGATGGTCGGTGCGCCGAACTTCTTCTCGAGCACGACGTTGCGGCCCTTCGGGCCGATCGTCACCTTGACGGAGTCGGCCAGGCGGTTCACGCCGGCCTCGAGGGAGCGGCGAGCGTCGTCGCCGAACTTCAGGATCTTTGCCATGTGTGTGGTCGTTCCTTACTTGACGATGGCGAGCACGTCGCGGGCGTTGAGGATCAGGAGATCCTCGCCGCCGGAGGCGATCTCGGTGCCGCCGTACTTGCTGTAGACGACGGTGTCGCCGACGGAGACGTCGACTGGGATCAGATCGCCGGTCTGCTCCGAGCGCTTGCCCGGGCCGACAGCCAGGACCTCGCCCTGCTGGGGCTTCTCCTTGGCGGTGTCGGGGATGACCAGGCCGCTGGCCGTGGTCTCCTCGGACTCACTCGGACGGACGACGATTCGATCCTCGAGGGGCTGAAGGTTCATCGGGGGCGCCTCCATGCGTGACGCGTTAGCACTCGATACGGACGAGTGCTAACGGTAACGGACCGACCTGGCACTCGCAAGACGTGAGTGCCAGCAGCCGCTACCCGATCCGCTTCACGAGGCAGGTCGCCGAGCCGAACGACACCAGGTCGCCGTCGAGCAGGCTCAGCGCGCCCACCATCGGGTTGCCGTTGATGGCGGTGCCGTTCGACGAGCCGAGGTCCTCGACCTGGAGGCTGTCGCGGTCGCCGTGCAGCACGGCGTGGCGACGCGACACGGTGTCGTCGTCGAGCACCAGGTCGGCGTCGGGGGACCGGCCGAGCTCGGCCGGCAGGGTGTCCACGATCAGCGTCGTGCCACGGGCACGACCGCTGAGCACGACGACGAAGGCATAGGGCAGCGACGGCTCGCCCTCGAGCAGGTCGGCCAACCCCGGTCGTTGGATCGGCAGCACGCCGGTCGCATCCTGGACCTCGTCGCCGTCTTCACCCATCGCTGCTCCCCCGTTCGTGCGAGCTCGCCCGGTCCCTATCCGCCGTGGCCGCGCCCGACCCCGCCAGCTCACCGCGCCGGCGACGGGCCGAGGCCTCGTCGACCAGGTCGCGGGCCAGCAACCAATCGATGGCCCGGACCCCCTCCCGCGAGAGCATGAAGCGCCCCCACGCCTCGGCGGCCGGGGTGCGGGGGACCACGTCCCGGAAGCGGCGCAGGCCGCCCCGGCCCCGGTACGCCTCGAGCAGCCGCACCACCACGTCCTCTCCGACGGCGGCCAGCTCGTCGGACACCAGGAACTCGTCGATGTCCTCGCGTGGCTGGGGCTCGCGGGGGATGAGCACGTGCCCGCCGTCCACCAGCCGCGGCAGGTCCTGGTCGTCGTCGACGCCGAGGTACAGGCTGTCGCCCGCCCGGGGATCGAACCACCAGTCGCCGTCCGGGTGGCTGTCGTTGCGGGCCAGGATCAGCGACTCGAGGTCGACGTCGTCGATGTCGAGGCGATCGGCGGTCATGGCTGCGACGGTACCGCGGGCCCCGCACGGGTAAGGGTGGGGTCCACACGAGCGAAGGAGACCCCCATGGGCCTGTTGGACAAGGTGAAGAAGCTGGCGTCCGAGGAGAACATCGCCAAGGCCAAGGGCGCGGTCGCGGACAACGCCGACAAGATCACCGACACGGTCGCCAAGGCGACGTCCACGATCGACGAGAAGACCGGCGGCAAGTACCGGGACAAGCTCGACAAGGTCGAGCAGACCGTCGCCCGCAACCTCGAGAAGGCCAAGGACGAAGGCGACGAACCCCGCCCCGGCTCCGGGCCGAGCGACCCGACCGGCTAGGGACGTCGCCGCTCAGGCCGCGGGCGATCCGAGGCCGAGGCCAGGGTCGGCGCCGGTGTCGAGCGGCGACTCGCCGGCCCGCTGCAGCTGCCACCAGCCCGCCGCGGCGACCATCGCCGCGTTGTCCGTGCAGTTGGCCCGGTCGGGCAGGTAGGCGGCCAGCCCGTCCTCGGCGCACACCGTGAGGATCTGCTCGCGCAGCCGGGAGTTGGCGGCCACGCCCCCGCCGATGCTGATGCCCTTCGCGCCCATGTCGGCGGCCGCCCGACGCGTCTTGGTCACCAGCACGTCGACCACGGCCTCCTGGAACGAGGCGGCCACGTCCTCGGCGCTCACGTCGGGGTGCTTGCGCACGTGGTTCACGACCGAGGTCTTCAGACCGGAGAACGAGAAGTCGTAGGGCCGGTCGGGCAGGGCGCGCGGGAAGGCGATGGCCTCGGGATCGCCGTCGATGCTGATGCGGTCGATGACCGGCCCGCCCGGGTAGCCCAATCCGAGGTACCGGGCGACCTTGTCGTAGGCCTCGCCGGCGGCGTCGTCGATGGTGCCACCGAGCACCCGGTAGCTGCCCTCGGCCTCCCAGTGCACGAGCATGGTGTGGCCGCCGGACACGAGCAGCACGACCACCGGGAGCTCGAACGTCGGGTCCTCGAGCATGGCGGCGTACAGGTGGGCCTCGAGGTGGTTCACGGCCACGAAGGGCACGTCCCACACCAGGGCCAGCGCCTTGGCAGCCGAGACGCCGACGAGCAGCGAGCCGACCAGGCCGGGCCCGTAGGTGGCCGCGACCGCGTCGACCTCGTCGTCGGCGATGCCGGCCTGCACGATCGCCTCGGCGATCACCGGGTTGAGCATCTCGACGTGGGCTCGGGAGGCGATCTCGGGGACCACCCCGCCGAAGCGGGCGTGGCGGTCGATCTGGCTCGAGATCACCGATGACAGCTGCACGCGCCCGTCGCGCACGACGGCCGCCGCGGTCTCGTCGCAGGAGCTCTCGATGCCGAGCACGGTGTGGACGGCGGAGTGGTCTCGGGTGGGCTGGTTCACGTCGCCTCGCGGAGGGTGGGGGTGGGCAGCGACTGCTCGATGGCGAGGAGCCGGCTGCGGTAGTCGGGGGTGTCGATGTCGGTGGCCCACATGATGAGGGCGTCCTCGTTGGCATCCGAGTAGTAGTTCTTGCGCACCCCGGCCGGCACGAAGCCGAAGCGGCGGTAGAGCTCCTGGGCCGCGACGTTGGACGCCCGCACCTCGAGGGTGAGCGCCTCGGCGCCCTCCTCCAGGCCGCGCCGGACCAGCTCGAGCATCAGCCGGGTGGCGATGCCCTGGCGACGGTGCTCGGGGTCGACACCGACGTTGGTGACGTGGCCGTCGCCCGCGACCAGCATCAACCCGGCGTAGCCGACGAGCTCGGTGCCCACCCGGGCCACCAGGTAGGCCCGCGACTCGGTGTAGCGGAGCTCGGACAGGAACAGGCTCAGCGACCACGGCCGCGGATTGGCCTGCTCCTCGATGCGGAGCACGCCGCGGAGGTGGCGGCGGCGCATGGGGCCGATGCGCACGGGTGCCGACGCGGTCCGGCGCTCGTCGCTCTCCTGCATCACCATGGTCAGCGGGCCTCGCCGGGCGTGAGGCCCTCGCGGGTGCTCCAGTTGATCTCGGCGTCTGGCGGACGCAGGTAGAGGGGCTCGAGCTGCCAGGGCTGGACGAAGTCCTCGCGGATCGCCTTGGCGTGGGCGAGCTGGACGAGCGAACCGGCGTTGGGGTGCGCCAGGTACTGCTCGGCGATCTCGACCCGGACGATGCCGGCGAGCTCGTCGGCGTAGCGCAGGCCACCGTCGCCGACGATGAGGTAGTCGCTGTCGGTGGCCTCGAGGTCGGCACGGAGGTCGTCGGGGCTGGCGACCAGCGGGTCGCCGAGGCGCTGCACGCCACCGGGCGTGGGGCGGTAGCGGGCGTAGAAGACCTCGCCGCGGCGCGCGTCGACGACCGCCACGATCTCGCGGGAGGTGTGGCGGAGCGGCCAGGCGAGCAGGTCGAGGCTGGAGATGCCGATCATCGGCACCCGCAGGGCGTGCGCCATCGCCTTGGCCGCCGCGATGCCGACGCGCAGGCCGGTGAACAGCCCGGGCCCGATGTCGACGGCGATCACGGAGATCTCGTCGAGCTCGATGCGGGCCTGGCGGCGGACGAAGTCGATGGCGGGTGCCAGGTTCTCGGCGTGGCGCTTGCCGCGTGCGGAGTGCGACGAGGCGAGCACGCCCTCGTGACCGCCGATGGCGGCGCCGACCTGCTTGGTGGACGTGGAGATCCCGAGGATCAGCATCAGGCCTCCGCCCAGGGCTGCAGCTGCTCGCCGAGGGTCCGGTGACGGGCGGACCAGCGTCGGCCGACGCAGCGCAGCTCGAGGTGGCGGTCGTCGTCGCCGTCGCCGTAGCGCATCGAGACCTCGAGGTAGTCGTTCGGCAGGGCCGGTGCCACGGCGTCGCCCCACTCGATGAGCACCACGCCGCCGCCATCGAGCAGCTCGGAGACGCCGATGTCGTCCATCTCGGCCAGGCGCTCGAGGCGGTAGACGTCGAGGTGGTGCAGCGTGAGGGCCCCCTCGTACTGGTGGGCGAGGGTGAAGGTGGGGCTGGTGATGGCCTCGTCCACGCCGAGGGCCGCGCCGAAGCCCTGCACGAAGGCCGTCTTGCCGGCGCCGAGCTCGCCGGCCAGGAGGATGACGTCGCCGGGGGCCGCCTGCTTGGCGACCACCGCCGCCAGCTCGCGGGTGGCATCGACGCTGGTGGTGCGGGCGCGCAGGATCATGCGTCGGGTCCGGAGCGGACGGCGGCGTCGGCGGGGCGCAGCACGGCGGCAACGTTACCGCCGATGTCGAGGCCGCTCACCAGCCCCCCACCGGCCATCAGCCCGCGGGCGCCAGGGTGAGGATCGCGTCGCTCACCGCCGCGACGGCCAGGTTGCGGACCACGGCCACCTCCGCCTCCACCTCGCCCGTCGCCGCCGCCACGAAGGCGTCGCCGTCGACCGACGTGTGCGACGGCGAGACCGCACGCGCGAGGCCGTGGTGGGCGGACTGGGCGAGGAGGTGGCAGCCCACCTTGTCGAGGCGGGCGTTGGTCACCACGACGCCGATCGTGGTGTTGGTGCCGGGCGGGGCATCGCTGAGGTCGGAGCCGACGACGCTGCCGTCGGCGACGTCGCCCGGATCGGCGCCCGGCTCCCCGAAGGCGTTGACGGCCACGAGGGCGGCGACCACCAGTCCGTCGCGCCCCTGGCGGGTGGCGACGACCAGGCCACCCGGACGGCGGTGGTCGGGTCCGCGCCACTTGGCGACGGTGGCGCCGGTGCCGGCACCGACGAGGCCGGTCGCCACGGCATCTCCGTTCGCGGCCTCCGCTGCGATCCGCCCGTGCTCCGCCATCGGGCGGACCGAGGGATCGCCGACGGCGAGGTCGTACAGCGACATCCCGACGACGATGGGGACGGGCCCGCCGACGGTCTCGAACCCCACGCCGGCCTCGGCGAGGTGGCCCATGACCCCGTCGGACGCTGCCAACCCGAACGCCGACCCACCACTGAGGACGACGGCGTCCAGGCGGGTGACCATCCGCGTCGGGTCCAGGAGCGCGAACTCACGGGTCGCGGGCGCGCCACCCCGGACCTCTCCCGAGGCGACCGTGCCCTCGGGGAGGAGCACCACGGTGCAGCCGGTCTGCGCGCCGGCGTCGGTCCAGTGGCCGACCCGCACGCCGGGGACGTCGGTGACCATCAGGCCTCGCTCCCGGGAGCGCCCACGTGGTGGCGGGTGACCCGGTCGCTCACCGCGCACGTGATCTCGTAGCCGATGGTGTCGACGAGGAGGGCGAGCTCGGTGGCCGTGAGCTCGTCGCTGCCCTGCGGTCCGAGCAGCACCACCTCGTCGCCGACCGCGACGTCGCCGTCCGGCCCGACGTCGACGACGATCTGGTCCATGGTCACGACCCCCACGATCGGGCAGCGACGACCCCGGATCAGCACGACACCGCCGACCAGCCCGAGGCGGCGCCGGTACCCGTCGGCGTAGCCCACCGGAACGGTCGCCACGACCGTCGGCGCCTCGAACACGTGCCGGTGGCCGTACGACACGCCTTCGCCCCGGGCGACGGTCTTCACGAAGCGCACCTCGGAGGTCCAGCGCATGGCCGGGCGCAGCGGCGCGACCGCGCTCAGCGCTGGCGAGGGCGGGATCCCATAGAGGGCGATCCCGGGCCGGACCAGGTCGAGGTGGGAGCGCGGGTGGACCAGCGTCGCCGCCGAGTTGGCGGCGTGGCGGAGGCCGGGGTCGATCCCGGCGGCTCCCAGCTCGGCCAGGACCCCCTCGAACCGACCCAGCTGGGCGTCGGTGCCGGGGTTGCCGGGTTCGTCGGCGACCGCGAGGTGCGTCATGGTTCCGGCGAGGTGCAGCCAGGGGTCGTCGACGACGCGGCGGGCCAGGTCGACGGCCTCGTGCGGTTCGCAGCCGACCCGGCGCATGCCGGTGTCGACCTTGACGTGCACGGGTGCCGGCCGGGTGCCGAGGGTGCGGGCCCGGTCGGCGAGCGCGTCGAGGAACTGCGCCCGGTAGGCGACGAGGTGCAGCCCGAGGGCGAGCGCGAGGTCGAGCGTCTCCGTTGCGAGCTGGGGCTCGCTCAGCACGAGGATCGGTGCCTCGATCCCCGCAGCGCGCAGCGTGCGCGCCTCTTGCACCTGGGCCACGCCGAGCCAGGTGGCACCGGCCGTGAGCGCGGCGCAGGCGACGGCGACGACGCCGTGGCCGTACCCGTCGGCCTTGACGACGGCGCACACCTGTGCGGTCCCGGCCAGCCCGCGCAGGACCTCGACGTTGTGCGCGATGGCCGCGAGATCGACCTGGGCGACCGAACCGCCGTGGTGCGCGCTCAACGGCGCGCTCCCAGCAGGTGACCGAGGGCGTCGGGGATGCCGTGGATGACGTCGGTGGCCACGGCCCCGTGACGGGGGGCGGCGCGGCCGGCCAGTCCGTGCACGTGGGCACCGACCGCGGCGGCATCGAGCGGGTCGAGGCCGCCGGCGAGCAGGGCGGCGACGATGCCGGTGAGGACGTCGCCGGTGCCGGCCGTGGCCAGCCGGTCGTCGCCGGCCCGGGCCAGGCGCACCCGCCCGTCGGGGGCGGCCACGATCGTGGTGGCCCCCTTGAGCAGCACGACGGCGCCGGTCCGCCCGGCCAGCTCGACCACGTCGGCGATGCGGTCTGCGCCGGGCGCGTGGCCGGCGAGACGGACGAACTCGCCGTCGTGGGGTGTCAGCACGGTGCCGGCGTCCCGGCGGCCGACCACCGCCGCCGCGTCGGTGCCGAGGGCGGTGAGCCCGTCGCCGTCCACCACGACCGGGGCGGCGATGCCACCGACGAGCGTGCGGATCTGGTGGCGCATGGCCATCGAGGTGCCGAGGCCCGGACCCACGGCCACGGCGTGCACCTTGCCCGGGTCGTCGACGAGCGCCTCGGCCCACCCGGCGTCGTCGACGTCGATGGTCACGACCTCCCGGGGGACGTCGGCGGGATGGCCGCCGCCGGGCGTGGCGAGGCGCACCATGCCCGCACCGGCGCGCTGCGCCGACTCGGCGGCCATCGATGCCGCGCCGGTCATGCCCGGGCTGCCCGCCACGACCAGCACCGAGCTCTTCCACTTGTGGGCTGCGGTGCTCCGCCGGGGCAGCAGGCCCGCGGCCGCGGCGTCGTCCAGGAGGTGGATGCGAGCTCGCGACACGTCGAGGCCGATGTCGGCGATGCGGACGGCACCGGTGTGGGCCGGGCCCTCGCCGAGCAGCAGCCCGGGCTTCAGGGCCGCGAAGGTCACGGTGAGGTCGGCGCGCATGGGCGTGCCGAGGGCCTCCCCGGTGTCGCCGTGGATGCCGGACGGGATGTCGACGGCGAGCACCAGCGCCGCACCGGGGTCGGGCGCCTCGTACGGCCGGCTCACGCCCGTGCCGAGCGCGGCGTCGATGACGAGGTCCACCTCCGGGAGCACCGGCGGCGCATCGGCGATGTCCACGACGGTGACCCGGACCCCACGCCGGCGCAGCTTCTCGGCCGCGACCCGGCCATCGGCGCCGTTGTTGCCCGTGCCGGCCAGCACCAGGACCCGTCGCCCGTAGCCGCCGCCCAGCAGGTCGAGCGCGGCTCGAGCGACCGCAGCACCGGCCCGGTCGACGAGCACCTCCACCGATTCCGGCGCATCGGCGTCGACGGCCTGCATCTCGGCGATCCGGACGACGGGGAGCACCTACCGATCCTGCCACCGGTCGCGTCGCCTACGGGTTCCCGAGGTCGCGCCGCTACGTTCGACCGGCCGCCGAGGAGGGAACGAGCACGCCATGACCGAGCTGCAGACCACGCACCGCACCACCGTCACCGAGGACATGATCGACCACCTCGGGCACATGAACGTGCGGTACTACGGGGTCGCCGCCCGGGCCGCCAGCGACGCCGTGGTGCGCCGGCTCGGAGGCGTCGGGGACCTCGCCGTGGCGGCCGTCGACGTCTACACCCGCCACTTCCGCGAGCAGCTGCTCGGCGCCGACCTCGAGGTCCGCAGCGCCGTGCTCGGCGGGGGCGGCGGCACGCTGCGCCTGTACCACGAGCTGCGCAACCCCGACACCGACGAGCTGGCCGCCACCTACGTCCACCGCCTCGAGGCCCGCCACGGCACCGAGCTCGTGGCCGGGTGGCCGCCGGCGACGGAGACGTCGGAGATCCCCGAGCACGGTCGGCCACGCAGCATCGCCCTCGACACCGCGCCGCTCGACACGGCACCCACCCTCGACGACGTGCTCGCCGACCCGCTCCTGGCGATGCGCCTGCCCCGCACCATCGATGCCGACGAGTGCCGGCCCGACGGGAGCTACGACCCGGCGGCAGCGCCGTTCCTCCTCTGGGGTGGCGAGCCGCTCGAGGGCGCCACCGGGCCCACCCTGCACCCCGGCCCCGACGGCCAGCTCGTCGGCTGGGCGACCATGGAGAACCGCATGGCGATCCGTCGCCTGCCCGAGCGGGGCGCCCGGATCCAGTCCTTCGGCGCCGTCGTCGACATCCGGGACAAGACCACGCACCGGGTCATGTGGGGCTTCGACCGCGACCGGGGCGACCTGCTCGTGGCCTTCGAGGTCGTCGACGTCGCGCTCGACACGGTGAGCCGCCGGGCCGTGCCCATCCCGGACGAGCTGCGCGCCCACGCCGAGGCCCGCTTCCGTCCCGAGCTGCTCCCCCGCTGAGCCGGCCCTACCCCAGGGCGACGACCACGGCGCCGGCCGACATCGCGGTGTGGGTCAGGCTGATCTGCCAGGCCTGGACGCCGCGCTCGACCGCGAGCAGCTCGGCCGCACCGACCACGAGGAGCGAGGGCCGGCCGCCGTCGTCCCGCAGCACCGAGACGTCGTGGAAGCCGAACGCCCCGAGGCCCACGCCCATCGCCTTCATGACCGCCTCCTTGGCGGCGAAGCGGGCGGCGTAGCGCTCGGCCGGGTCGTTCGCCGTCTCGGCGTAGGCCCGCTCGTCTTCGGTGAACATGCGCTCGCGCATGGACGGCGTGCGCGCCAGCGACACCCGGAAGCGGTCGACGTCGACGAGGTCGATGCCGACGCCGAGCACCGCGACCGGGTTCACGCCGCGGGCCCGCTCACGACCGCCACCGGTCGGCCAGCAGGCTGATCGGCAGCGTCAACAGGTCGACGACCGGGACCTCGGCGAGGAGGTCGTCGCGGAACGTGGGCTCGGTCTCGGTCACCGCGTCGCGCAGGGCGGCGAGGCGCCGGCGGTACCCGGCCAGCACCCCCCGAGCCGATGCCGCCGACAGGTGCTCGGTGAACCGGACGTGCAGCAGGGTGATGCCGGTGGTGGTGCCGTCCTTGACCTCGGGGATGATCACGATCGTGCGGCCGTCGCTGCGGCCTCGTCCGACGAGCAGCTCCTGGTCGGCCGCCACCTGGTGCTTGGTGCCGCGCAGGGCCGGGTTCTGCTCCGTGCGCAACGGCAGGTCGCGGGCGATGCCGCCCCGGTCGACGACGGTGATGGTGGCACCGGCACCGGAGGTCTCGTCGACCGTCCCCTCGATGCGGTAGCGGGTGTAGCCCACGACCTCCTCGACGGCCGGTGACACGTCGGCGAGGGTGCGCAGGTTCTTGTACGTGAGGCGGTCGCGCGGGGCGCCGGCGGCCAGGACCTCGCGGACGAGGGGGACCTCGAGCATCGACTCGTCGGTGCGGGAGATGCCCACGGTGACGGTCTTGGCCTGGTGCTTGATGGCGTCGATCGGCCGGGTCAGCTCGTCGATGGCCCGGGTGAGCGCGGCGGTGAGGTCCTCGACCAGCACCGACGGCGTGCCGACCTTGCCGTGGTCGAGCTGGTAGGCGTCGAGGGGCACGGCGCCGCTCGCGTAGCGGAGCAGGTTGGCGGTGCGGACGGCGGTGGAGGCCTCGAGGTGGCCGTCGTAGCGCCCGGCGCGGAGGCCGTCGAAGAACGACTGCACGGGCGCCATGGCCGACGAGCGCAGCTCGGTGAGCACGCGCTCGCCGTCGAGCGCACCGCCCTCGATGGCGGTCTCGATGCCCGCACGGACCTCCTTGAGCGGCATGGCCTGGGCGTCGATGGCCAGCGCGGCCTCGTAGCCGAACAGGTGCCCGACCATGGTGGCGAGGACGAACGCCAGGGCCTCATGCGTCTCGGGAACGGTCAGCACGGCGAGCGCGGCGGCGAAGCGGGCCTCGCCCTCGGTGGCGATGACGATGGGAGCCGCCTTGTGCGCCCGGTAGATCGCCACCTCCTTCGCGACGTCGTCGACGTTCGACCCGGTGAGGCCGGCGGCGCACACCAGGATCAGCGGTTCGGAGGACAGGTCGATGTGCTTCTTGTCCTCGGTGGCGTCGCAGGCGATCGACTTGTAGCAGAGCTCGGACAGCTTGATCCGCAGCTCCTCGGCGGCGATGCGGTTCGTGCCGTTGCCGACGAGGGCCCAGTAGCGACGGGGCGGGCACCACTCGTGGGCGGCCTCGGCGATGGCCGGGCGGGTGGCGAGCGTGGCCCGCATGGCATCGGGCAGGTCGCGCATGGCGCGCAGCAGGCTCTGGTCGGGCTCCTCGCCCCACTCGGTGGCGATGGCGATGGCGAGCAGGTTGCCGGCCGCGATCTGGGCGTAGAACGCCTTCGTCGACGGCACCGCCATCTCCACGTCCCGGCCATCGGACGTGTAGAGCACGCCGTCAGCCCGGTCGGTCAGGTCGGACCCGCGCCGGTTCACGATGGCCACGACCGACGCCCCGCGGCCTCGGACGAGGTCGACGGTGCGGTTGGTGTCGGTGGTGGTGCCCGACTGGCTGATGGCGATGATCAGCGTGTCGGACATGTCGCTGCGGAGCCGGAAGCCGGACAGCTCCGTGGCCGGGATGGCCTCGAGGTGGATGCCCCGGCGGTCGGCGGCGTCGGCGAGGAGGGCGACCAGGCCCCGGCTGGCGATCGACGCCGTGCCCTGGCCGATGGCCAGGATCCGGGTGATGGACCCGTCGGCGAGACGGGCCCGGATGTCGGCGGGGAACGAGTCCTCGGGCAGCACGACGCGCAGCTCGTCGCCGTCCTCGACCAGGCGGCCGCGCAGGGTCTTGCGGAAGCTCACCGGCGACTCGGTGATCTCCTTGAGCAGGAAGTGGGGGAAGTCGCCGCGGTCGATGTCGCGGGTGGTGATGCTGGCCGTGACGACGTCGTCCTCGGTCACCGGCAGGACGGTGCCGTCGTAGGCGATCCGCTCGATGCCCTCGAGGCTGCCTGCGTGCGCCCCGTCGAGGAGCATGATCTGGCCCCGGCTCGCGTTGGGGTTGTCGGGGTTGGCGGGCGTCTCGCCGTCCATGCGGACGTAGCGCGCCGTGTCCTCGACGAGGCCGTAGGGCTCGGACGCGACGATGTAGGCGTCACCGGCGAGCCCGACGTAGAGCGCCTGGCCCGAACCCCGCAGGGCGAGGGCGAGGGCGTCGGGGCGGTCGGCCACGGTGGCGGCGATGGCGACGGACCCCTCGAACGAGGCGACCGTGGCGCGGAACGCCTCGAGCGGATCGTCGCCGGCCGCGACGCGACGCGACACCAGGGTCGGGATCACCTTGGCGTCGGTGGTGACCTCGGCGTGGATCGACAGGCCGTTGGCCGACTTCAGGTCGGCGAAGTTGTCCACGTCGCCGTTGAGCGCCGCCGCGACGAACGGACCGGTGTCGGCCTGATCGTGCTCGAGCGAGTCGAGGGGGTGGGCGTTGGCCTCGGAGATGATCCCGACGCTGGCCCAACGGGTGTGCCCGAGCACCACGGCATGGGCGTCGGGCGCCGCGAGGGCGAGCCGGAGGAGCTCGTCGCCCACGATGTCCACTCGGAGCGCGGCGGTGTTGTCGCCGAGCTCACCGATCTCGGCGGCCGCCTTGTAGGCGAACGCCAGCTGGCTGGCAGGGCCGTCGGCGCCGGCGACCAGGCGCACGGCCCGGGAGCGCAGCAGCGGGTCGTCGGAGCGCCCGTCGAGCAGGCCGGCGACGGCCGGGTCGGACGGGTCGAGGCCGTGGCCTCGCACGAGCACCATGATCCCGGCCGAGTCGCGCCCGCGCACCTCGAGGCGGTCGATGGACGACAGCGCCTGCTCGATCTGCGTGCACGCCTCGACCGCCGACCAGCCGGTGTCCCGGCCCACGAGGGTGGCGACGCCGTCCGCGGTGCGCAACCGGTCGCGCTCGATGGTCCAGGCCGCGTCCCGCACCCGGACGGCGGCGGCGTTGCGCGCCTCGGTGTCTCCGTCGACCACCAGCAGGTCGAGGGCGGCGTCGAGCTCGACCACGGTCTGGCCGAGGGTCTTGGCCAGACCACGGATGCGGGACGAGGCCGCCGTGTCGGTGAGCAGCAGGTGGACCCCACGCGGCCCGTGCAGCGCGCCGGCGACCTCCTCGAGGTCGGCAGCGACCGCCTCCAGGGCGTCGATCGCCGGTCCGGAGGCCGGGGCCTGGTCGATGGCGCCACGCAGGCCCTGGACGCCACGATCGAGGGCACCCAGCAGCGACTCGGCCGGGAGGTCGGTCCGGTCGACGGGGCGCCGGAGGACGGCGATGATTCCGCACATAGCCGGCCAGTCTGCCCCTTCGGGCCCGCAAGCCCACCGGACGGGCCGCGTTCCCGGAACTGGCAGTGCTGGCGTCGCAGCTCGGCGTCAGTCGGCCGCCCGGAAGGTCACGATCCGGCCGTCCGGCCCGACCAGCCGGAGCCGGTCGGCGTCGATGGACCACGAGGCCGTGCCGGTGAGGGCGGACCAGAACCGCTCGACGTACTCGTCGAGGTCGGGGCACGCGATCAACGTCTGGGCGGCGTTGCCGGTGAACACCACCCGGTCGCCATCGACCTCGTAGCGCAACCCCTCGGTCTGCTCGTCGCTGATCTCCCCGTAGCCGAACCCGTTGCACCCGTCGGCGCCGGTGACGAAGCCGTTCTCCTCGAATCGCACCTGACCGGGTTCGGGGATGCCGAAGGACATGGCGGTGTCGTCCGGGCCATCACCGTCGGCGAACCCGTCGACCTCCCAGGTCGTCCCGACCAGCTCGCGGTCGGGCTCGGCCACCTCGCGGTCGACGAAGCGCACGACGGTGTCGCCCGCGGTCAGGGTGAGCTCGTCACCGTCGACGGCGAGCGTCGGCCTCGAGGTCAGGAGCCCGGCGAACCACTCGTCCTGCTCGTGGCGCGGCGGGTCGCAGCCCATCTCGGTCGTGGCGAGACCTTCGGCGACGACGAGCACCTCACCCTCCAGCCGGTAGGGGCCGCTCATCGAGTTGCACCCCAGGGACGCGCCGACCGTGGTCTCCTCGAAGCGCAGCTGGATGTCGGTCCCCTCGACGAGCGGGCGGGGCGCCTCGCGCTCGGTGACCTCGACCGACACGTAGTGCGGCGCCAGGGGCTGCCCACCGGGGACGGTCGAGGAGTCGCCGGCGGTGACCGGTCCATCGTCGTCACCGCAGGCGACCAGGACCACGACGGCGAGCAGGGCGAGCAGGCGGAGCGAGGACCTCATGGTTGGTTCGACGCTACGCCCGGGCTGCCAGTTCCTGCCGGGGTCGATCCGCGCCGGGCCGGCGGTCAGGCGCCGGCGAGCCGCCGCACCGCAGCCGCCAGGGTCTCGGCCTCCTGCTCGGCCCGCTCGGCCGTGGGCGCCTCGATCATGACCCGGATCAGCGGCTCGGTGCCCGACGGTCGGACCAGCACGCGGCCCTGGTCGCCGAGGCGGGCCTCCGCGGCCGCGATGTCGTCGGCGAGGTGGTCGAGCAGGTCGGGGTCGCGCTCGGCCAGGCGCACGTTGACGAGCACCTGGGGCAACGAGGTCATGGCATCGGCGGCCAGGTCGCCGAGCGGACGACCGGTGCGGTGCACCACGTCGAGGAGGCTCAGCGCGGTGAGGAGCCCGTCCCCGGTGGTGGCGAGGTCGGCCTGGATGACGTGGCCGGACTGCTCACCGCCCAGCGCGGCACCGGTGCGGGCCAGGGCCTCGAGCACGTAGCGGTCACCCACCTTGGTGTCGACCACGGAGATCCCGCGCCGGGCCATGCCCTGGCGGAAGCCGAGGTTGGACATCACCGTGGCGACCACGGTGTCGAGGGGCAGGCGACCCTGGGCCTGGCGGTCGATGGCCAGGATGGCGATGACGTGGTCGCCGTCGACGAGCGCACCCGTGGCGTCGATGGCGAGGAGGCGGTCGGCGTCGCCGTCGAGCGCCAGGCCGAGATCGGCCGCGTGGTCGACCACTGCCCGCTGCAGCGCCTCGGGCGAGGTCGAACCGGCGTCGGTGTTGATGTTCACGCCGTCGGGTTCGGCGTGCACGACGGTGACCTCGACCCCGGCCGAGCGCAGCACCTCGGGCGCCAGCGCCGACGCCGCGCCATGGGCGCAGTCGAGCACCGCGGACAGGCCCGCCAGCGACCGACCGCCAATGGCCTGGTGGAGCGTGGCGGCATAGGCCGCGGCTGCGCTCCCGTCGTCGTGCTCGACGGATCCGACGGCCGCCCCCGTGGGCCGGTCGCCGCCGCCGCTGCCGAGCAGGTGGGCGAGCTCGGCCTCGAGGTGGGCTTCGGCCTCGTCAGCCAGCTTGCGGCCGCCGGGGGCGAACAGCTTGATGCCGTTGTCGGGGAACGGGTTGTGCGACGCCGAGATCATCGCCCCCGGCACCCCGCGCGCTGCGGCGGCGTGGGCCACCGTGGGGGTCGGCACGACGCCGAGCAGCGTCACCGCCACCCCCTCGGATGCATAGCCCGCAGCGAGCGCGGCCTCGAGCATCGGGCCGGACCGGCGGGTGTCGCGGCCGATCACCACGGCGTCGCCGCCGAGCACGCGCGCCGAAGCTCGCCCCAGTGCGAGGGCGAGCTCCGGTGTCAGGTCTTGGTTGGCGACGCCGCGGACGCCGTCGGTGCCGAAGGACAGCATCCGCCGGGGCGGATCAGCGCTTCGAGTACTGCGGTGCCTTGCGGGCCTTCTTGAGGCCGTACTTCTTGGACTCCTTCTTGCGCGGGTCGCGGCGCAGGAGGCCTTCGCCCTTCAGTTCGCCACGGCGCTCGGGGTCCAGCTCGGCGAAGGCACGGGCGAGGCCGAGGCTCATCGCGCCGGCCTGGCCGGTGGTGCCGCCACCGACGATGGTGCAGTCGATGTCGTAGTGCTCCTCGGCCTCGGCGACCGCGATGGGGGCCATGGCCAGGCTCTGGAGGGCGTCGGTCGGGAAGTAGACCTTCACGTCCTTGCCGTTCACGGTGACGGCGCCGCTGCCGGGACGGAGCCGGATGCGGGCGACGGCGCGCTTGCGACGGCCGGTTGCCTGGATGAGGGGCTTGGTGCTCACGGGTGCTTCCTTCAGCTCACGCGGGCGCGGGCCCGGGTGTCGATCTCGAGTGGCTTGGGCTGCTGCGCGGCGTGCGGGTGCGTGGGACCTGCGTACACCTTCAGCTTGGTCAGCATCTGGGCGCCGAGCCGGTTCTTCGGCAGCATGCCCTTGATGGTGCGGCGGACGGCCTCGGCCGGCTTGCGGTCGAGGGCGTCGCTGTAGCTCATCGACTTGATGCCGCCGGGGAAGCCCGAGTGGCGCCAGACCTTCTTCTTCTCGGCCTTGCCGGAGGTCAGGACGACCTTCTCGGCGTTGACGATGATCACGTGGTCGCCGCAGTCGAGGTTCGGGGCGAACATCGCCTTGTGCTTGCCACGCAGCACCCGGGCGACCTCGGTGGACAGACGGCCGAGGACCATGCCCTCCGCGTCGATGACCCACCACTCGCGGGTGATCTCACTGGCTTTCGGTGAATACGTGCGCACGGGTGCGACCTGACTCTCTCGGTGTCTCGCGACTGCGGATGCGAAGCTGCTCGGGGCGCGGGAGGCCCCAAGGCGCAAGGGACAAATCTACGGGCGGGCGCGGATCTGCTGCAACCTGGGCGCCGGTAGCGTGCCATGCGATGACCGATCGACCCCGCCTGACGGCGTTCTCCCACGGCGCCGGCTGAGCGTGCAAGCTCGCCCCCGGCGAGCTGGCGCACGTCGTGCGCCGCCTAGCACCTCCCGGTGATCCGAACCTCCTGGTCGGGGCG
>Ga0208490_100725_pt1 | contig 16945 bp, 17 predicted proteins | sample SubbioAug_CSWold_FD_184818 | JGI IMG/M metagenome (GOLD analysis project Ga0208490, IMG submission 184818) | Serpentinite rock and fluid subsurface biosphere microbial communities from McLaughlin Reserve, California, USA - CR11Aug_CSWold (SPAdes) | ecosystem: Environmental > Terrestrial > Deep...
GCTCCTCGACGTCGACGGTGAGGGGGAAGAAGTCCATCCCCTCCCGGACGCTCTTGGCGGCGTTGGCGGTGACGAGGGTCTTGGTGCCCCCGATGCTGGTCAGGACGGCGCCCTGGCTCTGCTGGGCGAGCTTGCCCGTCTCGAAGACGAGCTCCTTGTCGGCACCGGCGATGGGCGCGGACACCCGCGTGGGTTCAGTGGTCATGTTTGGGTTGGTCTCCTGTTTGGCCGGCGACCGCCGCGCCCCCTCGGGCTGTGTGCGACGGATCGGTCCGGATCGTGGGACAGGGCCAGTTCCCAGTCGGCGCACCTCCGAAGCGTTCGGAGATCGGCGACTGGCAGCTGACCGAGGCTGCCCCGTGTGTTGGTCTTTTGGTGTTCAGGTGTTGCGTGGTCGCAGGCCGGAACGGACACGAGCGGCCATCGAGGCCGCTCGTCGTGTCACATCCTCAGCGGCGCAGGCCGTGGGTGGCGATGATCGCCCGGTAGCGCTCGACGTCGTTCTTGCGGACGTAGTCGAGGAGCCGGCGGCGGCGACCGACCATCTTGAGCAGGCCGCGTCGGGTGTGGTGGTCCTTCTTGTGGGTCGAGAGGTGGGCGTTGAGGTGGTTGATGCGCTTCGTGAGAAGGGCGATCTGGACCTCGGGCGAACCCGTGTCCGTCTCGTGCAGGCGGTGCTCAGCGATGAGCTCCGGCTTGAGGCGGTCGATCTGCTCAGACATACGTGAAGGACTCCGTGACATGCGTGTGGGTATCGGACCCGGCTGCCCCAACCGACACATGCGAGGAGGGGAAGCGGTGGCGTCGTGCGCTGCGCCGGACAAGAGCCCTGAGGCGCGACGGCACGAGGCCTGCAGAGCACCCTACCAGGGAACTCGCGTCGCTACTGCAACCCCCCGAGTGCGGGCTTGATGTCGTAGCGGTAGGCCGGGCGGCGGCGGCGGGCCGTGAGGCGGGCGAACTCCAGCGGGGGCGTCATGGCCCGGATGGGGGCGTCCTCGGCGTAGAACGCCTGCTCGACGTCGTCGAGGGTGGCGACGTCGGGGTCGAGCCCGTGATCGTGGACCGCCTCCCGGTAGGCCTCGCCGAAGGGGCCGTGCAGCAGGTCGGACACGATGGCCGGCAGGGTCTCGGGGTCTCGCAGCGGCCAGCAGTGGTTGGCGCCGTCGATCACCACGAACTGGCCCTTGGCCTGGCGGGCGGCGTCCTTCGCCGTCTGGAGGGGCACGGCGAAGTCCCTCGTGCCGTGGACCGCGACGACGGGGATCTCCTCCTGGGCGAGGCGCTGCAACATCCAGCGCGAGCCCCGGCTGCGCAGGATGGAGACGGCGGGGCCGAGGAGCCGCCACGGTCGGGTGGCGTGCCCGATGAGCGTGGGCGCCATCAGCCGGGCGAGCTTGAGCGCCTGCTCGGGGTTCTTCAGCACCGGCGGGGTCGTCATGGCGTCGAGGGCCAGGAGCACCACCACCCCGGCCATCGCCGGCGGGAAGAGGCGGCCGACGTTGACGAGGCGATCCCACGCGTCGCCGACGATGGCGTCGACGAGGATCACCCCGATGGCCCGCTCGGGCTGCATCGCGCAGAGCTGGGTCACGACCCGGCCGCCCATGGAGTGCCCGGCGAAGAAGGCCTGCTCGATCCCGAGCTCGTCGAGCGTGCGCCCGAGGAGCCGGGCGTAGTCGCCGAAGTTGGCGCCCCCGGAGGGGAGGCCTTGGGTGCTGCCGTGGTTGGCGGTGTCGATGGCCACGACCTTGAAGCCCATCGAGACCAGCCGGGAGAGGGTCTGGGCGTAGAGGAACCCCTCGGCGGTGAAGCCGTGGACCAGCACGAGCGGCACCCCCTTGCCCGACACCGTGACGCCGACCTCGTGCCCGTCGGCGAGGCGGAAGATGTGGCGGGCCAGGCGGGGGGCGGCGACCCGACCGCGCTCGGCGGCGCCCTCGGACTCGGGTCCGACCACCGGCATGTCGGCTTCGGGGAGCAGGTTGGAGAGCGCCTGGCGGGCTCGTTCGCGGGGCAACAGGTGCGTGCGGTCCTCGCGGCTGCGAGCGTCCACGTCCTCGACGACCCGGAGCGGCTCAGCCGACTCGACGCGGATGGGGATCACGGTCGCGTCAGCCGGCAGGCCCTCGACGTTCACCGCTGCGTTCCCCTCACGCCACCAGTGTGCCAGCGGGTCGGTCGGTTCACGTGCCAGCGAGGATGCGCCGGGCCTGCTCGCAGTCGCGCTGCATCTGCTCGATGAGGGCCTCGACGGTGTCGAAGCGCTCCTCGCCGCGGAGTCGGGTGACGAAGCGCACGGCGACGCGCTCGTCGTAGAGGTCGCCGGAGAAGTCGAGGACATGGGCCTCGAGCAGGCTGGCGTCGGCGGTCTCGTAGAAGGTCGGGCGCCGGCCGAGGGAGATCGCGGTGGGCAGGACCTCGCCGTCGGCCCGGACGAACCACCCGGCGTAGATGCCGTCGGCCGGGAGCAGGATCGAGCCCGGGACGGCGACGTTGGCGGTGGGGAACCCGAGCTCCCGGCCCCGCTGGTCGCCCTGGTGCACCAGCCCGCGCACCTCGTGCGGGCGCCCGAGCATCCCGGCCGCCACCTCGACCTCACCCGCCACGAGCGCCCGGCGGATCGCGGTGGACGAGACGCGCTGGTCGTCGGCGGTGGGGTTGCCGTCGGCGCCGACCAGGGCCATGCCGTGCACGTCGAAGCCGAGCTCGGCCCCGAGCTGGTTCAGGAGCGCCACGTTGCCGCCCCGTCCCTTGCCGAAGTGGAAGTCCGCGCCGACGATCACGGTGCGGGCGCGGAGGCAGTCGACCAGGACCGCCTGGACGAACTCCTCGGCGGTCTCGTCGGCCCGCTCCTCGTCGAAGCGGATCACCACCACCAGGTCGACCCCGGTGGCCTCGAGCAGCTCGAGCTTCTGGTCGAGGTCGCACAGCAGCTTCGGCGCCGACTCCGGTCGCACGATGGCCGCCGGGTGGCGGTCGAAGGTGACCACGGCGGATGCGAGGCCCCGGGACTCCGCCTCGCGGCGGACCTCGGCGATGACGGCCCGGTGGCCGAGGTGCAAGCCGTCGTAGGCGCCGATGGTGACGGCCGCGCCCTGCCCGAGCTCGGGGCAGGCGGAGGTGTCGCGGACGATCTGCACGGCACCGAGGCTAACCCTGGTCCCGCCCTCGCGAGGGTCCCTAGAACGAGTCCATGATGTTGATGCCGGCCGGCCCGAGGATGATGACGAACAGCGACGGCAGGATGCAGAACACCAGCGGGAACACGATCTTGACGGGCAGCTGGGCCGCGCTCTCCTCGACCCGGGACCGGCGCTTCTCGCGCAGCTCCTGGGACTGGACCCTGAGGACCCGGGCGATCGGCAGACCGTGGCGGGTCGACTGGCGGATGGCCACGACGAAGGCCTTGAGGTCGGGGACATCGGTGCGCTCGACCATCCGGTCGAGCGCGACCTGGCGATCGACGCCGACCTGCAGATCCTGGAGCACGCGGGCCAGCTCGTCGGCGAGCGGGCCGGTACGACCCTCGGCCGAACGGGCCATGGCGGCATCGAAGCCGAGGCCGGCCTCGACCGAGACGGTGAGCTGGTCGATGACGTCGGGCAGCTGCTTCTCGATGAGCCCCTGGCGCTCCCCGGCCTTGCGGTCGAGCCACGCCGTGGGCCCGAGGTAGGCGAGCAGGCCGACGAGTGCGGCCAGGCCGAGCGACTGGCGGCCGGTGCCGCTCGACAGGACCACCACGATGAGCACCACGCCGATGGCGATGGACAAGGCGCGGATGACGAGCACCCGCTCGACCGTCCAGCCCTTCTCGTAGAGGCCGGCCAGGTCCAGCTTGCGCTGCACCTTGTCGCCGGCACCTGCGGACGTGAAGCCCCGGGCGCGCTTGCCGATGGCGCCGAAGAAGGGATCGAGGATGCGGGTCTTGGCCGAGGCGCTCAGCGCGATCTGGCGGCTGTCGGTGAGCATGCCGCCGCGACCGAGGTTGGTCTGGGCGGCACCGAGCTCCCGCTCGGACGTGAGCGCCCAGACGAGCACGAAGACCGCGCCCACCACGAGGGCGGAACCGGCGATGACGACGAGCAGGTCCATCTCAGTACTCCACGTCGATCAGCTTCTTGAGCCAGAGCGCGCCGGCGATCAGCAGCGTGATGGCGACGCCCAGCATGATCAGCCCGATGGTCCGGGAGAACAGCGGCTTCATGTAGTCGGGGTTCGAGCTGAACAGGATCAGGCCCATGCCGATGGGCAGGAAGCCCAGCACCATCGCCGAGATCCGACCTTCGGCCGTGAGCGCGGCCACCTGCCGCTTGAGCCGGTTGCGAGCCCGGATGGTCTCGCCGACCTGGTCGAGGATCTGGGCGAGATCGCCACCCACGGTGCGGTTGATGCGCATGGCGTCGACGACCCAGGCGAAGTCCTCGTTCTGGACGCGCTTGGCGACGCCGTCGAGGGCGTCCTCGACGTCGCGACCGAGGCGGGTCTCGAGGATCGCCCGTCGGAACTCCTGGCCGAGCGGGTCGTCCATCTCCTCGGCGACCGTGTCGATGGCCTGGCCGACGCCGAAGCCGGACCGGAGCGAGCCGGACAAGATCATGAGCGCGTCGCTCAGCTGGTCGCCGAAGGCCTTGTTGCGGCGGGACGCCTTGAAGTTGAGGAACGCGCTGGCGCCGAGCAGCGGCACCAGCAGGCCGACGATCCCGACCACCACGCCGAAGAGCAGGTACCCGAGGATGCCGGCCGCGGCGGCGACGGCGACCACGAGCGCGGCGTACTCCCCCGCACGCATGACCAGACCGGCCCGGTCGAGCGCAGCGTCGATCCTGCCGGTGGACTCCGTCCGCGCCACGGCGGCGCTCGCCATCCGGGTGGCGGCGGAGCGGACGCTGTCGATGGCGCGCTCGGCCCCGCTCGATCCGTCGACGGCCGTGGGAGCCGCGTCGGATCGGAGGGAGCGACGGGCCTCCCGTCGCCGCACGATGGCCCCGCCGGCTCCGGCGGGGATGGCGAGGGCGAGCAGCACCGCGGCGGCGATGCCGACGGTGGCGGCACCGACCCAGAGGACCCAGTCCTGCTGCAGGAGGTGCGGCTTCGCCTGGGAGGTCAGCACGCCCGGGAGCGCCCGCTCCGTCGCGGTCTCGTCTTCGACGACGGCCGTCCGGTTCGGGAGCGCCAGGGAGTAGACCCCGGATGCGTCGGTGCCCTCGACCGCGATCTCCCATCGACCCGTTCGGGCAGGGGTGGTGGAGGCGAACACGATCTCGAACTGGTTGACGATGCGCTGCCCCAGGTCCACGTAGGTGGCCGCGAGGGCTTCGGGGTCCGAGGCGGAGACGACGCGACCACCGGCGGCATCGGCGAGGTCATCGAGGGCGTCCGCGTCGGTCTCCTCCGTCTGGAGGGACACGAGGTAGAAGTCGCTGTCGCTGTCCGACAGGGCGCCGGTGGCGTCTTCCGCGCTGGACTGGGAGTCGGAATCCGCGCCGTCGCTCAGCACGACGATCGCGTTGCGCTCCGCAGGTGAGGCGCCGGTCTGCTCGGCGGCGAGCAGGAGGGCGTCGTGGAGGGCGGTGCCGCCCTGGGCCTCGAGGCCGTCGATGGCCCCCGTCGTCTCACCGCGATCGGTGGTGAACTCGGACGCCACGGTCGCGGTGGAGCCGAAGCCGATGACGCTGACGGGAGCGTCCGGCGGCAGCACGTCGAGGAGGTCCTTCGCAGCCGCCTTGGCGGCGTCGAGCGCCTCGCGGATGGACCCGGAGGTGTCCATCACCAGCACGACCCCGACCTGCTGGTCGGCCAGCGGCGTGACCGTCGCGTCGACCGGCGCGCCGTTCTCGGTGACCTGCAGCTGATCGGGGGTCAGGCCCGGGACGGCCGCCTGGGTCGACAGCGAGACGCGCAGCAGGACCGTCGGGAACTGGGTGATGTCGACGCCGACCACCTCGACGTCGGAACCGCTCTGCTGGGCCCCGGCCGGCGCGGTGCCGAGCAGAGCGGCGAGCGCGGCCACCACGGCCACGAGGAGCGTGGCAGCCCGGGTGACCGGGCGGCGGACGTGGGCGGTCACCGACGTCCCCGGTTGGCGGCCAGGGCCTCGTCCACGACGCTGGACTCGGTGAACAGCTCCTTGGGGAGCTTGAAGCCCTGCTCCAGCAAGCGGTCGGAGAAGTACGGGCGGATGCCCGTCGGCACCGGGTGGCCGAGGAAGCGCCCGTTCTCGTCCATGCCGGCGCCGTAGTCGAAGTCGTAGAGCGTGTTCATGGTGATCACGTCGTTCTCCATGCCGACCACCTCGGACACGCTGGTGATGCGGCGGGAACCGTCGCGGAGGCGGCTGATGTGCACGACGAGATCGATGGCCGAGGCGATCTGCTCGCGGATGGCGCGCATCGGCAGGTCGAGGCCGGCCATGAGCACCATCGTCTCCATGCGGGACAGCGCGTCTCGCGGCGTGTTGGCGTGCAGCGTGCCGAGCGAGCCCTCGTGGCCGGTGTTCATGGCCTGGAGCATGTCGAGCGCCTCGCCGCCGCGGCACTCGCCGACGATGATGCGGTCGGGACGCATGCGCAGGGCGTTGCGGACCAGGTCGCGGATGCTGACCTCGCCCCGACCCTCGATGTTGGGTGGGCGCGACTCGAGCCGGACGACGTGGCGGCGGGCGATCTTGAGCTCGACTGCGTCCTCGATCGTGACGATGCGCTCGCCCTGCGGGATGAAGTTGGACACCACGTTCAGCAGGGTCGTCTTGCCGGTGCCCGTACCACCGCTGATCAGGATGTTCAGCTTGCCCTCGACGCAGGTCGACAAGAACTCCATCAGCGACGGGGTGGCCGCGCCGGTGCGGATGTAGTCCTCGGATCGCAGCACCATCTTGGAGAACTTGCGGATGGTGAGCGAGGGACCGTCCACGGCGAGCGGCGGGATGACCGCGTTCACGCGCGAGCCGTCGGGCAGGCGGGCGTCGACCATCGGCGACGACTCGTCCACACGACGGCCGATCGCCGACACGATGCGGTCGATCACGCGACGCAGGGACGCCTCGTCGGAGAACATGACGTCGGTCTCCTCGAGCAGCCCGCGCCGCTCCACCCACACGCCGACGGTGCTGTTGCACATGATCTCGGTGATGTCGGGGTCCTCGAGGAACGGCGTGATGGGCCCGTAGCCGATGACGTCGGCAGAGATCTCCTCGACGAGGCGCGCCTTCTCCTCCGCGGTGAGCGGCACGGCCTCCTGGTTCATGATCTCGGCGAGGGTGTCGCGCGCGAGGTCGAGCAGCTCGTCGTCGTCGATCTCGCGGTTGCTCGGCCGAGCCGCCAGACGCTCCATCAGCGCGCCCGAGACCTGGTGCTTCAGGCGGGCGTAGGGGTCGGTGCGATGCGTCGGGGCACCTTCGTCCACCGGCTCGTCGTCTCCGTCGACCTTCTTCAGCCGGTCACCGAGTCGCATCTCGCTAGCGCCTTCCGAAAAGGCCGCTGTTGCGGCGGTGGGCCGCAACCTCGGCTGCAGCGTTTGGATCGGGCTCGAACCGGTCGACCAGCTCCCACAGCGGGGCGGTCGCCGGCGAGGCTTCGCCGCTCTCGATGACGGGCACGCCCTGGTTCATCGAGACGGGCAGGGAGACGTGGCTCGGCACGAGCACGTCGGGCTGCATGCCGATGGTGTTCGCGATGTCGGCCACGTCGAGGCCGACCTTGGCGTTGGAGCGGTTCAGCACGAAGTGCCGGCGCGCGCCGGTCATGCCGATGCGGTCGAGCGCATCGATGGTCTTGTGCAGGCCGCGGACGCTGGCCACGTCGGTGGCGGCCACGAAGACCAGGTCGGTGGCGTGGTCCATCACCGTGAGGGTGCGCTCGCCCAGACCCGGGTCGGTGTCGACCACCACGTACTTGAACTCCTGGTGGAGCAGGTTGACCGCCTTCGAGAACGCCTGCGCGGTGATCTCGTCGGCCACGCCGGGCACCTCGGGGGCGCAGAGCGCGAACAGGCCCGAGCGGTGCGGGGTGAGGTGGACCTTGACCTCGGTGGCGTCGTGCAGGCCGCCGGCGATGGCGTCGCGGATGGTGGTCTCGGCCAGGAGGCGCAAGGCGTTGCCGACGTCGCCGAACTGGAGGTCGCCGTCGACGAGCACGACCTGCTTCGGCGCGCGCATCGCCAGGCCCACCGCCAGGTTGGACGAGATGGTGGTCTTGCCGGCGCCGCCCTTGGGCGACAGCACCATGATCAGACGGTGCTGGTCCTCGGCGTTCTCGACCGTGCGCATGGTCTGGGCCCGGCGCTCGGCGAGCTCCAGCGCGCGCTTGACCGACTCGCGGATGCGATCGTCGTCGGCCCCCGGCGGGAGGATGTCGCGGACGCCCACCTGCATGGCCCGGCCGAAGGCGTCGCCCGTGACCTCCATGTGGAGCACCACGGTGACCTCGGGGCGCTCCTCGTCGAAGCGCTGGGCCACGGTGAAGGCCCGCTCGGGATCGGCGGTGCCATCGACGAGGACGACCTCCACCGCGGAGCTGGCGGCGGCGAGGCCGCGATCGAGCGGTGCCGTCTGGACCGGGACGACGTCACCGACCGCGTCGCGTACGGCCTGTGCGAGGTCGTCGGATGCGGACAGGACGAGGATCATCCGACAGGTGCTCCCGGGTTGATGACGTTCTCCACGCTGACACCCTCGGAGGGCACCACGGCGTCGCTGCTGTGCAGGGCCATGTGGAGGTTGGCGTTGAGCGACTGCGCGTTGCGCACGTAGATGAGGCGCTCGGCGTCGGGACCGTCGACGGCGAGGGTCACGAGCAGCGAGCCATCGGCCGGGGCGACACGTTGGCTGGGATCGGTGGCGGCGGCGGCCTGGACCGGCAACGGGTTGCCCTGCACGTTCGTGACCAGGGCCTGCTGGATGATGATCTTGGAGACCTTGTAGTCGTCCACCCTCGCCTGGCCCGTGGCCGGATCGATCGGGGCCTGGGCCAGCGGGTCGTTCGGCTGGAAGATGAAGTCGCCCCGGTCGCCCAGGGCGATGAGCGCCACCGTGTTGCCCGGCACCGGCACGCCACCGATGAACTGCTCCTGGGACATCGCGACGGTGACCTCGAGGAGGCCCTCGGGCACCTCGATCGAACCCGGTCGGGCCACGACGGCGCCGGGTTCCACGAACCGGCTGGCCAGCAGGACCTCACCGGGGACGAGCTCCACGGCCGTGACGAGGCCGCTGACGGACACCAGGTCCGAGATCACGCCCTCGGGCGCGACCTTCACCGGCACGTCCTGCTCGTCGACGAGGTCCGCCATCTGCTCGGCCGACGTACCGGCGGGGATCGGCGCGTTGGCCGTGAGCACCCGGACGAGCTCCTCACCCTCGAGCGCCCGGTCCTCGGCCCCCTGCACGTAGAGCACGAGCACACCCGTGCCGACGATCGCCATGACGACAGCGGCGATCACGCCCACCAGCTTCTTGTTCACTTGGTTTCTCTCCCGGTCGGGGGGTTCGTTCTACGAGTTTCCCGCAGATTCAGCAGCAGGTGGTGCATCGGCACGTCGCTCGACGCCCTTGAGCCACCTGCCTCTCGTGGATCGGCCGGTTGAGTGTGCCATCACCTCCACCGGGCCGCCATGGTCCGTGCGGACCACGGTCCGCGCGCCCGGGTCGCTCAGGAGAGCACGACCTCCGGCTTGACCGTGCCCTCCCGGTGCGGCCCGTACACGGCGAGCAGGACGCCGTCCTGGGACTGGACCGCCCAGGGGCCGTCGTGGCCCTCCGGGATGCCGAGGTGCGAGCGGCTCAGGGGTCGGCCGTAGCCGACGTCGACCGCGGTCGGCACGTCGACCACCACGATCGGCAGGTCGCGCAGCGCCTCGGCTGGGGTCAGGACGTGGCGCTCGGGGTCGATCTGGTCGATGCGGTGGGCGTCGTCGACGTCGAAGGAGCCCGCCCTGGTCCGACGCAGGTTGCGGAGGTGGGCACCGCCACCGAGCGCGGCACCGAGGTCGGCGGCGAGGGTGCGGATGTAGGTCCCCGACGAGCAGGTCACCTCGATCGGGTACACGCCGTGGTCGACCGGCTCACCGACCTCGAAGGCGTGGATCGTGATCGGGCGGGCCTCGCGCTCGACCTCCTTGCCCTCCCGGGCCAGCTCGTGGAGGCGCTTGCCCTCGATCTTGATGGCCGAGACCATGGGCGGGACCTGGAGGATCTCGCCGGTGAGACCCTCGGCGGCGGCCCGCACCTGGTCCAGCGTCACGTCGGGCATGTCGTGGGTGGCCGTGACCTGACCGGTGTCATCGAGGGTGTCGGTCTCGGAGCCGAGCACGACCTCGCCCACGTAGGTCTTCGGCAGCGCGGTGAGGTAGCGCAGCAGCCGGGTCATGTTCCCGACGCCGAGCAGCAGCAGGCCGGTGGCGGGCGGGTCGAGCGTGCCGGCGTGGCCGACCTTGCGGGTCCCGAGGACGCCGCGCGACTTCGCGACCACGTCGTGGCTGGTCCAGCCGACCTCCTTGTCCACCAGCACCATGCCGTTCCAGGGGCTGGGCTTCTTCCGGCTCACGCCTGCCTCACGCCGACATGGTCCGCTCGGGGAGCCGGGAGCGGATGGCCTCGACGATCTCGGGGATGGGGCGGTCGGTGGCGAAGCCGGCCATGAACGTGTGGCCGCCACCGCCGAAGTGGGCGGCCAGCTCGGACACGTCGATCGAACCGGTGGACCGCAGCGAGACCCGCAGCCCCTCCCCCGCCGACTCGCGCAGGACGCAGGCGACCTCGGCCTCCTGGCAGGCGCGGACGTGGTCGATGAAGCCCTCGGTCTCGTCGAAGGTGACATCGAAGTCATCGAGGTCGGCCTGGGTGAGCCACGCCACCACGAACCCCCGGGACGGGTCGAGCTCGGTGCGAGCCAGCGCCATCGACAGGAGCTGCACGTACTGGAAGCGGTGCTTCTCGAACAGCTCACGGGTGATGCGAGCGATCGGGAGGTCGTACTCCGCCAGCTCCTCGGCCAGGTGGAACACGTCGGGGGTGGTGTTGGGGTAGCGGAACCGTCCGGTGTCGGTGACCAGGCCGACGTACAGGTTCAGGGCGACGTCTCGCGTGAGTGCCCAGTCGAGCTCGGTGGCGAGCTGGCGCACGAGCACGGCGGTGGCCGCCGCGGTCTCGTCGACGAGGTTGAGGCTGCCGAAGCGCTGGTTGTCGGGGTGGTGGTCGAGCACTACGACGTGACCGGCGCCCTCGACCGCCGGGGCGAGGTCGCCGAGGCGGCCGACGTTGCCGAGGTCGAAGGTGACGAGGACCTCGGGCTCGGTGGGGAACTGCTCGGGCGGCGTGCACCGGTCGAGCCCGGGCAGGAACCGGTAGTGCGGTGCGACCGTCCAGGGGCTCGGCCAGGATGCGACCGAGGGCTTGTCGTGCTCCGCGCACAGCAGGTGCATGGCCAGCATCGATCCGAGCGCGTCACCGTCGGGGTGGTGGTGGCAGGCCAGGGCCAGGCTGTCGGCCCCTCGCAGGACGTCGGCAACCTCGGCGACGGTGCTCATGGGCTCAGTCTTCGTCGTCCGCCGTGGCCGCGTCGTCGGCCGTTGCCGCGTCGGTCGGCGCCGGGTCCTCGGCGATGTCGAGGTCGCGCAGGATCTCCTCGATGCGGGTGGCCCCCCGAGCGACCACGTCGGCGTGGAACGACAGGATCGGCGTGCGGCGCATGTGGGTCTGGCGGTTCACGGCCTGCTGGAGGCGGGGGCGGTGCTCCTCGAGGACCTCGAGCACGACCTCGTCGGCGACCTCGAGGTTGGACCAGTGGATCTTGGCGCCCTCGATGCCCGGGTCGACCTCGACGGCCGTGATGGTGAGGAAGCCCAGCCGCTCGTCGTCGATGCGCTCCAGCTCCTCGGCCACGATCTCGCGCACCAGCTCGTTGAGGCGGGCCGTGCGTGGGTACCGGCGGGAGCTGGACTGACGTCGGCGGGCCATGGGGCGAGCCTGCCACAGGATCTCGTGGGTTCCACCCGGGCTGCGACACCTGCGCTCAGGGGCGGGGCAGGAACCGGCGGAGCCACTCGGCCAGGACCGGGTCGACCAGTCGACCCTCGTCGTCGAGGAACCCCTCGGCCGACAGCGTGGCGACGGCGTGCTGGGCGGAGGACTGCACCAGGTTGAGCCGCCGGGCAGCGACGCCGTAGGGCGGTTCGCCCCACGCGGCCAGCCGGAGCAGCTTGGCCTGGGGGACGCTGCGGGCCAGCACCCACTCGCCGTGGTCGCGCAGGCTGTCGACGGCCCGGGTGATGGCGGCGTCGAGCAGCTCGGGCGTGGCCGCGCCCTCGCCGTCGTCGACGGTGGCCTGCCAGAGCCGGTCGGCGACGAGCATGGTGCGCTGCGGGTGACCGCCGGTGAAGGTGAGCAGCTCGTCCACGGTGCGGTCGTCGATCTCGAGGTTCGTGTCGGCGAAGCGGCTGATGATCAGCTCGGCGGCGGCCTCGACGGGCAACGGCCCGAGTGGGATCTGCTCGGCCTGGCCGAAGAACGGCGCGTCGGAGGTGGCGAACAGGAGCCGCAGGGTGGACGGCTCCGAGCCGGCGAACAGGTAGCAGACCCGATCGCCGTGGTGCTGGATCTGGGAGCGGATCCGCTCCTGGGCACCGATCACATCAGCGACCGCCTGGAACTCGTCGAGGACGACCAGCACCCGCACGCCCAGGTCGCCGGCGAGCTCCCAGCCGACGGCGAGCGCTGCTTCCAGGGTCCGGTCTCCGTCCTGGCCCGGCGGCGTGATCGTCGCGGCGACGCCGGCTGGCCCGACGGTGAGATGGAGGCGGCGGAGCACGGACCGCACCGCTCGGGAGATCCGTTGGGGCAAGGGGCGAGGGAGGCGGTCCCAGCCGGCCACGACCCGATCTGCGATGTCCCGGGCCGACTGGACGCCCATCAGGTCGACGGTGACCACGACGAGGTCGCCCGGTGCATCGGCGGCCACCTTGGCGATGAGGCTGGTCTTGCCGAACCGGCGGGGCGCGGCGATCAGCATGTGGTGGCCTGCCCGGGCCCGGGAGATGACCGAGGCGACCTCGTCGGTGCGGCCGACCACCTGGTCCGGCGGAGCGGGTCCGGTGGTGACGAAGGGCGATGCCAGGTTCGACATACGGTAGACGCTACAGGAGACCTACGTTGGACGCTACAGACCTCGAGATCGCCCGAGACAACAGGACATCGGAGTCGTACATTCACGCCAGGGTGGTCCGACAAGATAGGGCGCCGTGGCGAGACTGCACATCGAGCACGCCATCACCGATCTGGCCACGTGGGTCGAGGCGTTCAACCGCTTCGAGCAGGCGCGTCACGATGCCGGCGTGACCGCACAGCAGGTCCACCAGCCGGTCGATGACCAGCAGTACATCGTCGTCGACCTCGACTTCCGAGACGACGAGGCGGCGAACGGGTTCAAGACCTTCTTGGAGGAGGTCGTCTGGAAGACGCCAGACATGTCACCGGGTCTGGCAGGAACGCCTCGGGCGCGCGTCCTGCGGGAGGTGCAGACCGGCCAGTAGCCGTCGCCGGCGAGGCCCGGGTTCTTGTCAGAGGGTGTCCGTATCGTTCCCTTCATGGTGATGAGCGAGGCGCCGGAGGTGCTGGAGGCACTCGAGGAGATCGAGTCCGCTGCGGCCGAGCTGTGCGGCCAGCGCAACGCGATCACCGCTCAGCTGGTCGAGCTCATCGGCCGCCTCGACGTCGACGACCTGTGGGAGTCCACCGGCGCACGGTCGCTCGAGCACTGGGTGGCCTGGAAGTGCGGCATGTCCAACCGGCACGCCGCCGAGCTGGTCACCACGGCCCGCCGGCGCGACGAGTTGCCCGAGACGATGGCCGGCCTGGCCGAGGGCGTGATCTCCGAGGACCAGGTCGCCGTCATCGCTCGCAATGCCCCCGACGGCATGGACCACCACTTCGCCGGGCTGGCCCGGAGCGCCTCGGTGTCGCAGCTGCACACCGCTCTGCGCATCGCTCGCCAGGTGCCGGTGCCGGTGCCGGCACCGGCACCCTCCGGCGAGGAGGAGGACTCGTCGCCCGCTCCCCCGCCCGAGCCCGAGGGCGAGCGCTCCGCGTCGGCGTGGTTCGACGAGCACGGCACCTGGAACGCCCGGGTGCAGTTCCCGGCCGTGGAGGGCGCCTACGCCGACCAGGCCCTGGCCGCCCACAAGGACGCGCTGGTCCAGGAGTGGAAGGCGGCGCGGCAGGAGGCGAAGGACGCCGGCGTCATCGAGATGCACCCCCCGCCCTACCCCACCCTCGCCGACGCCTTCCTGCGGCTGTGCGAGCGCGGCCTCGACGTCGCGGCCGGCGCACGACCGCACTGCGACCGCACCACGGTCGTCCTCCACCTCGACGTCGAGTCCCACCTGGGGGAGCTGCACCTCGGGCCGGCGCTCACCGACGCCGAGCGCCGCTACCTGTGCTGCGACGCGACGTTCGAGACGTGGTTCGAGCGCGACGGCGAGGTCATCGGTGCGGGTCGAGCCAGCCGCAAGATCACCCGGCGCATGCGCCGGGTCCTCGAGCGCCGGGACCGGTGCTGCCGGGTCCCGGGCTGCGGCGCCACCGCCGGCCTGCACGCCCACCACATCATCCACTGGGAGGACGGCGGGCCCACCGAGCTCTGGAACCTCGTGCTCGTCTGCCCGTACCACCATCGCCTGCACCATCGCGGGTGGATCACCATCCGGGGTCCGGCCGCCGAGCTCGAGGTCATCGACCGGCGGGACCGGCTGCTGTCCGGCGGGAGCCTCGCTCGACCCGCGAGCGAGCCGTTCCCCGATGCGCCGCGCTACCGGCACGTGCCCGGCGAGCGAGCGCAGTGGAAGTGGTACGACCCACCCGTGGTGCGGACGCCGAACTGAGTCGAGATCTGCGAAACCACGGTGGCGAGATCGTCGAACGAGCCGAGCGGGGCGAGCGTCTGACGATCACCCGCGCCGGCACACCGGTCGCCGAGCTGACCGCCCCGCCCTGTCGCCGGTGCGGCTCGAGGTGCTCCAGGCGAGACGCCGCCATCGCACTGGCGCACGACCTCCCGGTCCACACGAACAACCCGTCGGACTTCCACGGGATCGACGAGCTGCAGGTCATCGCTGTCCCGATGCCCGACTGACGTCGCGCTTCAAGCCCTGCGGGTGGGCGGGCGGCCCATGGCCCGCAGGTGCCGGTGATGGGACGCCACCGCCGCGCGCAAGGTCGGCTGCACCTGGTGGACGAGCCCGTGCTCGGCGCACACGTCGGCGACCGCAGGCACCAGTGCCGGGTACGCGGTGTGGGGGACCGAGGGGAACAGGTGGTGTTCGACCTGGTAGTTCAGGCCGCCGATGAACCAGGTGACCGCTCGGGCGACCGGACCCGGGCCGTGGCAGAAGTCGACGGTCGCCCGCACCTGCCACTCGTGCCACCGACTCGGCTCCGGGTCGTCCACGTCACGGAACGCCGCACCCTCGACCGTGTGGGCCAGCTGGAACACGATGCCGAGGAGCAAGCCGGCGAACGCCGCGGTGCCGATGACGCCGGTGACCACGGAGGCGGACGTGTGCACGCTCGCCGGCACGCCGACCATCACGGCCAGGAACAACAGTTTCGACGCGGCCATCTTGGCGACCGTGGCCGCCGACGGGCGGCGGCCCTGGTCGTCGCCGCGGACGCACTCACCGACCGTCGACGTCATGTCGGTGACGAAGACCGCAGCTGCCGTCACCGTGTACAGGGGCCACAGGTAGAGGTGCTGGAACCGGTACCACGGTCGGTGGCCCTGGGTGGGCGCGAGACGCCCGAAGGGGGCGAGGTCGATGTCGTCGTCGTGGTGGGCGACGTTCGGGGCCGAGTGGTGCCGACGCACATGTCCGGACAGCCACCGGCCTGCGTCGGCCCCGATCACGTTCATCGCCAGCCCCGCCAGGCGGTTCGCGGTGGTGAGTCGCCGCTGGCCGCCAGTGGAGAACAAGGCGTTGTGGTTGGCGTCATGGCCGATGTTGAACCCGACGCCGGCAAGGGCGAGTGCCAGCGACACGCAGGCCACCACCCCGCTCACCGTCGACGAGACCGTCAGGACGGCGGCGTAGGACACCACCAGCCAGGCGGAGATGACGCCCGCCTTCCGCTGCAGGCGGCGGTGCGCGACCGCCAGCACCGCCGGCGTCAGGACCTGAGCGACCCGTGCGGACAAGGCGACGCCGAAGGGCGGCACCGCAGGGGTCGGGGTGACCGGCACGGGCGGAAGCGTCCCCGGCGACGCCGAGGACGCATGCACGAGGGGTCGTTGCCCGCGTCGTCGCATCCCTAGACCAGGGCGGTGCGATCGGGCCACGCAGCTCACGCCGTGTCGACCCAGTGGCGGCCGGTGTCGACCACCTCGACCTCGGGGAACGACCAGACGAAGCGGTCGACGGCGTCGAGGACCTCGTCGACCTGGCGGGGGCTGGAGGCGACCGCGGCGAAGACCAGGACCGCCCGGTCGTGGACGTCTTGGTCTGCGACCTCGGCGGCGGCGACGCCGAAGCGTCGGTGGGCGCCGTCGAGGATCGGTCGGATCACCGACCGCTTGGCCTTGAGGGAGTCGCCGAGGGGGATGCGGAGGGACAGCTCGAGGGCCGCCGCACTCCAGATCACACTCGCTCGATCTCGCGCTCCTCGAAGGTCTCGATCATGTCGCCTTCCTTGAGGTCCTGGAAGTCCGACAGGCCGATGCCGCACTCGAAGCCGGCGCGCACCTCGGTGGCGTCGTCCTTGAAGCGTCGCAGCGACTGGATCGAGCCCTTCCAGATGATGGTGCCCTCACGCAGGAAGCGGACCTTGGAGTTGCGGGTGATGACGCCGTTCTGGACCATGCAGCCGGCGATCTTGCCGATGCGGGGCACGGAGAAGATCTCGCGGACCTCGGCCTCGCCGGTGACGACCTCTTCGTACTCGGGGGCGAGCATGCCGAGCATG
>Ga0208490_100726_pt1 | contig 16942 bp, 11 predicted proteins | sample SubbioAug_CSWold_FD_184818 | JGI IMG/M metagenome (GOLD analysis project Ga0208490, IMG submission 184818) | Serpentinite rock and fluid subsurface biosphere microbial communities from McLaughlin Reserve, California, USA - CR11Aug_CSWold (SPAdes) | ecosystem: Environmental > Terrestrial > Deep...
CCGGCCCGCCGATCCACGTGCATCACGGCGAGGACGAGGTCCTGCACATCCTTGAAGGCCAGATCGAATCCTGGCTCGACGGCGAGCTGACCACCTTCATCAAGGGCGACACCGCCTTCCTGCCGCGCGGCATCCCCCACACCTTCCGCGTCACGGGAGACACGCCCGTCCGCCTGCTGGTGATCCTGACCCCGGGCGGCTTCGAGGGGTTCTTCCCCGCCGTCGCCGCCAAGGGCTGCCGCATCCCGGAGGACATGGCGGAACTCGCCGCACTCGCCGCCACCTACAAGCTCGAATTCCTCGGCCCGCCCCCCTGGGCGTGAGATCGAAGCATCACTCCGGAAGGCCGCGGTCCTTTTTCTTCTTCGCCTTCTTCTCGCCGGCAGGCTTTGCGGCGAAATCACCAGCAGGCGCGGCAGCCTGGGCACCTTCGTTCTTTGCGCCGGGCTTGCCGCCCGGCTTGCCGCCGAAGGACTTCGCCTTGCCGGCATAGGGCTTCCCACCGGGCTTCCCCTCGTAGGGCTTGCCGGCGTATGGCTTGTCGCCCTTGTATCCGCCCGGCTTGCCACCGCCCGGCTTGCCCGCATGCGGCTTGAAGCTTTTGCGCGGTCCATCCCTCGGCCCCGGAGCCGCGCCCTCGCCGAGGGGCTCGATGCGGATATCCTCGTCCGGGGATGGCGTGCCGATCGCGCCGGCGAAGCGCTTCGCGGCGCTCTCCGCAATCTCGAATTTGGTCTCGCTGTCCAGGATTCGGATGTTCCCGATCTCCTTCTTCGTGATCTTGCCCAGGCGGCAGATGATCGGGATCAGCCAGCGCGGATCCGCGTTGTTGCGACGCCCGGCGCTGAGCTTGAACCAGACCATCGGCTCGTCGCTCTGGAACCGCCCCTTCCCCGGCTCCGGACCACGACCCGGCCCCGCAGCAAAATCATCCTCCCGGCGCCCGACCTCACGCTCGCGCCGCCCCGCCCGCGCCGGACGCTCGGGTGGAACGCCTGCATCGAAGAGCTCTTCGGGAGCGGGCAGCCTCGCCCGGTACATGCGCACCAGCGCGGTGGCGATCTCCTCGGCCGAGCGCTCTGCGAGAAGCGTCTTCGCCATGGCGAGATCGTCCTCGCTCGATTCCTCCGTGAAGGCCGGATCCTGGATCATGCGCTGCTGATCGGCGAGCTTGATGTCCTGCACCGTCGGCGGCGGGGTCCAGGTCGCCTCAAGGCGGGCCTGGCTCAGCAGGCCTTCCGCCCGGCGGCGGCGCGTATAGGGCACGAGCAGCACGCAGATGCCCTTGCGCCCGGCGCGCCCCGTGCGGCCCGATCGGTGAAGCAGCGTATCCGAATCGTTGGGGAGATCGGCGTGGATCACGAGACCGAGATCGGGCAGATCGATGCCGCGCGCGGCGACGTCGGTGGCGACGCAGGCGCGTGCCCGCCCGTCACGCAGCGATTGCAGCGCGTTCGTCCGCTCGCTCTGCGTCAGCTCGCCCGAAAGCGCCACGGACGAGAAGCCGCGCTCCAGCAGGCTCGCATGCAGATGCCGCACCGCCTCGCGCGTCTTGCAGAAGATCATGGCCCCGCGCGCCTCGAAGTAGCGCAGCACATTGACCACGCCGTGCTCGATCTCGTTGGGCGCGATGCGGATGGCGCGATACTCGATATCCCCGTGCGGCTGGCTCTGGTCGACCGTGTCGATCCGGAACGCGTCGCGCTGGAAGCGCTTGGCGAGGTTCGCGATCTCGCGGGGGATCGTCGCCGAGAAGAGCAGCGTTCGGCGCTCGGCCGGGGTCGAATCGAGAATGAATTCGAGATCCTCGCGAAAGCCGAGATCGAGCATCTCGTCGGCTTCGTCGAGGACGACGGCACGCAGGGCCGACGTATCGAGACGCCCGCGCTCGAGATGGTCCCGCGTGCGCCCCGGGGTGCCGACGACGATGTGGCAGCCATCCGCCAGCGCCCGCGCCTCGCGGCGGACATCCATCCCACCGACGCACGAGGCGACCCGCGCCCCCGCCGGCCCATAGAGCCAGATCAACTCACGCTGGACCTGCAACGCGAGCTCGCGCGTCGGCGCGATGATCAGGGCCAGCGGCGCTGCGGGAGGAGCCATCCGCTCCTCAGCCCCGAGCAGCGTGGATGCCAGCGCCAACCCATAGGCGACAGTCTTGCCCGAGCCGGTCTGTGCGGAAACGATGAGATCGCGGTCATTGGCGTCGGCCTGCAGCACCGCCGCCTGGACCGGGGTCGGCTCGGCGTAGCCACGGCCGGCGAGCGCTCGCTCGAGGCTCGGATTGGTCGAAGGAAAAGGCATGAACGAGTTTCCGTGTTGAGCGGCCTGCGCGCGGGGCGCGACAGGCTGAAATTCTGGCGGCGATTGCCGGTAGGCACCTGATAGCCCACCTCGCGCCGCACCACTACAGCAGTCCGGGTCAAGGCGCCTAAAATCGTGACGACGATCGCGATATAACAGAAAAAAGCCACGTATTGCACCACTGCGGGAAAACTTGCAGTAAACACGTCAAGTAAGGTTATCGCCCCACCGGCGTCACAAAGCACGCGTAGCAGCCGATAACGAGGGAGGCGCGGCTGCGGCTGTGGATCGTCGGCGGTCTTCTTCAATTCGTCGTGACGCATTGGATAATCCGGTCGCGTCCCGATATCATGTTGTAGTTCGGGATTGTCTGATCGGGGAATCATGTCCGACGCGTTTACTGTTCTGGCCGGGATCGTCGCACTTGCGGCACCGGTATTCGCTGGTCCTGCAGGGCCTTACGAGGCAAAGCCCGCACTCGCCTTGCACGATACCGTGGAAGCCGGGGCCTCGCGCTCGATCGCGGTGGCCTATCGCGACGGCGAGGCGATCACGCGAATCGGTGTCGATCGGCTGACGTTGCGTCGCGAGGATCTGCCCGACGGATTCGTCAACGCGCTGATCGCCGTCGAGGATTCGAGCTTCACGCGCCATATGGGCGTTGATCCCACGGGAATCGGCCGTGCGGCGCTCGGGATCGCGAGTGGAAACGATTCGGGCGGCGGATCGACCCTCACTCAGCAATTCGTGAAGAATACGCTGGCCGGCCCGAGGCGCACCTACGAGCGCAAGATCGAGGAGGCCATCGCCGCCGTGATGACAGAGAGCATCTCGACGAAGGACGAAATCCTCGAATCCTACGCCAACGTCGTCTTCTTCGGCCGTCGCGCCGAGGGCGCGGAACCGGCGGCGCGCAACTGGTTCGGCCGCGAGTGGAGCGAACTGACACTCCCGCAGAACGCGTTCCTCGCCGGCGTGCTGCAGGCCCCCTCCGCGCTCGATCCCCTGCGCTCCCCGGAGCGCGCCAAGAGCCGGCGCGATCACGTGCTCGGCCGCATGGCCCAGATGGAGCAGATCACGCAGGAGGAGCTTGCGCAGGCGATAGCCACCCCGATCGACGTCATCCAGCCGATCCCGCTTCCCGAATCCATCCCCTCGCTGGACGATGCGGATTTCTGGGCGATCTCGGATGCGCGCCGCTTCCTGCGGGGCGACAACTTCCTCGAGCTCGCCGGGCAAGAAGACTTCCGCGTGACGCTCGACAGGAGGGCGCAGTTGCTGGGTCAGGCAGCGCTCGACAGGATGCTGACGGACCTCAACCGCGTCACCGGATATTCGCCCCTCGGCAACGTCGCCGACAAGATCAACGCGCAACGGCCCGATGATCTGCGACTCGTCTGGCGGGACGCCCGACGCTTCGTCGGGCAGATGCCCGAGGGCAGCCGCCGTATCGTCATCGTCAATGGCCGTCCGGTCGCCGAACCGGGCCGCTCGGAACCGACGCCGACGAGCGAGACCACGGTTCCGCGTGGCGCGCGCGACGGCGATGTGTATCTCATGCTGGCGGACGGCACGATTCGCGGGCGGCCTCGCGTGCAGGGGGCCCTCGTCGCGATCGATGTCGCAACGGGCGAACCCGTCGTCTCGGTCGGCGGCACCTCCAGCTGGGCGAGCGCCTTCGACCGCACCCGCGCGAACCGTCAGCCGGGGTCCTCGATCAAGCCGTTTCTCTGGCTGACCGCGCTCGAAGCGGGCTTTCGCCCCGACTCTTACGTGACCAACTCGCCGGTGACCTTCGAGGTCGGGAGCGAAATCTGGACGCCGTCGAATTACGGCGAAGCCACCTACGAGGACGTGCCGCTCTATCATGCGCTGGAGCGAAGCTTCAACCTGGTGGCGGCGCGGCTCGGGCGGGAGGTCGGCTTCCCCGCATTCCAGAACCTGCTGGAGCGCGCAAACGTCTATCCGCCCGGCACGCGCAACCTGCTTTATCCGTCTTCCGCCATCGGCGCCGTCGAAACGACGCCGTTTCGCATGGCGATGGGAACGGCGGCGCTCGACTGGCGGGCGAGCGATCTGTCCCAGCAGGGCAACCTTCAGGATCTCGAGCGGATGATGCGGGGCGTCGTCGTGCGCGGGACTGCGGCTCGCGCGTTCAGCGGTTCACCCGTGCCCGTCGCCGGCAAGACGGGAACGTCGCAATCCTATCGCGATGCGTGGTTCATCGGCCGCACCGGCGATCTCGCCTTCGCGGTCTGGATCGGCCGCGACGACGACCGCCCCCTGCCCTCGCTCGAGGGGCGCCGCGGTACGGGCGGTGCGCTTGCAGCTCCCGTGGCCGCGCAATTCGCCAAGGACATGCAGGAAGCGGGGATGACGCAGATCGCGCTCGATCTTCCGCCCTTCAGCGGCTTCCAGCCGCAACCCCGGGTCGCCGAACCGATCGAGCAGATCCAGCCCGACGATCGCTACTATCCCGTCCAGCCGCAGCAGCGTCGCTGGGGCCAGACCCAGAGCCAGCGCGACGGCTGGGAAGAGTGGGAACGGCAGCAGCGGATGCAGGACAACCAGGGCTGGGTTCCGCCCGGACAGGGTCAGCGATCCTGGGGGACAAATTGAGCATCATGCGCAGCAATCAGACGGGTGCATCGATGCACAAGCGAATCTCCGCCCTTCTCATATCCGCAGCAGCCTTCGGGCTCGTGCAATCCGCGGACGCGCAGGTCGCGCAGCGCGCGCCTGCCTCCCAGCCGGGAGCGCAGGCCGAGCAGCCGGTCATTTCCCCGGAACAGGCGCTGCGCGAATTCCTGCGCGGAGCGGGCCCCGTCTGGGCCGGCATGTCCTGGAGCGAGGCGCTGCCCAATCTGGAGGTCCTGACGATCGCCGGTTTCCCGCGCGGCGCGGCGGGAACATCGCGGATCGCGCCCCAGTTCGTGGCGACGGACGTGACGCTCGACCTGCGTTACAAGGATTCCACGCTGACGGCGCGCCGGGCCTACCTGCTCGACGATCACATTGTTCTGCGTGACATGCGCCTCGAAAACGTCTCCGGCGAAATGCGTGCTGATTTCGCGGTTTTCTCGAAGGATGCGCTGACGCTGATCGGACAGTATCTGCGGGACGACCGACCCGCCGCCGGTGCGAGCCCGCTCTCGGGGGAAGTCGTCCTTGAAAACGCCATCGCCGTTTCCCAGGAGTTCACCGGCGATCGTGCCGGGCGAGGGTTCGCCTCGCGCGTCGCGGCCGACCTTTTGGTCTTTTCCGGCATGACCTGGGGCGATCTCGAGCGCGACGACGCGCCGATCCTGATCTCCGGGATGCAAGGGGCGGGCCTCAGCGGCTCCGCCCGCTTCGCGGGAAGCGCCGAGTTCTCGCTGGCGAAGATCGATTTCACCGGCTCGGTGCCGGAGTTGATGCGCGCTCTGATGCAGCGCATCGGGCGTGGCGAGCGGGCGGCGACCGCACCGGCGGCGGCGGTCGAAGCGTCGCCGCAGGAAGCGCAGGCCGAGGCGGCACCCGAAGCGGAAACCCAGGCTGAGACCGAAGAGGCTGTCGCGGCACCGGCAGCCCCCGCTCCCGTGACGCACCCCTTCGCCCTCAACTTCTCGGATCTCGCCTACAGCGCCGCGCGCGGGCGGGAGGCTCCTGCGACCATCGCCGCGCGCGGCGGGGCGGTGCGCGGGGAGATCGAGGAGAACGGAGGGATGCAGGTTACCGCGCGCCTTGCCGATTTGCGCGCAACGACCTCGGTCTTCGCGGGGACGCCGCTGGAGGAGATCACGCAGCAGATCGCGTCCCGCGCCGGCGGACGCGACTTGAGTTTCGACCTCGCGCTCGATGCCGCGCTGTCGTCCGATCGCCTGCGGCTGAACATCCCCTGCGTCACCATGCCGGGGATGCTCGATTTCTCGACGGAGATCGACGTCGCGATCCCGGGCCTCGAACGCATGCTGACCGCGGCGCCCGGAGGGCGCAGCGGCGGGGCGGTCGATCTCCTGTTTTCGAGCGAGGCGAGAGTGATGGCCATCCAGATGGTCGATCAGGGTCTGAACACGGTGCTCATCGCCTCCGGCCTCGCGCCGCTCGGGGAACTGATCCAGAGCACGCTGCTTTCGCGCCTTGAGGGGCAGGAGGGGATGCGCATGATGATGCTGCAGACCGCACTAGCCCCGGTGACGTCGATCCTCGGTCAGTACGACGAACAGGGTTCGGTCGCCCTGGAGGCGCGCTTCGCCAACGCAACGAACCTCCCCGTCGCCCTCGTCGGGTTCCTGCAATCCGCAAAGCCCGTGGAAAGCAGCGGGATTCCCGGCGCGGCGCGCTGCGATGCGATTCCGCTGGTGCAGTGAATCCGGCTCACTTTCTTGTGATGAAGACGTTACCTGGTAAGACAGAACCAACCGCAGCGGGAGGTGCGTATACCGCTCGTCACGATGAAAAATCGGGACCCCTTTCAACTAATAAGAGGAACACCCATGCGATTTCTCAAGACGATGACGGCTACCGCCGCAGCTCTCCTCATGACTGTTTCCGTTTCCAAGGCCGCCGATATTGTCGATACGGCAATCGAAGCCGGCTCGTTCAACACGCTTGTTGCCGCCGTGCAGGCAGCTGACCTCGTGGATACCTTGAAGGGCGAAGGCCCGTTCACCGTTTTCGCCCCCACCGACGAAGCCTTCGCGGCTCTCCCCGCAGGCACCGTGGACAACCTGCTGCTGCCGGAAAATAAGGACCAGCTTGTTGCGATCCTCACCTATCACGTGATCCCCGGTCGGGTCATGTCGGCCGACATCGCCGGCCAGACGCTGTCGGTCGAGACGGTGCAGGGCGGTGAACTCGAAGTCGACGCCACCAACGGCGTGATGATCAACGACGCCACCGTGGTGACCGCTGATGTCGAGGCTTCGAACGGCGTCATTCACGTGATCGACACGGTTCTGATCCCGAACTGATTGTTTTCTTCAACGAAGACCACCGCCCGCATCGATTTGCGGGCGGTTTTTGTTGAAGCTATGCATTTCACGCCCCCCTGCGGTGTCATCCCCGGCCGGAGCCGCTTGCGGCGCAGGGGAAGGGGCTGCGCGACGTCGGGGATGACACGGACGTGGGCACCCCCTCACCGCACCACCAAATCCGCGATCGCCGCAACATTCCGGCTATCGGTATCATCCGAATCCGAGGCCACAGCAACGCCGACCAGTACACCCGGCTCGCCGCCGAAGGCGCGGGCGAAATCTGAGCGCAGGTCGACCTCCTCGGCAAGCCAGCTTCCCGTCGCCGCCGAGGCAGGGCGCTGGATGATGTAGACCCCGCGCCCGCGCGCATAGGGGTTCTCGAGCATCTCGCCGCGCGCACCCTCCCCGCCCCAGACATAGACGAGCAACTGCCCCCGGCCCGTGAGCAAGAGGTTGCGCAGGCTGGAGCGGCCCGCGGCTGCGCTCGCGCGATCGGCCTCGGGGGCGAAGGCGAAATAGATCGCAAGCGCGCGGTCGTCTCCGCCGCGTCTCGCAAGATCGGTTGCAGGCACGCCTTCGTCCACCCGCCAGCGCCAGGATGCCCGCGTGGCATCGAAAGCCTGTTCGGGCAAGCGCTTCGAGATCACCGAGGAGCTACCCTCCGCGACGACGCGCAGGATGTTGATTCCGTCGGCGGCGTATTGTGTAGCGGCGAGGCCTCGGAAGGTCAGTGCTTCCCATCCGGCCTGATCGAGGCTCGGCCCGAAGGGCACCGACACCGGCTGAGCGCGGGCGTCGTCGACGAGGAGGGCCAGGGGAGCGAGAGCGAGAGCGAGTGCGGTGACGGCGAGCAGCGCCTTGCGGTTCATGGGAAACTCCCTGGAGGATGCTGCATTCTCTCTAGCCCGCAAGAGCGCAAGCGTGGCCTGACTTCTTTTCACGATACGGTGAGGCCGGACTATCAGCGCTGCGACAGTTCCAATCGCCTCGTCAGCGCCTCGCGCATCGAGCGACCGATCGAATCCGCCTCTCGGTAATCGACGAACTGGCTGGAACCCTGATACACCTCCATGCCGTTCTCGGTGACGATGATGTCGCCGCGCCGCAGCGTGTCGTCGTTGCGCGCGGCTTCAACCGGTGACACGTTGTTCGGGCGACGACAGGTACAACCATCCACGAGCCTGAGGCGGTGCATGAAGGCGACCTCGAGCTGGCCATACCGGCGGCTGTCACCCACGGTGCGGGCATCCTCGATCTCCTCGCCGGGCCGCGTCGTGTAGAGCACCGTTTCCGCCCCCGGGCAGGCGGTGTTGCAGGCGGATTGGCGAGCTTCCTCGCCCTTGTTCTTCATGCCGTCGAGGGGAAAGAAGTAGCCGTCGCAGGTGCGCACGCAGAAGTTCCTGGCGCTCGGCGCCTTGCTCGACGGCCGCGACTGCTGTTGCGGCTGGCTCTGCTGGCCGCTGATGCTGCCGGTCTGCTGCAGCGCGCCGGGAGGGCAGGCCCAGTAGCGACCGGTCGCGTCGCTGCGAATGACGCAGCCACGCGCGGTCATCTCGGCGGTCTGGCGGGCAGATTGCGCATGCGCCGCCGAAGCCGATGCAAAGGCTGCGATGAAGAGTGCCGCTACGCTGAAAATTCTCCACCCAGTCATTCGTCGACCGCTCCTTGCTCCACGACTTACGTCGTTCGAAGTAACGGACAACCGGGGCAGCAGTTCCTGTCGCCACGACAGAAAGAAGCCTCCCCGGCGGTGGAACTTTTTCAGTTTTGTCTTTTTGCTCAGGCAGTTGTGCGATCACGGGCCCTGCTCGCGCCGGCTCCCGGAACCGCCGCCAGCAGCTGCTGGGTGTATTCGTGCGCCGGGTTCGCAAACAGCTCCGCCGTCGGCTTCAGCTCGACGATCCGCCCCCGCTGCATCACGGCGATGCGATCGCAGACCTGGGCCGCGACGCGCAGATCATGCGTCACGAAGAGGATGGCGAGGCCTAGCCGTTTCTGCAGATCCTGGATCAGGTCGAGGATCTGCGCCTGAACCGAGACGTCGAGCGCGGAGACGGGTTCGTCCGCCACCAGCACATCCGGGTCGAGGGCGAGCGCGCGGGCGATGCCGATGCGCTGGCGCTGGCCGCCGGAGAATTCGTGCGGGTAGCGATCGGCGGCGTTGGCCGAGAGGCCCACGAGATCGAGCAATTCGCGCGCCCGCTCCTCCGCCTTGCGGCGCGACACCCCCTGCGCCTCCGGCCCCTCCGCGATGATCCGCCCGACCCTGCGGCGGGGGTTCAGCGAGGCGTAGGGGTCCTGGAAGACCATCTGGATGCGATTGCGAAACGGCCGGAACTGGCGCGCCGACATCGCGCTGATCTCGAGATCGCCCACCCGCAACAGCCCGCCATCGGGCTCCGTGAGCCGCATGATGCAGCGCCCGACGGTGCTCTTGCCGGAACCGGATTCGCCCACGAGCCCCAGCGTCTCCCCGCGCCTGATTGTCAGCGTCACGTCTTCTGCGGCGACCACGCGGCGCGATCCACCGAAGAACCCGCGCCCGCCATAGGTCTTGTTCAGGCCTTCGACCACGAGCGCGTCCGGCGCATCGCCGAGCACCTTCGGCGGCGGCGGGATGAGGGATGGCACTGCTGCGAGGAGGCGCTTCGTATAATCGTGACGCGGGCGCTGCAGCACCTCCTCCGCCGGCCCCTGCTCGACGCAGATGCCGTTCTGGAGCACCGCCACATGGTCCGCGATCTCGGCGACGACGCCGAAATCATGCGTGATGAAGAGCACCGCCGTTCCGTGCCTGCGGCGCAGATCGTCGATCAGCCGCAGGATCTGCGCCTGCGTCGTCACGTCGAGCGCGGTCGTCGGCTCGTCCGCGATAAGGAGCTTGGGCTCCAGCGCCAGCGCCATGGCGATCATCACGCGCTGGCGCTGCCCGCCGGAGAGCTCGTGCGGATAGGCGCGGGCGATGTGCTCGGGGTCGGGCAGGCCGACTTCTTCGAGCAATTCGATCGTGCGCCGCCGGCGGGCGCGATCATCCAGCGCGCGATGCGCCTCGAAGGTCTCGAGGATCTGGTCCGAGATCCGCATCACCGGGTTCAGCGAGGTCATCGGCTCCTGGAAGATCATGCCGATCTCGCGCCCGCGCACGGAGCGCATGGCCTCCTCGTCCAGCCCGAGCAATTCCCGCCCCGCAAGCTTGATCGAGCCGCCGGCGGGCCGCACGGCCTTTGGGAGCAGGCCCATCACCGCATGCGCGGTCATCGACTTGCCGGAGCCGGATTCGCCCACGATGCATAGCGTCTCGCCCGCAGCAATGGCGAGATCGAGGTTCGAGACCGCGTGCTTGCGATCGGCGACGGAGGGCAGCGCCAGCGTCAGCTTCTCGACGACGAGAACCGACATCACCCGCCCTCCTGCGAGAGCCGCGGATTGAGGGCGTCGTTCAGCCCCTCGCCCACGAGGTTGAGCGCGAGCACGGTGAGGAAGATCGCGACGCCGGGGAAGAAGCTGATCCACCAGGCCGCGATCAGCCGCGTGCGCCCGGCTCCGATCATGTAGCCCCAGGTCATCATGTTGGGATCGCCCAGCCCCAGGAACGAGAGCGCGGATTCGAGCAGGATCGCGCTCGCAACCATCAGCGAGGCCATCACGGTGATGGGGGCGATGGTGTTGGGCAGCACCTGCGTGAAGATGATGCGCGGCGTCGATTGCCCGATGACGACCGCCGCCTGCACGTATTCGCGCGAGCGCAAACTCAGCACCTCCCCGCGCACGAGGCGCGCCACCGGCGGCCAGGAGACGATGGCGATGGCGAGCACGATCGAATAGAGCGAGGGCTGCAAGATCGCGACGATGACGATGGCGAGCGCGAAGGCGGGGATCGTCTGGAAGAACTCGGTGAAGCGCATCAGCGCATCGTCGATGAGCCCGCCGAAATAGCCCGCGAGCGCACCGATGGGGACGCCTATCAGCAGTGCCGTCACCGTCGAGACGAGGCCGATCAGCAGCGATACCCGCGCGCCGTGCATGACGCCGGATGCGACGTCGCGGCCCAGCGCATCCGTGCCGAGCCAGTAGCCGTCCATCGCCATCGGCGGCAGGAAGGGGCGCGTCACCATCCGCCAGGGGGAGGTCGGATAGAAGTACGGCGCGAGGATCGCAGCAAGCACCACGAGGAGCAGGATGATCAGGCCGATCAGCGCGCCCTTGTTGCGGGCAAAGCGTTTGAAGAAGCTCATCGTCCCACCTCGATGCGCGGATCAGCCACGCGGTAGACCACGTCCGTGATCAGGTTGAACAGAACGACCATGGCCGAGGAGACGAAGAAGACGCCGAGCAGCACCTGGTAATCGCGCTGCGCCAGCGCCTCGAACATCAGCCGCCCGATCCCCGGCCAGCCGAACACCGTTTCCGTCAGCACGGCGCCCCCGACGATCTGCCCGGCCTGAAGGCCCGCCAGCGTCACCACGGGGAGGATGGCGTTGCGGGCGATGTGGCGGCGCACGATCCGGCCCTCGTGCACGCCCTTGGCGCGCGCCGTCTTGACGAAATCCGCGCCCGATATTTCCAGCATCGCCGCGCGCATCATGCGGGCGTAGAGGGCTGTGAAGAACAGGCCGAGCGTGGTCGCGGGCAGGATCAGGTGGGTGCCGATATCGAGCGCTCTTCGCAAGCCCGTATAGCCCGCGCCGATGGTCTCGAAGCCCACATTCGGCAGCCATCCCAGCCAGAGCGAGAAGATGATCTGGCTCATCAGGGCGATCCAGAACAGCGGCATCGCATAGAAGAAGAGCGCGCCGGTGGTGATCGCGGAATCAGACCATTTGCCGGCGCGCCGCGCGGCGAGCACGCCCAGGATCACGCCCAGCACCAGCGAAAAGACGAAAGCGGCTCCCGTCAGCAACAACGTCGCGGGCAGACGGTCGGCTATCAACTCGATCACCGGGCGACCCTGGCGATAGGAGAAGCCGAGGTCGAGCGTCAAAATGTCGGTGAGGTAGATCCACAATTGCTCATAGAGCGGACGATCGAGGCCGAACTGCTCGCGCAGCTGGCGCAGGAACTCGGCATCCGCCGCCCCCGCCTCCCCCGCCATCACGGAGGCGGGATCGCCGGGTGCCGCGCGGATCAGGAAGAAGTTGAGCGTGGCGATGGCGATCAGGACGATGACGCCCTTGATCAGCCGACCGCCGATGAAACGAAGCAGGTGCATGTCGGCATCAACTCGGAAAAGCTATGCAGGGCGATCCTCCCGGGCGAACCCGGGAGGATGCGTTTCAGCGGGCGATCGTGCCCTTACTGCTGCAGCCACGCATCGCGGAAGGCGTCGTTCACGCCGATTGCGGTGGTGATGAAGTCCTGCAGGTCGCAGCGGTAGACAGTGGGGAAGTCCATCTCGACCATCCACAACACCGGCAGCTCGTCGACGAGGATCTCCTGCACCTCCTGATAGAGCGCAGGACGCTCTTCCGCCGGCGCGTTGGCCGCCTCCGCGAAGAGACGATCGACCTCCTCGTTGGCATATCCCATCACGTTCGAGAAGGGGTTGCCCTCCACGATGTTGGTGGAGACGTAGGAGCGCGAAACACCGAGCGCCGGGTCGCCGTACTGGTAGAGGAAGTTGTGGGTCATCTGGAAGTTGAAGTTGCCCACGCGCTCCGACCAGCCGGCCACATCCGTCGTGACGAGATTAACGCTGACGCCGACATCCTCGAGGTTCTGGCGCGTGGCTTCCGCCCAGCGCGTCCACGTCTCGCCATAGGGGAGCACGAGGAATTCGAGGGTTTCGCCGTCATAACCCGATTCCGCGATCAGCTCGCGGGCGCGATCGGGGTCGTAGGCGTATTCCGGCAGGTCTTCCGAGTGGAACCGCGTGCGCGACGAGATCGGGCTGTTGGCGATGGTGCCGTAGCCCGACCAGACGACGTCCCGGGCGAACTCGCGATCGATGGCGTGCATCAAACCCTGGCGGAAACTCTTCTCCGCAAGCGCCCCCTCGCGCACGTTGAGCGCCACCCAGGCGTGAGGTGAGAATATCTCCCAGCCATCAGTGGTCACGCAGGTGTTCGGCAATGCAGCGAGGCGCGGCACGTCGAAGATCTCGACCGATCCACCCGTCAGCACATCGACGGTTCCCGTCTCGTAGGCGACCGCACGGGAGGCGGCGTCGGGGATGAAGCGGTAATAGACCTCGTCGATATAGGGCTGGTTGTCGAGGTAGTAATCCTCGAAGCGCTGGAGATGCACGTAGGAGCCCCGGCTCCACTCGACGAACTTCATCGGCCCGGTGCCGATGGGCGTCGCGTTCATCGGGTTCGCGCGATAATCCGTGCCCTCGTAGATGTGGCGCGGGATCATCGGCGTGGTGCCGACCTCGAAGCTCAGAAGCAGCGGCTCGAAGGGCTCGTTCAGCGTGATCTGGATCTCGTAGTCGCCCGTCTTCTCGATCGAGGCGACCTGCGCGTTCACGGTCGGACGCCAGCGCGGATGCACCTCGCGCAGGAAGACGTCGAGGGAGAACATCACGTCGTCGGCGGTAAAATCCTCGCCGTCGTGCCACTTGACGTTCTCGCGCAGCTTGAAGGTGTAGGTGAGCTCGTCATCCGAGATTTCCCAGCTCTCGGCGAGCGAGGGCTGGGGCGTGAGGTCCGTGTCGTAGCGCAGGAGCGATTCGTAGATGTTGCCGGCGATCATCTGCGTCGGCCCGTTCTGCATCAGGCCGAGCATCAGGCCCGGCGGCTCGGGGGTGACGGCGAGCTGGACCGTGCCGCCCCGCGTCGGCTCCCCTTGCGCCTGCGCATGATGAACGGATCCGACCGCTCCAACGGTCATCAGGAATGCAATCGCGGTGGTCGCAACTGCGCGTGCAAGAATTTTCTCGCTCATGGTTTTCCCTCTGGTTGATGGAAACAGAGCTTCTTTGGCCCTTTTCTCCGACTGCTAGGTGCAGGTTCATCTCTTCGCCCCCGCAACAGGGCGATTAGAAAGAGAAAGAGGCCATGCGTCAATTGACACGGTTGCGGGCCTGCGCCCGTTCTTCGACGCAGCGTGCCGACGACAACGCCGCGACCGCTTCCTCAAGCAAGCCGCCTCTACCCTCTCCCCCTTTGAGGGGGAGATGGCCCCGGCAGGGGTCAGAGGGGGGTGCGCGGCGCGGAACGCGGCGTGCGTTGCGAAGCAAATCCTGCCTCAGCCGGCCGGAGCGACCGGTTCCACCAGCAGCGGGCTCATGTGGAGATAGCGGGCCACCTTGCGCTTGGCGGCGATGTCCTTCCAGACGCGCCCGAGCTGCTCCTGCGTGATACCGACCGCGCTCGCCACCTCGTCGGCGGGAATGCCGTGCTCGAGCCCGTAGAGGCACAGATCCATGCGGTCGTAGGGGAGCGCGAAGTAAAACTCCTCCTGCGTCTGCGCCAGCGACCAGGTGTCCGTCGTCGGCGGACGGCGGCGAACCTCCTCCGGAACACCGAGAAACTCTGCAAGCGCGTAGACCTGGCTCTTGTAGAGATGCGCGATCGGCTTCACGTCGGCTGCGCCATCGCCGTTCTTGACGAAGAAGCCCTGGTCGTATTCGAGCCGGTTGGGCGTGCCGATCACCGCGTAGTTGAGCCGGTCCGCGTGATAATATTCGAGCTGCTTGCGGGTGCGCTGCTTCATGTTGGTGGCGGCGACGATCCCCAGATAGACCGCCGGCGGCATGCGATGCTTCGACATCGTGCCATCTGGGGCCTGCACCACGAGCGAGGAGATGTTGTAGCCGTCCGCTTCCAGCGTGCTCGCGATGACGACCTTGCAGGCCCAGCCCTCGCCGTATTCCGGGACGATCTGGCGGATGAAATCGTCGCGGCGGCTGTAGCAGCCCATGGCGGCGAGGCTCGGCCCGATATCCTCGACGACGCTCTCGATCCCGAAGGTCTGCGCCACATCCCGACCGAGCCGCAGGCTCTCGGGGTCGGAATCATTCTCGGGCATGAACAGGCAGAACACGTTCTTTGCCCCAAGCGCCCGCACCGCAAGCGCCGCGCAGACACTGGAATCGATGCCGCCGGAAAGGCCGAGGACGAGGCCGCGCTTGCGCAGATCGTCCCGCAGCTGGCCGCGCAGCGCCGCCGTGATGCGGTCGGTCTCGGCGGCCGGATCGATCGCCAGGGCCTGTGCGGAAAAGGAGGTGCCGTTCTCGATCGGGCCCGCGTTCATCGACCAAGCTCCAGTGTTTCCAGCGCAAGACGACGGCTGAGTTTTCCGGTGTCGGTCCTGGGCAGCTCGTCCCGGAATTCGATCGATTTCGGCACCATGTAGTCCTCGAGGTTCTTCGCGCAGTGCCGGATGACGTCGCGCGCGGCGGGTTGTGGATCGGAGGCGACGACGAGCGCCTTGATCGCGTGGCCGAGCAGGGGATCGGGGACGCCCACGACGAGCGCCTCCAGGATGCCGGGGCAGTTCAGAAGGACGGCCTCGACCTCCCGCGGCGGGACCTTCTCGCCCCGGCTTTTGATGATGTCGCATTTGCGTCCGACGAAATAGAGATAGCCGTCGGAATCGGCGCGAAACAGATCGCCCGTATGCAGCACCCGCTCCCAGGGATGGTCGCCCGGTCGCAGCACCGCGTTCGTCGCCTCCTCGTCCTCCCAATAGCCCTGCATCACGTGCGGGCCGCGGATGACGAGTTCGCCGGTTTCGCCATGGGGCGCGCGCGCGCCGTCCGCATCGACGATGTAGGCCTCGGAATTGGGGATCGCGACGCCGACGGATGTCGGGCGCGCATCGAGTTCCTCGGGCGGGAGGGCCGTGCAGCGCTTGCACTCCGTCAGGCCGTACATGGAGTGGATCCGCGCATCGGGCCACAGGTTGCGCAGATGCGCGATATGCGAGGGCGGAAGGGCTGCCGCCGTGTTGGTGACGTAGCGCAGCGAGGGGAACGAGCCCGGTTCGAGGTTTGCGATCCGTACAATCATGGCGGCCATGGTCGGCACCAGCGGGAAACCGGTGACGCGCTCGCGGCGCATGGTCTCGAAGATCGCCTGCGGAAAGGCGAAGGACTTCTCCAGCACGAGCGTCCCGCCCATGCGGACCATCATGACGAGCTGGTAGAGGCCGTAATTGAAGGAGAGCGGGAGGACGGAGAGTACGATGTCGTCCGGCGTGTTGCCGAGCAGGCCCGTGATAGACGCCGATCCCGCCTCCATGTTCCGGTGTGTCATCATCACGCCCTTGGGGCGGCCCGTCGAGCCGGAAGTATAGATCAGCATGGCGAGATCGACGTCGATCCCCCGGTGCTCGACGCGGCAGGGCTCGGCCGAAAGGCAGTCCTCGAAGCTCAGCGCGCCCGGCAGCGCCTCCCCGGCATCGCCGGCGACGACCACCAGCTGCACGCTCCGCGCATCGACGATGGCGGCAGCCGTAGCGCCCGCGAGCTTCGCCTGCGTCAGGACGGCTCTGGCGCGGCAGTTTCGCATGACGAAGCCGAGCTTGTCCGCCTTGGTCGAGGGGTTGATCGGGCTGAACACCGCCCCCGCCTTGAGCGCGGCGAAAATCGAGACCGCCGCCTCCCAGCAATTGTCCATGAAGACGAGGACGCGATCGCCGTGCCGGATGCCGTGAGCCTCCAGCGACGCCGCGAGGCGGTCCGACAGATCGTCGAGCTCTGCGTAGCTCAACCGCCGCCCGCCCGCGACGATCGCGGTCTT
>Ga0208490_100727_pt1 | contig 16915 bp, 14 predicted proteins | sample SubbioAug_CSWold_FD_184818 | JGI IMG/M metagenome (GOLD analysis project Ga0208490, IMG submission 184818) | Serpentinite rock and fluid subsurface biosphere microbial communities from McLaughlin Reserve, California, USA - CR11Aug_CSWold (SPAdes) | ecosystem: Environmental > Terrestrial > Deep...
CATCTGGTCGCCGGATTGGTTTGCCAGTATTTTTTTGGTTTTCTGTCCTGCCATTCTCATTTTATTTTTTAAAGTTGTAAACATAATAAATACCTCCAGATCATTTTTTGTTTTTGTTCAAGGGAAAGGGAGAGCCAGATGCTCCCCCTGTTGTTATTGCTTTTCAGCTTTAGGTGCGTTAGCTCAAGAGACCGGTAATCTTAGTGACAATGCTGTTCCAGATAGTGGTGATGGAATCCTGGTACAGTGTCATAAACACTGCGCCAACGACTACCACAACCAGCACAACAATGAGCCAGCCGGTCATCTGGTCGCCGGACGGACTTGCCAGCACATTTCTGGCCTTTAAAAGGGCACTGGCGATTCTTTTTTTCATGGAATTTTTCCTCCTTTCCCCGGTGATTTGGCGGTCGGTTGTTTTGTTTTGCATGATTAATACCTCCTGATAATGTATTTTGAAAAAGGGTTTCCCCGTTTTCACAATTAAAAAAGGCCACCCATTGATTTGATCAGATGGGAGCCGATGACATAGAGCAGGCTGGCAAGAGTTACAGCCACAAGGGGAATGGATGCAATCTTGATCCTGCGGGGCAGCTTATCTAGTTTTTTCTTGAGGGCTTCTTTGGCTTTGATATCCATATCCCGAGCAAGATACGCCAGCGCCTCTCCTTGATGCTCCCCCCGGTGAAGCCCGATAAGGGCATTTACCAAAAAGGACACATCCGTAAGGCCGATGCGTTCATTGAAGTTCCGCAGAGCGGTTTCAATGTCTTTTGCTTTCATTTCCATCACCAAAACCGAAACATCATAGAGGAACACCTCGCTGGCCACCTTCAGGTAATCCTCGAATATCTGGATTAAATCCACCTGGACGACGGTCTTTTTACTGTCACTCTTAATCTCGTCCAGCTTATACAGGATGGAGCGGACAAAGCCCGGGAGCTCCATTTCAAGGCGGTTCTTCTTTTCTTTCATCTTGTCTTTGAGGTCGGTCATGAAGTGAAAATAAACCACTACCGCAAAGATGAAGACAAAGGGCACCAGGTTGGTCGCGCCGGCGGCCAACAATGGCAGGGCCAGGGGCAGGGTAAAAAGGGCACACAGAATAGCTCTGGCATAATACTCCTTCGGGGTCAGGTCCAGCCCGCCGCGCCGGAGCGTCGATGCCATCCTGGCTTCCTTTACCGGATCAATCGGAATCAGCCGGGAAACCGGCTTTGCAAGGGGCATAACAAAACGGTTTAACAGCCGGCTGCCGGTTTTTTCTTTTTCGGCTTGCAGGTGTTTGATGTTCTTTTTCATGCTGAGCTTTGGGATTTTAAGCAGTTGCCTGCAAATTAAAAATCCTGCCGCAGTCAGCAGGACGAATATAATAACTTGATAAAACAACGGAAAACCTCCTTATCTATTTGCTGGTTTTGTAGCCTTCATTACATAAAAGGCTGTGCCAAGGGCGGCCAGCAGCATGAGGATAATCAACAGCTTGCCGATAGGGGTTTTGGTGAGGATAAAAAACCATTCGGCGTTGGCAAAACGCATCATGGGGATTACGGAAAACATCAGGCCCGCTGTCATAAGATAATCCCGCCATACCCTGACCATCATGCTGTCACTTTCAATCTGCATGGACTTGGCGTCGTTCATGGCCTTGATGATGGGAAACAAAGCAAATTTCAACCTGCGGTCGTGGTGACAGAGGATGAGGGTTTTCACCCATTCAGCAAAGTAGCGGTTATTGATTTTTGCCGACAGGCGATATAGACCGTGCTCCACATTAGGATTGATGAGCCGGATTTCCGACACGAACTCGTCAAAGGGTGTAGGTGTTCTCAGGTGAACGGGGATATACCGATTCTTTTCCTCCACATAGGTTTCCACGGCTTTGATGATGTCATCGTTTCCGGCGTAGGCGTTGGTGATGATGGACATTGTGTTTTCCAGTCCCTCGATTTCCTCCCTGGCTGCCGCAGAGCTTTTCACAGTCAAGTAAAAATACGGGGCGGGAAGTGTACACACTGCCATGATCGCTGCCAGTTCAGTGCTGCCAAACAGCAGCATCCCGGCTGTAAAGCCGCCTGCCGCAGATGACGACACCATTAGCAGGAATTTTTTTCGTGTGCATTGGGTCTGGCGGAACAGGGTTATAAATCGGATAGAAATCCGCTCGGTGATTTTTAGTTTTGTTCCTGTCAGATACAGACGGCGTTTTTTCAGCGGATGCTGATCTATGGCGAAGGGATTCAATTTTAGCAGAAGCAGCAGGGCAAGGCTAATGAGCGCAAAAACAAGGATTAGGGACAGATAAACTGAATTCATGCAGTTCCTCCTTCGGTAAAGCGGCGGATCTCCTTTTGTGTGACGCCACCGATTAAAAGCCTTTCGGCAAGGTTGGAGGAAATAGAACCCAAACGCTTGTGGCTTCCCACCGCCTTTGTAATTCTTCCAGCTTTATCCCGCTCATAATGGTCAACTACATATTTGAAAAGGGTACTGCCGGTAACTTTGCCGTTTTCTACTCCGGTGGCTTCAAAAATCTCCATGTATTTGCGGGATTTGTCCGGAAGCTGCATCTTAAAGAGCATGATGGGAAAGGCTTCCACGATATTTTTCAACAGCCGTTCTTCTGATAAGGAGGTTCCAGCTTCCAGGCACATAGTCAGGATGCGGTCGTAGGCCGTCCGGGCGCTGTTGGCATGGAGGGTACTGACGATGGTGTGCCCTGTTCGTCCGGCCTCCTGTACCGTCAGTGCTTCCTTGCCGCGCATCTCAGCCGGAACAAGGATTTCCGGGTGCAGCCTTAAGGACAGCTTCAATAAATCCAGCATGGTGATGGGATTGGGTTCCTCCTTGGTCAAAAGATGAATCACATCGTTTAGCATCACGCTTTTTTCATCAAACTGCGCCAGCGATAGTTCACGGGTGTCTTCGATGGTGACTATGCGCTTCTCCGGGGATACACAGCTTAGAATGTAACCCATATCGGCGGTTTTTCCGCTGCCGGTCGCTCCCGCAATGGCTACTGATACGCCGTTATTGACACAAAGGGTCAGAAAGTCCAGTTCCTCCGCTGTGGCCGTACCCCAGCCAATCAGGTTTTCCCTGGTAATGTAGGAGGGTTTTTGCTTGCGGATGGAGGCAATGGCTCCCGCATCCGGGTCAACACAAGGCGCAATGGCTCCCGACATCCGGATACCCCGGGCGATGAAGCTGTCCCCGATGGGCTTGGAGCCGTCCAGAATGACGTTCCCAAACCGGCTCATCTTTCTTACGATGTTGGCGCAGGCTTCCGGGTTGCCAAAGGTTTCTGTTAGCCGCACCTTTTTGTCCTTGTATAGTACCCAAATACCGCCAAAGCCGTTGACGTTGATTTCCTCCGTATCATTATCCTGCAGATAGGGAGATAACAATCCCATACCGGCCATATCGTAATACACAGCATCCACCAGTTGGGAAATATTGCGCAGGTCCTTGGCCACCAACTGCTCGCTGTTTAGGTAGCGCATGATGAGGTCCTTGAGCTTTTCTGCGGCTTCCTCCGAATACAATACCTGGGCCAGCTCCGCGGAGTGGTTCTTGGCGATGATCCGCTGCAGCTTATCGAGTATTTCCCCGTATTCCTGGGCCTTTACGCTTTCACCACTGTCTGAGCGCCGCTTATTGGCCCGGTAAATCAGATCATTAACGGAAAATCTGTTGTTCAAGGCTTCCCACCTCCACCGATGTCAGTTGCAATTTCCTCCAGCACCTTGCTATAGCGCCTGCAAGGTCGGTCACGGAAGAAATACAGAGGTGTTCCGGCATTTTCCAGTTCACCTGCCCGTTTGATGTAGGGGAGTTCATAGGAAAAAAACAGCTCTGTCATGCGTTGATAGGTCTTGTCGTCAAAATCACCACTGGGAGCCTGTAGGATATGGGTTTGCTTCTCCCCAATATGCAACTCCCGCACAAAATCGGAAACACCCTGATACCACATGTGCGCCGCTATGGACGGTTTATGCAGGGTGAATATCCTTTCAGCCAGCCAAAGGCCAACACCGGATACCGGGTTGGTCACCTCGGCAGCTCCATCTACGATGAGGATATCAAATACCAAAGATGCGGCATTCATCATTCGTTCCACTTCCTGGATGGCCACGGCATCACAAAGAAGCCCGTTATAGTGGGTAGGTACGGATAAGAAAAATAGGTTTTTGCTTTCCGCATATTCCGTAAATTTTTCTCCGATGTTTGGGTTATCATCATTCAATGCTTGAAACAACCCCTTTTCAGGAGAAACACTCTGTCCGAAAAAGACTTGCAGATCTCCATAGGTCAGATTGGAGGAAATTAGCCCCACCAACGCATCAAGCTTAGAAAGGGCGCAGGCCAGATTGACTGCAAAGGTTGTTTTGCCGCTGTTATTGCCGCCCCAAACCACATAGATTTTACTGCCCATGGCTCACACCTCGTTTCTCAAAGATCAGATGCAGCTTGCCGGTGTATTCGGCTTGAATGAGCTTTTCCGCCTGCGCTTCGGTAACGATGAGGGTTACGGCCTTGGGAACAGGGTCACCGGTGGAAGACTGACTGTTTTTTTGCTGTTCCCGCATTTGGGCGGTATCCTGGGTACGGGCATTCTCCACGCTGTAAACCTCCAGCCCTTTCAGTTCGGGATAGAGGATGACTTGTGGGGAAGAATCCTGACCGTCGGAAGCCCGCTCCATAAACACCGCCACAGTTACCATGTCACCACTTTGCAGATGGGAGGAAAGTCCTGCTGCAATGCTCGGTACACTGATAGTGACAAGACGTTGATTATTGTTAGCGATACGGTCAAGCTGCTCGTTTACAAGAAATCCACCAAGCTTTTTGGAAAAGAGATAATCTCCCTTGACGATGTCAGTCTGGGCAACCTTCCCAAAAATCAGGGCTTTGTCATTGATCACGCCTTCTGGCAGGCCATAGCCTCCCACTTCCACAGCTGCAAGGTGTTTATCCCTAAGCTCCGTTCCAGCGGGAATGTCCTCCGCTGCCCGCAGCACCATAACCGTTGCGCTCTTGTTTTCGTAAAACCTGGGCAAAAGCCCAAAAGAAATGGCTGCTGCAACAGCAATACAGAGACAGCTTAGAAATATTCGGTTTTTTAGTATCTTCAAACTGCTCCACGCCTCCTTCCGTTGTGGTGAAAAATATATATGCTCCCCATGTTTTCACAGAGAGCATTATTACGGGCCGAAAAAGAAACGATAATGGTTTTTCCGCTCCTTCCCGGTCGTTTGCGTTTTGCTGTCCTTCTGTACCTCCTTGCTGCTTAGATGGATTCGTTGGATCAGAGTACGAAAGACTTTTGGTTTCTTTTGTGCTGGCTGTTTCATAAATGGCTCCTTTCTGCCTGAATTTTGTATAAGATTACCTGCCGAAAGATAAAAAAATTCTTTTTTCGGCTGGTAAATTTTTGGGGAGGGGTGTGGGGAGGGGGAATCCGCAAGGTCACTATGCGACACTGCAAGCAAATAGATAGACTACCCCCTTGGTGTAGAATATTTTCCCTGTTGTTAATTATCAAATAGAGTGCACCTTTTCTTGCTGCATTTACGGGAGCGCTGGTCAAAATACAGGCAGTGCTTGCAATCCCGCTCTTTCTGCGTATTGATGGATCTGCGGTCATACCCCGGTTTTTCCTGCATTATGCGCTCATATTGGCGTAACTGCCCCTCTGTAAAGTGCATGGTAACACCTCCTTTCAAAAAAGGCATAAAAAAACACCCTCGTTAATTTGAGAGCGAAATTATTATCTTGTACAGGTGGCACCTTGTTTCATCGTTCCTGCTCCCTTTGCCGCTTTTTGTACCAGCTTTCAAGCAACTGGACGATCAATTCCTCTTTTTGCTTTTCCGAATAGTTTTTGGGGAAAAAGCGGTCAATTCGTTCACGCTGGATATTGAATCTTTCCTTTTGATTGGGCTTTTCTTCCGTAAGAATAGAGAAAATGACATCTACATTCAGCCTGCCATCCTGACTAAGCTTTTTCATGCGCTGTGCTTGGGACAGGGACGGGGTGCAATCCTCTGACTGCATGGTAGTATACAGGTCTTGCTGTTCATTTTCGGCTAAGTAAGATAGCTCTACTGCCGGGTTAAAAGCAATTTGCTTTTCGTCCACCATTTCGAGGATAGGCGGTATGAGTTCAGTTAAGCGAATAAATCGAGAAATTTGATTACGACTTTCGTTAACTTGTTCTGCAAGTATTTCTCTTGATTCTTTCCCGTCTAACTTCCGCCCAACTTGGGCGGAAGTTAAATCCGTCCGTTGTCCCTGACGTTTCATGGCTTCTAGTTTCATTTTGTAGGCAAAGGCTTTTTCGCTTGGTAAAATGCTTTCCCTTTGCAGATTGCTGTCAACCATGATAATTGTGGCGGCATTATCGTCCAGATCGCGGACAATGCAGGGCATAGATTCACAGCCTGCAAGCTCACTTGCCTTTTTGCGCCGGTGTCCGGCAACCATTTCATAACCGCCATCTGTTCTAGGTCTTACAAGACCGGGGACTAAAACGCCGTACTGTTTTACGCTGTCGGCCATTTCCAGCATGGCTTCATCAGCTTTTACCTTAAAAGGGTGATTGGGAAAATCGTTGATTTCCGACAGGGGAATATCCAGCACCTTTTCACGCTGCTGCTCGGCGCGGCTTTCCTCCGTGGAAAACAGGTCATCTACTGAGGCCAACTTGATGCTGCCTCTTACGTTGCTTTTCGCCAATGTCCTGCACCTCCTTTGTAAAGGCTTCATAGGCTTTGGCGGCTATTCCCCGTGGGTCATGTAAATAGATGCTTTTGCCCTCAGCGCTGGTTTCAGCAGCCCGGATGGACAGGGGGATTTCCGTTTGAAAAACCCTCAGCTTGTCGCCGTAATCCCGCCGCAAGACAAAGGAAATCTCCTTTGCAAAGTTGGTACGATTGTCTACCATCGTCAGAAGAACGCCGTCAATACTTAGCTTCGGATTGATTTGCCGCCTTACTCTGGCAATGGTCTGTAAAAGTTGTGTCATTCCTTTGGCAGGCAGGTAATGGGCTTGAACAGGGATGATTACGCTGTCCGCGGCAGCAAGGGCATTGATGGTCATCATGCCTAAGCTGGGCATACAGTCAATTAGCACATAATCATATTTGTTTTTGATGGTATTGATGTAGCTACGCAATACCGTTTCCCGGCTCATGGTGTTGACCAGTGACACTTCAATGGCGGACAATTCGATATTGCCCGGAATAAGGTCAACACCTTCCGCATGATGAAGAATACCTTCGCCAGTTTCATACGGTTCTTCCATCATGGCTTTAGTCAAGATGGTAGCCAATGAAACGGGCAGATTGTCCGGCTCCTGATAACCTAATGAGTCCGTTAGATTTCCCTGGGCATCTGCGTCCACCAGCAGTACTTTTTTCCCCTGTACCGCAAGGCCGATACCGAGATTGACTGTCGTGGTTGTTTTACCCGTGCCGCCTTTCTGGTTGGCAATGGCGATTACTTTTGACACCTAAAATTCCTCCTTTCACGCAAAAAAGCCGTTTGCTTTATATAGTCAATAAAGCAAACGGCTTCTTTACTAATTTGTAGATGAAAAAAAGAACATGCTCAAAAAGCTTTGTTCTCTTGTTCATTCCTTATTCAGTTTAAATCTTTAAACAGTAATTGTCTTCTGCGTAACACTGAGAAATAAAATTTTTCAGAAGAGTTTTTTCTTCCCCTTCAAATCCACCATTTTCATAAATCCAGAGGTGTAGTGACTTTCCAATTGCATAGGCTAAATCCTTATTTTGCTGTTCACTAATATTATTTCTCGATACATTGGGGATAATTTTTTTATTAGTTATGTTGATTACTACTCCTTTTAATTGAATACCTTCAACTAAAAAAGGAATTTTCAATCTTACATCAGAGATAAGTACATTTTTTATATATAAATAATCTGTATATTCAAAAGAGTATCTACCTTGAAATCCAATATTGGTATTGTATGGTAGTATTTTCTCGCCGTTGCCCTCAATCACTGTTTGCTCTTCCAAAGAAATATATGTTGGAGCATTGTATGAATGTCCTACTTGATGCCGAAAATCCCGAAGAGTATAGTCACCAATTATATAGTCATAATCGCTATTAATCAACTTAGATGAATTATATAGAGATGTATCTTTTGCAATAAAATTGGCTTCTTCATGATCTATTTTTCCTAAAGCAGCTTCAAAATCTTCTAATACATCATATGCTTTCTCAAAATCATCCTCCTCTGAAGACGGAATAATAGGAAGAGTCAAGAACTTTATTGTTCCATCTTTAATGTAATTTTTTAATAAGACAGGTCTACTTAGTTCTTTTTCTAAAACCATTTCATTGTTTTCTTCTTGAAAAATATAGCTTTCATCAGAATATATATCTGAAAAATTTTTGAAATATCTAATCCCTTTATAATTACATTGCAATGAGACTTGAATATTATCAAAATACTTATCTAATATAATCCCTTCAGGATATAATAACTCAAGTTGTTGGAGATCCACATTTTTTGAATAGCTCTTGCCATCTTTAAATGTTGTTATTCTTATTGGTATTTTACAGTCCAAAAAATTTTTCTTAATAAATGCTTCTACGTTATTAGGGTTATTACCAAATACAGCAAAAAACTGGTCATAATCAAGGAATATTTCAGTTCCTTGTGGGCGGGGCACATCTTCACATGTAAGACAAATGTACTCGCTGCTTTTTTCAAATTCAATTTTATTAGCTTGACTTTCCCCATAGTATTTAGTTATGACATTAACTTTATCCGATAACATAAAACACGCCAAAAAGCCAATACCATAATTGCCAATAGGTACATATTTATTACCTTTAAATAAGTAATCATCTGATATGTAATAAGATATCCCTACATTTAAAAAATACTTTTTTAAAATATCCAACGACATTCCTCGTCCGTTATCAAATACAACCACTTGTTTTCTATCCTGGTCTAAAATAATACTTATAAATGGTTGATAGGGAACATATGCAAACTCAGGTTTGCCAATGGACTCCTCTTGCATAACTTTGCAAGCATCTATTGAATTTTGAATTAGCTCTCTCAATCCATGTTTTTTATCTCCATATATGTTTTCTCCCATCAGCAAACTGGTAACAGCCTTATAATCTAAAGATAACTTAAAGTCAGAAAAATTAAATCCTTTTGTTCTAATTTTATTATGTACATTAGTTTTTAAAGTCAATAGGTATTTTTTGTCCCGAAAAGTTTCTGAAAACTCAATGGCTTTTTTCAGTTCACCATTTAAGGAGTCAAAATATCTTAGCAATTTTCTGTGGATACTTGGATTTGAACTCTCCCCATAAAATTCAATATTTTTACGTCCAGTTTTTTCATTGATAGCAATCTTTTCTTTATTTTCAATAATAAAATGTTGTTTCCATTCTAAGTCACCGTAATCCTTAGGATTTAAATATTGATACAAATACAGTGGAGCCCTTTCCTCATCAATGTCCAAATAATCAGCTATTCTGAGAAGCAACGCAATATATTGAGAATTAAGGGAATAGTCACCTTTAACCTTGTCAAAAGACAGATTATTAGGGATCCATTCAAAATTTTCGTTATGTGCAGCACATATTTTTGCTACATCGTCTTTAAAAGAAATATTAGTATATCCAGGAATGAGGAAAAACTCATTATCCATCTTAAGAATATGATTTAAAGATCTCATCCCATGAACAGGGCGAATACATTCCTGCAAAGCTACAATTTCATCTTTATACTTTTCCAAAACCAATGAATATTTTCTATCAACAATATTCATTTTATCATTTTTTATATCATTGATTTCATCTTCACTCACAACCATTCCCATATCGTGCAATAACGAAACATAAACTAATACAGTTAATTCCAAATCACTTAGCTTTTCTGGAAAATCTGATAACTCAAACATATATTCTATAACATTTAAAGAATGTACAATATCATGGCCAGTGTAATTTGCAAAAACGCGGTTAATTTTTGGAAGAAGATTACTTGCATAGTCATAGACTCTATCTATTTTATCTAAAAATGGACTACTCCTTTGTTCCAACATTGAATATGCTTTTGTACTTTTTATTGTCGCTATCATCATCTTTTCCTCTCTTTATCTATGGTTTCGGTTCTCTTGCATCTTCCATCAATAGGTTTTACTGCCCCTATTGGTATTGCCCAAGTATTACCAAAACGAACCGCACCTACAATCTAGTTTTGTGCAAATAATACCTGTACTTGACGCATAGTAACTCGCCATTTTTTAGGTGCTTCTATTGCGGTGATATAATCCATATATACAATCATAGGAATATTTTTACACCCTCATTATATATAGCAAATACGAACAATACAAGATTTATGTATAAAACAACTTAAAAAGCTCATATAAACATGTCTTTCCCAAAACCTAATACAACTTATGCACCAGTTCTATATCTTAAGGTTTTATTCCAATAATCGTCACCTTCCGTAGTAAAAGCCATTTACCGTGCAAATTTTTGTAAATAAAGGATTAACATAAACATAAATATCTTCACTTCGTATTCCTACTATGCACTCTATAAGGCTTGATTTATATATGAAAAGAGAACACTAGCAGAAACGCCATGTCCTCTTGTTCATTCGATTTTAAAAATTGCTAAACTTGTACTTTTAATTTTTGCCGGTATTCAGCATAATGTTCGCTTAATACATATTCAATAACCCATACTTTAGGGATTCTATAGGTAGTGCGGACGTAAAAGTGCTTTACATGATTTTCTCTTAAAAGCTTTCTTGCTGTACTATTAGCAATGCCGCCTAACATCTCTTTAAATTCGGTAAATGTTACAACATCAGGATATGGCTCAAAAATTCGTTTGTAGTATTCTTCATTTTTCATCGTCATCAGCTCCTAAATTCTACTTGTCAGTGGTAGGAGTGACTGTTATTATATTTAGTAATTATTGATCTTTGTGGTGTCTAGGCGGATGATGGATTTGGCTGCTCATCCCTCCGCATCCCTCCAATATCCCTCCAACGTCAAAAATTTCTTCCAAAAACAGCTTTTTATATAAACTTTGGAACGATGGGATTAGAGAGGTTGAAATGCCGGCAAATGCCCATTTTACAAGACTTTGAGCGGTATGTAACTTCCGGTGAAGTAGGTTAAGTTCTTGGTACTTCCAATGAATTTACAAAACTCAAAATCCAGTGGGGGCAACTCCGTGTGGGTTCGATTCCCACCTTCGGCACCAATATTCTTATAATAAAGGATTTTCCACTTTTTAATGAAGTTTGGAAGTCCTTTTTTTTATTCCTTTTCTTTTTTATGCAATAGAGGAAAATTTATCATTGACAATGGCATTCATTATCAGTAAAATGTAATTATCAATAGAAACTAATTATCATTTATATTGAAAAAGGGGGTGGCTCAAGAAGCAAACATCATCATACTGAAGATAAAGCAGAATTTCTTCTTCACCAATTACTTAGTGTTGAAAGGCGGTAAAACTAATGAAATTTGGTATTAAAGATGGTCGGTTAATTGGTAAAATAGTCACGATAATGTTTGTTTTGGGATTATTTCTGGGCGTCGTCCCGGCAGCTTATGGTCAGGTGGCCACCAACGTTAAAGTTGTATTAAGTGACCAGGGCAAAGCGTTAAATATGTCAGCCAGAATTGTTAGCAATAGTCTGATGGTTCCTTACCAAGACCTAGTAGGAAACCTCGGCGGGCAAATAAGTTGGGACAGCAAAGCTCGTAAGGTAACTATAACCAAAGATGGCACCGTATTGGAACTCACCGCAGGCAGTAAGAACGCTACCCTGAACGGAAAGCGTGTCAGTCTTGCTGTCGCCCCGGTGATGAACAATAACCAGCTATTGGTACCTTTGCGCTTTGTCGCTGAAAGCTTGGGCCAATTGGTTGTGTGGAATAACGCTGCCAAAACAGCTACCCTCAGGGAAAAACCAGTTGTTGCCACCAAGCAGACCGATGGAGCAGTCAACCAAAGTCCCGCTAAGAAAACCGGTGGAGTAGTCAACATCTATACTTCCCGCCATTACGGCATTGAACCGGTCTTTGCGGAATTTACAAAGGAAACCGGCATTACGGTACGGTTCACCACCGGTGGTGATGCTCTTCTCCGGGAAAGAATTAAAGCCGAGGGCAAGAACACTCCCGCCGATGTTTATATGACTGTTGATGTTGGCAACTTGTGGCTAGCTGCCGAAGATGGTCTGCTGCAACCTATTTCCAGTTCTACTTTAAATAAAAACATTCCCGCCGAACTGCGGGATCCGCAAAACCGTTACTTTGGTCTGACTAAACGGGTAAGGACGATCATGTATAATCCAGCCAAGGTGACTCCGACTGAACTGGCTACCCTCCGTACATATGAAGATTTAGCTGATCCAAAATGGAGTGGCCGGTTGATTTTGCGGCCGGGTACCCATGTGTATAACCAGTCCCTGGTAGCCAACTTGATCGCCTCCTACGGGGAAGCCCGGGCGGAGCAAATTGTTAAGGGCTGGATGGCTAATAAGCCCAAGTTAATTGACAGTGATACCCGTATTCTGGAGACCCTGGCCGCCGGCGGCGGTGATGTGGCTATTACCAACCACTATTACATGGGCCGTCTGCTGGAAAATAACCCCTCCTTCCCGATTAAAGTGCTCTGGGTTAACCAAGGTCCCAACGAGCGGGGCGTTCACGCTAATAGCAGTGGTGCTGGTGTAACTGCCCACGCTGTCAACAAGGAAAATGCGATTATTCTGCTTGAATGGTTAAGTAGTCCTCGTGGTCAGAAATTGTTTGCCGATGCTAACCACGAGTTTCCAGCTAATCCAGCCGTTGCCCCTCACAGTATTATTGCTGGTTTCGGTTCGTTTAAGGAAGATCCTGTGAACAAGAGTGAGTTCGGACGTCTTCAGGTCGATGCTGTTAAGCTCATCGATCGGGCTGGTTTCAAGTAAAATTTAGAGCGAGGTTATTTTTCTATGGTAAAAATCTTAACAGTATTAAATAAAGCTAAATTTTTCGGGCAGGGGAGACCTAGTCTCCCTGCCCTTCCCTTTTTCATTGCCGCTCTGGTAATTTTACCGGTAGCAGTGGTGGCTTCGTCTTTGCTGTCACCCACCTGGGAAGTTTGGCAACATCTTTGGAATACCCTGCTGCCGGAAATGCTACGCAATACGGCTGTACTTCTGGTAGGGGTTGGGGTAGGAACATTTGTGCTAGGTACAGGTTTGGCTTGGTTGGTGGTGGCCTACCGGTTCCCCGGACGGCAAATTTTTGAGTGGCTATTTGTCCTGCCGTTGGCTGTCCCCACCTATATCATGGGATTTGTCTATATGACAACCTTTGATTTTGCCGGTCCGGTACAATCATTTTTACGTCAGTATTTTGGTGTCCTCCCTTGGTTTCCGGAGATCCGATCCGGTTCAGGAGCAATACTGGTGATGACTTTGGCCCTTTACCCCTATGTCTATATGCTGGCTAAAGCCGGATTCCAAGGGCTGTCATCCAGTGCCTTTGAGGCTGCTCGGGTAATGGGTTACAGTTCTGTTTCAATCTTTGTCCGAATTGCCCTTCCCCTGGCTAGACCTGCCATTGCCGGCGGTCTGGTATTGGCCATAATGGAAGCCCTGGCCGATTTCGCAACTGTGCGATTTTTTAATTTTCCCACTCTTTCCGAAGGGGTTATTCGTGTCTGGTACGGCCTGATGGATCTAAGGGCGGCTACTCAATTAGCAGGCCTATTGGCTTTTTTCGCCCTGGCCGTTATCCTGCTTGAATTGGTTTTAAGGGGGCGCTCCCGTTATTACCAGACTGGCGGCAAAGCGCCGGGAATCCCTCCCACTGAGCTGACCGGGTGGCAAAAATGGGCAGCCACCGGGATTAGCCTGTTTGTTTTAGGGTTGGCTTTTGGCATACCCATGTTCCAACTGGTGTATTGGTCGGTTGGTGAGATTAAGAGAATGCCTGCTGGAGCAGCTGAGGTCTACCTTGGACTCATTGCCAACAGCCTGTTGCTGGCTGGCCTGGCGGCTTTTTTTGCCGTAATTACCGCGTTGATCCTTGCCAGCGGTGTGCGGATGAACGGCGGAGCTACAGCCCGGATGCTGGGCCGGTTGGCCACGATCGGTTACGCTATTCCAGGTGCTGTCGTTGCTGTAGGAATACTGGTAACCGTCTCCTCTTTTGATCATACCGTTAGTGATCTGCTGGCTGAATGGTGGGGGATATCAACAGGACTGATCTTGACCGGTTCTTTGGTCGGGCTGCTCTACGGATATGTGGTCCGCTTTATGGCTGTTGCCTATAACAGCGTTGACGCCGGATTGGAAAGGATTACACCCAATATCACCATGTCTGCTCGGGTGCTGCGGGCCAGCAATTGGCGCATTTTATGGCGAATTCAACTCCCTTTAGTAGCACCGGGGATTTTTGCAGGGGCAGCCCTTGTGTTTGTTGATGTATTGAAGGAACTGCCCATAACAGTTACGTTGCGGCCTTTTGGTTATGATACCCTTTCAGTATGGGTCTGGCAAATGGCTGCTGAGTCTTTGTGGTCTGGAGCTGCAATTCCTGCTATTATCATCGTATTGTCGGGGATTATTCCCATCATCTTTCTTACGCGTATTGCGATCAAGAAGTAATTGTTGCCATTTCTCAGGGAGGTAGGATAATAAATGTCAAGTATATTGGAAAAAAAATTAGCCAGGGTAGAGCTAACCAATGTATCTCGTTTTTTTGAGAATGTTAAGGCTGTCTGCGACTTGACCTTTTCTATCATGGAAGGCGAATTCTTTTCTTTGCTTGGACCGTCGGGGTGTGGTAAAACCACTACCTTAAGGCTCATTGCTGGGCTGGACCGGCCTAATAGTGGGGTGGTCACCATTGGTCAAGAGATTGTAGCCAACGATAAGGTTTGGGTTGTTCCTGAAAAAAGGGGGATTGGTATTGTTTTTCAAGACTATGCCCTGTTCCCTCACATGACAGTCTACCAAAATATCGCTTTTGGTTTAAAGGGATTTTCCCGGGAAGAGATCCGTAATCGGGTTATGCACATCTTAGCTGTGGTAGGGCTAATTGGGCTGGGAGAGCGCTACCCTCATGAATTATCAGGTGGACAGTGTCAACGGGTGGCTCTGGCCAGGTCCTTGGCTCCCTCACCCAAGGTAATTTTGCTGGATGAGCCGTTTTCTAACCTGGACGCTGATCTGCGGGAAGAACTTCGCATAGAAACTAAGTGTATTCTTAAGGAAAATGGTACAACTACAATCCTGGTTACCCACGACCAGGAGGAAGCATTTTCTCTTTCAGACCGAGTGGGTGTTCTAAACCAAGGTAGGCTGGAGCAAATCGGTACCCCGGCAGAGATATACCACCGTCCCAGCAGTAGGTTTGTAGCCGATTTTGTAGGCAAAGCCGACTTTATTACCGGAATAGTGGATAAAGGGATGGTACTCTCAGGAATCTGGAAGTTACCGGTGAGCTGCGAAAAAGAAACAGTTGCCCGTGAGGTTGATTTAATGATTCGCCCTGATGATGTTGATTTTGTAGTAGATCCTAGTGGCAATGCCATTATTACCGAGGCTCGTTTTCTGGGGGCGTCCATCATGTATAAATTACAGCTTGCCGACGGAATAATAATTCATTCCCTCAAACCATCGACACAGGTTATTTCCCCAGGTACCAGGGTACATCTTAGCGTAGATACAGCCCATGTAGTAATTTTCCCTAGAAATGCCGATTGCGCCAGTTAACCGCTGTAACTAAAGCTAAAAAAACTACCTCTTTTAAACTAAAGTGGTTCCCATGTCAAGGACATTTATAATAAAACCACTTATAAAAAATTAATATTTAATGTATCTTCTCATTTAGGAGGAGATATGACACCTAAAGCACTGGATGACATATCCTCAAAGGATAATATTCCAGTGCTTTAAAATTTATAGCATATCTGTTTATTTTCATGACTTATGCAGTTGATGTAAATTAATCCCAAAAGGCAGGTGGCTTGTGCAAAAAAATATTGTAACTATTCAGTAGTCAGAATCAGTAGATTTAATAATTCTTAAAATATTGCCTGAATAATACATTCTGAATCCTGAATCCTGAATCCTGAATCCTGAATCCTGAATCCTGACTTCTGAATTCTGACAATTGATAGCCTGCTGAAATTTTCAAAAGTGCCCAATAATCGAAGCGAATGGTATTATTTGCCATTACACTAATCGATGTGGATGATTATTCCTGGTAGGAATTTTAGGAAAATAAACTAGATATATCTTTTTGATAACATTTTGTTAACAAATTCAAATTAAGGGCTTAGCGTTTTTTTCTCTAAACGCTAAAGCCTCTTTTTATTTGTTTTTATAACGCAATGTGCCAATTAATTATAATATTTTTAAAATTGCTTAAAAATATTAGATATTGGCAGGAATACGTATTCGACGCAGCGAATATTTTGTATTGACTTTGCGTATTACATAGTAGAAGTAATGCAAAACATACAAAAGATTTAAGGCAACAGATTGAGGGAATCCAAACAGGGAAATTGCTGAACTGCTTAACATAAGTGAACGTACAGTTCAGACTCACCGGGCTAATATTATGAAAAAACTAGGTTTTCACTCGATTGTAGAGCTTGTTAAATACGCTATTGAAAAAGGTTTGGTGGAAATTGGAAGAAAGGGTTAATGTATTTGGACAGAACTGATAAACTAAGAGCAGCCATAGTAAATTTTAAAGACCTTCCAAAGTGGAGGTCTTTTAAGATGCCATCAGCGTATTATAGCCTCTCGGAATTCAAAGGGAGAAAACACAACCAAATGGTAGAGTGTGGTAAAAAAGTCTAAAATTTAATTGGAAATTATCATCTACTGAAT
>Ga0208490_100728_pt1 | contig 16908 bp, 14 predicted proteins | sample SubbioAug_CSWold_FD_184818 | JGI IMG/M metagenome (GOLD analysis project Ga0208490, IMG submission 184818) | Serpentinite rock and fluid subsurface biosphere microbial communities from McLaughlin Reserve, California, USA - CR11Aug_CSWold (SPAdes) | ecosystem: Environmental > Terrestrial > Deep...
CCTCACGATGGACACCCTTGCTCTTGGCTAACGGTTGGCACTACCAGCCCCCGTATCGGACTTTCACCGACAAGTTCACGCCCATGCTGGGCGCACACTTTTAAGCGGCCAGATCAGTTAAGATCTAGCCGCTTTTTTATACTTTATCTTGGTACATTTATTATTTGGTTAGGGAATATTAGGTGTGGATTACTTAGCTTATTGTATTCTGCTAAGAATTGCCATGTTGTTTCATACTTTAATCCTATTCTATAAAGATTATCGCCTTTCACAACAACATACTCAATATCTCCTGTTGGCTCTAATGGTACAATTCTTCCTTCAGCTACAGTCTTAACTGTTCCAAGTTCAGTTACATGCTCAATTAAAACATCTGATAATAATCCACCTTCTCCAACAAATGGTTTGTCTTCAAACATTACATATCCATCTCCACCACTTGCTAAGAAGTCATTGGTTACCATTGTGTATGTTTTAGTAAGAACAAGAGCTTCTGTCCCAATCATAACTTTTGTAATTCTACTTCCTGCTTCAGCTTCAGGATCAAATTCATAAGTTAAACCACTAACATGTGGGAAATGACCTGCTGCAGCTGGGTAATCCTTAACTCCATGCTCCAATGCATCCCATACTTCTTGTCCGGTTACTTCAATTACTGCAAGTGTATTTGTAAATGGGAATGCAGTTAAAATGTCATTAACTGTAATATCACCTGCTTCTATTGAAGCTCTAATTCCTCCACCATTTGTTAGAGCAAAATCTGCTCCTGTTGATAATCTCATGGCATCAGTTATTAGATTTCCAAGATTTGTTTCACCAGTTCTAACGTTTTCTCTTAAACCATCTAAATCTACTTCAGATTTTGCTACTACTTGAGATACTATTGGATCATTTATTACCTTGATTTCTTCAATTACAGCTAGTATTTCTTCATTTGCTTCTAGATCTTTAGCTTCTTCATATGGCATTAATCTTGCTTCTGCTGTGAAATCTTCTGCCATAAATTCAATATCTACAATTCCTATGTTCTTAGTATATGAGCCAGCTTGTACTACTAATACATCGTTTATTAATTCCCCTTGTTCCAACTCATGATGGCTATGACCATCGACAATTAGATTGATTCCAGGGACTTCATTAGCTAGTAATCTTGCTGTATTTTCTGATGATGCATCAATTCCCAAATGAACAAGGGCGATAACAAAATCTACTTCCAAAGCTTCTAGCTCAGCTACCATCTCTTTACCAACTTCAACTATATCTGTAAATTCAATTCCTTCTGTATTCTTTGGATGTGATTTGTATTTAGTCTCATCTGTTCCAAGTCCAAATATTCCAACCTTTAGTCCGTTTTCCATTTCGTAAACTACATATGGTTCAAAATCAGATGTGCCATCTTCTTCCCACTGGATATTTGCTCCAAGTATTGGAAATTCAGCCAGTGCTTTTAACTCCATTAATCTTTCATACCCGTAGTTAAAGTCATGATTTCCTGGAACCATCGCGTCAAATTCCATTATATTCATTAGCTCAACCATGGTTTCACCTTGTGTCACATTAATTATTGTAGTACCGTGGAATACATCTCCAGCATTTAAAAATAATAAATTAGGATTTTCTTCTCTAAGCATATTAACCTTAGTCATCAACTTAGCAAATCCCAGTTCACCGGACCCTGCATTTTCTTCTACTCTACCATGTACATCATTAACATGAACTATGGTAAGTTTTACTGCTTCTTCTGCATAGGCAGCTTGACCAGGTAAAATAGTAAGACCTAGGAAAAGCACCAAGGATAGGAATACGCTTAAAAACTTCTTGTTCTTATAATACATATATACATCCCCCTTTTATTTTTTACTACACTTTGTTTATACCCTTCTTGTAAAAAATAACCACTTAAAATTAATTTAATAATTTTAAAAATATTAAAAAATCTTAACTATTTTTTAGTTTAAAGTAACACTGTACAAGGTATTAATTGTATAAGTAAATGATAGTAATTATCATAATAATGGCAAGCTTATGGAAACATAAGGACGCAAAGCAAGAAGTCTAAAGTCTATGACTATGATAGTTCGGCTGCTGTGATTAAATCATGGCAGTTTTTTAATTTTTCATATAAAGGGTAAAGCTATTGAAAAATAGATGCACAAAGCATGAAGTCTAAGGCCATTTGGCTATGATGGTTCGGCTGCTATGAATTATTAGCAGTCGATTTCTGTTTTTTGAAAGATATAAGTTAAGGAGAGGAGTGTTGGTTATGAGAGGTAAAAGTATTCTTCTAGTTATAGTGCTTATTCTTAGTATGTTTTTATCAGGCTTTACCTTTATTGACATCGTTGGTAACGATGGCGGAATGACATATAAAGTGGATCCCCCAGGTAACAAAGTATATTACTTTGATGAAATGGGGAATGTCTCCAATACAGAAACTGATAATTGGGTGATATTTACTGTTTCAGAAGATGGTAAAAGTTTAAGCTTTGAATCACAAGGGATCACAATATCTCAAGTATCTGTTAAGGCTGGTAGTAAATACAGATTGTATTCAGATCTTGGTGCAGAGGAAGAAGGATTAGTAGCTCCTCTAAATAATGGTGGTCAACTTCCTACTATTTCCCATTATTCATTTAATACTGGACCAATTATTACACCTTGGGTTGGTAGTATTAAGGTTGTAAAATCTGTTGATGATTGGATGAATGACGAGCCTTCCTTATCAGGATTTATGATGGAATTGTGGCTAGATGGTGAAAGAATTGAAGGTCCTACAGCAACTAATGCTCTTGGGGAAGTAATTTTTAGTAGCCTATCCCCAGGAAATTATGAGGTAAAAGAAGATTTAGGTGAAGATTCCTACCTGTGGAGTGTGACAATTGATAACCAAGGAATGGTTGTTGTTTCAGAAGTCAATCAGGTGAATAACATGTTTATTGTAAATGTTCTAAATGAAAAAATTTGGAATGGAACAATCAGAGTAATTAAGAATGTTGTTGATCCAGATGTTGAGGTTCCAGATTTATCTGGTTTCCAATTTGAAATCTGGCAAGAAAACACTAAAATTGCAGGACCACTTTCAACAAATCAGTATGGAGAAGTAGAATTTCCAAGCTTACCTTCTGGAACTTATGAAGTAAGAGAGATCCTTGGTGAGGCATCAGTATTATGGAATGTATCATATGAAAATAACGGTATTGTAGTTCTTGACAAAGAAAATGACAATGATGATGTATTTGAAATCAATGTTACTAACACTAAAAGATCTGAAGATGACCCTTGGACAGGAACCATTCGGGTACAAAAACAAGTAAATGACTCAGGTGTTACAAACCCATCATTGGAAGGATTTTCAATGGAATTATGGAAAGATAACACAAGGATTTTAGGTCCTACTGTTACAAATTCTCAAGGTATAGTAGAATTTAATAATCTTGAAGAAGGATTATACCAAGTAAGAGAAGTTCAAATCGGTGGGTACCAGATATTTATACCAAATAATGGTATGATGGAAATTGCTGAGGAAAATGAATCCAACGATATATTTGGAATAACTGTTACAAATACAAGAATCTATCCTCCAATTATAATATTCACTCCACCAACAATAATACCACCTGTTGATGAACCTATTGAAGAGGTTGTAATTGAAGAAGAAGAGATTCCTGAAGCACCAACTGAAATTGAAGAAGAAGAGATTATAGAAGAAGAAATAATCCAGGTTGAAGAAGAGATAGAAGAAGAACCAATTCCATTGGCAACTCTTCCAAGAACAGGATCTGCTTCTCCATTATTCGCTTATGGATTATTATCATTGATGGCTGGATTAAGTCTTAAAGGAAAAAGAAATAAAAAATAGGATTTAGATTTTAAAGATTAAAATACTTGTTGTTCCTAGTTGTTAATAAAAAAAGTACCTTATCAAATTTTACTCTGATAAGGTACTTTTTTTATTGTCTAATTAATATGTTCCCATCATCTAGTAAATCAAATTGTCCTTGTAATATTTTTTCAACAAATGAAATTGGCACAAATGTTCTGCTATTTATAATAATTGGTTCCTTTTCAAGTTTAACTATCATTTTAGCGAAATTGTAATTATTCTCTCCTATGGTTAATAGACTCCAATGAGTTCCTTTTAGTATTTCTACAGTTCTTGTATCATTATTCCAAGTTACCTCATAGCCTAATCCTTCAGCTACATACCTTAGGGGAATCAAAATTAAGTCATCTTTATGAATTACCATATCTTCTTCAAGAATAACTTCACTTATGACTTCTTCTTCATCTAAAACTATTATTTTGTGGGGTGTTGTTTGAGCAGGAAGACTTTTTGCAATGAACGAGTAGAACACTACTAAATCTCTGTTAAATAGTTCTCCATGGTATTCATCTCCATTTTCATCCACTATAATGGTATCTTCACCTAAGTTTAGTATTAGGTACTTATCATAGCTTAATAGATTTTCATCAAATCTTTCTACTAAAACAAAATCATGATCTCCTTTTTCATGAACAACAACTACATCTGGGCCAAGTAATGGTGGATAACTTAATGCCATCATAGTATCTTTATGATATATAACAGATATTTCCATTCCCAATAGTAGATCAGTTTTTTCCATTACATCTGTTGTGGAATCTTTTAGTAATAATACATCTTCGTTTATATATGCCCAAAGAGCATCTAAACCCTCTTCTACATCTCTTTTCACAAGAATTCTAAAATTCTCGCTGTTGTCTATTTCTTCAATTTTGCCAGTAAATCTTATATATTGGTAATCTTTAACATCTTCTCCTTCAATTGGTAAAGATATTGGCATGATCTCTTCTTCTGTTTCCACTGATATTGGTACTGCTACTTGGGTAGCAAATGAACTTAATGGTGTTAAAGCAAGTAATAACGACCCTAAAACTAATATGACTTTCTTTCTCTTAATAAACATTTCTTAACCTCCCTTATTATGTATTTAATTTTATCAAATATTAAGATATTACTGGTGACATTATGGTGACAAAAGGGTAAAGAATAGGTTAAGAAAATACCCTTAAGTGGTATATATAATAAAAGGAGGTTTTATTATGAACTATGAAAAATTATATATTGGTGGAGAATGGGTGGATCCAGTTTCAAAAGATAAAATACAAATAGAAAATCCATCTGACAAAAGCATAATTGGTTGGGTGCCCGCATCAGGTGAGGCGGATGTTAACCTTGCTGTTGAAGCTGCTAAAGAAGGTTTCAAAACATGGCAATTTTCAACCTTGGAAGAAAGAAAACAACTACTCTTAAACCTAATTCCTCAATTGGAAAAGAGAGTAGATCAAATGGCTCAGACTATATCTGAAGAATTAGGATGTGGAATAAAAATTGCAAAAAACATGCATGTTCTTCCATACATTAAAGATGTTAGAGACTATCTTCTAATGGTTGATAGTTATCCTTTTGAAGAGAAGTTTGATGAGTATTTAGTAAGAAGAGAACCTATTGGAATTGTTGGTGCTATTACTCCTTGGAATTTCCCCCTGGGACAGATTATGAAGAAATTATCCCCCTGTGTCCTTGGAGGAAATGTAATGGTCTTAAAACCAAGTCAAAAAACACCTTTAGTTGCTTTTCAACTTGCTGAAGCCATTCATGAAGCAGGTTTCCCAAAGGGAGTTTTTAATTTAGTATCAGGTCGTGGGTCTCAGGTGGGTAATGTTCTTGCAACTCACAAAGATGTAAACCTAATAACATTTACCGGTTCAACAGATGGTGGCTTAGATGTAGCTAGACTTGCTATAGAGGACTTTAAGCGACTTTCTTTAGAACTTGGAGGAAAGTCACCTGCAATCGTATTAAAAGGAGCAGACTATAAGGTTGCCCTTAGGAAGACCCTTGATAAGGTGTATTTAAATACTGGCCAATCCTGTAGTGCATACAGTAGATTATTTATTCCTAGGGAAGAAAAAGAAGAGATTGAGAAACTAATCATAGAAATGACAAAAGAATATAAGTTTGGAGATCCCAAAGATCCTGAAGTATTAATCGGACCTGTTGCTAATAAGAAACAATTTGACAAGGTTAAATTCTATATAGAAAAAGGACTTGAAGAAGGAGCTAAACTCCTAATAGGTGAAGTTCCAAAAGAATCCTATGGATACTACATTGGACCTACTATATTTACAGATGTAAATAATAACATGAAGATTGCACGAAATGAAATATTTGGTCCTGTCCTTTGTGTAATCCCTTATGACAGTGTTGATGAGGCAATTGAAATGGCCAATGATTCTCCTTATGGACTATCAGGTGGAATCTTTGGAAAGTGGGATGAGGCTTACGAGGTGGCTAAAAAACTAAGGACTGGTACTCTTGTTATAAATAACGGAAATCAACTCCATAGAGCACCCTTTGGTGGCTTTAAACACTCTGGTTTTGGAAGAGAAGGTGGTAAATTTGGTCTTGATGAATTTGTTGAGATCAAAGCTTTGTTTATTTAGTAGGTATTAAATGAATGCTTCAGATGAAAAGGTGTTGGAGAGTAATAATCCAACACCTTCATTATGTATTTACACAATTATAATCCCAACTCCTGATTAATTAATATAACTATAATTCTATTCTTAGGATAAGATTTTTCAGTTATTAACCAACTATTACATATTCTATCCTTACTATCACAATCAGTACACACTCCTGTTTTCTGACATGGAGTTTTTAAATTAGGATGGTTAAATGCATTCTTTGGAGCTGAAAATTTCCTAATTCTATCCATTGCCTCCTCAAGACTATTAACAATTTTATTTACACCTACAAAGATCATAACTTTCCTAGGTCCAAATACAATACCACCAATACGATTTCCAACCATATCTAAATTTACCAGCTGTCCCTTTGTAGTTATGGCATTAGTACCAGTTAGAAACAAATCCGAGCTCAGCGCTCTTTTCCTATTTTGAATCTGCTCCTTCCATGACAAATCATCCCCAAAAGTTTCAATAAAGTCTATATCCTTTGACTTAATATCATTCAAAACATTCAATCCTCTTAAAGTTAAAGAATCCCCATAAGAAACTTGCCTTGGACTAATTTCACTAAAAACATCCCAAAATATTCTTTCAGCATCAATTTCATCTTCAGCCAGCATTACTTTAAATCCGTTTTTAATAAGTGCCTCTATTGTTTTATCTATGGTGTTCTTATTAGGTAACATTGTATTTTCTCCTCTTTAGTATTTTGTATTATCTCATCCTACTAATAATTTAATTATAATCTTAAAGAAACAAATTTTATACCTATTATAGCAAAATCCCTGGAAGATATTTTTTATTATATCAATCCAGGACTTTCTAATTAATTTAATGAATTTTTATTAGGATTTTCTTTTTAGAATTTCCATTAACATCTTCAAAGATAATAACACTAATTTATGTTATTTTTGCAATCCTTTAATTACAAAGGTTGAAAAAAATCTTTCTCTGTCATCTACGATATCATAACTACCATTATGAACACACCAATCAAAGAAAGATGCTCTCATACACCGAGCTACAAAACGGGTAAGTTCAATTGAACTTAGATCATCTCTAAATTCTCCACTGTTTTGCCCTTCTGTTATTATTTGCTGAATGATTCTATATAGAGGTCTGTTTTCATCAACTACTATTTTTTCACTACTATCAGTTAATTGAGTTATATATACTATATTTAATACATCTAACCCTACCTTTTCTTTAATGAAAATCAACTGTTCTTTAGCAAAAGCTAACAGTTTTTCAGTTGCAGAATTATATTGCCAAAGGTGACTTGCTATATCTAGGTAGTGGTCATCCATTTTCTGGAATTGCTCTATTATGATTTGGCTTTTTGACTTAAAATGGGTATAAAAAGACCCTTTTGATGTACCTGCCCTTTGAGCTACATCATCTATTGACACATTGTCAAATCCTTGTTCTTTAAACAAAGTTATGGCACTTTCAAAAATTGCCTTTTTGGTTTCTAATGCTTTTAGTTGTCTAGAAGTTAACTTGTTCATGTTGGACATACAAACCTCCTTAATACACCTTTAACATGTATACTTTTGTAATTTTCTCACAATTTCTTGACAGAAATAAATGAAAGTGATAAAATAATTTCATTCAATGACCGCGGTCAATGAATGAAGTCACTTAATTAATATAAAATAATATTAACACATAATTATAATGAAGTAAACTGTTAATGACCCTATATGTAAGGAGGTTGAGGGTAAAATGCTTTTAGATGGACTAAGGATACTGGCTGTTTCACAATATGGTGCTGGCCCCTTTGCAACGCTTCAATTAGCCGATTTAGGCGCAGAAGTTATTAAAATTGAAGATCCAAGTACTGGTGGTGATATGGCTAGGTATATTCCTCCATATCAAGATGGTACCGATAGCTTATTTTTCCAATCACTAAACCGCAATAAAAAAAGTCTCACCTTAAATCTTAAAGATAAAGAAGGTCGGAAGTTATTTACAGACCTTGTACAAGTCTCTGATGCTGTTTTTAATAACTTAAGAGGTGATCAACCACGAAAGCTAGGTTTAGATTATGATTCTCTTAAAGAATATAACCCAAAAATAGTCTGTTGTTCATTATCAGGTTTTGGTCAAACAGGCCCTCTAGCTTCAGAACCTGGATATGATTACTTAATACAAGGAATGTCAGGAATAATGAGTTTAACTGGTGAGCCTGGTAGCCCTCCAACAAAATCGGGTATTTCCATTATAGATTTTTCTTGTAGTTATGTAGCTATGCTAGGTTTAATGGCTGGGTTATTTGCTGCACGAGAAACGGGAATAGGTTGTGATGTAGATGTTGGTCTATTGGATGGAGCGGTTAGTTTAACCAATTACTTAGCTGCATGGCACTTAAACGAAGGTTACATGCCTGTAAAAACTCATGACTCTGCACATCCTTCAATAGTACCCTCTCAGAATTTTAAAACTAAAGATGGATATTTGGTAATAATGTGCAATAAGGAAAAGTTTTTTACTCAATTGTGTCAAGCAATAGATCATCCAGAACTTGCAGAGGATGAGAGATTTAAAACATTTTCATCCAGATATAAAAATAAAGAAGATCTATTACCTAAATTAAAAGAGATTCTTGTGAAAAAGAGTAATGCTGAATGGCTAGATAGATTTAAGGGTTTGGTACCTGCTGCTCCTGTAAATAGCTTTCAGGATGCCTTCACTGATCCACAACTACTTTCAAGAGACATGATAATAGAGGTTGACCATCCTAAATATGGGAAAATTAAAGAGGTAGGTTGTCCAATAAAGGTTTCCACTAATGTACCCAAGTATTCCAGTGCTCCCAGTTTAGGTGAGCACACTGAGTTGATCTTAGGTGAATATCTTAATCTGTCTAGGGAAGAAATTCAAGAATTAAAAGTTAAGAAAATTATATAATTTAAGGAAATAAGCGAGGAGGTTATTGCAATGGACCAGATGCATGAAGCTTTTGGAAATTATTATGAGGATTTTGAACCAGGAAGAATATTTTATCATTATCCAGGACGAACTATTACTCAAACAGACAATGTTTGGTTTACTTTGTTAACCATGAATACGCATCCTCTTCATTTTAATCTAGATTATTGTTCAAGGACAGAATTTGGAAAGCCTTTAGTAAATAGCACCCTTACTTTAGCCATGGTAACTGGGATGAGTGTTAGAGATATTAGCCAAAATGCCATTGCTAATTTGAGTTTTGATGAGGTACTTATTCCCAAACCTACATTTGAGGGAGATACTCTATATGCTCAAACAGAAGTTATTGAGCGTAGGGAATCTAAATCTAGACCTGAGTGTGGTATTATTAAGGTCTTAACTTTGGGACTTAACCAAAATAAAGAAGTTGTTATGACCTTTAAACGAAATATCTTGGTCAAAAAGAGAACTTATGATAAGGAGCAATAACTATGACTAGTTTTAACATGAACAGAAGAACAATGCTATTTGTACCTGGTGATAGGTTTGATAGAATCAGTAAAAGTGCAGAACTCCAAGCTGATTCTATTGTTCTTGACTTAGAGGATTCCGTAGCACTTTCTAATAAAGAGTTAGCAAGAAATTCTATGGCTAAAGCTTTGTTAGAATTAGACTTTAAAGGCAAAGAAATAGTTGTGAGAATAAATAGCCCTAGAACCTTATTAGGTATACAGGATATTTCTTTTTTAAGCAGTCTTACTTGCTTTCCTAATACTATAATTGTACCTAAAGTAGAATCAAAAGGAGAAATCATGCTGGTAGCTTCCCTTTTGGAAGAAATTAATCCTGAAATAAGAATTATACCATTGTTAGAATCTGCCAATGGAATTTTTGAAGCTAAAAACATTGCCACTGCTAGCCATAAGATCAATGGATTAATTTTTGGTGGTGGAGATTTATCTGGGGAATTAGGTTGTCAAATGGAGTGGGATAGTCTTTATCATGCTCGTTCAGTAATTGTTTTAGCAGCAGCAAGTGCCAAAGTAGATGTAATTGATGTCCCCTATTTGGATATCAATAATCTAGATGGTCTGGAAATTGAAACTTCGAAGGTTTCAAGAATGGGGTTTACAGGTAAAGCTGTTATTCATCCTACACAAATTGAAACGGTAAACAAGATGTTTTCTCCAGATGATAAAGAAGTAGATTGGGCTAAAAGAGTTGTGGCTATTGCAAGGAGTTCTGAATCTGGAGCCATAGTAGTTGATGGAAAGATGATTGATGCTGCGATTATAAAAAAAGCAGATAGAATTTTGGGACGCGCTGAAAAACTAACCTTATTATAGGAAAGACTTAGAAGAAAATTATTTTTTCTAGGGTTTAATGAAGATTAAAACGGAGGTGTAAACATGGAAAGACAAATCTTACAAAAGGCGATGGATATTCATAATTACATAACAGAAATCAGAAGACATATCCATCAAAATCCTGAGATTGGAATGGAAGAGGTTGAAACTACTTCACTGGTAAAAAGAGAATTGGAGAAAATGGGAGTTGAGGTTGTTCCCCTAAATACAAAGGTAGGAGTCTTGGGAATCTTAAAAGGGGAAAAAGAAGGTTCAAATACTGTTACTGCTTTAAGGGCAGATATGGATGCACTCCCCATAAAAGAACAGACAGGCTTACCTTATGCTTCGTTGAAAGATGGAATAATGCATGCTTGTGGCCATGATGGTCATACCGCTGTTTTATTAGGTGTGGCAAAATTATTAAGTTCCTTACGAAAGGAATTTTCAGGTACTGTTAAATTTATTTTCCAGCCTGGAGAAGAGGTTTTAATTGGTGCTAAAAGCATGGTAGCAGCAGGTGTCTTAGAAAATCCTAAGCCAGATACTATTGTTGCATTGCATTCTTGGCCATATTTAGAGATAGGTAAAATTGGTGTTTGGCCTGGTGCATATATGGCTTCTGCAGATAAATTCACTGTTACCATGACTGGTTCAGGAGGTCACGGAGCTTATCCTCACAAAGCAAAAGATCCTCTTTTAGCAGCTGCTTATGGTGTAATATCATTACAGAATATTGTCAGTCGACAAATTGATGCCCTTGAAAAAGTTGTAGTTTCAGTTTGTACTATTAATGCAGGGAAAGCTTTTAATGTTATTCCTGAAGAAGTGGTATTTACTGGTACTGTAAGATGTCACAATCAAGAAATAAGAGAGTCCATACCTGCTCAAATGGAACAGATTCTAAATGGTGTTGCTGCTAGCTTTGGAGTAAATGTACAACTTGACTATATCTTTGGATTGCCTCCTACTATTAATGACCCAGAGGTTATCGATCTTATATCAAAAGCTGCTACAGAAGTTTTAGGTGAGGGTCATGTTGAACAATTGGAGCGTCCTGCAATGAGTTCAGAAGATTTTTCAATATTCCTAGAGCAAGTTCCATATGGTGCATTTTTCAGACTTGGCAACACTAATCCAGGTGAAACGCCAGTTTATGCTCATAATGATCATTTTGACTTTAATGATAAAGCAATACCTATAGGTATTGCAGTACTAACTCAGTTTGTTTTAAATAAAAACCAGTAGTAATCTACTAATATATTACACTTGGTGTTGGTTATGAAAACCAGCACCAATTTTTTACAAAATCTTAGGATACCCTATAATCTTGGTTTCTAGAAATTACTAAAGTTTCTAAGTGTTGAAATTTAGATGTTTTATTTAACCACACCGTATTTATAGAAAAAATACCTGGTTAACATATCAATCCAGGTATTAAGTATTATTTTTTAATATGAATATTCATTTGTACATATGTGATAGCAAATTTTATCATTCTGATAAATGTTGGATTTTTTTTGATGCATTTTCCTATCCATTATTTCATCCATCTAAAACAATCCATTAAATATATTAAATAGCCCTGGTTTTTTAAATCTGCTGGGAGCTTCTACTAGGATTTCAGAATTGTTAATTACCTTATTTGGATTAATTACTGTAAGTTCCTTAAGCTTTTCTTTTCCAACTTTTGATGAAATTAACTTTATTACACTTGCAACATTTGGTGATCTTCTTCCATTGGAATGAGTATCAGTTCCTAAAAAGTGGATCAAATTGTTCCTTAATAATAAGTCTGCTGCTAGCATAACATCCTTTCCATACATTCCTTCTATGCTATGAAAATTCATTTGAGCTAATGCTCCTTTTTCTATTAAATTTATTAATAGTTCAGGATTTTTTACAATGCTTCTATTTCTTTCTGGATGTGCAATTATGGGCTTATAACCTTTAATTTGCATTTCATAGAATACTTCTTCAGTATATAGGGGAAAATCATTTGATGGTAATTCAATCAATACATACCTTGAATTATTCATAGTTAATGCTCTTTTAGCTTCTAAATCCTCTATTATATCCATGGAAATGTACAATTCATTTCCAGGTAAGACTTGTAAGTCTATTCCTTCATCTAATAATACTCTATTTAAGTTGTTGAAACTTTCTTCTAGGTCAGTTCTAGATGCACCATTTCCTTCTCCTAAAAAATGAGAAGTATTGAATACTTTTTTAAATCCATTTTCAGAATATAGCTTTGCTATTTCTATGGACATTTCCATATCTTTTGCACCATCATCAATTCCCGGTACAATATGGCAATGCATATCTATCATTTTCTTTTCCTCTTCTTACTATTTTCTACTTCATCTTCACCATAATATTGGTCATACTGATAATAACTATAGTTGTAGTATTTATTACCTTTTGTTGGTATCTTGTTTAAAACTACACCTAGAATTTTTGCATTTACTTGTTCTAATAATTCCTTAGCATGAACTGCTAAATCAACTTCAGTCTCTCCTGCATCTAGGACTAGAATTGTTCCATCTGCAATTGTTGATAATATGGCACTGTCAGTTACAAGTCCAATTGGAGGACTATCAAGAATTATGGTATCGTAACTTTCCTTTACAAATTCCAATAAATCCTTCATTCTATTTGATCCTAAAATTTCAGCAGGATTTGGTGGAATGGGACCACTTGTAAGTATATGAAGGTTATCTCTACCATTAACAATCTTTATTTCGTCGGATAACTTACTTTCACCGATTATAACATTTGTTAATCCTGATAAGTTGCTTATCCTATATATTTTGTGAATTACAGGTTTTCTTAAATCACAATCAATAATTAAAACACTCTTGCCAGATTCTGCTATTGAATATGCTAAATTAGCGCTTACAGTTGACTTTCCTTCACCCATTTTTGATGATGTTACAACAATTGTTTTAACACTTCTATCAATATTTGAATACTGAATATTTGTTCTTAAAGTTCTAAATGCTTCAGATACTATTGATTTTGGATTCTCCATAGAGAATATACTTCCTATTTTTCTTCCTTTAGCCATATTAATCCTCCACCATTGGTATAGCTCCAAGAACTGGAAGTCCTAGATGCTTTTCAACATCTTCTGGAGTCTTTATAGTATTATCGAGAAATTCAACTAAAAAAGCTATGAAGATGCCTAGCATTACACCTAGTATCGCTGCAATAGCAATATTAAGCATAGGTCTTGGACTAACTGAACTAGTAGGTGGTTGAGCTACATCAATAACTCTAACATTCTCTACTCTCATGATTTCTTTAATGGTTTCCATAAATACTGTTGCTGTCTCATTTGCTATTTCAGATGCCATTACTGGATCATTATCATTCACACTTATACTTATTATTTCTGTGTTTTGAACTAATCTAACACTAAGCTTTCCCCTAAGAGAATTGTATGAATAAGGTAGGTCTAAATTATCAATTACCTTTTCAGCAACAGTTCTTGTTTTAATTAATTCCCCATAAGTAGCCACTAACTTTTGATTAAGATTTAGGTCACTTAGACTTAATTCTCTGTCAGTAACATAATCAGCTGGTCTCCCAACCATCAATGTAGTAGATGCCTGATACTCCTTATCTAAGACAAAGAAACTTACTACACCACTAATTAATACTGCAACCACAACTAAGGCTACAATCAGCCATAACCATCTTCTTAGGATAAAATATATATCTCGCAAACTTATTTCTTCCAATTATTATCACTCCTTAACTATACCCTTTGAATTTTATCACAATTAGCTTTTAAATGGAACATATCCTTCAACTAATTTTGATATTTGTTCTTTCATAATCATTGGGTCCTCTTTCTCTAGATACTCCCTTAGTGCTTCAATAGGAGGTATTGTTTTTTCATAATCCAAACCATTACTATCTTCAATAAAAATTTTTTCATGTCTAGTTTTTCCTTTGCTGTTGTTGATTAAAAGCTCCTCATATAGCTTTTCTCCTGGTCTTAACCCAACTATTTCAATCTTTATATCCACATTTGGTTCAAACCCTGACAGCTTTATTAAGTCTCTTGCTAAATCTATAATTTTAACAGGTTCTCCCATATCTAGTACAAATATTTCTCCTCCATTTGCCATAGCTCCTGCTTGAAGAACTAATTGACATGCTTCAGGTATGGTCATAAAGTATCTAATAACTCTTTCATCAGTTACAGTTACTGGTCCACCTTCAGATATCTGTTTTTTAAATAATGGAATCACGCTACCATTGCTTCCAAGAACATTACCAAATCTAACAGCAACATATTCAGTTTTACTGATTCCATTATATATTTGTATTATCTTTTCAGCTAACCTTTTAGTAGCTCCCATTACATTGGTTGGATTTACTGCTTTATCTGTTGAGATTAATACAAACTTCTCAACTTGGTTTAAATCTGCTGCCCTAACTACATTCAATGTACCAAATACATTGTTTTTAACAGCTGCATTGGGATTTGATTCCATAAGTGGTACATGTTTATGGGCTGCTGCATGAAAAATAATCTTTGGTTTGTATTTTGTTATTACTCTATTAATTGCTTCAAAGTCTCTAACAGACACAATTAATGCCTCTAAATCTAAACTGGGATGATTCCTGGATAACTCATTTTGAAAATCATATAATGTATTTTCATATATATCTATTAAAACCAATTTCTTTGGTTTGTATTTTATAATTTGTCTTCCTAACTCACTACCAATAGACCCGCCACCACCAGTTATCATAACAACTTTATCAGATATAAAGGCTGAAAGAGAGCTATTATCAAGCTTAACTTCAGCTCTACCTAATAAGTCTTCTATTTGAACATCCCTAATGCTATTTACACTTACTTGACCACCAATTAACTCATACATCCCTGGTAGTAACCGTGTTTTTGCATTAGTTTCTTTACATATATTTAGTATGTCTTTTCTATCCCTTGGATTAGCTGAAGGTAATGCAATTACAATCTCATCAATTCTATACTTTTCAACTACTTGTATAATTTTAGACCTATCTCCAACAACTGGAATACCATTTATAAATGTCCCTTTTTTTTGAATACTATCATCTATAAAGGCTACGGGATTAGCTTTTAACTTTTCATGATTTCTTAATTCCTTCAATATTAATACTCCTGCTGCACCTGCTCCAATTATTAGTATTCTGCTTTTAATATCCTTATTAAAAAAACCGTTTTTAAAGCGTCGTATAATCCTATAAATAAACCTTACCGATCCCACCAAAAGTATATCCATTAAAGTTATCAATATATACATTGTAAGTGGAAGAGGATGAGATGTCATAAGTAATAATAGGTATGTTGCAAAGTTAGCAAAAATTGACCCTAAAATTATTTCAAACAATTCATCAATACTTGCATATTCCCATAGACTTTTATAAAAGTTAAATAAATAAAAAATTGCCAATTTAAGAAGAGTTACTGGAATAAATGTATCCAAATAAAACTTCATATATTCGCCAAAGTATATGCTTTCATATCGTAATAATAACGCAATAAAAAAAGATGAACTTATAATAATTGTATCTGCTGCCAACAAAACTATGATTCTCCGCAGCCTCATAATACTACCCCTTCTTTATATTATATTTCTAATTATAAATATAGTGCACAAGTCCAGCTTTTGCTAGACCTGTGCAAATATATCAAATATTATAACTTGGTTATTTATCTGTTACTTGAGGCTCTCCTTTTAATAAGAAGGTTACATTTGTTTCATTATTTATTCTAACTAGTATTTCTACTGCACCTTCTCCATTACCCCAATCATCTATTCTACCACTAGTTAGCTTTCTAGCCAAACTCCCTAATGACATAGTTAATGTTTTATTAGAATTTGATTTCACAATGGAATCTACAGGTATAGTTAAGTCAGTGATTCCATTTAGAAGCCCATTTTCAATATAAATCCCTTCTGCTAATGTTACTTTATATGAAGTTATTTCTTTATCCATTGTTAATGACAAGACAGAAACTTCAGTTCCTAATGGAAGTTCAAAAACATATTCTCCACCTATTAGAGTAGGAGTTGTTGTTACATCGTTTATATAAGAACTAACATACTTTACT
>Ga0208490_100729_pt1 | contig 16903 bp, 15 predicted proteins | sample SubbioAug_CSWold_FD_184818 | JGI IMG/M metagenome (GOLD analysis project Ga0208490, IMG submission 184818) | Serpentinite rock and fluid subsurface biosphere microbial communities from McLaughlin Reserve, California, USA - CR11Aug_CSWold (SPAdes) | ecosystem: Environmental > Terrestrial > Deep...
AGATATTGACTACATAATGTTTTTATCTCTTCAGTATACATATATACACACCTCTTATTAAAGGGTCAAATTAAGCTAGTATTTCCATCATTAAATCTTTGTCTAAATTCCCGCCAGTTACAACTATTGCTACATTTTTCCCTTCGAAATATTGTTTGTTTTCCATTAAAGCAGCAACTCCAACAGCACCAGATGGTTCTGATACTACTTTTTCATCTACTAATAGATATTTAGTAGCTTCTTTAATTGATTCTTCACTTACAACTAAAATATCATCAATGGATTCCTTTGCCATTTTAAATGGAATTTCAGTTACTCCCCCAATTAAAGCATCACATATACTATCCTCAGATGGGAATTCTTCATATAAAATATTATCCTCTAGAGATTTAACCATAGCAGGGCAAGCAGCTGTCTGAACACCAACTATTTTTATATTAGGATTCATTTTCTTAGCAGCAATACTTACTCCTGTGATTAACCCCCCGCCTCCGATTGGGACAATAATAACATCAATATTAGGATTTTGCTCCATGATTTCTAATCCTACTGTACCTTGTCCAGCTATTAATTGTTCATCTGAACACGAATCTATATAAGTCATATTAAATTTTTTCATTTCATCAACTGCTACTTTATGGGCTTCATCGTAGTTTTTACCTACTTGGACTACCTCTGCTCCATAATACTTTATTTTCTCAACTTTCGCTTTTGGAGCAGTCAGCGGAACAAAAACTTTAGCTTTTTTGATTCCAAGTATATTAGCAGCATAACTTACTCCAGCTCCATGATTACCAGATGAAACTGCAATAACTCCTCTTTCTTTTTCTTCAGGGGTTAATGAAGATATTTTACTTAAGGCACCTCTAACTTTAAAAGCCTTTTGTTTTTGCTGACATTCTAATTTCAAGTAAACCTTTGTTTGTTCATTACTTAATCCTATGGAAAAATCCAAAGGTGTAACTGATATATGTTTAGAAATCCTGTCTCTTGCGCTTAATATATCTTTAAATTCTATCATTTTTCCTCCTCATACCATTAAAAATCAATTCAAATACTATATTTTACTTAATGGTGGACAATATATCTTTTAATGAATAGTTTTTCAACATTACTCTAATTTGTCCTAATCTCTATATTTCTCTTATTAACTCTGTAAATTTATCTAATCCATCTCTTAGGGTCTTTGAATCGAATGCATATCCAATTCTCACACAACCTTCCATCTCAAAACTTGATCCTGGAGTAAATAAAACTCCTTTTTCTTTAATTAATCTTATGCACAAGTCATATGAAGGAATATCTTTGTCGTAATATACCAATGCAGTTGTTCCTGCTACTGGTTTTACATAGCTAACTTCAGGAGTCTCATTTACCCATTGATCTAAAATCACTCTATTTTTTAGGAGTATTTTTCTGTTTCTATCAAATATCTTTTCTTTGTTTGCTAAAGCTAGACTTGAGAATATGTCATCTAATACTCCACAACTAATGGTGTCGTAATCTCTTCTATTACGACATGCTTCTATTACTTCCTCACTTTTTGATACTATCCAACCCATACGAAGACCAGCTAATGAAAATATTTTCGACATACTCCCAACTGATATTCCTTTATCATACAAATCAGCTATGGAAACCATATAGCTACCATCTTCAGAAATCCCTCTATATACCTCATCAGATAAAATATATGCATCTACACGCTTTGCAATTTCTACTATTTTCATCAGAATATCTTCAGGAATAAATGAACCAGATGGATTATTTGGATTGTTTATTGTTATCATCTTGGTATTTTCATCAACAAGACTATCTAACAATTCTAAATCTGGCATGAATTTGTTTTCTGGTGTTAATTGTAGAATTCTTACCTCTGCTCCAATTGACTCAGGAATAGAGTAGTGCTGCTGATATGTTGGCATAACTGATACCATATTATCTTTTGCTTCTATTAATGAAACTATAACCTGATGATTAGCTCCTATAGCTCCATGTGTTGGTATAACTTGACTTTGGGAGATATCCTTATATAAACTAGCAATTCCATTTAACAGTTCTGGCGAACCATAAATGTGTCCATAAGTCATTCTTGCATCTTCTAATTTACCTAAATACTCTTTAGGATCCTGACCTGATAATTGTATTAACTCTCCTAATGTCATAGAATCAATACAAGTTTCACCTAGGTTGTAAACTGCATCATTTTCAAATTCATTCATCCACTGTTCTACTTTAAAAGTTTTAATTTTCATCCTATTAACCTCCAATTATATATTTTATAAACTTACAGTCTGTCCAACAGATAATTTTTTCGATTCATCAAGAGCTAACTTAGCTGTTGCTAAATCTAGTAATGCAATCCCTGTTGCATCGAATATCGTTACCTGGTCATTATTTTCTCGTCCAATTGTTTTTCCAATTATAACTTCTCCAATTTCTCCAACTATATCTTCTTTAGTTATAATGCCTAGAGATATTGGTATTTCTAACTCTCCTACATTTATACACTGGGGAGTATCATCAGTAAATATTCTAGCATCTCTAAATAATTCAGGATCTATTTCCTCTTTACCTGACATATCAGCACCAATACAACTAAAATGAGTTCCTGGTTTTACCCATTCCTTCATGATCATTGGTTTTCTTGAAGGAGTAGCAGTAATAATTATATCACTCTTTCCCACTGCTTCTTTAATATCAGATACAGGTATAAACTTTAACTTATCATCAACAATTAAACCAAATTCATCTTTTAGTGTATCTTTAATTGTCGCAACTTTACTTTCAGCTTTAGCAAACTCTGTAGGGCTATATATCATAATATTTTCAAGTTCTGGAAACAGAAGTATTGTGGCTGCTATTTCAAAAGTAGATACATGTCCTGTTCCTACCATCAAAAGTGTCTTTGAATCAACTTTAGCTAAATACTTTGCACCCAATGCACCAGCAGCACCTGTTCTCATTCCCGTTATGTGTGCCCCATCTAGTATTCCAATTGGAACTCCTGTGTTGGAGTCTACTACCATTATCAAACCAATTAATGCAGGTAAGTTCTTTTTAACATTCTCTCCAAACCAAGACACTAATTTCAAACCGAATATTTCACTATCCTTTAACCAACCAGATTTAATGTCCATGTCAGCCACTCCACTTTCAAATTCATGAAATACAAGAGGAAATACACTTGTATTGTCTTCTGCCTTTGACCTATATACATTTCTTACTACATTTATAACATCTTCCATCCTCAATAGCTTCTCAGTATCATTTTTGCTTAAAAATTTAATATCAAACATTCTATCTATTCCTTTCATATTTATACTATTTAACCAATAAATCTTAAAACAACTGTTCTTTATTAGTTTAGAACAGTAATTGGTTACCTATACAATATACCTTTAATACCCCTTAGCTGTCAATAATTCGCCATAGGGAACTTACTTCCTATCCTTGTTTACATTTATTTGCCCAATAAAATTCCTAGTTTATATAAATAACTGTTATATAAATAATTAAAATAAAATTCAACATCTATCCATATAATTAGTAAGGTTTCCCAAAATAAAAGCCATTATTCATTCATAATAAACAAAAGCCTAGTACCAATTTAACCCTTGATACTAAGCTCTTATAGTTTCCATCCTAATCACTACATCCTTGTTCCTTTATACTTATCCAATCAACTCACTGAGCAGTCAAAGAATATTTCTCCAATTATTATTTATAACTCTATCTGTCGATAAAAATTCTATGTGGTTTTTTTAAATATATACACGATTTGAGAAAAAGTAACTACTATTCTCTTCCTTAGGTAATTACCCTAATTGCATCTTCTTCCACAAACACAGTTATACCAATAACCTTCATATGTATTGCCATAGATACTTGCATTGCTCTTACAGATAAAGCAATTTCCTTCTATAGCTTGAGCTAACCTATTCTATAATATACTATCTCTTTTATTAATTCCAAACAAATAAATATAATCTATATGATTAACTTTTATTAATTATATCATTTATCTAAAATTTGGCATAAAGAATTCTTAAGCTTCCCGAACAGAATTGAGGTTATGATCTATATCGTCAATGACAATTATTGTTCTATAAGTTTTACAGCCCTATCCATTTCATAATCGTAATTGATAAAATCTCCAATAGAAAAGTTCTTCTCTTTTAATATTGCTGATGGTATATCCATAATTATTTCTTTCCCACTTGATTTAAGATAGACTCTAGTTAGTGTCCCTAAGTATTCTATCCACTGAACTTCCCCAGATTCTTTTCCCTTTAATGACATAATTATTCCATCTGGTCTTAGCATATACATCTTATTCTCTATCTCTAAAAAATTACACTTCCCCATAAATTCAGCTACAAATCTATTTACTGGTTTTTCATAAATTTCATTAGGTGTTCCAATTTGCTGTATGATTCCTTTATCCATAATTACTATTCTATCTGCAATTGACATTGCTTCTTCCTGGTCATGGGTAACATAGATTCCAGTAGTATCTCTTTCTTTTAATATGTTTCTGATTTCTTGTCGCATGGATACTCTTAATCTTTCATCTAAATTACTTAGAGGCTCATCAAATAACAATACATCAGGATTAACTACCAAAGCCCTTGCCAGCGCAACCCTTTGCTGCTGGCCCCCACTTAATTCACTAATCTTTCTGTCCTTTAATCTCTGTAATTTAACTATCTCTAAAATATCATCTAATTTACTCTCAATATCTTTTTTGGGTATCTTCCTTACCTTTAGTCCATATTCTATATTCTTCTGGACACTTAAATGTGGAAAAAGAGCGTAGTTTTGAAATACCATAACAGCATTTCTCTTTCTAGGGTCAATATCGCTAACATCAAGATCTCCAAAATATATTTCACCATTTTGAATAGGTAATAATCCAGATATTATCCTTAAAAGGGTTGTCTTTCCACAACCAGAAGGTCCGAGAAGGGCTACAATTTCTCCATGATTTACCTGGATACTCACCTTATCAAGTACCAATTCCTCTTCGTATTGATATGATACATTATTAATCTTAATGTTCATTCTTTCACCCCTAAACTATGCTTGCAAAGAGAAGTCTAAATATACAACTGTTGCATCATCATGAGTTTTAAGCCTTCCAATTGTTCTCTTATCCTTATCTGCTTCTTCCAGACCTCTTAATTCCTTAATAATATTTCTAACACCCTTACTTCTTATTTGATCCAAGAGGTTTTCTCGTGAGTATTTTACACTTAAAGGAACTATACCATCTGTTGCTAGAAGGCATCTATTAACTTGAGTACTATCTAACTCTTTATATATTCCAAAATCAATAGCATCCTCACTATGACCAAGAATGAAGTATCCACCTGGTTTATTCATTCTAGCCCTATTTCTAATCAATATATCCAATTCCTCTTTAGTAAAGCCCTTAAATACAAGTTCATTTTCTCTTTGTTTATTTCTTCTCATAAGTTCAATAACCTCTGTATCGAAATCCTTAAGTGCAGTATCTGTAATCACATAGCATACTCCAGACTTATCTTCTGCTGTAATTTCCACATCTCCTAGGACATAAGATTCAAGGATATTTCCATTTTTTCTAATTATAGCTAGACCAGCTGATAGCTGTTCATGGGGTAGTAGTGATGAAATATCAACAAACTTATCATATTCTCTGTTAAATTCCCTAACCCCCTTTTTTAATATGGATTGAATTGTATAGGAAGTATTATCTATATTCCTATTTAAATACACCTTCCACCAATTAACCATCCAACTTACATCATTTTTATCAGGTGTATAGCTTTTACTTGTTAAGGCTGATGCACCATCTAATACAAAGGCACTTCTTTTAGTTAGGCCATATATGTCTTCATTATATTTTTTTACTGTATCTGAATGATATTCTATTCTCATAATACACCTCTTTTATTCTATATAAACTTGGAGTCTTTTTATCAATGATGAACCAATAATTGTCATTAGAAGCACCAATGTTCCATACGCCATTGCTAATCCAATTTCAAACTCAAACATACTATTTACCATGGCAATTGAAATTGGTCTATTTGCTGCAGTAAACAAAAATGCTGATATTGTATACTCTCCTAAGCTCCTAATAAAGACCAGTAGGAAGCCAGACCAAACTCCAGGAGATACTAATGGTAATACAATCTTAAAAAATGTTGTTAATCCACTTGCTCCAAGATTCATGGAGGCTTCCATGTACTGATCCTTAAGTCTCTCATAAGAGATGGTTATTGATCTAACTGCAATGGGTAACATGGCTATAAAATATGCAAGTGGAAGTAATATCCATTTGCCCAGTAATACACTACTAAATCCATTAATCATATTTATGGCTATGGCACTTGCAGGTAATGCAAAGGGCAACATCAATAAAAACTCAATTAGAGGTTTAAGCTTTGTCCTTGTCTTAGTTACAGTATAGGCTGCTGGTAAGGCAATACCTACTGCTAAGACAGCAGCCAGTACGGCCATTTTGAAGCTATTTAAAAATGGTGCAAGACTTCTACTTCGTGTAAATATCCTTATATAATTGTCAATCCCAAACTCCTTAGGGAATATCTCAATCATCCATGTCCCTGGCTTTACAAAGGATAGAATGATGATTGTAATTATAGGTAAAAATATCATTATTACTATAAAGATAGCAAGTAGGATAAATACACCTTTTACCAATGGATTTTCTATTCTCTGATGCTGAATTTTATGTTCTCTCACATTGATCTGAAAGGATACCTTCTTCTCATAATATCTTAATAACCCCATATAGGTCATTGCAAAGATTGATAGTATTACTGCCTGGGCAGCAGCCAGATTCATGTACAAGTTGGCCTTGGATAAAAGAATCTGGGTAGTAAGCACCTTGAAACCACCACCGATTATATTAGGTGCTGAAAAGGATCCAATACCGGTCATAAAGGTCAATATACTTGAGCTTATTAGGGCTGGAGCTAAGTATGGAAGAATAATTGAGTAAAATACCCTAAAGGGTGATGCTCCAAGATTAATGGCAGCATTGACAATATTTCTATCCAACTCCTTTATTGCCACTGATACATTCATATAGAAGTAAATATACTGAGTGTAGGCATGGACAAGTAGAATTCCAGAAAGTCCACTAAGCTTAAATGGAATACTTTCAAGGCCCAAAATTCCCTCAATGGTTTTAGTTACCATTCCACTCTCTCCATAAAGTTGTACAAAGGCAAATACGATTATCAAACCAGGTACTACCAAGGGCAATAAGAGAACCTTATCTAGAATCTTGTTATAGGAGAATTCAAAGTAATGTACAAAAAACGCAAGAAAAGTACCAATAAATCCGCATATTAGTACAGTCAAAAACCCCATTATCAATGTATTCTTAATTGCCACTTGTGAACCTGCTGTGGTTAAGATATATCTGTAGTTTTCAAAAGAAAAACCCTGGTCAGCGGTTAAACTGACCAGTATTGTTCTAATTGAAGGATAAAGAACAAATAATCCCAAAACAAACAGCAGAGCTAGTTTGATTATTTTTTTCATCTATTTCACGTCTTTTCCTGTATCCTTTACTTCTGTATCCCATTTTTGCATCCACTCAGATTGTTTAGCTGAAAGTTCTACCCAATCAACATCCATTGCTTTAAAAGTTATTTCTCCCATCCACTGTGGTGATGTAGCTAGAGCTCCTGGGTGGGTTGGCATACGGTTAAATGCATTAGCTAACATAGATTGTACTTCAGCGCTTCCAGCAAACTCTACGAAGGCTTTTGCTGCCTCTGGATGAGGAGAATTATTAATTGCTGCTATTCCATCTGTGATAATTGGAAATCCACTATCAAGTTGCACTATCTCAATTGGAAGATTGTTCTTTAACTTGTTATCAACGATATCGTTTAGAGTTGAGAAACTAATACTAGCTTCCTTTCTACCAATGGATTGCATCATTAGTGATCCACTATCAAAATACTGCTTTGTATTTTTATCTAGAGAAGTCATAAAGTTCCAGCCTTCTTCAATAGAAGAGTTTCTTTCAAATTGCTGAATTAAAGCTGAATACATAACTCTTGCTGAAGATGATAAGGCATTTCTAAATATTAATTTTCCTTCATACTTAGAGTCTGCTAAGTCATACCAATCCTTTGGAAGATCTTCAGAACTTACCATCTCTGTGTTATAGAATAAGGCTACTGGAGTTTGAATTGTACCAAACCAATAGTTTTCTGCATCCTTAAACATTGGATCAATATCATCAACCCACTCAGGTTCAAATGAAACAAACAAATCCTTTGCCTTTAAATCCATAAAAAGATTTGATGCTCCACCAAACATAACATCCGCCTGAGGATTATTCTTTTCTGCTTCTACTCTTTCAGATAGTTCACCTTTTAGGTTTATATATTCAACACTTACTCCTGTTTTCTCCTCAAAGGCTTCAGCAACCATTTCTAGCATATCTTCACCATGTGTTGAGTAGATTACAACCTTATCCTCAAGAACAACTTCTGTTGGTTCTTCAACTGGTGTTTCACCTGCTGGTTCCTCAGGTGTTTCTTGAGATTGTGTACATCCAACCATTGCAAACACAATTAAACCTAGAACTATTAAAAATAAAATAGATTTTTTATTCAATTTATACATCCCCTTATTTGATATTTTCTATCATTCATACTACCACTGAAAGTATGTGATTGTAAGGGATATAAGTAAATTTAATGATAATAAAAACCCTATAAGAATAACAAATAAAAAAAGTAAGTCTATCCTTTTATTGGTAAACTTACTCTTAGAAATAAAAATTCAAAATTAGTATTTAATTTTTAAAATTATAGTAGTGATTCATTAGAATCCTAAATGCTCCAACAATGAATATATTTCAAAAGTACTAATCGCACCTACAAGATATTCATTAACCGATAACCTTCCAATAACACTTCTATTCCCCTCTAATATTAATGGAGGTTTGGTGGCATAATCATTAAATTTTACATATTCAACCTTATTCTAATTATACTGGAAGTTATAGTGATAATATTCCCTTAAAGGACTTTTCCATAAATTCATAATATATTTTACTCAAAGGTTCATCCAACAATTCAAGAGCTTAGCTTTTTATATTATCAGGTATAATATATGCCACTTCTGCTGTGCTATCAGTTATGGCTGCTACAGTACTATAATTCTTATAAAAGGTATCTTCCATTTTGTGAGATCACTTTGCCATTTCTAAAAACTATACGATCAGTAGGACATGAGACAATACATTCAGAGATTGTTCTTCCTTTAACTAAAACAAAATTTGCATTGCACCTTTCATCTATACCATAATTATCTAGACCTAATACTTTTGCTCCATTGTATGTGCATGCTGTCATAGAAAGTTCTAAATCAGCATCTCTTCTGAAACCATTTTTCATAGAAATAAACTGCATTCTTTCTAGGATATCTCCAGTTCCATATGGAGACCACATATCACGCATATCATCATTTCCACCTGCAATATTTATCCCCATTTCCATTAATTCTTTTAATGGTGGTACTGCTGGTAAATATGCCTGGTAACAACTTATAATGTGAATATTAGCTTCTTTAATCTTCTCCTTAAGAGATTGTGTTACCTTTTGATTAGGCATCCCTAAACAAAATGCATGACTTATAGCTACTTTTCCTTGCATTCCCAAAGCTATAGTTTTTTCTATAATTAATTCAAGATCAAAAGCACCAAGCTCTGCAGCTTCATGTATATGAATATCTATAGGCTTATTATGTTTTTCAGCAAGTTTAAAGATTGCATCTATACTTCCCTTTGGGTCCCTATCAATCCATGCAGGGTCTATTCCTCCAACTACATCTGCACCCATACTCAATGCTTCATCCATTAGTTCATATGTCCCAGGGCGAACCATTAATCCACTTTGAGGAAATGCAACAATCTGCAAATCAAACAGATCTTTATATTTTTCCCTTGCTTTTAATACCTGCTCTAAACCTTTTAACTTGTGTTGAGTATCAATGTCAACATGGCTACGCATATGAAGAACTCCTAATTTAAGGGATAACTCAATATATCTAACAACTTGTTCAAAATAATTAATATTTAGTTTAGACCTCTGATCTCGCTCATTAATAATTCTATCAATACGCTCAGCTCCAACATCATTACAAAACCAATCTAATCCATAAACAGTTTTATCAATATGTGCATGACTATCAACAAAACTAGGGAACATCACATAATTTTCTCCATCAATATATTCGTTACTTTGATCTAAATAATTAGTATTGTCTGAAATTATGCTTTTAATTTTATCCCCTTCAACCAAAACATTGACTCTACCATAAGTGGGATGAAGAACATTTTTAATTATTGTATTCATAACATGCCTCCTCAATGAATCTAGTATTCTTATACAATCTTACAGTGATTTGTATTCATAAAAATTAACTATCAATTTTATCTTTTTATTGTTCTTATGAGTCTTCTTAATCCCAAATCTGGAATATTATTTATATCATAGTCCAGATAATTATAGAAGTTCAACAAGTTTTTGAAAGATGGTTTTATAGCTACCTTTTACTCTTAAATATAACAAACCTATTCATCTAATTCTTTTATTGCTATTATAAAACATGCTATCAATTTGAGACCATATCTCTCAGTATTTTTTGTTCTACTGTCAAGAAAACGAACAACTATTCGTTAATAATTTCAAATCTAATTGATTGTGCACCTTCCCATAATATTTTCTCACCTATTGCTCTCAAATTTTCTTTACCCTCTACTATTGTAAGAAAGTGATTACCTGCTAATTGTCCTAATTTGCTAGAAAAATCTGTTGCACCATATGGGATTAATAATTCTGTTTCACTATATCCTCCTGGATATATAATTACTTCTCCTGGAGAAGGATGACTAGTATGATTTTCAAATCCGATTCCTAAATTATCTTCTTCAAAAGGAATCCAAAATGCCTCCCCACTCTACCTCACATGTATTACTTTTTGTTCTAGAGGTAATATACTCAAGAAGTATTCAACAGTTCTCGGAGCTTTTTCATATTCAAGTACACCTATGAAATCATATACACCTATTTTAATCTTAATTTTCTGCATACAAACCTCCTATTCTAATTTCTGTTAATCCTCTTCCGTTCCTTGATCAATTATATAAGTAATCCACTCTAAAATCTTGACCCCAGGCTGAGAAACAGTGGGCTTCATCTATTACAAACCTCACTACATTTCTACCTAAGAGTAGATGCTCTATTGTCTTTGATCTTAGAGATTCCGGAGATATGTAAAGTAATTTTGCTAAGCCATTCTCAACCCTTTCAAGAGACTTACTTCTTTCTATAGGATCTAGCATGCCATTTATTGTTACAGCTTCATTTATCTGGTTTTTCTCCAAATTATCCACCTGATCCTTCATAAGGGATTGTAGTGGAGATATTACTACTGTCAGTCCTTTGGATGTAACTCCATTCATAAGGGCAGGTAGTTGAAAGGTTAATGATTTTCCTCCACCTGTTGGAAATACCGCAAACAAGGACTTATTGTCAATAGCTGCCTCTACTGCTTTTTCCTGTAATGGTTCCCCTCCATAGGTTCTAATAGAATCATATCCAAAAAATAATTTTAATCCCTTAAAAACATTTAGAGACTCATTACAATATTTACACCCGCTTAGACACCTATTACTTCTCAGCAAATACATTACTCTTTCAATCATTGGAAACCTCTTTAGGGCCCATGGTGGAGTAATTGAATAGCTATTATTAGCATTTATTAGTGCTTAGGAATATGCTAGTTCTATGGTATGATCTACTATTGACTTTTTTAAATCACAATTGCTACAAATATTTAAACTAAACTTAAGTTTTATGGAGAATACAAAGAGCTATTAGGTATGTAAACCTATCTGTGGAAACAGAGAATTGTCCTTCTTAATATTGGTCGGAAAAAACAACGGGGAAAGATATAGGGTGTCTATTGAGTGTGATAAATCTAATTTAGTTGAATTAAAAACATGCTTAAGATACTTTAGGTCATGATCTATGATATTATGACCACAGAGATATATAGTTTAGACGATTATTGGCGTCATATTGCTTTGGCTCACGAGATAGGCTATGATATATACCATAAAAACTTAGCTAAAGATGGTCTTAAGGAATTTACCCTTTTTAAAACAGTAAATTCTACAGAATATTTTACTAATGCCTTTGCTGCACATCTATTACTTGATAATGATGAGGTTTTAGAACTTGCAATAGAAGGTTATTATCCTGCGCAAATTACAAGTATATTAAATTCAGATACAAATTTAATGCTTATTAAGCTGTATGAAATGAACAGGATGGGATATAACTTTAATATTCCATGTCATCCTGAAAGAAACTTTTTTAAGAAGATACAAATCTGATTTTTAATTCTTCTGATTAAGGTAGTTATATTTAATTTACTGATTATGATTATGATTATGATTATGATTATGATTATATTTATATTCTAATTCTCCCGAATTCTGGGAAAATGGACTACATCAAAACCATATGTTTATTTGTAATTGTATATAAATAAGTTTTTCCCTGATAAAATAATACGATTTGGACATCTTAATATCTAATATTTTTAATTTTAATAATTCAATTTAAGATTTATGAGTTATGATTCTCAAGCCATTTTATCAATTCAATAGGATCATTCAAAATATAGTCATCTATATCATCTATATTAACTTGATTTACATCTGTGTCATCTTCAGAGGAATCATTATCCGATTCACCAAACTCTTCAAAATCATCAATTTCTGATTTCCCGTCTGATTCTAACTCTAATTCTAATTCTAACTCTAGTATGTCCAACTCTAAGGCTTCATGGTTGTTATTATTTATATTATCGTCATATTCATCTACCTCGATATAATCCTCCCCATAAAATTTAATGTGACTATAAAGTATATCTTCAATAAATTTATTGAGAGCATCTCTATCAAGTCTATAGTCTATTTTAAAAAAGTCCAGATTTAAAATCTGGTTATAAATATATTCTTTTGAAATCTTATAAATATAATACTCTCTTGCTGAATAATATATAAAATCAGATAAAAAAGATGCACTTGAGGAAAATGATAAGTTATATGCAATAATTTTTTCAATATAGCTTACATCACTATCAGCATTAATCCAATCGGATAAATAAATTTTATTTCCATATTCCCCCTTACCATAAGATATAGAAAGCATACATTCCGAATCATTCCTAAATAAAATAACTGTATTATTTGTTGATTCCCGGGCAAAACTATTATGTATTATATAAGCAATATTACTACGATCACTTCTTGAGACAGAAAGTTCTATCGCATAATATTCTATTGACCTCTGTGTAGATACATCAAATACACTATCATCTAATTGAAATAATAAAGATAACTGACTAATGTAAGAAAAGCTTTCTATCTCCTGTTGTGTAAAAACATGGTTAAAATCCAAGTCAAAGTAAATACAATACCTTATATCATCCGCGATTAGATACGGCTTGCACGTAAGTGTATGTCCAATTGTCTTAAAGAAATCAATAGCACTTAACACAAAGTTCTTTTCTTCAAAAATTTGGTAATATTCGTCAAAATTAGATATTGTCAACACTTACTCACAACCTTCCATCTTTATCACTTACTTCATTAATTGAGATAGTTTCTCCTCATATGAAATACCTTCTATTTCATCAATAAAGTCTTTCATCATTTCATATGCTCGAATGATGGAGTCATCAATTGTTGTAAAACTATCTTTAAACCTTTCATACAATACTTCTATCCCACCTAAAACATATGAATTAAATAATTCCATATTCTTATTGAATTTTTCTATTGATTTTTCATCCGAATCATATCTAAATGCCCTATCAATACGATCTTCAGGTGATATAGAAATAGTCTTATCAAGAATCATTACTAAGCGATAAAGAAAGGTACAGTATTCTCTTTCCCTTGCAAAGGCATCTGCGTATATTCTTGCACGATCTTTAGATTCAGTATCTTTTTCAGCTGTTCTTCCATAAAGCAAACCGAAAATAACTGCATTCATATATACATCTATATATCGATCAAAAATATATGGATTATTTTCTTTATCTTTTGCGAGATACTTCAAATATGTAGCATGGCTCCCAGTCATTGTATAATCATGTTCAAACATACTTATTCTCCTTTCAAAACAGAATGTTGTTCACTTATTTTATTTAAGGTGTAGCGTGAACCAACCCTTGTAGATATAACTGGCTCAGCATATCTCCAGTCCTTTTTCATAACAAACATTATAACTTGTTCCGCTACTTCTGGTAGTACTCTAGAAATATTGCTTGTGTGAATTTCATCTGCATTAGAAAATGGAGCATCCATTACTAGGGGATAAGGCTCCGATGATAAATCAAATTCTTCTTCACCTGCTTTTCTTACGATTTTATTTTTAGCTAATGAAACCAAACCAGCTATAAAGGCAAAATTTTTCACACGATTAAGTCCTTCCGATTCCCCAGAAGCCACTTCTTGGTCATCCACAGTAGTCAATAGTGTAACCTGATATTTTGAATCAATAGATACACGTCTATGTCCATGATACATTTGTTCAAATATAGAATTAACTTTCTCTTCAAGCTCTTCCCTAATAAATATTTCCTTTTCTTTATAGGTGGATACAAGCCAATTGCATATTTCTTCTGCATATTTAATATAAGTCATAACGACCTTGTTCTTACTCGAAACAGCGACCAAACTGTCATATATTTTTTGATAGCGTTCTATATCATTCTTACTAGTTTCATCTTCCCGAATTAAACGTTCTTTTCTAGTGCTAAATTCACGGATCCTTCCTTTAACATCTAACAATTCTGCTTCAAACTTCTTCATATTCTCTTTACCTTGAATTTTAACACTTATATCATCTAATTCATCATTCCAATCTTGAATCCTGACCTTTGAACGATATAACTCCTCATATCTTGATTGTATTCCTTTAAATATTCTATCTGAGTCTTTACCGAAAGAACCCAATTTTTCACGATAATTTCTAACAGTATTGCCAATAGATTCTGGTGGGACATACGACATTTCATGATAAATATTTTTTAGTGCATCACTTCCTTCAATCAATTCACAACCACAAACACAATTCCCACGATTAATTAAATCCAATAATGTCGGTCTTGTTAGGTCTTTAATACCTTTGTCACCCACCTCTACTTTATGTAAAAAATCCGATGCTTGCTTCAAAAGTGGTTGACTGTAGAAATGGAGTGAGCCAATATTAAAATCATTTATTAAAGCCTTTGTTGTATTCTCCTGTGCTTTAAGCTCTTGAGTAACACGATGTTCAATATCTTCTTTCTTCTTTTGCAAAGCAGCGGTGGTCTGATTATCACGCAAGATAGTTTCAAGCTGTTCCTTACGATTTTCATAATACTTTAATTCAGAAATAACAGTATCAGATTGAGTTGATATTACTTCTCTACGTGATTGCGCATCTTGAATTCTTTGTAAAGCATCTTTAGCCTTACTATCTCCATCAGTATCCATGGAAGAATAAAATTGACCAATAACAGTTCTCTTGTTTTGTCTTGTACCGAGGTGTTTTATGGAGTTGTCTAATACTGACAAGCCTAGTAAGCCCTTTACGGATTCAGCAAGGTCTTTTCTATTACTGATTGTACCAACACGTTCAGTATCAAAAAAGAAATATGTAGATAAATCTTTTGGGAGTATAGTATTTATTACAGTCTCATATTTTGTATCTTTAATATTTTCAGTTTGTCCATCTTTTTCTTTATAAGAAACTCTCATTTGAGGTTTAAGCCCAATTATATTACCATTTTTCTTTTGATACTCTTGTGTTCGAGTTAGCATATACTCTATTCCACTATGAATAAGCGTTATTTCAACTTCAACATCGGTAGTTCCACATTCATGTAATGAACTAGCTACATCTAAGTTTAATAACATGTCTGGATTTGGAAGCATGACCATTCCATATAAACACCAGTTAAAAGCTTGTAATAAAGTAGTTTTTCCAAATGTATTATCCCCAAGAATAATTGTTACATTTTTATCTTTATCACATGAAAAATTAATTTTTGTCTCCCCTTTATATTGTCGAAAATTGACCATTTGCAATGTCTTAAGTAACAAATCACTTCCCCCTTAATATGATTTTTTTACTTCATCAATAATAATTTTCCGAATTGTTTCTACCATTGTATCATTTGATTTTTCTCTTGTTTTAAGGTTTTCTTGTTCAGCCTTCAATATCTCAACCTTCATTTGTTTAAGTTTTTTAATGTTTAAATCATTGAATTCTGCATCAGACATATTGGTCTCTCCTTTCTTCTTCAAAATCAATATTATAAGCAGTAACAATATCTGTTACTAGTTTATCAACCACTGATGGATTTTCAGATATTGATGCAAAGTCCTTCATTCTCACCATTTCTCTAATTGCTAATGATTTAACACTTTCGATTATATCCTCAGAATATGAAGATATATTATCTAAAGGAATAGGCAAGGTAATAAAATCATATATTATTGCAAAATCTTTATCTGGATATGTCCTTAAAACTCTCCCTCTTCTTTGAATGTACTCTTTTGGATTAGTACTGCTTGCCATTATAAACGCGGTTTTTATACTTGGAATATTAACACCTTCATCTAAACACCTTATTGCAATAAGTGCTTGTAAGTGTTTCCCATCTGCAAATTCTTTTTTTATTATATCTCTTTCTTCAGCATTTTCTTCAGATGTAAATTTAGATACTTTCATTCCAAGCTCATTTCCAAGTAAATCTGATACAATATCGATCTGTCTTACATCATCAATTGTGGGGTGGTTTT
>Ga0208490_100730_pt1 | contig 16852 bp, 17 predicted proteins | sample SubbioAug_CSWold_FD_184818 | JGI IMG/M metagenome (GOLD analysis project Ga0208490, IMG submission 184818) | Serpentinite rock and fluid subsurface biosphere microbial communities from McLaughlin Reserve, California, USA - CR11Aug_CSWold (SPAdes) | ecosystem: Environmental > Terrestrial > Deep...
ACCGTAAGTTGCAAGCACCGCAAGACTGGCCCCACCTAAAAGGCGCGCCATAAGGCTCGCCCTTTGAAGGGGACTGTTTCTATAAGCTGTCATTAGGAATCTCCTGTTGTTTGGAATCTTTTTTGGGTATCTGCCCTGTGGCAGTAGCCCCTGCACGGCACATCACATGCGCCGAACCTCTTTTGGTTATGTCCGGGACAAACATCAGCCGGACAAAACGAATTCATGTTCGCTTCATGACCTCACGCGCTCATTGGGCGGTTTGACATCGGCTGGCGCTGCGACAATCGGGTCCGCGCGCTCCGTGGTTGCGATCACAGACAAGGCATCTTCAGCACTCTGAATGCACGAAGACGGATCTGCTTTTGTGAGTGTCGCGATGAGTTCAATCACGGCCAACTCCAGCGTCGTGCGCACGGCGAGTTGGATGGGCTCCTGTGTGCGGCGTCCCGTATTGAGATCAAACAGATAGTCACCAAAGAAGCGGAAAACGTCGGCCCCGATTTCTTCGCCGATGATTTGCTTCTGCAGGCTTGTTGTGCTGATGACCTCCATCGACTTCGCATCAACGATCCGCAAGTCGACGGCCACGTTCATCGTAAGCGCACTTGCCTTGACGCCGAAACCGGCAAACCCAACCTCGCCCCCCTTTGACGAAATGTTGAAGTTGAGCTCGGTGATTGCACCAGCAATGTAGTAGTCGGTCTGGAGCACAGTCCCACCGAAATACGGTAACCATGGCACTTCAGCCGCCTCGCCGGGAACAATATGCTCTCCTCCATCGCCGAGCTGGCGGCGATCCATGTACTGAAGCTCCTTGTCGGCGATAAGCGTATCCACCCGCTCCAGAAGGATGATCGCATCTCCGAGTTTTCCCAAGGCAGACATCACCATATGAGCACCGCCCTTGGTGACAATACTACCGCCTTCATTCTCCAAGTACTTCCCTGTCAAATCAAGGACTTCACCCGATGTGATCCGAAGTTTGCGCTTGTCCTTAGCCTTGATTTTGCTTGCGAGACACGTGAAGGCAGGTGTTACAGGCGTCGTATTCTTTGTGACGTTCGGCCCGGTGATGACGCGAGAGTCCTTCGGGAAAACATGCAGTTCAGTAGCCCCTGTACCTTCACAAGCAGCCAATGCAAAAAATGCCAAGACCGCTACAGACTTTAGGGGACAATTCGCGAATACGCGGCGTCCAGCTTTCCGCATAATGATGTAACTCATTCCTTCTGACCTACCGATACCGAGTCAGGTCGTGGCGTAAAGAAATTGCAACCGACCCCCCCCTCGGCCGACGAGGTCACTGTGCCCTCATTTTGCTGAACAAGGCTCGTGGTCTGCTCTGACTTACCACCGCCGGCGTTCAGTACACCTGTATTGTTCTTCAGGTTGAGGGAGGTATCCGATGAGATTGCACCGGAGGCGTCCTGCGTATTAGTGCTCTTCGCCTTGGACGTCACGAGGGCATCCGAAGCATTGCCTAATGCGGAAGTCGACACATCCAAGTCTGCTCCTGTTGAGGGAGAAGACGTCTGGGAGGATTGGGAGTTTACAGATTCATTTGCCCGGGCTTCGGAATTGCTGCCCACGCAATCATACGTAACAAATGTATTCCCATCATAGAGAATATTGGTCTCAAAGCTGTCGTAGAAACCACCCTTTTTGCGCAATTCCAAGTCGACACGGGACATCTTGGTCGCGCGATCACTGGGCGTCTGAAAACCCCAGCTAGAATTGTATGTAAGGGTCTGCGCCCCTGCCCAAACTGGGCTGCATACAGCCCCAATTAAGCAGGCCACGTTGACTAACTTGCGCGAGAGAGTTTCGCATAAAGACATCACGTTTGCTTACCTTTTTGTTGCAGTGGCCCCTTGGTACCTGCGGGCAACCACGTTGTACTGCCTTGCTTACTTGAGGGATTTCCGCCGCAGTTTACATTCCGCAAAAGCCTCTAGATCATATCTATTGGGTGCCTTACGTCAGTTTTTTCAAACGCGACGGCCTATAAGTATCCATTTGAAGTCTTTAGTTCTCCCAAGGCTCATAAGGTGCAAGTTTGCGTAAAAATTGCCGCGCATTCGTTGTCCGTCTCTCGTCAGAGTGATTTGGTTCCCAAAAACGGTGCGCAGCCGAGCTGGAGTTTTCCGCCATGTTTTCCAGCGCGGAGTGGCGCGGCGTGACCCGTGATCTTAGCAGCGAGGACCGCCGGCAGAAAACGCCCCAATCTGTCAGAACCACTGCGATACCTGCTGCGCAACATGGTCATTGACCGGCCCAACCAGGGTCTGGTGTGCCGATATCACTTACGTACCGATGCGGCGGGGCTTTGTGTATTTGGTCGTGATTATGGACTGGTATAGTCCGCAAGGCGCCGGCCTGGCGGCTGTCAAACAGGATGGACGCTGATTTTTGTGTGGAAGCTTTGAAAGAAGCGCTCGCCAAACACAGTAAGCCTGAAATCCTCAACAGCGATCAGGTCAGCGACGTCACCAGCGCCGCCAAGATGGACGCGAAGGTCAAGTTCAGCATTGAGGGTAAAGGCCTATTGCGTGACAACCGAATGATCGAAAGACTTTGGCGATCGTTGACGTTGGAATGCGTCTATCTGAATGCCTTCGAGACCAATTCAGTAATGCGCACCGGGATCGGCAAGCGGCTGAGCTACTATAACTCTGAACGCCCTCACTCAACGCACGGCATATTGACGCCCGATGAGGTATACGCCAACAAAACAGAAGCAATGAAATTATCAGCCTGAATCAAGCCCCTGATCATCTAAACAAGGCTACTAACTGGTTGGAAATCTAGCGCCGCCTCTGCGTGCATTCCTGAACTAGGTGCACACACACGGCAAAGGCTCCACCAAAGCCCGGAGCACGCCGGTGGGCGCTGGATCACATCGCGCGGGTGCCAGCCATGTCAAAGCAAGTAATCGCCCACAACCTCCGAAAGACCATTAGATATCGAACTAACCGCAGGAAAACGCTGCCGTCAGCCAGCCAGGTGTTGCGAGTGGGATCAACCCAAGCTTATCTGACATGCCGTTTTGCGTTAAAGTCCTGAAGGAGGATCTTCGCCTCTTCTCTGAGGTGGATAACCAAGCCATCCATTTCGTTAAGAGCAGTTTCGTCTATCGAACGCGGAAGAACAATTTCGTCTATTTTTATAATGGTTTTTAACAGGCTTTCTAAGCCAAGAGAAAACTTCTTATACTCATCGAAACTTAAATTAATGGTGTCACTCATTGATGTATCTCCGATCAAAACCGACCTCTACTAGCGACGAAGGCAAACCAAACACATGCCCAAACGGTACAAAAGGTCGCAGTCTAAGTTTTGAGTAGATCACATTTTAACACGATCTCGAATGCTCATTCGCATAGGTTTGGTGAAAATCATTTAGACTTTGAAGGGTTAGGCAGGCATTCTTGAGGTTTGTGTGCAAACGTTCGTGGATGCGAATTTGCACACATTCAGATCTCAAAAAAATCGCGTAAACTCTGCCAGTTTCGGCTGTTGATAGCCGTCCCCAAGAAGGACTATAAGTCGACCAACCCAGCTCGGCTAAAGTAAAGAGTTGCAGCGCCAGATTTGCGGCTTGGGGCTATCATGCAATCTGACGCTGCAATAACGAGCATTGGCTACTGGAACCCCAACACCCGTGTCCACGTTTTGATACCCCGTCCAAATCTCTGGGGAACAGGGATCAAAAGCAAAACGCTACCTACCATTGATGGCTATGTCACATGCGACTTCGATCGCCAAGCTCAGCGAGTCCTGAGAGACCGGGCTCTGCAGGGAAACATCCCAGTTATCACTCCACGACAAATTAAAATCGTTGACCCGAAAATCCCTGGACAGGACAATCATCGGTACCTCTTCACACATCTCGCGCGCAATCTTTGCGAAACGTTGAAAAGAAGACTGCTCACCCCCAAAACTGTCTTTATCAATGATAATCAGACCAGCCTCAGTTGCGTAACGAAACAGCCACTCATGATAGAATGTGGGGTTCCTCGGGACCATCACACGTAAATCAAACATGCCTTCTAACCAGCGTTCAACGTTTTGCGTGTTGAAACAGGGCTGTGCGAAAAACAGAACTTGGCGGGTAACAAAAGCGCCGTCAGGTGCCATTTCCTTTGCTCCCTTTGGTATTGTGCCGTGCTCTGCGTGACCTTCGCGAAGCTCGCATTCATGAAAGAGCCGCTGCTCGAGTTTCTGATCTAAAGCATCTCGGAAACTGAATATTTGCGCGCCGTCAGAGGCAGAACCAATTTTGACCCGATGCCGGGTGCGCCCGAAATCACCAGAAAAAGGGGCGGCCGTTTGCTTATTCATCGCAATCATCCTCAAGCACAGAGTGTGTAACACCGACCCGGATGATGACGCAGGACGCCACCTTCAGGTAGATAACTTTAGGTTCAAAAGACGTGCAAATCGGCACCGTGGGCGCTAAAGCGCAGGACATGGCCATGCTTACGCGCCTTTTTCCGCAGCCATGCATCATGGCGCGTCAAGAGAGCGAGGGTCCACCTTAGCAGCCTAGCGGCAAAAGCTGCGTACTCATGGGTTAAGGTCATCTTAGAAAACACACCGCCTAGACAGACGCTCGCACTGCCCGGGCCTATCCTTTGACACTACAGGTTACATTCTGCGCTCCAAACCTCAGCGGTTTGATATCAGGCTATACAAAAAGTCAGAACCGCGACCGGAGGATGATTTGCGGCGTGGCGCGACAGTCCGACATGCTGAAGTTGCGTGTGAGATGAATTGTCGTACCTGCAACAATTCAAGCAAGATTGCTCATGAGCCTCGCCACATGCAACTTGGCCACGCCGGAAACGGCGTGGTCTTTTTGTTGGGATGAGAAGGCAAGGCGGCGGCTCTAAAAACGTCCTCATGGTCGCCGTTAACAACCTCAGGAGAGAGTTAAGTCGGGCCGCAATCCAGACGGTGCGGACCGAATGACGCAGGGGCAAGATCGAAGGCTACCCCACCCCCAACTATGGCAACGGCAACCGGATATAGACGAGAAGCTCCCCATATTCTCAATATTTGGGGTATTTTTCTTGTTCAAGGCGTCTGTTGCGGACTATGGTATTGGACTCGATACGAGTTGTGTTGTGACCGCAGAGCCCCCCCCGCGCGCACTTTTGTGCTTTCGTGGTGCGGTTTCTGCGCTTACCGCCCTAGGGAACCCAACGCCTTACCAAAAGATATTTGTCAAGGCACTCAGGTTAGTTTGATCTCCATGTTTTGCTGTGTGTTTAAAGGCTTCAAGATAAGCCTAAAGATGTTGAGGCACATCCAAATGCTTTAGCAGACTGAGATGTCAGCTGAAGGTCTAGAAAACCGAGAAGAGAACACGATGAACAATCTGGAAGAACCGACGCTGTCCATTCTAGTGGTCGATGACCACAAGCTAGTGTCAGAAGCAGTCGCAAACTTCTTATCTAGCTCAAGCGATTTCAACGTAGCCGTCTGCAACTCTTTCCAAGGGGCAGAAAGTTTTATCAAAGAAAATGGGCCGATTGACGTCGTCTTGCTTGATCTCGTAATGCCTGACATGAAGGGCATGGATAGCATTGCGTCACTTATTAAGATTAATGAGCCGGGAGCCGTCGTTCTTTTCTCCGGAACCGCTAATCCCCATGATCTCAACGCGGCGTTAGAGCTTGGGTGTATGGGCTTGATCCCTAAAAGCCTACCGCTCAAATCTCTGGAAAGCGCCATACGCTTGGTGTCCTCTGGCGAGGTTTTTGTTCGCGCGTCTCAGAATGAGACTAGTGCCAAAGGAAGCACGGAGTCATTCACGGAACGTGATTTGCTGGTGCTAAGCAAAATCGCAGAGGGCAAAACGAACAAGGAAATAGCCTGGATGATCCAAGTGTCAGAGGTTAGCGTTAAATCCTATGTTCGGAAAATCTGCATGATATTGGGTGCAACCAATCGGGCAAGCGCCGCCGTCAGAGCAAAGCAACTTGGTATAATCTGAGGTCATTCTAGTCACCTCCTTCGTAAGTGTGCGGTTGTCCCGCTCTGACGACGGAGTGGAGTGTCTGCTAGATGTCCATCATCGATAATGGACATCTTGTGGTTAGCAATGGCGGGGAAGAAGGGTCAGAAGCGGCGGTTCTGGTCGGATGGCGAGAAGCTGCTGATCTGCACGCAGGCGCGTGTGCCGGGCGTTTCGGTAGCTCAGGTGGCCCGGCGCTATGCGATTGAACACCAACCTGATCCATACGTGGCTGCGCGATCCTCAATTTGCGCCGGAAGTTAAGGCGACAGAAATCGCCGGGGCGGAAGCTGCGGCGTTTCTCCCGATCGAGATTGCCGGCGGATCAACAGCGCCGATGGCGAGGCATTCTTCGCCAACCCCGGGGCGCCCTTTTACTGCACAGCGCATTGACATCACGCTCTGTGATGGCCGGCGCATTTTGGTGGAGGACCCCACCACGCTGTCAGCGATCGCGGCGATGGTCCAGTGACTGGCGCAATGATCCCGGTGCCGAGCAACACGCGGGTATGGCTGGCGGCCGGCGTCACGGACATGCGACGTGGTTTCAATACGCTGGCAGCACAGGCTGAACAGGTTCTGGCCAAGGATCCATATTCGGGTCACATGTTCGTCTTACGTGGTCGCCGGGGTGATCTTTTGAAGATCATCTGGTGGGATACTAGGTGGCTTGCCTGTTCACCAAGCGCCTGGAACGGGGCCGGTTTGTTTGGCCTGCAGCCAAGGAAGGCAAGGTGAGCTGCTGCTGGTTTCGTGGACACGAAGATAAGATCGTGACCAAGGAATCGGAGATCGGAAATGAGACGGAAGTTTACGAAAGAGTTCAAGTTTGAGGCTGTGAAACTGGTGACAGAGCGGGGCGTTGCGGTGGCGCAGGCGGCCCGTGATCTGGATCTGGCTGAGAGCGTGCTGCGTCGGTGGATGCGGGAGGCCGCAGAGGCCCCAATGACGGCATGAACCTTAGCCAATTCTCCGATCACAACCCTGATCGGCTAACTTGGCAATACCCCGCGCAGCCTTCATCGCGTCACGATGAATTTGCAAACGCCCGGGTTATCGGAAACCAGAACTGAGAGCCAAGAAATAGACAAATATATCTAGCCGATTTCGCATTGAGATTTTTGCCGCAAGGTGCATCAGCTCATGTGAGCTAATACCTTGAGATGTAATATCTTCATTGACCCTTGCTTTGTAATCAACTTGTAAACCATGTTCTGATCTGAGTGCATCATAAAATGGGGCTAAGTGTTCTTGAAATCCGACAAGATCCATCTGACCTAGAACCTCCATCGCAGACTCTATTCTTTCTGCATCATTAAGTATCTCAAAATCCTTTCCGGCGGCGCCAACCAATGCTCTGGTCTGTCCGTTCCAAAGCTCTGTAGCAAACCTCTGATCCTCAAGTGCTTGCTCAAAGGAAAAACCAGCAATACTATCGTGCCACGGGTCTGATATATCAGCAATCATGTGGTTGTATGCTGAAACCGTTCTGTCTAGTGGGTTCCGTAATATCGTGACCTTATAAAAGTTGCTTGGAACTAAATTGGCAAATTTGTAAAAGTGGCCAGAAATAGCTGATACACTGTTGAAAGCGTGAGTTAACCTATTTTCATCAATACCTTTTCCGATTATTTCCATATCGCTCCGATACTCTAATAAATTTTGTGGTCCATAGACCGATTTTATGGCGTTATAGAGCACCGTCCCGGATGTCTTACGAATATGTAGGTGAAAAATTTTCCTCATGTTCTCTCCTAACGCAGAGTTTTTCGGCCAGACTTAATAGGCGCACAACTATGGTTTCCTGAGAACCGCCAATATCCTTTACTGGTGAAGTCGGATGCGGGGTTGTTCCTGTCGAACGCGGCGTCCGTGCTTGCGACATCCGCTAGGATTGCGCTAATCTGTTCGTCGAAATGGCCGGGACCAAAACGTGCTGCCGCTTTCGCGGCCGCCTGAAGCGCGGTTTCGAAAGCACAGGTGTCTTTCGTAAACTTCCCCATCCACATTGCCGATTTTTCGATCCAATCATTGCGGTAGTAGAAGGTACTGCCGAAAGCGTCATCGTTAACGATTTCGGATTGCCCAGCACCGTGGATCACAATGGGAATGCACCCGGCCGACATTGCTTCCACCGTCGAGATCCCGAAATGCTCAAATTCATCAGGCGTTAGGGATGCATCCTTGCCGAAGCCCGTAGCGTGCCAGTACAGTGCAGCCTTTGCGTACAGTTCGTCAAGCTCGCTTCGGGTCGCGTTTGGTAAGAGCTTAATGTTTATGTCTTCCGCTGCCGCCGCAATTGCTTTGAAATAGTCAACGCATTCCGCTCGACTGTTGTCCAGCCCCCCGGCGCAAACAAGTGTCCAATCAGAGAACTCGGGATACTTATGCACCAGCTGTCGAAAAGTCTCTACCATTTCGTGTTGCATCTTGCTGTGGCCGTCTGGAAAGAAGCGACCGACGTTTAAGATCACCTTGCACTTTTTGTCTAGGTGCACACTATCGCACACAGGTCTAACGAGCGGGTAGAGCAGCTTAGTCATAACACAGTCTCCCCAAAACGCTCGGCACCAGTGGTTAGTGAATAGTGAATTTGGCAGGAAAGTGTAGGCAGACAGCACCTCCTTTGTGGCCCATTGATGCGGGAAGCTGACAATGTAGTAGGAGCGTCGGGCCTTGGATGCGAGGTTGGAGGCGAACGTTGAATTAACGAAGACGTCATAGGCGGCGGTGTCGGCCTCGCCTAGGTTGGCCAGCAGTACTTTGCGGAAGCGTTCAGCTGGCAGGTCGAAGCGGACTGCGAGTTTCGGCAAATCGAAATCGGACTCCGCCACCAGATCGACAATCCCGAAGCGTGAGAGCGCTTTGGCAACGTTAAGCGCGTGAAGCTCTCCGCCACCTGCCGTTGACCAGTAGGAATTGTATACAGCTATCCGCAGCGCTCGATGACTGCCGTGAAATTCCCGTCCTTGGACCATCGCCTCGAGAAGGTTATCGAGCTGCGAAATAACTTTGGGATAAACCGTCGATAGGGCGAGTTCATGATCGCTGCTTGCCTCATTCGTTGCATAGAAGTGCGACAAGTGGTTGAGTTGCCCTTTCTTGCGGTCAACCTGCGTAATGGCGCGAAAATCACCGCGTTTGCGGGCATAAAACGCCGAATAGTTCCTCTCGATCATCTGATGGAAGAACAGCGACTTCTCCTGACTAGTCGCGGCATGCTTGTGGTACACAACGCTGCGCGGGGCATAGCCTATGCGAAAGCCGCCCTGACGCAGACGGACGGACAACTCCGTATCCTCGTAGTATGCGAACAAATCGCCGATGAAGAGTGGCTTACCAAGCAGAGCGGAGCGATTCACGATGAAACTGCCACCACAAAGGTAGTCGACGTTCTCCTCAACTTCAAACTGGCCGACATCGTACTGCCCGAAGCCACGGTCTCCAACTACGTCTTCTGACGTCTCCATGGAACCCGCGTTGTTAACCACCCAACGGCCAGCCTCCGCGAGGGTGTCTGCATCGAGCATCAACTCGGTACCCACCTTCGCCCTCATCATTGGAACACCATTAAGGGCGACTCGCACGCTGCCGAGGACCTCTTCATCAGGCATCGCGCTACATGCGATTGGCAAACGCAGCCCAATCTCGCAAGGCACCTTGACCGACATGCTGTGCATACTGTTGGCTGCTTCCACGGACCAGATATCGTCTCCGGCAATTCGGCCGTTTTCCACGAAGAACTTCTTATAGGCGTGGTTGGCCAGCAACTCGGACGGAGACACGGAAAACGGGGTACTTGCTGTAAAGGAGATCGTAATGAAGGGCTTGAAGAAAAGAAACTTGGAGGTCGCTGCTGCGCGTTGAGGGACGCGGCGCAGTGCCTCTACGAGCTCACGCAGCCACTGGCTGTCAACCACCATATCGTTGTTCAGCACGGCGAAGAGCTGGGTTGGCGCGTTGTCAAAAGCGAGATTGACCGCATCTGCGAAGCCGATATTTTGATCGAGCGCTATCACCCGAACCTCTGGCGCATTGCATTGTAGCCAGTCGATTGAACCGTCAGACGAGCCATTGTCGACAACAATCACCTTATAGGCGGGATAATCGAGTGCCCGGAGCGAAGCCACCAGATCCTCAAGATGCTCCAGACCGTTGAAGTTGATCACTGCGATCGATACCTCGGGCGTCTCAGGATAGATAAACTGACCCTGAGCCGCCAGCTTGCGCATCGCCCCCATATCCGAACCAACTTCAACGCCAAACGTCGTCGTGAAGCCACAATAAACCCCGCGTTCGTAGTAGTGCTTCAGCGGGTTGGTTTCGTCGTCGCCACCCAAATGCGTCTTACGATACCATTCCAGTGAAAAGATGCGCGATGGGTCGCGGCCCTCGCGCCAGCCCGTCTCGATGAAATGAGTGAAGGGGTCAACGCCATTTCTCAGGATGTCATCGTTGGAGGCGAGGTAGAAACCTTCGTCGAACATTCTGCTGGCGAGGCAGAAAGCACGGAAATCAGATAAAGAATTCGCACCGTAGAGCTGCTTCATAAGAGGTATCTCGAAATCCGGCGCGTGCCTCGTCTCGTGGATGGTTGGTACAGGCTGAGCTGTAGGCAAACCCATCTCGGAGCCGAAGTCGAGATAATGCAGAAGAGAATGGGTTTGCGTTGAGCCGTTCAGATGCGTCTGCCGGTACCACGCTGGGTCAAAAAACTCAGTGGGCCATCGACCTTCCAAGTGGCCAATTCTCAGGAAATGGTCGAGGGGATCAACCCCAGCAGCCACCACATCAGGATTATTGCGGGCGTAAAAGGCGGTGTCGAAGATGCCTGCCTCAATAATACGCGCCCGCAGTTCTGGGTTCGCGCTGAAACGTGCTTCACACTCCGCATTGCGATCTAAGCCGCGCTCCAGAAACCGTCTAACCCAGCCTGCTAAAATGTGCTTCATGATATTGCTCCCGCCATAAATCCTTACCTTGCTCCCCTTTGATCTCGCTTTCATTGTGCCCTCTGTTTGAGGTCAGAGCTGCCCCCCGAAATTCGGACACCGACGTAAGCTACGATTTGCAGTCTGCTGATCTTCGACGAGAAGGAGATCAGAGATGTCGGAACGCAAGCAACACGCGCCAGAGTTCAAGACCAAGATCAGATCGGGCCTTTTAGACTAGAATTTGGAGGTCGCTTTGACGTCCATCCCAATCAACTAGTGAAGCTTACAGGATCACGCCAGAGTTGAGGTTTTAGTCAAACGTCAATTAATAAACTCTTTCGCAAGTGGAGATTAACTACAGTACAATAACGCTCTAAATGATTGGTCTTACCCGCCAAGGTGATGTGCAGGCCACCGCGTGACCGCGTCCCTCGCCGGATGCTTACTATCTGCCGCGCGAAATCGCGCCCAATGCCGATGTCAGAGCGTCCGCGTCCAGGGTTACCCATGAATGTTGATTTTCACTGAGAACTGACCCCCTCATGCTGCGCAGCCTGAAGATGCCAGGCATGGCGCAGGCTGTGCAGGATCTGCATGAGCAAGAATCGCCCGCATTTGAAGCTGCCATGCCGATCCTGTCGCAACTGCTCAAGGCCGAAATGGCCGAGCGCGAGGTGCGCTCTATCGCCTATCATATGAAAGCGGCCCGCTTTCCGGCTTACAAAGACCTCTCTGGCTTCGACTTTGCCGCCAGCGAGATCCGTGAAGCCTTAGTCAGACAACTCCATCGTTGTGAGTTCATGGACGCGGCCGAGAATGTAGTGCTCACAGAAGTCCCCGGGACAGGGAAACCACATATTGCAACTGCCCTCGGCATTCAGGCCATTGAGCATCACCGAAAGCGTGTTCGCTTCTTCTCGACTGTTGAACTGGTCAACGCGCTGGAGCAGGAAAAGCCACTGGGAAAGACTGGGAAGACTGGGAAGACTACATCCGGGCTAGTTCTGTAATCGGCTCACTTTTGGTGCGCGTGTTGGGCGGCGAGGTGAAATTGAAGTTGGTGTTGGGCATTGTAGTTGAACCTCAGGAGGTCTTTTGTCTTGTAGTGGCGGCAATGCGAAAGGGATTTCAAGTTTAAACAATAGGTTGTCTTGGCGCAGCGAACTTGCGAGAAATACATGGTAAACGGAGGTCTTGATGTCATGAAAGACCTTCTTCAAGAGCCAGTCTCATCATATTTTGGTCAAGCCGTAATGAAAAAAGATTCTGGCCTCTGATTGCGGAGCAAACATGGAAATCATTTTTTATCAAGGCCTTGTATTTGTCACGCTTGTCTTGGTACGGGTTTTTGCGAAGAATTACCTAGAAGTTGCTTGCTGGGTCTGGACGGCGCTGACCCTGATTAACTTGTTTTGGCCGCCACTGATCGTTCTGCAACTCATCGTTGTTTGGGGAACGTATGGCGTGATACGGCCAAAGGCTGCCACTGTATCTCAGGCCGAGAGCGTTTCTCCTGCGGTGAGACAGTTGCAGCCGCAGGCGAATAAGGCAAAGCAGCGAAGTGGCGACAGCGCCCACGGTCCAGCCCGTGTCCACGCTCAACATGCCGACAAAGCTCAGTCATCTCAAAGGAAAACCGGAACACTAACATCTACCTTAGCGGATAAGTCGGCTAAGCCTAATCAAAGTTTTTCGTGGAGCTACTCAGGGAAACAGCCGATCTCATCATCAGAGCAAAGAAAGCTATCGCGTGAGATCGTTCTGGACATCGAAACTACCGGCCTTGACCCCGAGACTGGTGACCGCATCGTGGAAATCGGCGCGGTGGAGTTGATTGGCCACATCGCCACCGGGCGGACCTACCATCATTACATCAACCCTGATCGCGCAATGCCGGATGAAGCCTTTGCGGTACATGGTCTGGGCGACGATTTCCTGCGCGACAAGCCTAGGTTTGATGAGATCGTTCACACCTTCCTTAAATTCATCGGGGACGCGCCGTTGGTCATTCATAACGCATCCTTCGAAATGAAGTTCATCAACGCGGAACTAGTTTGGATGAAACTGCCATTAATTCCGTGGGAGCGGGCCATCGACACGCTCGCACTCGCGCGGAGCAAATTTCCGGATAGTCCGGCCACGCTCGACGCGCTCTGCCGCCGTTTCGGAATCGACATTTCGGCACGGACCCTACACGGCACGCTGCTCGATAGCGAAATTCTGGCTGAAGTGTATCTGGAATTGATCGGCGGGCGGCAGCGCGATTTCGACCTTCAAACAGCCAATGCAACCCTGCAGGGTGAGATTGCCGACGAGGCATGGCAACCCCGTTTGCGCGACAAAACGCTGACACCAAGGCGTCTGACGGCCGAGGAAGCAACTCTCGCTGACGCCAAGTCACCCTCCAACACAAAACCATCAGCCCACTTCGACGTCCAAGGGCGGCTGAAAACGAAACACGACCCAACAAGTGTCAACTGTAATTTGTCGATTGACCGCATTGTGAGAGTTAGGGGTATCGAGCATTTGGTCCACTTTACCCAAGCGCAAAACCTGCCTTCTATCTTCCGTGAAGGTCTTGTGTCGTTAGAAGATGCTACGGCCCAAGGAATAAATATAAGAACGAACGACCCAGACAGATACGACGGTTACTTAAATGCAATTAGCTTGTCGGTTTCATTCCCTAACGCGCAGATGTTCTATAAGTTACGGAAGCTACATCCGGAAACAGACTGGGCGATCATTCTGATTGATGCTGCGGTTATTTATGAAAAGCGGTGCGGATTTTGTAAGTTTAATGCCGCAGACAAGCGGATCCCAAAGCAGAGCGAGGACGCACTCGTCGGAGCAGAGCTTCTTTCAGAAATGTTTGATCGCTCAATACTGTTGAAGTGTGCCGAATTTCTGAGGCCGTGTGATCCAACAGACCCTCAAGCTGAGGTGCTCGTCTTTGAGCCGATCGAACCAGCACGGATGCGAAAAATCGTGTTCTTTGATGAGGAAGTCTTACGCTGCTATGAGGACGTGGTTCACGGAGTGCAGAAGTCTGTCGATCAAACATTTCTTGATAGCCGATCATTTTTTCTCAGTTCCTTGGTCAGTAATCATAAGGGGCCGAGATCTCGTTTGAGTCAAAAAATTCCTGAGGAAGAAATTCCGTTTTAGAGAGCTTGTATTGCCTGAAGTCTTTAAAAGCGGAAGAGAATGCCGGAAATCCAAGAAAGAGATCCAGATGGCTAAGCGCCCTATTTTTATTGCTGACGCTCGTGGTCCCACTCTCGTACGGGTTCAGTCCGTTGATTTCAATTGGCACGCGGGAATGGCCAGATCGCGCAGGCAGACGTCAATGCGCTCATTGCATCAGGCAGCAAGAACGCTTTATCCGGAATCACGAGTTCTCGAGGTTTCTCGCATGTCGGACGAACCCTTGGGCAAGGAACTAAGTGCTTTCAATTTGACGCTTGAGCATCGGAAGCTTAAGCGAGAAGTTTCGGTCGAATGCGCTTTTCAAGCATCAAAGGTTTTTGAGCGGGGCGGACCATTCACGGATTTGCTTGAGGTACGATCTGGCGATGCGAAACGTGATCTACGGCTGCAAGATTCGGGACGTTTAACCGGCTTCCACTTTGTTGGGGAGGACTGGCCCAATGAGCCGCACACTGTATTCTACGACTGGATTTACATCAACGCTTTACATCGGCGACCAGAGCTAGCCGCTGCCGTGATGCGCTATGATATTTTTACCGATATTGCATTTAACCCTGAAAAGTCGATCAACTGCCAAGCGAGCGCCGTGGCGCTGTATGTCGGCTTAGTTCGTCGTGGTGATCTTCAAGCGGCACTGTCGTCGAAAGAAGCCTTTCTTCGTGTAGAAGCAGTTGCAAGTGTCAAAGACGATGGTCAGGGAGTTCAGGGAAGTTTGTTCTGAGGTTTTCAAGTGATCGAGTGATCCAGTTTACTAGGGGAATTTAACATGGGCGCAGTTTCTCCTCAGCAATCCTTCAACCCAACCCAAACCGAGCCGCAGGCGTGGCAGCATCAAGTCGCACCGTCACAGGGCCGATCAGATCAATTGTGCCAGTCACGATGGGCGGCTCTGATCTCTATGTCACGACCACCGGCGCTGTGAACTCCGCCCCAGCCACCTCCGGCACAACCAGCTTGCCCATTCGCGCCAGCGTCCGTCACGACGACAGATGGTTTGCCTTCACCCCGTGCCGCCGTGCCACATCGTTCACCATGACAGCCGGAACCAGTGTCTCGGCAACCATCCGACCCTTTGCCGCATCCGACCATCGCCGCTTCGCTGCCGTGGCCGCCAGCAACTCCACAAACCCAACGGCCTCCAAACTGCGCTCCCGATGGACTCCCACTCACACCTCCCGTGTAAATCTCGACGGAAGCGCAATCGCAGCTTACAGATTTAGCAGGAAGGTGGGGTCAAGACAGCGCTTACCGTTTATCGATTTAGACTTGCGTTATGTCCCTTACGCTCTGGACGGCAGGATCTTGGCGACTGCGTCGCGAACAATACAGCATTTTCGACCTTGGACATCTTTAGCCCGAGCGGCGATAAACGGGCCGAAGTGACCATTGGACCCCGAGGGGTGCGCAGTGTGGACGTAGAAACGTCCTCCGGCTCGGAAGACCTGTCCCTCACCTTTGGGATAGGCAACATAATCTGGGAAGAGACGAGCGAAGGTCGCATTCGTATATTCGACGTAACTGTCAGCGTTCCCCAAGAGAACTACCAGCCGCGTGCGCTTTGTAAGTTTCGGCAGGAAGGTTTTCGCGCAGGTCTCGAACGTCTGCCTTGCTTCAGGATACTTCATCGCTCCAATGACCGCGCCACTTGCTGAGCTGCCTTTGCCCTTCAAAATTGCAGTCAAAGAACACCGAACCATCGAGGCGAACCCGTATTCTTTCTCGGCAGCCGTCAGCTTAGGGTCGATGTTGCGCACCGCCTCCATTAGTCCGATTGCCTGAAGTGATTGCAGAAGGCGAGGACGAAAGCGGGCAAATGCCACACCGTCAAACTGTTGAGGATCGTCAGACAGCATGTTCGACTGGGTGAAACCCTTTGTCATCCCAAGAACAAGAATAGCTGGATCGACTGCACCCCAATAACCTGGGTCATTCTGGATTTGCGACTTTCCAGAATCAAGTAGCTTGTGGTTTCCATGGCAATCAGACCAGCACACCCGACAAGATAACCTTCCGTGAATTACATTCCCATGAGTACCCCTCAACAACATCGCAAAACTTCCTCTTTGGGCTCCGCAGGCCAAATCAACCGAACTCCAGATTAGAGGTTAGCAGAGGCGTTGGAAAACCAATTCTTCGGAACTTTTCAGGCTAATAGGAATTCTGCTGAAATGTCCGAAAGCAGCTTCTGGATTGATGCGCAGACCCATCGAGTGAGGCCCATCTTCACTGAACCGACTTTTTAATTAATCAAACTGATAACATTCGTCTATCTGCCAATGCTTTCTTAGAAATAGGAAGAGATCACTAGTATGGGTTTAAGTTTTCATGGGCTCATGGGTTTTGGGAGCACCAGTGCAAAAGTGGGCCATGCGGGCAAGCGGTCAGAGGCAGCAATTGTCCAACACTACGCAAAAGGGTCCGTCAGCATGTTCGCGCTGTGGAGGCGCAAATAATTCAGACTGAGAAACTCGGTCCTGAAGGGTGGAAGGGGAATTTCGGTGCGGTCGCGCGACAGTCTAGGATCTCTCATTTCCGTCCTGAGGATCTAACCTTTCAAATCGAATTTAAGTATGTGACCAAGATGTCGTACTGTAAGCATCCGCCGAAGGCCGTAGCTGCGCCGTATTGATCAGAGGCGTTTGGGCGCGGCTTTTGGTTTACGCGGCTTTGGTGCCCACTTTTCTGCGAGG
>Ga0208490_100731_pt1 | contig 16789 bp, 14 predicted proteins | sample SubbioAug_CSWold_FD_184818 | JGI IMG/M metagenome (GOLD analysis project Ga0208490, IMG submission 184818) | Serpentinite rock and fluid subsurface biosphere microbial communities from McLaughlin Reserve, California, USA - CR11Aug_CSWold (SPAdes) | ecosystem: Environmental > Terrestrial > Deep...
GAACGATCTCCTGCGGGCAACGCTCCTCCGTGAGCGGAACGATGTCCTGCAGGCTCATCGACCTCCGACCCAGCGGAACGATGTCCTGCCGGTCAAGAGTTAGGTCCCTGCGATCGCCGTCGACCGCCGATCGTTAGCGTGGCGCCCGTGGAGCAGGGGGAGCACGTGGGGGCGACGGGATCCCCGCCGGTGTGCGTGGTGGTGTCGGCGTACGACCGCGCCCCGCTCCTGCCGCCGCTCGTCGCCGCGCTGCAGGCCCAGACCCACCCGGCGTTCGAAGTCGTCCTGGTCGACAACGGGAGCCGCGACGACAGCTTCGCCGACCTGCAGCGCCTCACCGCCGGCGACGAGCGGTTCCGTGTCCTGCGGATCGAGGAGAACCGCGGGCCGGCGAAGGCGCGCAACCTCGGCTGGCGGTCCGCGACCGCCCCGCTGGTCGCCTTCACCGACGACGACTGCGTGCCCGATCCGGGGTGGCTGGCGGCGCTGCTGGAGGCCGCGGAGCACGCGGACATCGTCCAGGGCCGCACGGTGCCGGCAGCGCCGTCGCCGACGCGCCGGCCGGGGTGGTTCGATCGCAGCCAGCGCATCGAGCGCTGGTCCGGCCGCTACGAGACGTGCAACCTGCTGGTGCCGCGGCCGTGGCTCGAGCGCCTCGGCGGCTTCAACGAGCAGTTCCGCATCGCCATGGGCGAGGACACCGACCTGGGCTTGCGAGCGGAGGCGGAGGGGGCCACGACGGCGTACGCCCACGAGGCCGTCGTCGTCCACCACCTGTGGCCGTCGGGGTTCCGGGACTACCTCCACCAGCGGCGTCGCTACGCCGAGCAGGTGGAGCTGATGCGTGTGAACCCGGCCGCCCGCAACCTGCTGCGATGGGGGTTCGTCCTGCGTGGCGTCCACCTCCTCGTGTGGGGGCTCGTGCCGCTCACCGCCGCCTCCGTCGCGCTCGGCGCCCCGTGGGTGCCGGTCGTCGCCGTCGCCGGGTGGATCGTCCTCAACACGCACCGCACGCGGCACCGCCCGTTCCCTGCATGGCGCAGGGCCGGCTACAGCGCGATCCACCTCCTCGGGTACGCCTACGAGACGGCGTGCTTCGCCGCCGCCTCGCTGCGGTACCGGTCGCTCGTCGTCTGATGGCGGTGGAAGGCGGGGGCGCGTCGGGCGCCGGCCGGGTGCTCGTGGTGATCAGCTACTTCGCAGATTCGTCGAGCTACCCCCGGAGCGGGCGGCCCGAGGACCGGGACGGCATCTACTGGGCCAACATCGCCACCAGCGCCGCGACCCTGCGCCACGTCGACGGCCCGGGTGCCGAGATCGTCGTCTTCGCCGGGAACGACCCGCCGGGTGCGGTCACCGGCGTGCTCGCCGACGCAGGCGTCGAGCGCAGGCACCGAGCCTTCGATCACCGGCCGCCCGACGACTTCTACCACCGGTACCTCGGGTCGCTGTACGTGCTCGACGCCATGGAGGCGCTGGCCGGGGAGGTCGCGGATGACGACGTGCTGGTGTTCGTCGACCCGGATGTGGTGTGGGTCGCTCCCCTCGAGCCGCTCGTGGCGGAGGTCCGGCGGGGCGGGATCGTCGCCTACCACCTCGACGTGCCCGAGACGTTCCCGATGTGCCACCTGACCCGGCGAGCGCAGGGCGACGTGCTGCGCGAGATGACCGGTCGTGGTCCCGCCGGGGACGAACCGGCGTACCGCCACTTCGGGGGTGAGCTCTACGGCATGCTCGGCGCCGAGCTGCGGACGGTGGTGGTGGAGCTGGCCGAGCTCTGGGGCGCCACGCTGGAGCGCTACGCCCGAGGGCGACCGCACTTCAACGTGGAGGAGCACCTGATGAACGCGGTGCTCTGGTCGCGCGGCGAGCAGGAGGGTCGGGCGAACCGCTACATCGAGCGGATCATCACGGCACCGCCGCCTCGTGGCAGCCGGCAGCGCGAGCGTCCCGAGCTGCTGGCGTGGCACCTGCCGATCGAGAAGGACCGCGGACTGCTGCGCATCTTCCGCCGGGTCGCCTCCTCGCGTCCGCTCCCGCCGCCCGGTCCCCGCTTCCGTCGGTGGGCGGCGCGCCGGGTCGGCATCCGCCCCACCCCCGGACGCTGGCTGACCGACCGGGCGCGCACGCTCTACTGGGCCACCGTGGACCGCCGTGACACGCCGACCTACGGCATCTGACCCGGCGGCTCCGGGTCCTCGCCGAGCAGCAACCGGCGCACCACGCGCTCGGCGGCGAGGCCGTCGTCGAACTGGCAGAACCGCGCCCGGAACGCCCGGCGGCGCTCCTGGTGCTCGGGGGCGTCGACGGAACCCGACCGGAAGGCGTCGACGACGGTGCGGAGGTCCCGGGCGAACAGACCGGGCGCTTCGGCGGACAGGTCGAAGTAGGTGCCCCGGGTCGCCCGGTACTCGTCCCAGTCGGGGGCGTAGATGACGATCGGCCGGTCGAGCAGGGCGTAGTCGAACATCGTCGACGAGTAGTCGGTGAGCAGGACGTCGGCGGCGAGGTAGAGGTCCTCGATGCACGGGTGCGCGGAGACGTCGCTGACCCGGGCCCCACGACGGGGGCCCGTCGTGCCGGTGTGGAAGTAGTGCGCCCGCACGAGCAGGCGGTGCCGTCCGGGCAGCTCCGCCGCGAACGCGTCCGGGTCGAGGAGCCACTCGTGCGGCACGTGCTCGCCCCGGTGCGTCGGCGCGTAGAGGACCACCGTCTCGTCGTCCTCGATGCCGAGCTCCGCGCGGCACCGGCGCGCCCGCTCCTCGGTGGCGGTCACGAGGACGTCGTTGCGCGGGTAGCCGTACTCGAGGGTGGTGAAGTCCACGGGGTAGGCCCGGTGCCAGACCTCGGTGCTGTAGCGGTTGGCGCTGAGGTCGAAGTCCCACGCCGCGCAGCGGCGCAGCAGGCGGCGCACCTGCACGCGCCGGCTGGTCCCCGTCGCCGGGTCGGGAGGCTCGTCGACCCCCATGGCCTTGAGGGGGGTGCCGTGGTGGGTCTGGAGGAAGGTGGTCCCCCGGCGCTTGCGGTACACGTTGCCGAAGTTCGCGTTGTTCACCAGGTAGCGGGCCCGGGCGAGCGCCCGGTAGTACGCCGGCGTCCCGTCGACGACCACCTCGACGTCCGCAGGGAAGTGCTCCTCCCGGCCGGGCGCCGCGACCCAGACGTTGCGCACCCAGGGCGCGAGCCGCCGGGCGGCGGCGTCGATGGCCGCGGGGTTGCAGGCGTACCCGCGGCCCCAGTAGGCGGAGTACAGCGCGAGGTCGGGCTCGATCGGGCGCCGGGTCTGCGCCAGGTAGTACGCCGCGAGCGCCGGCTTCGGCACCGTCGGCCGCGGTCGGGACCCGGCCCGCTTCGCGAGCTGGTACCCGGAGCGGACGGCCCATGCCAACCGGAACCTGCCGGTCCGCAGGAGCCGGTCGCGCACGCCCTCCACCCCGCCGGGCGGGCGGTACCCGGCCGGCCGGCGCCGGCGGACGAGCTCGCTGGCTCCGGCGAAGAACCGCCGGCGCTCCGCCGCGCCCATGCGGCCGGTGCCGAGCAGCAGGAAGAGCTGCTGGACCATGGAGGCGTAGACGTGCGGCACGAGGCGCCGCCGCCCGGGGCCGAGCGCCTCGAGCCGGTCGAAGGCCAGCTCCCACTGGTCGAGCACCTGCAGGTGCTGGGCGCCGGCGCTGCGCAGGATCGAGCCGGGGCGCTGGCGGTAGTACAGGCAGATCTCGTCGAGCACGCCGACCGTGTCGGCCGCGCAGAGCACGGGGAACAGCACGGGGATGTCCTCGTAGATGCCGCTCGGGAACGGCACGTCGAGCGCCACCAGGAGCCGGCGGCGGACGACCTTGTTCCAGGCGCTCGGGAACGTGCGGAACAGCGACGGCGACGCCGAGGGGCTGGTCAGGGTCGGCAGGCCGCGCAGGTGGACGTCGTCGGGGGCCCGCTCGGCCCGGCCGTCGGGGTGGGCCAGGGCGTGGCCGATGACGAGGACGTCGGGGCGGTCGCCGGCCAGGCGGGCCACGATCCGCTCCAGCGAGCGCTCGTCCACCCAGTCGTCGGAGTCGACGAACCACACGTACTCGCCGGCGGCCTCGGCCAGCCCGGCCTCACGCGCGCCGCCCAGCCCCCGGTTCTCGGGCAGGTGGAGGACCCGCAGCTCCGGGTGGTGCCGCGCCAGCTCGTCGAGCACCGCGCCCGAGCGGTCGGTGGAGCAGTCGTCCACCGCGATGACCTCGACGCCGGCGGCGCGCTGGTCGAGGAGGGAGCGCAGGCACTCGCCGACGAGGTCCTCGACGTCGTAGGTGGGGACGACGACGCTGAGCAGGGGAGCGTCCACCGGGCTACCGCACCGGGAGGCCCACGGCGTCCAGCAGCCGACGGGTCGCGCCAGCATCGGTGTCCGTGTGCGACAGGGCTCGGACCCGCCGGCGGCGCCCGGCCTCGGGGTCCTCGCCGGCCAGGACGGCGTCGATCTGCTCGAGCAGCTCGGGGTACGTGGTCGCCACCGGGCCCACGAGCAGCTCCTGGACGTCGTCGACCGAGAACCCGCGGCTGTTCCCGTACGCCTCGAGGTCGGCGGCGGCGTGGATGATCGGCCGGTCGAGCAGGAGGAAGTCGATCGTCACGCTGGACACGTCGCTGATGAGGGCACCGGCGGCACCGAGCACCTGGTAGAGCGACACCGACCGCTCGCGGAGCCAGGCGTCGTCGACCACCCGCAGGTCGCCCCAGCGCTGCTCGCCGGCGAAGGCCGCCATCCAGTGCTGCTTGACGATGAGCGCCGCGCCGCGGGCGGCCAGGTGGGCGGCGAGGTCCTCGGGGTCGACATCGAACTCGAAGGGCGACCCGGTGGGCAGCCCGTCCACGGTGAGGTGGCCGCGGACGCTGCGCCGGTAGGTGGGCAGCCACAGCAGGAGGTGCTCCACGTCGTCGCCCAGTCCGAGCGCGGCTCGGACGGGTCGGGGGTCGCCGAAGAGCCGGTCGTTGCGGGGGAGGCCGGTGACGAGCGCGCCCTCGCGCGGCGCCAGCGATCGCTCGACGATGTCGGCCCAGAACGGCGAGGTGGCCACCGCGTACGTGGACCGGAACCCGGACTCCCCGTCGAGCAGGAGCCCGACCCGCTTGATCGGCATCCCGTGCCAGACGTTGACCGACACCGCCCGCCCCGGGAAGTCGCGCAGGAAGCACGGCTGGGTGAAGAACACGTGGCGGGCGAACACGAAGGCGAGCCACCCGAGGGGGCCGTCCTTGGTGACCCGTAGCGTTTTGGGGCCGAGGGGGATCGGCGGCCGGGCCCGCCGGTCGGTCATGAGCAGCACGACCCGGCGGACGTCGGTGTGCTGCAGCCCGGCCTCGAGGGCGAGGACGTTGTCCTCGTGGTCGGGGTGGCCCCAGACCACGGCGAACGGGAGCTTCGGGAGCACCGCGTACGCCCACCGGAGCAGCCGGCGGAGGAGCTCCACGCCGCGCCGCTTCACGGGCTCGGCATCGAGGGCTGGGCGAGGTCGGTCCTGATCTTCGTCGTGCTGATGCCCTCGGTGCGCGGCAGGTACACCACCTCGCACAGGTCGGCGAGGTCGTCGAAGTGCCCGCGCCAGTCGTCGCCCATCACGAACACGTCGATGCCGTGGCGCTGGACGTCGCCGCGCTTCTGCTCCCAGCAGTCCTCGGGGATGACCTCGTCGACGAAGCGGACGGCTTCGAGGACGAGCTTGCGCTCCTCGTACGAGTAGAAGGCGTCCTTGTGCTTCATCGCGTTGAAGCGATCGGTCGAGAGGCCCACGACGAGGTGGTCGCCCAGCTCGCGGGCGCGCCGGAGCAGGTTGATGTGCCCGCGGTGCAGCAGGTCATAGGTGCCGTAGGTGATGACCTTCCGCATGTTCAGGAGTTCCCCCACCGCGCTCGAATGTCCTCCCCTGCCGTCGTGGAGGCGACCAGCCACCGGTACAGCGCGCCCCGCCGCTGCACGAAGGCGTCCTCGGTGTGCTGGGCCTCGAACACCGCCCGGCACCGCTCGAACAGCTCGCTGCGCCGCGCCCGGACCTGCTGCAGCGCCGCCGTGATGCCGGCGCGGTCCCAGGGCGCGACGACGCCGGTCCCGTCCCGGGCGATCGCCTCCGCCGGGCCGGACGGATAGAACGCGATCACCGGCAGGCCGGCCGCCAGCGCCTCGAGGTAGACCAGCGGCGCCGCCTCGAGGCAGATGCTCGGGAACACCAGTCCCTGGGCGGCCCGCATCTCGGTCAGCACCTCGGCCCGGGTGAGCGGGCCGACGAGGTGGGCGTCGAGTCCGGCGGCGAGCCGCCGCACCTCGGCCTCCTGGGGCCCCTGTCCCACGATCCGGATCGCCTCGTCGCGGGGCCAGTGCTCCAGCAGCCGGGTGATGCCCTTCTCGTCGCGGAGCCGGCCGACGAAGAGCCACGGACCGGTGCCCGGACGATCGGCACCGGGGTCGGACGACCGGGGCAGGAAGTTCACGTCGTGCACCAGGCGGTCGGCGGGGACGCCACCGCCGACGAGGACGTCCGCCTGCGCCTGGGAGAGCACCAGGATGCGGTCGGCCCGCCGGAGCAGCGGGTCCGCGGCGGGCCCTCGCCGGTTGGCCCACGTCGGCGGCACCGAGGCCACGCGCGAGCCCTGGTAGCACCCGTGGCGCACGCCGGCCCACCGATCGCCGTCCGGGCACAGGGTGCACACGGCACCGTCGCGGAGCAGCAGCGTGTTGATGCACACGGGGCGGAAGTTGTGCATCGTGTGCACGAGCGGGACCCGCACGTCGTCGACCCAGCGCCGGCCCAGGTTCGGGAACAGGTTGTGCACGTGGACGACGTCGGGGCCGAAGCGCTCGATCCCGGCGAGGGGGTGCGCGCCTCGTCCCGTGGCGACCCGCAGCGCGGAGCGCAGCGGGTACAGCCGGTCGCGTCGCAGCTCGTCAGTCCGGGCCGCGAAGAGCTCGACCTCGACGCCGGCACGGTCCAGGGCCGCCACCTCGGCCTCGACCACGGCGTTCTCGCCGCTCGGCATCTCCGACCGGTAGAAGCTGTGGACGAGGGCGACGCGCAGCGGTCGGTCAGCCTCGGTCACGTGGTGCACCGCACTCGGTCCATCTCCACCTGTCAGCCGTGACCCCGGGGCGGTCTTACCATACGGAGGTGAAGATCGCCCTCACCCACCCGTACTCCTGGCCGGAGGTGCGGCGTGGCGCGGAGCGGATCATCGTCGAGACGTCGCGCGCCCTCGCCGCTCGCGGTCACGACGTCACCGTGTACACCGCCGGACGGCAGGCGGGCACCACGTTCCTGCACGGCGCCCGGTTCGTGCGCTTCCGGAGGTGGGCTCCCCGGGACTGGCTGCACGAGCAGTGGTTCGGCTGGCGGGTCGCCCCCCACCTCGCGGTGGGGCGCTTCGACGCCACCCACTCGTTCATGCCGCACGACGCCCTCGCCGCCATCCGCACGCGACGGGTCGGCGGGCACCGCACCCTCTACGACGAGATGGGCGTGCCGTGGTTGATCTGGCACACGCTCCGCGACGCGTCGGCACGTGAGCGCGTCGCCCGTGACGTCGACGTGTACGGCTGCATGTCGGCCTACGCGCTCGATGCCCTGCGCGAGCACGGGCGGGAGGGCGTGCGGATCCCCGGCGGCGTGCGCCTGTCGCAGTTCACGCCCGCGCCGGAGCGGACCGAAGCTCCGACCCTGCTCTTCAGCGGCGCCTTCGACGTCGGGTTCAAGAACGTGGCCACCCTGCTCGACGCGCTCGCCCTCGCCGCCGAGGAGCTCCCGCAGCTGCAGCTGTGGCTGAGCGGGCCGGGCGATGGCCGCGCCCTGCTCGCCGCCGCGCCCCCGGCCGCGCGCGAGCGCACGACGATCCTCCCCCTCGGCACCCCCGACGACCAGCCCGAGCGCTACGGCCGGGCCTGGGCCACCGTCCTGCCCTCGGTGCGGGAGTCGTTCGGCATGGTGATGCTGGAGTCGCTGGCGTGTGGGACGCCGATCGTCACCAGCGACCACGGCGCCCCGCAGGAGCTGGTGACGCCGGCGACGGGAGCGGTGTCCGCGGCGGGTGACCCGGCGTCGCTGGCGCAGGCCCTGCTCCGCGCCGTCGAGCTGGCGCGCGATCCTTCCACCGTGGAGGCGTGCCGGCGGTCGGTGACCCCCTACGACTGGGACACCGGGATCGCGCCGCTGCTCGAGCAGCTGTACGCCGGCGACCTCGCCGACCTCCCCGCCGGCTGAACCGCCGGACGGGCCCCCCGGTCGCCGCACGGGCGGGCGTAACGTGCCGGCGATGCATGGTCGCCAGGCGATGGGGATCGCAGGCTGCGTCCTCGCGGTGGGCGGTGCGCTGCAGCTCGGCGACCTCGCCCCGACGGTGCTCGGATCGCTGCTGCTGGTGGGGAACCTGCTCCTGCTGCGGTGGTGGGGCCGGCGCCGGCGCAGCGGCTCCTTCCACCCGGCCGCCGTCGTCGGGCCCGTGGGTGCGAGCTGGTTGGCGGTCGCCATCCTGCCGGTGCACAGCTTCTCGCAGCGCTCCAGCGGGCAGGCCGTGACCAGCGTGGGGGTCCAGCCGGTGCTCGAGCTGCTGGTGTTCCTCGTGGTCGGCCTGGTCGCCCTCGGCGTGATCCGCACGTTCGAGCCGACGCTGGCCCGCGCCCGGCCGCCGGTGGTGCTGGTGCTCCTCCCGATGTGGGTGACGGTGAGCTGCCTGTGGAGCCCGGTGCCCCCGTACGCGTGCATCCGTGGTGTGCAGATGACCACGGTCGTCCTGCTCGCCTGGGCGACCATGGCCATGGGCCGCCACGACCGGTCGCTGGTCGACGGCGTCTTCGAGCTGGTGCTGCGCTGGATCCCCCGCATCACCCTGGTCCTCGTGGCGCTGGGCGTGGCGTTCGGCCCGATCTACGCCACCGTCGGCGCCGCGAACGCCGGTCGGTTCACGTGGATCGGCGCCCACCCGAACGGGTCGGGCCTCGCCCTGGCCGTGGCGATCGTCGTCACGGCCATCACGCCACCCCGCGTGCTTCGCCTGCCGCCGTGGGCCGTGGTGGCCACCCTGGCCGTGCTCGTCGTGGCGATGTACGAGAACCACTCCCGCACGTCGTGGTTCTGCATCGTCGCCGGCCTGCTGGTGGCGTTCGTGCTCAAGGGTCGCCTCGACCCCCTGCTGCGCTGGGTCGGCACCCCGCTGCTCGGCGCCGGGGCGGTCGCCGTCGCCGCCCTCTGGTGGGGCGAGATCTGGGACTACCTCCTGCGCGACGGCAGCGAGTCGACGCTGCGGTCCGGCAACGGCCGCCGGGAGCTGTGGTCGATCGGGTTCCGCTCGATGTCCGACGCCTTCGACTGGTTCGCCGGCCACGGCTACGGCGTGGCGCGGACCTTGTTCGTCGAGGAGCAGCCGTGGGCGGGGGACGCCCACAACTCCGTGCTGGCCCTGCTCGTGAGCACCGGGCTGGTCAGCCTCGTGCTGCTCGGAGCGGCCACGGTGGCGGTCCTCGCCCGGCTGGTCCGGGCGACGCCACGCCGCGGGGTCGAGCACACCGTCGCGGCCGCCTCCCTGCTCACCCTGGTGTTCGTGAACGCGATGACGACCGACGTGCTCGCCGAGCCGACGATCGGCTTCGCCCTGCTCAACCTGGTGGCCGCCTACCTGTTCACGGGGCCCCGCGAGCCGGTGGTGCCCGAGGACGCCGCGGTGCTCGCCTGGTCGTCGGCGCCGTAGTACTCGTACACGCCGTCGTGGACGGTGTCGTTGGCGACGAGCCCGATGATGGTGACGCGGGCGGCGTCGAGCCGGAACAGCAGCTCCCGCACCGCCCGACGCCGGACCAGCCCCACCCGGCTGACGACGATGGCGCCGTCGACGTGCTGGGCGGCGATCAGCGGATCGGCCACCGGCAGCACGGGCGATGAGTCGAGGATGGTGAAGTCGGCCTGCTCGACGAGCGACCGCATGACCTGGCCGAACTGGGCGCTGCCGAGCAGCTCGGTGGGGTTCTGCACCGGCGGTCCGGCGGCGACCACTGCGAGGTTCTCCCGCACGAAGTGGACGACGTCCTTCAGCGGAGCGTCGCCGATCACCACGGACGTGAGGCCGGGATCGTTGGGCAGGCCGAAGTGCTCGTGCACCGCCGGCCGGCGCAGGTCGACGTCGACGAGCAGGACGCGATCGCCGGCGTCGGCCATCGCCCGGGCGAGGTTCACCGCCGTCGTCGTCTTGCCCTCGCCGCTGATCGCGCTGGCCACCAGGATCGATCGCAGCTCGGCGTTGAGGCCGAACACGCGGATGCCGGTCCGCAGGTAGCGGAAGGCCTCCTTCAGCGCCGGGTGCTCCACCTCGACGCTCGGGCCCTCGGTGTGCGGGACGGCGGCGAGCACCGGCGCGTCCGGGCGGATGGCGGCCAGGTCCTCCCGGCTCGCCACCCGGTCCTGGAGGATGTCGGCGACGACGGCGATGGCGACCCCGAGGAGCGCCCCGATGACCAGGCCGATGGCCCCCGCCCGGACCGTCCCGGTGTCCCGGGGCTCGGCGGGGACCGTGGCCTGCTCGTGCACCTGCGTGCCCCGGCCGCGCAGCGACGCCTCCACGGCCAGCTGGTCGGCCCGGCGGTTGTAGTCGAGGACCTGGGCGGTCAGCGTCGACTGCTGCAGCTGGAGGCTGGCGACCTCGGCCTGCCCGAGGCCCGGGGTGCCGAGCCGCTGCCCGATCTCGTCGAGCTCGACCGTCGCCTGCTCCGCCTGGGAGCGCAGCTCGTCGGCCTTCATCGACAGCGCCTCGACCGAGCGGCTCCGCCGGTCCTCGACGTAGGCCTCGGCGAACGCGTCGGCGACGGTGGCCGCCGTCTCGGCATCGCTCGCCTCGATCGTGATCTCCACGATCTCGCTGATGCTGACCAGGCTGACCTCGGGGCCCTCGAAGTCGGACTCGTCGATGCCCGTGGCCTCGACGACCCGCTCGCGGATCGGTGCCGAACCCACGATCTCCATCTCGGTGACCAGCTCGATCGTGCGGTCCGACGCGAGCTCCCTGGCCGGCTCGGTCTGGAACACGCCCTCGCGGTCGAGGGCCGACACGCGGACCTTCGCCGAGGTGGCGTAGACGTCGTCAGCGAGCAGCGCCGGCAGGACGGCGCCGACCGTGACGAGCAGCGCGACCAGCGACACCAGCCACCGCCTCCGTCGCAGGATCTGCAGGTAGGTCTGGAGGGAGAGACCGTCGGCGGCGTTGATCGTGGGGGTCATGAGGGCACCGGCCGGCGGGGCGCCAGCGGCCGGAGCGTAGGCCACGAGGGGGACGAACCGGCCGGATCGGCCAGCGCTGCTACGGTCTCGGTGGGGCCGTGCAGTACCGAAGGGGCGAGCAGGTGGCGGATCTCTGGCGGCGTGGGCGATCGATGTGGAGCGCGCTGCGCGTGAGCGGAGCCCCGCAGGCGTTCCCGCCGGGGGCGTTCTACTCCCCGGTCGTGGACGCCGAGCTGGTGCGCACCGATGCCGAACGGATCTGGCCGGCGGTGGTCGAGGACCCGCCCGGCATCGACCTGCGGGGCTCGTGCCAGCTGGCCCTCCTCGAGCGCATCGCCCGCCACCCCCTCCCCGACCCGGCGGGCTGGCCCGAGCCCGTCTACGACCCGGGCAACGACCAGTTCCCGCCCCAGGACGCCGCCGTCCTCTACGGCATGCTCCGCCTCCTCGCGCCGGCGCGCATGGTCGAGGTGGGCTGCGGGTGGTCCACCACCGTCGCCGCGCGCGCCATCGCCGACGGCGGCGTCGGGACCGAGCTCGTGTGCGTCGAGCCCTACCCGAGGGCGTTCCTCCACGAGGTGTCCGGGATCCACCAGCTGCGCCGGGAACGGGTGGAGCAGACCCCGCTCGAGGTCTTCGAACGCCTCGGACGTGGCGACGTGCTGTTCATCGACTCGTCGCACGTGGTGAAGACGGGCAGCGACGTCGTCCACGTGTTCCTCCAGGTGCTGCCCCGGCTGCGGGATGGTGTCGTGGTCCACGTCCACGACGTCTTCATCCCCCTCGACTACCCGAGAGGCTGGGTCGAGCGCGGGTTCAACTGGAACGAGCAGTACCTGCTGCAGGCCTACCTGGCGGGGAACGCCAGGGTCCGGGTGCTGTGCGCGAACCGGTGGCTGAGCCTGCGGCACGCGAACGAGGTCGAGCGGTGCCTGGGCCCCCGAGCCGCTGCGGGCGGGAGCTCGTTCTGGTTCGAGGTCGGACGTAGCTGACACGTCTGTCAGAAAATCGCACCCGGCGGGCAGGAACCGGGCCCGCGCACGGCCAACTCGTCGATGGACATCCGGGGGAGGCGGTGCAGATCGGCTCGTCCCGGCCGAGCGCGTCGAAAGGGCCCGTCCCGTGCGAACCCCCCGTCTGCTCCTGCTGCTCGCCACCGCCGGCGGGCTGCTCGCCCCCACGCTGGCCGTCGCCTCGGAGGCCAGCGAGGCCACCCGGCCGGCGTTCGTCCTCAACGGCGAGGGCAACAACCTGTGGGTGTACGACGCCGCCGACCCCGCCGACCGCAAGATCCTCATCCACGCGGCCGGCACCGAGGAGGACGGCAGCGGCGAGGGCGCCAGCGACGGCCTCGACATCAACGCCGAGATCTGCGCGCTGACCCACGACGACGCCGGTTGGGTGCCCGAGGGCGAGACGTGGTTCATCGCCGGCGAGGACACCGGGCAGAACACCGGTGACATCATCCGCCAGGGCTGGGGCCTGTTCCGGCTCGACGGGCGCGACGTCGCCTCCATGCGCGCCACGCAGGTGGGCAAGCTCGTGCCCGACAGCTACGTGGGCGAGGCGAGCAACGCCGAGAACTACGGGTGCGGGGTCCTGCCCGACGGGCGGCTCATCACCACCGACGTCGGCAACCAGCTCCCCAACGAGCCGGCGACCGGCCAGCTCATCGTCTGGTTCCCGTCGGCCGAGCACTTCACCGGGCCCATCGACCCCGAGCAGGACCGCACGCTGTTCGAGCGCGTGCCGCACTGCAAGATCGACATCGGCATCGGCACGGCCGGTGGCGCCGAGGTCGAGGAGATCCCGGGATCGCGCGGTGACGCCTGGGTGTACGTGGCGAGCAACCGGCCGGCGATCGACGACCCGGCGAACATCGCCCCCGGTGGGGTCTACCGGTACTCGACGAAGGACTGGCCCACGTCGGAGGTCGAGTGCGACAACCCGGACCACCTGTTCGACCAGAGCCGGACCGGCAAGTCGCTGTTCATCCCGCAGGGCCCGCTCTCGTTCACCCCGTCGGACATCGTGCACAGCGGTCGCGGCACCTACTACGTGTCCTCGGTCTTCACCGGCCAGGTGGCCGAGTACGACCGCAGCGGCGTCTTCCGCCGGTTCGTCGCCAACCCGCCGGTGGGCGGCGTCGGCGTACCTGCCCCGATCGGGCAGCTCACCAGCTTCACGCCCTTCGGCATCGGCGTGACGCCGGACGGCTCGCTCTGGATCGCCGACATGGGCGTCCAGGGCGCGGGCCCGGCCGGCGGCGAGGGCGAGGTGTACGTCGTGCGCTTCGACGCCGCCGACCAGCCGGCGGCGCCGGTCTCGGTCAACCAGGACCTGGCCTTCCCCGACGGCATCGGCGTCGTGGTGCTGGCCGACCCGGCGAACGGCGGCGACGGCGGCAGCGGGTGCGCCGTGCCCGCCAAGGGGGCCAAGGGCCGTTGTCCGAAGCCCGGGAAGCCGTGAGCCGGACCCGGGTTCGGCGACGCAGCGCCGCGGTGGCTGTCGCCGGCCTCGCCTCCGCGCTGCTGGCGGTGCCGGCTGCCGACGCCCGTCCCCGAGCCGGCGGTTCGAGCGAGGCCGGGTGCGAGTGGGCGATGTACGGGCGCGACGTGGCCCGCACCTTCGACGCCGACGGCGCCGGCGACTGCGGCCGCACCCTGGATGCCGCCAACGCGCCCACGCTGGTCCCGGCCTGGTTCTTCAAGACGCCCAAGACCGTCACCGCGTCGCCGGTCGTCAGGGACGGGCGGGTCTTCGTCGGCGACTGGACGGGGACGATGTTCGCGCTCGACGCGGACGACGGCACGCTGCTGTGGTCGCAGGCCACGGAGCCGGCGCCGGGCGCCCCGTTCGGGCCCATCGTGTCGTCGGCTGCGGTGGCACCCAACCGGGAGGGTCGTGACCTCGTGGTGGTGGGGGCCGGCCCGCGCCTCTACGCGTTCGATGCCGAGACCGGCGCTGTCGAGTGGGTCAGCTACTTCGGCAGCGGGGCCGCCGATCCCGCGCTCGGCCTGCCCGACGACCATCCCGAGGACGAGGAGACCGAGATCGAGTCCTCGCCGGTCGTCCACGACGGCGTGGTCTTCGTGGGCATGGACGTGCACAACCGGCGGGTCGACGCGCCGAACGGCTACGGGATGCGCGGCGGTGTGCTCGCCGTCGACCTCGACGACGGCTCGCTGATCAACCGGTTCGACCCCGAGTGGGACTTCGTCGACGCTGGCGGCAACCGCCTGTCCGGCTGCTCCAGCGTGTGGTCGTCGCCGGCGCTGAACCTGCAGGACGACCTGCTGTACTTCGCCACCGGGAACTGCCCGCACGGCTACCCGGCCGAGCAGTGGGGCCGCCACGTCGAGGCGGTCTCGGCCATCGACCTCACCGACTTCGTGCGCGGCAAGCGCGAGTCGAAGGTCGTCCGCTGGACCTTCACCCCGGAACCGGGGAACCAGAAGGACCACGACTTCGGCGCCACCCCCAACCTGTTCGTCGACGAGGACGGCCGGCGGATCCTCGGCATCGGCAAGAAGGATGGCGTCTACTACGCGCTCGATCCGATGACCGGGGCGCTGCTGTGGTCGACGAAGGTCGCCGACACCATCCAGCCGCAGCGGAACTTCGACGTCGGCGGCTTCATCGGGAGCACCGCCACCGGGGGCGGCGACGTGTTCGGCGCCACCGCCCTCGGGGGCGCGCCCTGGTACCACGCCCTCGACGGACGCAGCGGCGCGCGCGAGTGGGCCGGGTTGGCGGGGCCGTCCTACGCCGCCTCCGCCCACAGCCGGGGCGTGGTGGTCGCGGGGGCGCTCGACAGCACGATGAAGGTCTTCGATGCCGAGACGGGGGTCCCCTTGTACGTCGCCGCGCTGGCCGGCCCCGTCTCGTCGGCGCCGGCCATCGTCGGCGACCGGGTCTTCATCGGCTCCGGCACGGCGTCGTCGGACCTGTGTGCCAAGGACGCGCCCGGCAGCGAGGCGTGCTTCCTCGCCTTCGACGAGACCCTCGGCGCCACCGGCGGCGTCCACGCCTTCCGCCTCGCCTGATCGCGGACCAGCCCGGAGCGGATCGCTCCGGGCTGGTTGCATCGAGTCGGGACCGGCGTCGATCCGGTCACCGACCGCTTTCAGCTGGCTCAGGCCGTGTCCACTGGTGTCCGCAAGTGTTCCCTGGTGCGCCCAAGTCCAGGTCAGACGCGGTGGGCGACACATGGCCCCACAACACTCGGCGACCCGCTGCGGACGCGGGACGCTCGCGGGATTCTCGCGGGATGGAACGCCCCAAGGGCGCGGCACGATCCGTAGTGGCGTACGCCGACAGCGCTCCCTGAGATGGAAGGCCGTCACAATCGGGGATGACGAATTGGGTCACCTCGACTGCCTCGCACCATGCGGCACTTGGCGGGCAGTGCCCGACCGGATGCTCCCTGAGCGGTATGGGACAGACATTGACCTGACTTCGCTCTCGCCTTCGCCGACGGCTCCGCGATGGTGGTTGCGCAACGAGACCGCGCTCAGCGCAGAGCTCCGGCGCGAGTGAGAGGCTCTCCTGGTGGGACCGGACGAAGAGGTACTCCAGGGCGGCGTCGCGAACGCAGGCGCCGTCATCCGCACCGGGTCGGACGTGCTCCGACCGTCGAACCCTCACTCAGCCTCCATCTTCCATCTCTTGTCTGCGCTCGAAGCGAATGGCTTCGAGGGTGCGCCGGTACCGGTGCGGTTGGAGGTCGATGGACGTGAACGGCTCCGCTTCATCCCCGGAGATGTCGCGATCCCTCCGTTCCCCGACTGGGTCCAGACTGACGACGCTCTGACCTCGACCGCCGAGCTCATCCGCGGTCTGCACGACGCGTCGACCGTCATCGATACGGACGGGATGACCTGGAGCTCGGAGATGGCCGATCCCAACGGTGGACCAGTCATCTGCCACAACGACGTATGCCTGGAGAACGTCGTCTTCCGCGACGGTCGTGCCATTGCGCTCCTCGACTTCGACTTCGCTGCTCCAGGCCGCCGCACGTTCGACCTGGCCGCGTTCGCCCGTATGTGTGTTCCGGTCGACGACGACGTCAACTCGGCCAAGCTGGGCTGGCACCCCTCGGACCGGCCGGCCCGCTTGCGTCTTGTGTGCGATGCCTACGGCCTTGCCGCCGCGGACCGATCGGAAGTGCTTGGTTCGCTCGACGTGTCCATCGCACGGGGCGGCGAGTTCGTCCGGCGCAGAGTTGAAGCGGGAGAGCCCGGATTCGTGCAGATGTGGGAAGACATGGGCGGGATGGAACGGTTCGATCGCCGACGCCGATGGTGGGCGACGGCTCGCGCCTCCTTCAGTGCTTCGATGCGGTAGCGCTCGACCGCATCGGGATCCTCGGCCCGCTGGAGATGACCGGCTGCATCCAGCAAGAAGCGACGTACAGGGACGCCCAGACGGGCTGACATCGACGGCCCATCCGGGATGGCCGGTGTTAGCGGCCTGACTTGGTGGTGACGTAGCCCGCGGTTTCGGCTGTGCTCATTGGTGATGGGATGGGCGTGGCGGCGGTCCGACTGTGAGGATGG
>Ga0208490_100732_pt1 | contig 16774 bp, 19 predicted proteins | sample SubbioAug_CSWold_FD_184818 | JGI IMG/M metagenome (GOLD analysis project Ga0208490, IMG submission 184818) | Serpentinite rock and fluid subsurface biosphere microbial communities from McLaughlin Reserve, California, USA - CR11Aug_CSWold (SPAdes) | ecosystem: Environmental > Terrestrial > Deep...
AGGTTCAAATCCTGTCCCCGCAACCAAGAAAATACGAAACCCCGTCTCTCCCAGAGGCGGGGTTTTGTCGTTCAAGGAAAACGCACCACACGGCCATCTCGGAATCCGCTGGTACAGACTATCCTCCGAGGTCGCTCGTATCGACGCTGCGCCGGAGAGCGACGCCTTCCTGCTTTGCGGTTACCTGCTCCAAATTCAAGAGATGCAGTTCGATGCTCATCGGTATGGGCTTCGCGTTCTTGGATCCCTGCCGGGGCGCTGCAATCATGGCAACATGCGCCACGCAGTCGGTCGCGCCGATCGCGCGGGAAAGCGCTACAGATCACGATCGGTTCTGCGGGACCCCTGCGCCTTCGGCGTGGAGTCTGCAATCATGCCTCGGGCTGGGAGAAGGGGCGCGCGCAGGACGGGCTTGCCTCGTCGGAGCCTCGAGCGCGCCTATTGCGCCGTCCAGCCGCCGTCGATTGGTATTGCCGTTCCCGTCACGTTGTGCGCGATCGGCGCGCAAAGCCAGACGGCCAGTGCGCCGATCTCGGAGGGGTCTGACGTGCGCAGCGAGGGCTGTTTTTCGGAAAGCAGTTCCGCCACGCCCTTCTCGCGATCGCCGCCATGCGCTGCTGCGCGGGCAGCGATCTGCGGCTCGATGATCGCGGTTTCGGTCCAGCCGGGGCAGATGCAGTTGACGGTGACGCCGCCCTTCGCCTTCTCGCCGCTCGCCGCGTATTCGAGCGCCGCCACGCGCGAGAGCCCGACCAGCCCGAACTTCGCGGCCACGTAGGGTGCCTTGTCCTTGGAGGCGACGAGGCCGTGGACGCTGGCGATGTTGATCACGCGCCCGTAGCCGCGCTCCGCCATTTCCGGCATCGCCGCCTGCATCGTAAAGAATGCGGCGGACAGGTTGATCGCGAGGATCGCTTCCCACTTCTCGCGGGGCATGTCCTTCAGGGGAGCCGTGTGCTGGATGCCGGCATTGTTGACGAGGATGTCGGGCCCGCCCCAGGCGCTCACCTCCGCCATCATCCGCATGATCTGGTCGGGATCGCTGAAATCACCGCCGAAGAACGCCGCCTCGGGCGCACCCGCCTTTTCCAGGATGGAGCGCACCTCGGCGATCCGGGCCTCGTCCGCGATCCCGTGGAACGCGATCCGCGCACCAGCAGCAGCCAGCGACTGCGCGATCGCGAGCCCGATCCCCTGCACCGAGCCCGTGACGAGCGCGGTTTTACCCTGAAGGTCGTTCATCGTCTGATCTCCGAATGTCCGCTTCCCGCGAACGAGGTCATTCAGGCTACGAGGTCGTGGTATTCGCGATGCCGGCGCAGCCAGGCTGCCGCATAGCCGCAATAGGGCTTGATGGTCGCACCTTCCGCGCGTGCCTGCTCGGCGACGGCGCGCATCAGCTTGCCCGCAGCCCCCGTTCCCCGCAGCGCGGGAGGGGCCTCGACATGGAGGATCGCGAGCGTGCCCTGCGTGCGGCGATAATCCGCGAACACGGTCTCATCCTCGAAATCGAGTTCGAAGCGTTCGCCGTCGTCCCTGAGCTTGTCGGTCATGTCGTCTCCATCATGATCGCACCAACGTCGAACCGGGCTTTGCGGATCCTTGCCCTCGGCGCTCAAGCCTTGAAGGGTGTCTCCGCAACCGCTGTCAGAGGCCCTTTGCCGGCAAACCATGAGCTGAGATTGTCGACGACGAGCTGGCCCATGGCGTTTCGCGTATGCACGGAGGCCGAGCCCACATGCGGCAGCAGCACGACGTGATCCATGTCGATCAGCTCCTGCGGGACCTGCGGTTCCTGCGCGAAGACGTCGAGCCCGGCGCTCAGGATCGTCTTGTCCTGGAGCGCCTTGATCAGCGCCGCCTCGTCCACCACCGTGCCGCGCGCCACGTTGATGAGCACGCCGTTCGGCCCGAGCGCCTCGAGCACCTTGGCATCCACGAGATTGTTCGTCTCCGCCCCACCCGGAATGATGACGATTAGCACGTCCACGTAGCGGGCCATCTCGACGAGGGTCGGGTAATGCGCATGCGGCACGCCGTCCTGCCGGCTGCGGCCGTGATAGACCACCTCGACGCCGAACGCGTCGAGCCGGCGGGCGATGGCCTTGCCGATGCGGCCGTAGCCGAGGATGCCGATCTTGCGGTCGCGCAGCGTCGAGGTCAGGGGAAACGGCTTTTCCAGCCACTTGCCCGCGCGCAGGTAGCGCTCGGCCTGGGGCAGCTGGCGGAGCGTGTTGAGGAGGAGCCCGATGGTGGTGTCGGCGACTTCCTCGTTGAGCACGTCGGGCGTGTTCGTCACGATCACGCCCTTCGAGCCCGCATGGGCCGCATCGACATGATCGTAGCCGACGCCGAAGCTCGACACGATTTCGAGGTTGGGGAGCCTGTCGATGATCGCCGCGTCGATCCGCTGGTGGCCGGAGCCTGCCGCGACGCCGCGGATGCGCGGGGCGACCTCGTCCAGATACTTCTCCGGCTCCGCCTGCTCCCAGAGCCTGTGCAGGGTGAAGCGCTCGGTCAGCTGTTCGAGGACGAGCGGCATCATCGGCCGGAGCATCAGGATATCTGGTTTGGACAAGATATCTGGTTTGGACATGGGCGGTCTCCCTTGCGGCCGGCTTGTTCTCCATTTTCTATACCGCGCCCGCCCCGAGCCGACCAACCCCGCCGCCGCAAACTCCATAATGGGACAAGCGCTCATCCCGAGGCCGGGAGGCGTGATGCGATCAAGGGCTCGCCGTGCATTGCAACCCGTGCTAATCACGCGGCAGACGAGTATGGCTTGAACGGAACGGAAATCATGTCGGGCGCAGCTCTGGCCGGTACCGCGCTGGCGGATGATATCACCTTGACGATGAACGAGATCGGCCGCAATGCGCGCCGGGCCTCGCGGGCGCTGGCTCTGGCATCGGCAGATCGCAAGAAGGCGGCGCTGTTCGCCATGGCGGCGGCCCTGCGGGCGGCATCCGGCGAAATTCTCCGCGAGAACGCCCGCGACGTCGAGCAGGCGCGGGCCGCGGGCCAGCCGGCCTCCTTCATCGACAGGCTGTTTCTCGACGAGGCGCGCCTAGAGGGCATCGCGCAGGCGGTGGAAGCCATTGCCGCGCTCACCGACCCGGTGGGGCGCGTTCTCGCCACCTTCGAGCGGCCCAACGGCCTCGTCATCGAGCGCGTGGCGACGCCGCTCGGCGTCATCGGCGTCATCTTCGAGAGCCGCCCCAACGTCACCGCCGATGCAGGGGCGCTCTGCGTGATGGCGGGGAATGCGGCTATCCTCCGCGCGGGCTCGGATTCGTTCTGCACCTCCAGCGCCATCGCCCGCGCCATGGCGAGCGGATTGCGCGAGGCGGGCCTTCCCGAACACGCAATCCAGCTCGTGCCCACGCGCGACAGGGCCGCGGTCGGCGCGATGCTCACGGGGCTGAACGGCTGCATCGACGTGATCGTACCCCGCGGCGGCAAGAGCCTGGTCGCGCGCGTGCAGGAAGAGGCGCGGGTGCCGGTCTTCGCGCATCTCGAAGGGCTTTGCCACGTCTTCGTGCATGAAAGGGCCGATCTCGACATGGCGCTCGCCATCGTCAGGAACGCCAAGCTGCGCCGCACCGGCGTCTGCGGGGCCGCCGAGACGCTCCTCGTCGACCGGGCCTGTGCGCAGACGCATCTCGCGCCGCTTGTCGCGATGCTGATCGAGGCCGGCTGCGCGGTGCGCGGTGACGAGGCCACTTGCGCTGTGGACGCCCGCGTTGTCGCGGCGACGGAGGAGGACTGGCGGACGGAATATCTCGACGCCATCATCGCGGTGCGGGTGGTGGACGGGCTGGACGGAGCGCTGGCGCATATCGCGGAGTACAGCTCCGCCCACACCGATGCGATCATCACCGATGATCAGGCCGCCGCCGAGCGCTTTCTCGCCGAGGTCGATTCGGCCATCGTCGTGCACAACGCCTCGACGCAGTTCGCCGATGGCGGCGAGTTCGGCTTCGGCGCGGAGATCGGGATCGCCACGGGCCGGATGCACGCCCGCGGTCCCGTCGGCGTCGAGCAGCTCACCTCGTTCAAGTACCGGGTGCGCGGGTCGGGGCAGACGCGGCCTTGAGGCGTCCCGCAACGCCGGGATCGGCTCGATGATCCGCCTTCCGCCCCATGCTCCCGGCATGCGCATCGGCCTGTTCGGCGGATCCTTCAATCCGCCGCACGAGGGGCATCTGCATGTGGGGCGGATGGCGCTGGCGCGGCTGCGTCTCGATCATCTGTGGTGGCTGGTGACGCCGGGCAATCCGCTGAAGGAGCGCCACGGGCTCGCTTCGCTCGATGAGCGTCTCGAAGCCGCACGGCGTCTCGCGCGCCATCCGCGCATTACGGTCACCGATGTGGAGGCGCAGCTGGGTGTCCGCTATACGATCGACACGATCCGCGAACTGCGCGCCCGCTGCCCCACGGTCCGCTTCGTCTGGATCATGGGGGCGGACAGCCTCGCGAATTTCCACCGCTGGGGGCATTGGCGCGAGATCGCCCGGCTCGTTCCGATGGCCGTGATCGACCGCCCGGGCTTGACGCTGCAGGCCGTACGATCGCCCGCCGCGCAGGCACTCGACGCGTTCCGCATCCGGGAAAGCGCGGCGCCGACGCTCGCCGCGCGAAAGCCGCCCGCATGGGTCTTCCTGCACGGTCCACGCTCGAATCTCTCGTCGACAGCGATCAGGGCGGCGAACGGGAGCTGATCCGATCCACCTTTTCGCAGATCCGTCGTTGAAATCAGGCGCGATCGGGCGCATCTTAGATCAGATGGCATTTTCCGCCATCGTTATTGAAGAGAGGGCATGGCACTGAATCAAGTGTCTCCGCGCGAAGCGGGCACGTTACCGCTTCCACCCCAATCCGGAGCAAGCGCTCCCGATCAAGGGGATCTGTTGTCCCTGGCCCGATTCTGTCTCGAAGACATGAAGGCCGAGGAACTCGTTGAAATCGACCTCCATGGCAAAACATCCATCGCTGACGCGATGATCGTCGCCTCGGGCCGCTCCGAACGTCACGTCGGGGCGATTGCAGACCGCTTGCTCCAGACTTTGAAGGAGAAGGGGTACGGCAATGCTCGCGTCGAGGGTCTTCCGGCCTGCGATTGGGTCTTGATCGATGCGGGCGACCTTATCGTCCACATCTTCCGCCCGGAGGTCCGTGGGTTCTACAATCTTGAAAAGATGTGGGGCTCCGACAGACCTGCCGAGCTGGCTGCCGGCTGAGGCGGAGAGAGACGCGAAGACGTGAGGCTTGCGCTGATTGCAGTCGGACGCATGAAGTCCGGCCCGGAGCGCGAGCTCGTCGAGCGTTATCGCCAGCGCATCGACGCCATGGGCAAAAGCCTGGGCGTCGGCGGTCTGGATATCGTCGAGATCCCCGAATCGCGCGCACGGCGCGAGGGGGATCGGCGAGCGGAGGAGGCGGCTGCGATCCTGGCCAAGGCGGGAGACGCGGCGCTGATCCTGTTCGACGAGCGCGGGAAGTCGCCGTCGAGCGAAACGTTTGCCGCGACTTTGGGCGATATGCGCGATGCGGGTTCCCCCGGCATCGCCTTCGTCATCGGCGGACCCGACGGCCTCGACCAGAGCCTCAACGACCGCGCCGCCCGGATCGTCTCGTTCGGCGCACTCACCATTCCCCATCAATTCGTGCGTGCCCTTGTCTCAGAGCAAGTTTACCGCGCATTAACCATATTGAGCGGACATCCTTATCATCGCGTTGGTCAAACCGGGTCGTGACGATGCCTCATCGGCGCAGCTTTAGAGGGGCGAAAGCCCCGGCTGCACCTCGTGCTCTCACGGGGGGGATGCTGCTCGCCGGGCTCGTCGGCTTCACGCTTGCGTGGTCGCCCCTCCTCGCTCAAGACTCGTCGGTCTCACAAGACTCGTCGATCTCGCAAGATGCGGCCCCCGCAATCTCCGATGAGATCGACGACGAGCCATCCGCCGAGGAGCTGGAGCGCCGCGCCCTCGAATTGCAGGAATTGCAGGAAGCGATGGAGCGCGCCGCCGAAAGCCGTCGCCAGCTCGAAGACGAGATAACGTTGCTCCAGCAGGATCGTGCCAGCCTCAACCGCGCCCTTATCGACACCACGACCCGCATCCGCGACACCGAGGCCCGCTCCGACGAGCTGGAGCAGCGCCTCGAGACGCTGCTCGCCAGCGAGGCCGCGATCAGGCGCTCGCTCGAGGCGCGGCGCGGCATCATCATCGAGGTTCTGGCCGCGCTCCAGCGCATGGGCCGCCGCCCCCCGCCCGCCGTGCTTGTGCGGCCGGAGGATATTCTGGAGGCCGTCCGCACCTCCATGCTGCTCGGCGCGGTGGTGCCGGAACTGCGCGCGGAGACGGAGGCGCTCGCCGCGGACCTGTCCGAGCTGGTGCGGCTGCGCACGGCGATCGCGGCCGACCAGACGACGCTGAGCGCCGAACTCGCCTCGCTGGATCAGGAGCGCCAGCGGCTCGCCGGGCTTGTCGAGGCGCGACAAATGCGCCTGCGGGCAGTTGAGCGCGATTACGCCGGGGAGGCGGCCAGGGTGGCTGAGCTGGCCGGACGCGCCGCCACTCTCAAAGAATTGATCGAGGCGATGGAAGAGCAGATCACCGCCTCCCGCGAGTCCGCGGAAGCCGCCCGGGCCGCTTCCGAAATGCAGCTGCAGGAGAGCCGGCAACGCTTTGCGGCTGCGGCGTTTCTCGATCCGGCGCGGTTATCGCCGCAAATCCCCTTCGCACAGGCCCGCGGCATGCTTCCGCAGCCCGTCAGCGGGGTCGAGATGCGCTCATTCGGCGCACCCGACGGGTATGGCGGAACGAGCCGGGGAATCTCAATTTCGACACGTCCGGGTGAGATCGTAACGTCTCCGGCCGACGGCTGGGTCGCCTTCTCGGGTCCCTTTCGCTCCTTTGGTCGACTATTGATCATCAATGCCGGAGACGGGTACTATGTTCTTCTGGCCGGGATGGATACTATAAGCGTCGATGTGGGTCAGTTCGTTCTCGCCGGAGAGCCGGTCGCGACAATGGGAGCGTCATCGACCTTGTCGCCGGCAGCCGGGCTCGTCGAGTCCGACGAACCGGTGCTGTATGTCGAGTTTCGAAAGGATGGCGGATCGATAGATCCGTCGCCGTGGTGGCAGGAAATGCAAGGCGAAAAGGTTCGCGGATAATGCGCAAGCTTCCTCTGATGATGATTGGCGTGCTGGTTGGCGCAAGCGCCGCGACACTCGTGTCGCAGACGCATCTGCTGTCGAGCACCAGTGCCGTCGCGGCTTCGGCCGAAACCTACCGACAGCTCAGCCTGTTCGGGGACGTATTTGAAAAAGTGCGGACCGATTACGTCGAGAGCCCCGAAGAAGCCAAGCTGATCGAAGCAGCGATCAACGGGATGCTCACGTCGCTCGATCCGCATTCGAGCTACATGGACCCGAAGAGCTTCCGGGACATGCAGGTGCAGACCCGCGGCGAGTTCGGCGGGCTCGGCATCGAGGTCACGATGGAAGAGGGCCTCGTGAAGGTCGTCACCCCCATCGACGAGACGCCCGCCGCCAAGGCCGGCATCATGGCCAATGACATCATCACCCATATCGACGGCGAGCAGGTCCAGGGCCTGACGCTCAACCAGGCCGTCGAGAAGATGCGCGGCCCGGTGAATTCGGCGGTCGAGTTGCGCGTGCGGCGCGGCAGTGGCACCGAGCCGATCGAGATCTCGATCACCCGCGACATCATCCGCATCCGCCCCGTGCGCTCGCGCGTCGAGGGGGATATCGGGTACCTGCGCGTCACACAGTTCAACGAACAGACGTTCAACAACCTGCGCACGGCGATCGACAGCGTGACGAGCGAAATCGGCGAGGACAACCTGCGCGGCTTCGTGCTCGACCTGCGCAACAATCCGGGCGGGCTGCTCGATCAGGCGATCATGGTGTCCGACGCGTTCCTCGATCGGGGCGAGATCGTCTCGACGCGGGGCCGCAACACCGAGGAGAGCCAGCGGTTCGCCGCGAAGTCGGGCGATCTGACGAAGGGCAAGCCCATCGTGGTGCTCGTCAACGGCGGTTCGGCATCGGCGTCCGAGATCGTCGCCGGCGCGCTGCAGGATCACCAGCGCGCGACCATTCTGGGCACGCGTTCCTTCGGCAAGGGCTCTGTCCAGACGATCATCCCGCTCGGCGGCAGCGGCGCGCTTCGCCTCACGACCGCGCGGTACTACACCCCGTCGGGCCGTTCGATCCAGGCCAAGGGCATCGAGCCGGACCAGATCATCCTGCAGGAGATACCCGAGGAGCTCCAGGGTCGTGACGAAACTCGTGGCGAGGCAGGCCTTCGCGGCCACCTGGCGAACGGCGAGGAAGAAGAGAAGGGCGGCTCGTCGGCTTACGTCCCGCCGGATCCGGCGGACGACAAGCAGCTGATCGCGGCCTTCGATCTCCTGCGCGGCGTGCAGAAGGACGCCGCCAATCCGGTCGAGAGCCAGACCGTTCCGAACTGATCGAATCGATGCGGAGCCTCATGCGGGGCTCCGCTCTCGTTTCTCGCGTTGATTCGGCGCGATCTCCCTTAAATCCTCGACGGCTCGCTTCGTTTGCTGAAAAGTAGAAGCGGGCCGTTATTGATTCGCGGCCGCAGCGCCGGACGTTTTGAGAGGGCAGAGGGTGGCTTCTGGGGCCGACGACCTGACGACACCGCTATCCGGGTCCCGCAGGGGCAAGCGGAAGCCATCGCGTTTCGTCGTGCCGTGGTCGAAGATCGTCTTCGCAGGAACCGGCTTCCTCCTCGTCTCGCTCTCGGTCTATCTCGCCATCGCGGAGGATCCGCTGGGCGGCCAGCCGCATGCGACGGCGCTGATCGAGACCCGCGACGCGCTCGTCGGCGACGCCGTTCCGCCGCGTGACGATCTCGCCAGAATTGCGGAAATCCCTTCTGATCGCATGCAGTCCACGACCGTCGAAATCGAGCAGCAATCGGGCGTATCAGTCGTGCGGCCGGACGGCAGCGCGGGGTCGCAATCGGTCATCATCACCATTCCGCAGGATGCGCCGGGCGCAGCCGGGCAGATGCAGGCGGCGTCGCTCCCGGCCCGGACAGGCATGGTGCCGGCCCCCGATGCCCGCATCGCCGAACGCACCCGCCACGGCACGCTGCCTCGCATCGGCGACGACGGGGAGCGTGCTTGGGACGTCTACTCGCGGCCACCCGCCGGCGCGGCGTCCGCACGCGCCCGTGTCGCCATCCTGGTCACCGGGCTCGGCATCAGCCAGTCGGCCACCAACGACGCGATTGCGAAGCTCCCGCCCGACGTTACGCTGGCCTTCGCCCCCTATGGCACCGATCTGGAGCGTCTCGTCTCCCGCGCCCGCACCAACGGCCACGAGGTCATGCTGCAGGTGCCGATGGAGCCCTTCGATTACCCCGACAACGACCCCGGCCCCCACACGCTCACCGTCCAGGCCAAGGCTGAGGAGAACCGGGAGAAGCTGCATTGGGTGATGGGGCGGTTCGCCGGATACACGGGCATCGTCAACTTCATGGGTGCGCGCCTCACTGCCGACGAGGCCGCACTGACGCCGATCATCGAGGAGATCGCCTCCCGCGGCCTCGCCATCCTGGACGACGGCACGTCGTCCCGCTCGCTGGTGCGCCGCGCAGCGGAGGGCGCGAACGCGCCCGTCGCCCGCGCCAGCCTCGTGATCGACGCCGTTCCCCGCGCCGAGGCGATCGACGCCATGCTGGACCGGCTGGAGGAGCAGGCCCGCAGCGAGGGCTTTGCCATCGCGACCGCGAGCGCGCTGCCGCTGAGCGTCGATCGCATCGCCCGCTGGGCGGCACAGGCGAGCGAGCGCGGGATCGTTCTCGTGCCGGTATCAGCCGCATTCCGCAACGAGGTCCGAGGATGAACGAGACGGTCGATCATGGTCAGCGGTCGCGTCGCCCGCCCTACCGCCCCTGCGTCGGGGTCGCTCTCTTTAACCGTGAGGGCCTCGTCTTCGTCGGTCGCAGGCTCGCCTCTGCCGGTCCCGAACATGTCGAGGGCCAGTACGCCTGGCAGATGCCGCAGGGCGGGATCGATCCGGGGGAGGATCCGCTCGCTGCCGCACGGCGCGAGCTCCACGAGGAAACCAACGCCAGCAGCGTCAGCCTGCTTGCCGAAGCGCCGGAGTGGTATGCCTACGACCTCCCCCGCGATGTCGCAGGCCGTGCCTGGCGCGGGCGATACAGCGGGCAGACGCAGAAATGGTTCGCCTTTCGCTTCGAGGGCGAGGACGACGAGATCGACATCGCATGCCCCGCCGGCCACAAGCCGGAATTCGACGCATGGCGCTGGGAGCGCCTGGAGCGGCTGCCGGAGCTGATCATCCCGTTCAAGCGCGGCGTCTATGAGAGCGTCGTCGAGGCCTTCAGGCCGTTCGCCGCAAAGGATTGAGGCGACGCCGGCCTACGCGGCGCGCCCCTCGATCGCGGCACGCTTCTTCATGATCTCCGCGGCGACGAAATCCATGAAGGCGCGCACCCGCGCAGACTGGCGCAGATCCGGGTGCGTCAGCAGCCAGAGCCCTGCGGAGAACTCGTCGCGCGGCGGCGTGAGGCGCACGAGGGCGGGGTTCGCATCCGCGATGAAGCTCGGCATCGCCCCCACACCGATTCCTTCGCCGATCGCCTCGGAGAGACCCAGCACCGTGTTCACCCGGTAGACGATGCGCTCGGGCGCGACATGCTCGTTGATGAAGCGCGTGACCTTCAGGCTGCCGAGATTCTCGCCCAGCGAGACCCAGCGCTGCGCATAAAGGTCGAGCAGGTCGATCTTCGCGGGCTCGGGAAAGCGCTCCGCCTGACCGTAGATCGCCCAGGCGATCGTGGCGATGCGGCGGCCGACCAGCGTTTCCGGCGGATCGTCGGTGGCGCGGACGGCGACGTCGGCGTCGCGCTTGGAGAGGTTCAGCGCCGGGTTGCCGAGGACGATGTCCAGGCGGATCTCGGGATAGGCTGCGCAGAAGCGCCCGAAAATTGGTGTCAGCAGGTGGACGAGGAGCGAATCGTTCGTCGTCACCCGCAATTCCCCCGCCGGGGTGATCTCCTGACCGGCGAGCCGGCGCGAGAACGCCGCCACCTCGTGGTCCATGCGCTCTGCGAGCGCGGTCATCTCCTCACCAGCCGTCGTCAGCGCGTAGCCCGTGCGATGCCGCTCGAAGAGCTTGACGCCGAGAGTCTCCTCGAGCTGACCGAGGCGGCGGAAGACCGTGGAATGGTTGACGCCCAGCGTCTCCGCCGCCCCGGTCAGGCCGCGCGATTCGGCGATGCTCTTCACGAGACGGAAATCGTCCCATGCAAGTTGATTCGGAAGCGCCATAGTTTGCACCCGTGCAATGAATGTCTTCCAGTAATAGCGCTTCTATTGCGTCGAGGAAAGATTAAATCTTGACCCAACGCAAACAGCAGCTTTTCTGGAGTTCCTCCGATGACCGAAAATCAACTCGCACCCTATGGCGGCCTCGTCCTTCGCGTCGCGCTGGGCGTGATGTTCGTCGCCCACGCCCTTCTCAAGTATGCCGTCTTCACGATGCCAGGCTTCGAGGGTTTCCTCGCCTCGATCGGCATGCCGACCTTCCTCGCCTGGCCGATCTTCCTCGCCGAACTCATCGGCGGCATCGCGCTCATTCTCGGTGTCTACGGCCGCTACGTCTCGATCGCCCTGCTGCCGGTGCTGCTGGGCGCGGCCTTCGTCCATGCCGGCAACGGCTGGCTGTTCAACGCCCCGGGCGGCGGCTGGGAATACCCGGTGTTCCTCGCCCTCGCCTCCGTCACGCACATCCTGATCGGCGACGGCGCGCATGCGCTGCGCCCGGCGGGCCTGCCGCTGGCACGATCTGACGCAGGTGAAAGCCTCACGCCTCGCGCCGGCTGAGCGTTGACTGAACGATCACCAATTCCGCGGCCGCGATCCTGCGGCCGCCCCACGATCCAGAAGGAGCCTCTCATGGCTAAAGTCCTCGTCCTCTACTATTCGTCCTACGGCCATATCGAGACCATGGCCTATGCCGTCGCCGAAGGCGTACGGGAGGCCGGCGCGACCGTCGACGTCAAGCGCGTCCCGGAACTCGTTCCCGCCGAGATCGCCGAGAAGAGCGGCTACAAGCTCGACCAGAAGGCGCCGATCGCAACGGTAGACGAGCTCGCGGAGTACGACGCGATCATCTTCGGAACGGGCACCCGCTTCGGCAACATGACCTCGCAAATGAAGAACTTCCTCGATCAGGCGGGTGGCCTCTGGGCGTCCGGCAAGCTCGTCGGCAAGGTCGGCTCGGTCTTCACCTCCACCGCGACGCAGCATGGCGGCCAGGAATCGACGATCCTCACCTTCCACCCGGTGCTGCTGCATCTGGGCATGATCATCGTCGGCCTGCCCTACAGCTTCGCCGGGCAGATGGGTCTCGATGAAGTGATGGGCAATTCGCCCTACGGCGCATCCACGATCGCCGCAGGCGACGGCTCGCGCCAGCCTTCGAAAGTCGAGCTCGACGGGGCCCGCTTCCAGGGCCGCCACGTCGCGGAGATCGCCGGCAAGCTCAACCGCTGACTGTTCCACGATCGGCCGCGGCGCGCCGCAGCCGGTCGTTGATCGCCTCACCGAGACCAATATCCGGAACGGGAGCCACGGCAATGCCGGCGGCTCCCGTTTCGTCGAGGGCACGCAGATAACCGAAGAGATTGGTCGCCGCCTCCGTCAGATCGCCAGAGGGGCTGAGATCGAGCACCTTCGCCGCTTGTTCGAGGCCGGGCAAGGGCGGCGCGCCAAAGGGCGGCGCGCCAAAGAGCAGCACGGCCTCGCCGGCCTGCACCTCCCGCACATCGAGCCGCACCGATGCGCGCGGCGCATAATGCGAGGTCAGCATTCCCGGCGCGACGGGTGCCTCGTCGCTTGCGGGGGCCGTCTCGAGCCGCCGCCCGAGCACCGCCTCGATCCGCTCCCGCGAAAGCCCGCCCGGACGCAGGATTCGCGGATGGTCGTCGAGGCAGGCGACGATGGTCGATTCGAGCCCCACCTGCGTCGCCCCGCCATCCAGAACCGCATCGATCCGGCCATCGAGATCGCCGAGCACATGCGCCGCACTCGTCGGGCTGATCCGCCCGGAGCGGTTGGCCGAGGGGGCGGCGACGGGGCGGTCTGCTGCCCGCAGCAACGCCTGTGCCAGCGGATGCGCCGGCACCCGCAGCGCCACGCTGTCGAGCCCGGCGCGGGCGAGATCGCAGATGCTCCCGGCCGGGGCGCGGGGGACGACGAGCGTCAGCGGGCCGGGCCAGAAGGCGCGGGCGAGTGCCAGTGCGTCTGCGTTGAACAAGCCTTCGCGCGAGGCGGCTTCGAGATCCGGGAGATGCGAAATCAGCGGGTTGAAGCGCGGGCGCTCCTTCGCGGCGTAGATGCCGGCTACAGCCTGCGAAGCCGTCGCATCCGCGCCGAGCCCGTAGACCGTTTCCGTGGGGAAGGCGACAAGCCCGCCCTCGCGCAGGATCGCCGCCGCGCGCGCTATATCCTCGCGGTTACCGCCCAGATTGATCGTTTCTCGATACGGACCGGCAACCATCGAAGATCATGCTTTCGTTGAATGCGACGCGGCCGCCGCGTTGGCGGCATTGGTTTCGCACAAGTTTGACACCTTCAAATGGAAGGCGGGGCTTACTTGTTCAGTTGAGCAAAACGAAAAAGCGCGTCATGCTCAAGCTTGGAGTGATTCGAATGCTCACGACCCACGATATCCGCCAAGCCCCCCTCACCGTGACCGTTCACGATACGGACGGCCATACGCATACCGTGATCGTTGCTTCGCGAGAGGCCGGCCGCGTCGCGATTTCATGCAGCTGCGCTTCGTTCGGGCGTGAAGGCTGGTGCCGCCACGTGGTCGATCTGTGCTGCATGCGGCTGCGCGATTGCGGTGTGACCGATCCCGAGACCGACGAGCGTTTCGAGGAGATCGTCGCCGGGACGACCCTCGAAGCAGCCGCTCACGACGCCGATCTCGGCCTCGTCGCCTACCAGCAGGCCATCGCGGCGCTGCAGGTGGCGCGACCGACGCAGACATCGCGGGAAGCGCTCGAGGCGGTGGCCGCTGCATCGCGGCAGCTGACGGAAGCAGCCGAAGCCGCTTCCGACGCCATCAGGCGCCTGCAGCGCAAGATCGCCGAAGCAGGCACCTGGGAAGAGCGCGTCTAGGATCTCGGCGTCTCGCGCCTCACGAAGCGTCCGCAGTTTCGCGACGGCGCTCCCGCTCCTTGTTCACCCGCTTGAGAGCAGCCGCGATGACCGCCGCCTTCTCGCGCGTCCCGGTATTGTCGGCGGTCGGCTTCGCGCCGGCGGGCGCCGACTTGCCGCGCATTTCGCGACGCTGCTGCCGGGCGATGTCGCGGGCGCGGTCGCGGCGCTCGCGCAGGCGGGTGACGAGGTCCGACAGATCGGAATCCGAGAGATCCTGCACTTCCGGATGATGGCTCCTGGCGACGAATTCCTGCTCGTCCTTGCTCAGGAAACGCTCTTCTTCTTTACGTGAACGGGACACATCATTCTCCTTGGTTGAACAAAGGCAATCAGCTGGTCAGCGAAACCGGGCGAGCCGGAGTCGCCGCCGAGGCGAAGGCGAGGGCGGCGAGCAGCGCGGAGACGACCGCATTCCACCCCGCCATCGACAGGCCGAGGAAGACCCATGCGGGCTCGGTGCAGCTGACGACGCGCACCGTCTCCAGCTGGCGCATGAAATCGTCCATGCTCGCCGCCGTGGGCGCAGCCGCTCCGCCGCAGCCGGTCGGGCCGAGGAAGAAGCCCCATTCGACGCCCACGTGATACCCGGCGAGTACGGCGCTGGCCGCGAAGATCAGGCCGAGCAGCGCAAGCCCCGCCCGCGTCACGCGCGAGCCCGGTCCGATCGCCACGATGAGGGCCGCGATCGGGAGCGCCGCGTAATAGGGCCAGCGCTGATACAGGCACAGCAGGCAGGGCCGCATGCCGAGGACGTACTCGGAGAACAGGGCGGCCAGGATCGTCGCCCCGGCGATCACCAGGATCGCGCCGGCGATGAAACGATGCGCCTCGAGGAGGCGCGGCTCGTGGGGATCTCTCGTGCGCATGCTCAGAACATATATTTGACTGCGACGAATCCCAAGATCCCGACGCAGGCCACGGAACTCGTCAGCAGGGCGAAGTGCCGGTCGATGATGCCGCGGATCCAGTCGCCGAAATTGTAGAGGAGCGTCGCGAGAAGGAAGAAACGCGCGCCGCGGGTCACGGCGGAAAGCAGGATGAACAGCCAGATGTCGTAGGCGGCGAACCCCGAGGTGATGGTGATCAGCTTGTAGGGGATCGGCGTGAAGCCGGCGATCATGATCGTCCAGTGGCCGTGTTCGGCAAACAGCGCCCGAAACGCCTCCGCCTTGTCGGTCAGGCCGTAGAATTCGATGACCCAGGCCCCGACCGATTCATAGAGCAGCGCCCCGATGACATAGCCGAGCACGCCCCCCGCCACCGAGGTCACAGTGGTGATGAACGCATAGAGAAAGGCGCGCTGGGGCCGCGCCAGCGCCATCGGCACCAGCATCACGTCCGGCGGGATCGGAAACACGGAACTTTCCGTGAAGGACACGGTGCCCAGAGCCCAGGGAGCCCAGGGACGGGCGGCGAGGGATAGCGTCCATTTGTAGAGGCGACGAAGCATGAACCGGTCCTGATCCGCGATGCGGGAGCAAACGCGCGCCCCTCATACGCGACTTCGCCGGAAAGCGTAATAAAAATCCTGAGCCCCTGCGCCCCGGATCGCGGCAAGGACATTGATTTGAACGCCCCGCAATGCTACCTCGCTCCTGCGTTGCCCCTGTGGCGGAATTGGTAGACGCGCTCGACTCAAAAAGAGGTTTGTCTACCATATCCACATGTTTTTCGACGGGCCGAAAGAGAAGTAAGTTCAGTAGGTTAGAGAGATAGGAGTTCAAGCCGCCAGAGTTTAAAAATCGCGCTAGGTGCAATGTAGGTGCAGAGAGCGACGGCTAGAATCGGCGGCAAATGTGCGGGTGTGGTGGAATTGGTAGACGCGCTGGATTCAAAATCCAGTTCCGAGAGGAGTGCCGGTTCGACCCCGGCCACCCGCACCACCTTCTTCAAGTGTTCACTCTGAGTCTAGTTTGAGTCCGGTTGGGCTCGCCGGACTCGACGAAGCCGAGAAATACGAATTCGCCATAGCGCTCCGCCGAGACGCGCCACAGCCGCACCAAATGCGAAAACGTGACCGGGACCGCGCAGTCGCTCTGGCTCGAGAGCGAGGTGAGGTGCGAACGCGTGATCTTTCGGACATTGGTGTGCCCCGCTGTTACCTGACCCGGATGTGTGACGAGGGCCTGCTTATCAAAGTTGGCTATGGCCGCTACCGTGTTGCCAAACCTGAGGCGGCTTGAGATTGGTACGCACCGAATTTAGTTAGAGCATGTAGCCGATATCTGAGGCGCCGGTGGGATAGGCAAACATCGTCCTCTTCAGATTGCCGGCCGTCAGGTCGTGGCGGATCGCCAGGGCAAACAGGTTGATCACTTCATCGGCGTGCGGTCCGACAAGATGAGCGCCGATAATGCGCCCGGTGCCGTCCTCGACCATCACCTTGAAGCCATAGGTCTTCTCTGCGGCTTGGCGGGCTGTAAACCAGTCGGACGCTTTCTGGGACTTCGTTTGGAACTTCAGGCCCTGCTGATGTGCTTCGTGCTCACTCAATCCGACAGCGGCGATCGGCGGG